>Ga0310695_10000411_pt1 | contig 111620 bp, 104 predicted proteins | sample RumenRJG_04DNA_FD_203882 | JGI IMG/M metagenome (GOLD analysis project Ga0310695, IMG submission 203882) | Bovine rumen microbial communities from Lethbridge, Alberta, Canada - RJG_04 (v2) (version 2) | ecosystem: Host-associated > Mammals > Digestive system > Stomach > Rumen | place: Canada...
TAAAATTCAAACACACAGGGCAAATTCAGCAATATCAAGAAAATATCGGGAAAATCACCGGACTTTTACATCCTAATAAACGGGCATTCCGGACTTTTCGATTACCTCATTCTCATTTTGAGGGAAGCGCCTCTATCCCCCAAACAATAAACATCTCCGCCATTCACACAACCGAATATTTATAATCAATGTCACTATTAATATACACCAATTTCAAAAGTGTCCGAAAAAACATACTCATTAAACGGCATTTATTGTTAAAATTTTTTGAAAACTTCCGACTAAATATGTCAAACTCGGTATACTTTATCTCAAAATCCCTCATACACAGTATTCATGAACTGTATCCGAAAAAGTGAACAGGTATTTTATGGTATAGGTTAGGATACTCGAACTCCTGACCTGATATTTAGTTGTCATTCACAATTTAACTCTGTGTTATAATATTTTCAAGTTATTCAACTTAATTTGTGTTATTTTGACACAAATTAACAAATAACAAAAGTTTAGGAGAGTTTATGACACAAAAAATTATAGGACTAATTGGCATATTTATTTTTCTTTTTATTGCATGGCTTTGCAGCAGTCACAAAAAGTCAATTAATTTTAGAACAATTCTAATAGCTTTTTTTCTGGAATTTATTGTAGGAACAACAATTTTCCTATTACCAAAAAGTAGAGATGTTTTATTAACTTTCAGTCATTTCTTCTCAAAAATTATAGAAGCATCCAGAGAAGGTGTCGTATTTGTTTTTGGCTCTTTAGGTGCGTCAAATTCCGAGCAGGGATTTATTTTAATATTCCAAAGTTTAACATTTATAATAATTTTTGCATCTCTTTGCAGCCTGCTGTATTACTTAAGAGTTTTACCGTTTATTATTGTAACCATAGCAAAATTCGTAAAGAAATTTTTTGGTATAAGTGCAATTGAAGCAATCTGTTCTGCAAGCAATATGTTTGTAGGCATAGAATCTTTTACAAGTATCAGACCGTATTTTAAAACATTAACCCGCTCTCAATTGTTCCTGATTTTTTCGGTTTTTATGTCAACAATAGCTTCATCAATGTTAGCTCTGTATGTTTCACTGCTTAGCGATAAAATTCCGACAATAGCAGGACATTTGGTAGGCGCAACTGTATTGTCAATTCCAAATGCAATTATGATAGCAAAGATTATGGAACCTGAGATAGAAACTCCTGAAGAAAACGAAATGAAAATTGAAGTTCCTGAGTCTGCAAGAACTTTTACAGGAAGTATTGTCAATGGTGCAATGGATGGCGGTAAAATGGTTATGGGAATTACTGTATTACTTGTTGCGGTAATTGGCATACTAGGCATATTTAATTTATGCCTAAGCTATTTCACAGATATAACTATAGCTAAATGTTTAGGTTTTATGTTTAAACCGGTTGCTTTCTTGATGGGTGTTGCTCCGCAAGATACATCAATGGTCGGAGAATTCTTGGGGACAAGGCTTATTATGACAGAAGTACCGTCATACGTCGGATTAAGCGAAGCAATTAAATCAGGTGCTATATCTGCAAATAGTGCAATCATTGCTTCGTATGCATTGTGCGGATTTACCAGTATTGAATCTTTAAGTATAGCAGTTGGAGGTGCTGTTGCCCTTGCGCCTGAAAGAACAGAATTAATAACTTCCGTTTGTTACAAAAGTTTGCTGGCTGCAACAACTGCAACTCTTATAACAGGAACTGTCGCAGGATTGTTTTATGTTGGGTAACGTACAATTAGTGAAATTTTAAAACAGTTTCCATATAGATATGTTACATGGTTATTTTTGGAGAATAGGAGACTTGTCTTGTATTTGCTCCACGCTCGAAAAGTTTCGCTTTTGCAACTTTGTTGCAGGTCGCTCAATTTTCTCGCTATCCGGACTCGTTACACTCTGTCCGTCCGCAAATCCGCCGAACTCCAAAGGGAGTTCTCGTCTCTCTATCCAAAAAAAATAACCGCCAAACAAATGTCTGACGGTTATTTTTGGAGAATAGGAGACTCGAACTCCTAACCCCCTGCGTGCAAAGCAGGTGCTCTACCAATTGAGCTAATCCCCCACGTATGTGAGATATTTACTTGTCACAAAATCTATTCTACATGCTGATTTTTTTTTGTAAAGTACTTATTTTAATTATTTATATTTATTCCGTTTAAAAAATCTTTTAATTTGTCTTTATCATAATAGTACCACCAACCAATTAGCGTCTCAAAAGCAGTTGCTTGACGGTATTCTGTCTGATTTGAACGTCTGCCGACAGGGATTGGCAAATTTCTCGCTCTGCGTGCAATTTCTTTTTCTTCATCTGTTAATAAATCTTCAAAAGAGTGTAACAATTCCGCCTGATATGATGCTTTTACATAATTTGTCGTTAATTTATGCAAGTTTTTGGCGTTATCTGTCATTTTGACAGTTTTTTCTCTTACAAAAAGTTCCCACACCGCATCGCCTATATATGCATAATGTCGTAAATTCATTTCTTCCATACATTTATTTTAGCAAAAATTGATTTTTTAACAATATTATGGGATAATGCTTTCGAGGTGCGGATATGAAAAGAGTTGTATTATTTGTTGTGTTTTTGTTATTAATAAATCCTGTTTGGGCGGAAGACAATTCTGCTTACAGCAAAGTTCCAAAATGTATTGATTTGGAAACTTCAATGTATAACAAGCGGGCAACGCTATATAATGTTTTAAACCTCACCCCTGATCAGCAAAAATGCAAAGATACAATGGATATGAATTATTTAAAAGAAGTGGGAGACAAATTTGAAAAATATTCTCAAGAAAAATACGTTTTAAATAATTTAAGAAAACACAATGCAAGTAAATCTGCCATAAAACAACAGGAAAAAGTTGTTAAAAATTTGGAAAAACAACTCGAAGGGTTGGAAGATAAATATCTGAAAGAGTTTATGACAATTCTTACGTCTGAGCAGAAAGCAAAAGTAAGAAATATTCGAAAAATGGAAAAAGGTGAAAAAGGTTATTCTAAAAAACAAAAACCTTTTTATAAGCATGATTCCAAATTAAGACCGTTTGGCGAAAATATGTATTATGGTGATAATTCACAAAATGTACTCTGCCCTGTGCATAACAAATATCATCTGTTCGGAAGAAAACACAAAGTTAAATAAAAATTGTTAAAATCTCATATGTTTAGATGTTTGACAATTAGAAAAATATTATTAATATAACCATGTGTAACGAACAGAGGTTAAAGTATGTCAAACAACAATAACGGTATATTATCCGGAATTACAGCAGGTTTGCAAAATACGTACGCTTATCTTGCATCACAGTATCCTAACGGTTTAACATTAGAAAATATTAATGAAGCAAGGGGAAAAAATTCAAACTCCAATATTTTGAACCAATCTTTTGCAACGTATTTACAGAATAATTTCAAATCAATAGACAAAGACGGTGACGGGAAAATAACCGAACAAGAGATGAATAATCTTTCAAACCTTTTATCAAGACAAGGTTTGACAAAAGATGAGCTTATTCAACTTTATGCATCAGGTTCCAGCGGACTTTCCGAAAGTACAATGAGCAAGATTCTTGAACATTTTAATGAAATGGATGCAAACCATGACGGCAGGATTACCAGCGCAGAAATTTCTGCATATGATGTAAACAGTTCCCGTATGGCTGTGGAAGATGAATTCAACAACCGCAGAGCAACAAACATGTCTGTATTTTATGGTGATTCTTCATCTGCTGAATCATATAATCTATTGAGCTATAAATATAAGTCGAACAAATAACAGTAAACTTAGTAACGTAATGGAAAGGATTTGACCCCAAAAGGGGTCATTTTTATTTTTTATAATCAAAGTTGTTATTTTTTATCGTTTGAATAGTCGGCTGTTCCGGGGAATGCATCAGAACCTGTAAGCTTTTTGGTTATCCAGTATTGAATTTTTGGTATAAATGTTGATAAAAATGCTGCTGAAATTGCAAATCCTATACCCCAGTTAATAGCATTTTTAGTATAATTCTCACGACATACTTTATTAATTATATCTTTTGTGATTTCACCATTTTTTGCTTTTTTAATTATAGATTCGACATATTTTTCCATCTCTTTTTGTTTTTTGATAAATGTATCTTTTGAGATGAATGATAAATCTTTATCAAATACAGGTTCACTTATTTTGCCTGTAAATAAATTTTGATCTGATGTAGAACATCTGAATACATTTTTCAAAAATTCCGGCATATTAATTGCACCGTCAGTAAATACATTGATTACTTGTTTTTCTGATAGTACAGCTTTACCGTTTAGTTTTGGTTGAAGTTCTGACATACCTTTTGCGGATTTTTTGAATTTTTCTATATCAATTTCGTTATATTTTGATTTAACTTCAGATAAAAGTTCATTAAATTTGTCGAGTTCAATTACTCCGTTACCTTTTCTCAGTTCTTTAGAAATTGACGGAGTAATAAATGCCTTGTTATCAGGATTTCCGAGTACAAATTCTCTGAATGCATCTGATTTCATCGGACCGCCGTTTGCTTCCAATACGGCATGCATATGATCGGATACCTGTTTTGCAGCTACAGGGTCAAGTCTTGTGGAGCTGCCGTCTTGCATTTTATTCAAAAGCATTGCAATTACAGGCATGTTAAACATGTAGAAGTAGCTTGATGAAATATCACGGAAAAGTACTTCATTTCTTTCGTATTGATTTCTTGCACTCACGCCTCTGCCTACCCAAACACCCATGTCTGTTGAAATCAAACCGTATTTAGGATTATTTTCAAAACTGTATGCTAAAGACATTAATGTTTGCGGATTTACTGCCCCAAATGAGATTTGGTCTTTATCTTTATCTTTGTGTATAAATTTATCCATTGAGTATTTTTGTGGATTTGAATTAATATTATTATTTACTGGTTTTTCCGGTTCTTGAGCTTTTTTCTTTAATAAATATTTTGTTATACCCTGATTTACTTTTGGCAAAACAAGTCCTACAAGGCAGTTAGCAAGTATTATACTTGTCATGACCTTGCCGAATTTGTATTTTGCAATCATTTTTTCTGCTTGTTCCGGACTTGATTTTAATTGTTGTTGAAATTTATTTATATAGTTTTTTACCGGATTACGTAAACTGTCTTTTCCTGTATCAAAGTCTGTTTCAGGAAATTTAAAAACTTTTTTGCCGACATATTTGTCTATTAACGAATTAAATAACGGAACTCCGCTGAACCAAAAACATGCACCAATAAATTCTTCGGTAATTCTTTCTCTTGCTTCTGTAAAACCGCCTCTTTTATATGCTTGATATGTTCTTCCGCCTTCTACAAAAGCTTCCAAAAGCATGACCGGTGCAAGAGAACGACTGGCAAGTCCTTTGACAAACTTACGTCCGTATCCGAAATCTTTTAATGTCTGGTTAGGGGTTACTTTTATTTCCATATACTTTTCCGCAATTTATCTAATTATCGTGAATATATTTTTTTGCCCATGTTTTTAAAAAATTTAATAAATTGTTACATGACAAATGTTAAAAATACACTAATTAAGAAATGTTACATTTTTATATCCAAACTAACAATGTTTTTTATTCACTGTTTTTGCTATAATTGCAAACAAGAATGGAGTGTGTAGAAATGCCCATTGGTGCAATATCAACTGCAGACAATAAACAAGAAAGAAGAATGAAACTAGGAGTTTCCGCAACGACTGCATTAGCGGTTGGCGGAGCTTTTGCACATGTTGCGCACCGTCAAGGTTTTTCTTTAAAGCCAAGTGTTATAAAAAATACTCCGATAAAAGATTGGGCTATTTTCAGGCTATATGATAAAAATAACCCGTTAAAGAAAGATATAACTCTTGAGGGAAAAGAAATTTTGGAATTAGCATCAGCTTCTGTTGCAGGTGGATTGGCCGGTGGCTTAATATTTGATGATAAGAAGTACAGAAAATCTAAGATAAGAGAATCCGTAAACCAATTATTAGGTAATGTAATGGTGCCTATTGCTTGTGTTTGGGGCATTTCTGAGTTGTATAAGAAGAATAAATCTACAATTATGAAGCTTGTTCCTCAAATTAAAGAAACAGGAAAAAGCTCAAAAGTATTTAATGAAGTTTTAAAAGCAATTCCTTTTTCTGTTGCAACTTTAGGTGCTTTGACTATAGGTATTTTTGCCGGAAACAGAGTTTCAAACTTCATAAATGAAAAGGTTTATCATAAAAAAGTAGAAAGAGATATAAAAGCTACAGATTTTGCACCGCACGTTGATGATATCGGAATGGCTGTTTCAATGATGGCTGAAAAATCAAAAGGTGCGTCGATGATTCAAAGGACTATACCTATGTTCTTGTGTGTTCCGGGATACGAAACAGGTATACACAGAGATTAATTATTTGTAAAAGGTTATATTTTGCCGGAAATTACTCTATCAATTCCGGATAAATCTTTTATGATCTCAATTTCTTTAAATCCGTTATTTTGCATTATTTCTTTAACGTATTTGGATTGTCCAATGCCGAGTTCAAACAATAGGTACCCTTTTCCTTTCAATACTTCAGGTGCACCTTTTGTTATTTTTTCATAAAATTCTAATCCTTTTTCATCACTTGTATAAAGTGCTAATTCAGGGTCAAAAGTTACTTCTTTTTGGATATTTCGTTTTTCTGATAATGGTATATAAGGCGGATTGGATATTATTATATCAAATTCCTCACGAGGTTTGACGTTTGAAAAGATATCTGATTTTCTAAAAATTGCTCTGTTATATAAATTGAGTCTTGATGCATTGTCTAGTGCTGTGTTGAGTGCATCTGTAGAAATATCAAGTCCTATAATTTGGCAATCGCAATTTTTCGCAACCATACAGGCAATACATCCGGAACCTGTTCCTACATCCAATGCAAATTTTAGATTATTTTCATTAATTATTTTAATAGCTTTTCTAACCAAAAATTCAGTTTCATCTCTGGGAATTAGAACGCTTGGGTTTACAATGAATTTTTCACCCATAAAGTCCGCAAAACCAATAATATGTTGAATAGGCTGCCTTGTTTTTGCTCTGAGTTCGGCTTTCTCTTTTACAATTTGAAGTTTATCAGAGGTCAATTTATTGCCCATTATAATATCTTTTGTACCATAATTTGCAAAATGTTCAAGAAGTAATTTCACTTCAATATTTGCTTCATTTGGTTCAATTCCTGAGTCCGTCAAAATTTTCAAAATCTCTTGTATGCTCATTTAATATCCTGTCTATTTCATTTCTCGCTTCGAGTTTTGAGGTTAGTTCTTTTTTTTCTATATTATATTTTTTACACAAACGGTCATAATAATAAAGTTGTTTTTTGGTTGGGGCTTCTTTTGACATTTTGACTTCTCTTAAAAATGCTCGCTTTTTCTTTTCGTACTCTTTTTGTGCCTGAATTATTGGAGCTTGCGATTTTTTGTAATCGTAGTATTTGCGGCATTCTTTTATGTATAAATATGTTTCTTCCAAAAATTTATTACTTTCAAGATAATCCTTTAAAAATTCAAAATGAGGATTATTAATTTCAAAATAGTATTTTTCATCTTCCAAAAACTTATCTAAAATATCGTCAACAGACAAATCCTGTGATTTTTTCACAAGCGCACGCAAAAAATTACACAGAGCAGATTTTTGTGTTTTTGTCATATCAAGATAAATCTGATTTTTAATTTGATACATTAACCCTCTCCCGAATTTCTCAATTTCGCAATGCTCAATCGGAAATTCTTCCCTCTCACAAAAAGAGAGGGAATCACCCACATAATGAGGTGTTACCTTAAGAACAAATCTTTCACACTAAGTTTTTCTTTTTCAATATGGAATTGAGCGAATTTTTTCGCAATAGGATTAGTTTGGCGAGAAACAGTTTTTACAACCTTTTCAGCCTCAATTTGTTTTGTATTTTCTATTACGGTCAAATCTCTCTTATCCATAGAATAATTATACCTCTGTTTATATAAAAAAGTAAATTGCCAAAAAATTGACAAAATTTTGTATATAAAAAGTATATATTTACAATCTGTTACAAAACTATTTTACAAGACCTTCGGTTTCGTTATACATAACCATATAAAAATCAGGGCTTGTCATATTTGGATTTTTTTTCATAAATTTTTTAACATCAAATTTTTCGAGATATTTATCCAATTTGTTTATAATTTTTTCATTATCCTCATGTTCGGATTTTAGTTTTGCAATATAACTCTTTGTCATTGCAAGAACTTCTTCTTCGGTAAGAATAGGTAGTCCTCCAATTTTTACTTCATCCGGCTCGTCCTCATCAATATATCTTTTTAATTCTTCTTTAGGATCTTCTTTTTGGCGTCTGCCTTGACTGTCTGAAGATGTGGAAGATGTTACCGCTCTGTTTCCAAAAGGATTATTGACGTTGTTAAACATATAAATACCTCTTTTTAAAACCATGACGGAAATTACAAAAAAAACTTTAATAAAATCATACAAATAAATGAAAAGCCCCACTAGGGGCAAATTGTAATTGTGTATATAAGAAGGTTTTTTTATAATATAGCTTACGACTGCTTAAATTTCGCTTTTGACGATTTATTAAATAACGGTCAGAGGCGAACCTTATTGTTAGTCTAACCTAACTTTAAATCAAAAAATGCTATTTGTCAAGCAGATAAATTTATCTTGCTTCTTTTACTACAACAATTGTTTCTTCAATTTCGGTTTTCAAATAGTCTAATTGCTGATTTATTGTATTTTCGTTGTATAAATATCCGGCTCCTGTATATGCAAGATATGGTTTGTATTTTTCGGCTTCTTGGCGTAAAGTTGCGACGGATTGGGCATGTGTGCTCAATGTTTGTAATTTTTTAAACGAATCGTAATTACATTCGGGTTTTCCGGTATATTTTTCTTCTAAATACTTCATTGTTTGGGTGTAAAAATACACTTTTGCGTTAAATTTTTGTACGTCATACCCGTTTTCGATGCAGAAAAGCATGTTTTCAAGTTGTGGTAAAAGTTCATTTATGTCGTTAATATATTGTGAAGTTTTGTCTTTTTTCAGCATAATGTTGACGAAAGCGGGATTATCTCTCGGAACGGGTTTAATTTCGTCAGACGAGTTAAATTTTTTTGTTGATTCCATCTGTGGTTTTGTAACTTTTGGTTCAGATGATTTGAACCCCTTTGTTACATCCGGCAAATCGCCAACGTAACCGCTGCCTTTGTTGTCATATTCGGTAGGTTCCGGCATGTCAATTGGCGGTTTGTCGAGTTCAGTTCCTTTCACTTTGTTTTTAAAAAATCCAAAGCTGAAAGCGTTGCAGCTTGTTGCGGTTAATAATAATATTAGATTTATCAACAAAAACTTCTTCATACTAACATTATAATGATATTTTTTTTAAAATCATCATTTGTTTACTTTAGTTATTTATGTACATTAATGGCGAAAAACAATTACCCACCCCCTAACCCCTTACCTCTCACAAAATGATACTTAATCATTTTGTTCGGCAGAGTCCGAACGGGCGGGGGAAATTATCTTCCTTCCTCTTGAGGGGGAAGGTGTCACGTAGTGACGGAAGGGGTGGAATTATTTGACAAGTTTTGTTTCAGCCACCCCTCCTCCCCCATAGGGGAGGAACTGTTACTTTACTATTGCTCTCACAGTCATTCTGAGGCTGAAAAGTTATGAGATTCTTCGCTCAGCTCAGAATGACGTACAGCCGAAGAATCTTATAGCAATAGTTTAGTAACAATCCACCATAGTGGAGGGAGTATAATTATTTTTGTAAATAAATATTACAATTTTCTTTAAAACTCTAAAGTTTTTATTTTCATGTGCCGTCTAAAAAATCAGTAGGTATGTTTTCACATGACAGAACTACATAAATATTTACATTTTAGATAATCAATATATAACAAGTATATATTATTATTAAGAAATGTAACAAGGTAAAAGGCTCTAAAACTCAGTAAAGACGGGCATCTTGAATAAGTACAAAAAATTAATCAAAAATTTGCGCAATTCGAGACGAAAACATGTTTTTACATGGGTATAGAGAAGTATAAGATGATATCAGTGTGCAAACTGAAGAAAGGATTTGACATGGATAATAATTTGACACCGGCTCAAATGTTATATTGTGAGATTAAAGGGATACATTTTAATAAAGAAAATCAGACCATTGATGATGAAAATTTTGAAAAAATTAAAAATTTAACAAATGAACAACTGAAAGAGGCAATTTCGGGTGCTAAAAATAAACCAAAAACCGTTACGATTGATGGTAAAACATTTGAATTGAGTGCTACAAATACGAAATTAGCAGTATATTTGGCAAGATTAGGATATAGTGACGAAGAAATAGCTCAATTCATGGATAAAACTCCTGATGAAATGAAGTTGTCTTTGGCTTCAAAAAAGCAACAAGCAAAATATAATAATAGAACTAATTCAATGTTATTGTTGGATGCTGACAGATATGCAAAATTAGACAATTTTGAAAAGCAAGAAAAAATTAAAGATAATACAAATACAAAATTGGCTAATGCTTTTCCAAAAGATAAATATCCTGATTTGTATAAGAAAGATGGAACTATAAAAGAGCGTAAAGCATGGAAAGTTTATGAAGATCAAAACTTTTTAAACATGTATTATGCTAAGAAGCTTGGTGGTTTATCTGAAGAACAACAAAAACCATTAAATGATATGCTTCAACAAGACCCTGATAAGCTTCTGGAGCAATTGAAAAAGGATGAAAAACGTGTTCAAAGTAAGTTGAACAGTGGTTATAGTTTAGATCAACTGTCAGCTGAAGAACAAGAAATATATAATGCCAGAAAAGCTGCTCATGCATTTAAAAAAGATATGAAAAAGTTTAGTCATAATGTTGACAAATCCGTAGATCGTATTAACAATGCTATTGAAAAAATGAATGAGTGGGATTGGAGTATGCTGAATAAAGAGCAGCAAACTAAAATTGTGTCCGAATATAGAAGATACATGAACGATCAAAATAATGCAGATCCAAATGGTAAACAAATAGAAGATATATTTGATCAAAACGGCAATTTAAAAGAAGGCAAGAAAAATCACTTGTATCAATTTGTTGCAGATTATGTAACAGGTACTGATGCTCAAGTAAATAAATCTAAAAAGAAAGGAAATTTCTTCCAAAAAATATTTTCTAAAAGAAATAAAGAGGGCACAGAAAAATGGGCTGCAAGAGAATTAGGTTTAAACAAAAAAGACATTGAAAAAATGGGTTTTGATTGGGAAAACCAGATTGGTATCGGTCAACTTTTAGCAGATACACTGCCGGCAACTGCAGCGGGGGCTCTGTTTGGTCTTGCCGTAAGCAGTAAAAATTCTGCAAGTGATTCTCAAACAGCAACAGCAACGGCAGGTACTCCTGCACAAACTATAAATGAGGATATACCTTATAACGGATATCTTGGTTATTTTGTTAATGGTGAACTTGTACAAAATTTACCATATACCGGTGTTGTAAACTTTACAAAATCAATTCCGGGGGTATTTAGTTCAGAATCTAAAACTGCAACTGCTATTGCTAATGCAAAAGCTAATGCTGTATTACCTTCTATGCTTATTTCAACAGGTGTTGCAGCATTAAATAGTTTATATAGACAAGGTACTGGTGCCCAAGAAAAAGATATATTTAATAACAGAATATTACAATATTTAACAACTCATGATGTATCCAATGTGGATGATATAATAGAAAAGACAGGTATAAAACCCGGAAGTGATGAAGAAAAAATTGCAAGAGAAATTACTCAATATTACTTTGATAAAAACGATGGCAAATTTGATTCAAAAACATTTGCAACAGATTGGCAGTATAACTCGGGTTATAATTCAGATTATCTGAATACATCAGAAGCTTATGTATGGTTGGATCAATTGAGAAAAAATGGTGGTCCGAAAAAACCTGATGTTAATGTAACTGTAAATGTTCCGCCAAATGTAGTTAATCAAGTTGTAACTAATATAAATAAAGAATTATTTGATAGCACAGGTCAAAAAGTCTCTGTACAAGGTATTGAAGGCTCAGTTACAGAGGCAGGTGCTGCAGACGTTGCAAGAGTAATGCATCATAACAACCCACAAAACTATAAATTAGGCAGAAATTCGGCTTTGTCTTCGAATAAAGAAGCTGCATTAAATACAAAAGGTAAGACTCCGGTTCAAATAGTATTATCTACTGAAGGAACGGAAGTTGAACCGAGAGCTCTGAATGATGGCACTAAAGATTATAGAGTACCGAATAGAGTTACGGTAAAAGATAAAACAAATGACGGAACAGTAAACACACGTGTATATGAATTTGTAGAAATGAGAAATAACAAGCCAATCTATAAATTAGTAAGTGTTATACGTGATGATGGTAAAGCATATAAAGGTAATCATGAAGAAACTTATGAATTAAATCTGATTGAACATCCGGATAAGACAAGTTTTACATACGATAAAGACTCAAATACTTATTATAACACAACCGCTAAATTCTATGAGTATGACTTTTTACAAGGTTTGAATGACCAAAAAGGTTTGAACTTAAAAGGTGCTAATCAATCAGACCATCCATATGGAACTGTTAATAAAGGACCCAGATTTAATCCTAATAAAAAATCTTAATTAGAAATATGAACATTTGTAAATAAATGAATAAAAAAAGTAAAGTTTTGAATACTATGACCGTTTATATATATATAGTGTTCATGTGCAGAATAGATCGAGGCAGAAATGAAAAATAGAAAAATTAATACCAAAAGAGTTACAGCATTTATGTTAAGCTTATTGCTCATTTTGCAACAGTCTTTTACATATCAAGTATTAGCATCAACTATTACTGATGGAAACGGAGCTGTGATTAGTCCGGATGAAAATGGAGTATATAATATGTATCCTGATGCATACAATGGTAAAGTTGGGTACAGAGTATACAATGATATGAAATTAGATCAAGGCCAAGTGATGAATTTTATATTCCAATGGCTTAATGCTCAAACAAATGTCGGAGGTAATGCAACTGATATTAATACATTTGTTAACCTTATTAATGGTGCTAATGGTCCTGCAGAGATTAACGGTATTGTTAATGCACTGGCAAATCAATCCGGTGTTGTAAAAGCAAATGGTAATTTGATATTTGTATCACCTAACGGTTTGGTAGTTGGACCTAGTGGTGTAATTAACGCAGGTAATTTGTCTGTAATTACACCTACTCAAACTTCTTATGAAACATTTAAGTCCGGCTTACCAAATGCTGTGGAACAAAATGCAAACCACTCTCAAGCTGTAGAAACAACAGCAAGAGATCTTTCAACATTAGTTGCCGGAAATGGTGCTATTACTATTAACGGCAGAGTTGCTGCAAGAGGCAATGTAGATTTAAACGGTGGAAAAGTTACTGTTGGTAATGATGCAAAAGTTTTTGCAGGATTTAGTAATGATGATTTGGATAGCATGATGTATCCGAAAGATTCTACAGCCAGCAATATTGAAACAATATTTAATCAACTTGTAAACACTGACAATATGAATATTGCCAGCGGTTTTTCAAATAATAAAGGTAATATAACAATTACATCAAATGTTGGTACTGCAGTTAATGAAGGTGCAATGGTAAGAAACTTTGCATCAAATAGTAATATATATGTTACAAATACAGGTGTAGACGGAATTGCTATAGCAGGTGAAATGTCTAATCCTAATGGTAACATGATTATCAAACAAGAAAACACTTCTGCAAAATTATCTATTGCAAATACCGGTGTTTTAAATTCACAAAACTTGGCAACATCCGGTGTTGAAGGACTTTTGGTTCAAAACGAAGGTGCTCAAGGAATGGATATCAGAGGTGTTATAAACGTTAACCATGCCCAAAAAGCAAATTCAGTTAACTTTAAAAACTATAATTCTGATATGACAATGGGCGATACTGCAAACGTTAATAACGGTGCAAATATTAATTCTAATGCAGATGTTAATATTTTAGTTTCAAACGGAAGCTTGTTAAACAACGGTGTTGCTCGCAACCACATTGTTACAACTAACAACGGACACTTAAATATTACAACAACAAACGGTCAAATTGGTACTGAAGTTACCGGCTGCGATGGCGGAAAATGCACAGGCATCGGCAGAGATGCAAGAGATTTAACAAAATCAGTTAATACTTCAATCGACGGTAATATAAACGCAGTAAGCACAAAAGGTTCTGCTAATAAATCATTAGTTAATATGGCAAGTTTGGGTAAAGATATGCACGTTGACCATATCTCAGCTGATGGCAGAGTAATATTGCTTGCAGATGCTGCTGATACCCAAAATGCATATGGTGTTACTAAAACAAAAGGTACAAATGCTTATAACATTGTAAACAGAGCATCTGACGAAAATACTCCGAATGTTGAAGGTACAGGAATTTCTATGATTGCATCAGGTACAATTGGTGAAAATTCTAAAGCTCTTACTTTTAGACAAAACGGGGTTCAACCGATATTTGACGGTGATGATGCAAGAGAAGACCATGTATTCAATATAAGAAGAAATGAACAAGGTGTTGATATGCTGGCAATCGGTGATATCAACGTAAAAGGTCTTGATAAAAATAACGGAACTAACGATGCTGAAAAAGTTAATACAGATGTTTGCGCAATCGTTTCAAGAACAGGAAATGTTAATGCAGAATTCTCAGGTGATGTATACGTAGAAGAAGTTACAGCTCCTAACGAAGTAAATATGCTTACACGTGGCAAACATATGTATGTTAATAATTTGGGCGATGCGCCTAATACTTATGCCGCAACAAACGGTTCTACTGATTACTATGGCACAAAATCAGTTGCACCTACAAAAGCTAAATTAACAGCTCTTGACTTGGGCAGCTACTGGGATAAAGATGAAGATCCAACTTATACACACGCTGCAGATTCAACAATCGTAGTTAAAAATGCTAAATTCAACGGTAATGCTAAACTAGGCAGACCTGCTCACGAACAAGACTTAACTCTTGTTGCAGATAATGCATACGCTGGCGGATACTACTTCAATATGGGTAAACACAGAAATATCGTTAATGATGATAAAGCTAACCCGAAATTTGAAAGAACATATTATGTAAAAGACGACAGAACAAACCCAATTGACGGTTCAATCAGAGCGAAAGCAGTAAGACCTGATGATGTTGATCCTGTTGGAGAAGTTGCAGATCGTAACTACTATTATGGCGGTAGTACTCAAGGCAGTGACAAGGGTTACGACGGCGTAAAAGATGGTGATGAATATGTTGATAGTCCTTCACCGGATGAACAAGGTAAAACTAATGATGATGACAACTTAGTTGTACCTGAAGATGAAGATAAAAAACCTTTAGATACTGATACAGATACAGATAACGATACCGATACTGATATAGACACTGATACCGACTTAGACACAGATACTGATTTGGATACAGATACCGATATTGATTCAGATACCGATACTGATACTGATACTGACACTGATATCGATTCAGATACTGATACAGATACAGACTTAGACACAGATACTGATATGGATACTGATAACGATACCGATACTGATAATGACACAGATACCGATTTAGACACAGATACTGATTTGGATACTGATACCGATTTGGATTCAGATACGGATTTGGATTCAGATACAGATACCGATATTGATTCAGATACAGATATTGATTCAGATACAGATGCAGATAGTGATACAGATGTAGACACAGATACTGATATGGATACTGATAACGATACCGATACTGATAATGATACTGATACCGATTTGGATACTGATACCGATGTAGATACAGATACGGATTTGGATTCAGATACGGATTTGGATTCAGATACAGATACTGATACTGATACAGATACTGATATTGATTCAGATACCGACACAGATACAGATTTGGATACAGATACTGATATGGACGAACCGGATCCTGAACCGGAAAGACCAACAATTCCAGATTTTAGTGACGCATATAAACAGAACGTAAGAAATGATTATATAAATTCAATAGATAAACGTCAATTTATGAGATTCAGTGCAGAAAATAATCAAAATGTAATTACATTTGAATCAAACAACAATGTAACAGCAATCTCAGATATATCAAGAGGCGGTGTTTCACTTAGACACAACAAATCATTGAAAGTTGGCGATATAGTTCCTGTACACTTAAAATATGGCGATGTTGAAGTTAATGCAAACGTAAAAGTTGTATCAGCAACAGATGCAAAAGCCGGAGCTCAATTCATAGACTTGGATAAAGCAACAGCAAACAAACTTCTTTACCTGAGCATGCTGGCCAAAGATGAAGTAATTGCCCAGACAATTGAAAATATATCATCAGTCTCAGTAGATGAATAAAAAATATAAATAATGAACACTAAATGCCCCTTTTTAAAAGGGGCATTTCTTTGCGTAAATTACATATAAAACCAAAGTATAATTTTAAGATATCTTGTAGCAAATAATGCACCAAAACTAAAAACAATATCATACAGAATCTTTAAACCGCTTTGTGCATAAATCCAGCTTTGCATAAACAACCAGCCTTCATGCCTTATACTTGCGACAAAAAGCATGTATAAAACACCGATAAAATGTATTATAAGAACTCCCACCAGTGTTGCTTTCAATATATTTTTTGTCGAAAATCCGTTATTCAAAATTGTATCTGCAAAAAATACTGCAGGAATATATGCCAAAATATATCCAAATCCGTATTCAAGGATATATTGTGGTCCTCCGCCTATCGCAAATACCGGAATTATAAACAAACCAAGTAATATATATAGCAGAATGCTTATAATACCGTATTTTTTACCCAAAAAAGCTCCGACAAACATTACAATAGGAATTTGTGGAATAAATTTATATGTAAATAAATAATCTTTAAATATTAAATTTTCACCCTGAAAAAACCCTTTTGGAAGAATAAAATGAGTAATATCAAGCTGCACAAAAGTTGCCAGTACAATCAAAAATGTGCAAGCAAGTACTAATAATATGCTGTCTAGTGTTAAACGTATTCCTTCAATTTGTTTTTTTACAATTTTTGTGTAGTTTGTCATTTTATATTTATTTTTCCTTGTAAATTTCTTATTTGTTTATCGTATTGTGATTTGAATTTGTCATAAAATATATTTTCTGTCCACATTATCAAAGCATCCTCATTATTATCTTGATAGTATGCTTTTCTTGTGCCTAATGACTTAAACCCGTATTTTTCATAGAGTGCTATTGCAGGTGTATTTCCAACCCTTACCTCAAGAGTGATGAATTTTACCATATCCTTGTAACATTCATCAATAATAGTTTTTAATAAAGTTTCTCCGATATGTTTTCTTTGATATTTTGGCGAAACGGCAATATTTGTTATGTGAGCTTCTTCCAAAATTTGCCAGCTCCCGCAGTAGCCAACTAAATTTCCTTGTTTATCAAATGCACTGTAATATTTTGCCAAATTGTTTGATAATTCGCTCAAAAATGAATCTTTTGACCAGTGATGATTTCCATAAGCTAACTGTTCAATTTCAATTACAGAATCCAGATCTGTTTTTTCCATAGGTTTTATTGTTACGGTAAAAAGCTCATCCATTTTTTAATCTTAGCATATAAAAAGTCCCTCCGACAATTTATTAAATTTTGTTTACCTCTTGATAAAAAAAGCCCAATATGGTAGACTACACTTACAAGAGAGTTTATAAAAAGGACTGAAAAATGAAAAATATTGTTGTTTATACAGACAAAAATGAATCAAAATTGGCAGATGTGTTGGCTCAAATTGAGGATGCAAATGTTAGAATTGAAAATGCTGAAAATCTCAGGGATTATGAAATGCTTAATCCGGGATTGGTGGTAATAGAAAATGTTCCGAATATAAAAGATGTTCTTATGACTACAAAATTTAAAGCTCCAACATTGTTTGTTGGTGATGTTTTTAAAGGTTCAACAGTCAGAGCAGTCCTTTTTGATTTTATAAAAACTCCTGTTGACAATATGGAACTTGTAATAAGAGCAAATGCTCTTTTGAAATATAAAGAATTGAGAGATAAATTAAAAACAGTATCTACAACAGACGAACTTACAGGCTTGCATAACAGAAAATATATGCAAGAACGTTTGGATCAAGAAATTTCTCGTGCAAGAAGATACGGCAACAAACTCTCTTGTCTTTTGTTTGACTTAGACTTTTTCAAAGTTGTTAATGATATTTACGGATATGAATGGGGCGATGTTCTTTTGAAATCAATAGCTGATAAATTGAAACAATTAATCAGAAAAGAAGATATTTTAACAAGATATGGTGATGAAGAATTTTTACTAATTTTGCCTAACACATCAGAAGAAAATGCATTCTTGTTTGCAGAAAGATTCAGACGTGATATTGAAAAAATGGAATTTATTCCTGCCGGTGAAGAAGAACGTCATCCGATAACAATTTCCGGAGGAATTTCTACTTATCCTTGTATCGAAGATACAGAAGAAGATGCAAATACAATTATTCGTTACGCTGAACACGCATTATATAATGCAAAAAAACGCGGTAAAAATAAAATTGTTCAATTCTCTAAATTGAATTTGGGTGAAGGCTAAGGTTTATTATTCACCCCATAACCAAATATTGCAAAATCGTATTTGACAGGATCTTTTGGGTCAAATTGTTTTAAATTTTCGGTTAACTCAACAACTGATTTAAAATCGTTTGCATTCCGTTTTAAAAGCCCCATTTCTCGGGAAATTCTTGCAACATGTGTATCCAATGGAATCAACAAATCTGATGCGGGCATGAAATCCCATATGCCAAAATCTACTTCTCCCTTTCTTACCATCCACCTGAGATACATACACATACGCTTCATTGCACTGCCTTTTCTGGCGTCGGGAATCATAAATTTAAAGCCTAATGCTTCTGGATTTTTTGCTCTGGAATAAAAATAATCAGTCACGGGGATGAACATGTTATTGTTTATTTGATTTTTATATCCATATTTAAAAAGTTCTTCTAATCCGCCGTCATTTTTGTACAAATTTTTTAAAATTTCAAAAATTTGTGAAAAGTCTTCAGGTTTGCCAAAACGATAATTAAAATCGCCTAATATTTTTGGGTCAAAATTTGCGATAAAATTGTAAGGTTCATTTTTTGCTATACCTAACAGTTGGTCAAGTTTTTTTATAAAAATTTCACGTCTGCCGTATGCTACAAGAGATGCGATAAATCCCATAATTTCAATATCTTTTTTATTATTAAATTTGTTTGGAATACCTATCGGATCATCTAAAAAAAACTCTTTGGTTTCATATTTTTTAACTAATTGGTCAAGTTGATTTTTTGTAATCATAACAAAATGATATCATAAATTATTTTTGATAATACATAATAAATATTATCGGTAGTGTATTAGCCAAATAGTTTGTTAGCAAGTAAGTCTTTATCAGTGAGCGAAGCTCACGAAAAATATTATAATCACTACTTATCGAAATAATAACGAGGCTCGTACTGTCTGAGCGATAACGAGATTGTGGAATAAGTCAGCAATGACAAAATAAAGCAAATATTGCGACAATAGCTGAGTGAGCAATAATTGTTGGCGAAACGATAACAAAGGCGGGCACTGTCTGAACGATAAAATTTAATAGACCCTGAAACAAGTTCAGGGTGACAACTTAGTGAGTTTGCCCGCCATAAGTTGAGCCTTACAAATTATTAGTGAACGAAGCGTGTCGCTGGTTTACGTCGCTTTGCCATCAAAGCGACCGCCGTGCGCGCAGCACCCGCCGGAGGCAAATAAAGTACGATTAGTTTGTTTTTAGTTGCCGATAATATTTATTATGTGGTATGCCTTAAATTTTCAAAATATTTTTTTAAAATATTATTGCACTCGTCTTCCATAATTCCGCCGAAAACTTTTAGTTTTGAATTAGCAATTTTGCGTAAATCAATTTTTGACCCTAAAGCTCCGTAGTTTGTGTCATAAGAACCAAAATAAAGAGTTTTTATTCGAGAATTAATAATTGCCCATGCACACATAGGGCAAGGTTCGAGAGTTACATACATTTCACAATTATCAAGTCTCCATTGCCCGAGTTCTTGTTCCGCTTTTCGTATTGCGAGTATCTCAGCATGGGAAGTAACATCATTATTTATTTCTTTTTGATTATATGCTGAAGCAATGATATCCCCATCTTTTACTATAATTGCTCCGACAGGAATTTCTCCGTTAGCCTGTTTTGCAATTTCTATTGCTCGTTTCATTTTACTTCCTCTGCAACTTTTGAAAGTTTAAGGGTAATATCAACACAAAATCCACAATTTTCATCACTGTGCAGGATTATTGTTCCATTCATTGCCTCAATCAATCCTTTCACAATAAATAAACCTAATCCGGTTCCACGTGTTGTTCTTGTTGTGTTGTCATCAAGCCGAACAAATTTCTCAAATAATTTATCGAGTTTTTTCGGAGGTATAATTTCACAATCATTTTTAACAAAAATTCTGGCATTATCTTTTTCTAAAACAGTTTCTACTGTAATTTTTGAGCTTTCAGAAGCATATTTTGCTGCGTTTTCTAATAAATTTGCAAATACTTGAATCAATCTGCCTTTGTCACCGTCTACGAGAGGAAAATCTTCTGAAAGATTAAAAACGATTTCATGACTAGCTTTGTTTTTTATAAGCATTTTTGCTTCTTCAAGGACTTCAGGAATCCAAACTTGTTCATTTATAGTTTTTAAACGCATACCCTCTATATCCGGAATTGTCAAAAGATCTTCAATTAATCTTTTTAAACGTTCTGATTGTTCTTTTATAATTCGCAAAGATTTTTGTTTGGTTTCTTCATCTATTTCAATATCTTGGCGCATAAGCCTAGTTGTGTAACCCTGAATACTTGTTAAAGGGGTTCTCAGTTCGTGACTTACTGTATCAATAAGATTTGAGCGAAATTCATTTAATTGTTTTAGTTCAATGTTATTTTTCTTTAATTGTTTGTATGATTTATGAATTTCTGTTGCCATTCTGTTAAATTCAAACGCAAGGAATACAATTTCGTGAGGAGTAAATGCTGTTGTCAAAAGTCTTATTTGACGTTCATAATTACCTTTGGAAATTGCTATTATACCTTTAAAAAGCTGTCTAATATTGATATAAAGATAATATGTATAAAGTCCGACTACAAAAATAATTGCAAATGTTGCAAACAAAACGGAAAGAATTATTTTTAAACTGTTTTCTGTTATTGAATTTTTTGTAATTTTTTTAGTTGTGTTAACTATAATTGTTATATTAGGATTGGTTTTTGAAACATAAACAAGCGGTTGATTTTTTACATCTCCAAAAATTACAGGTGTATCATTTTTGAGTTTTTGGGGCAAAAGAGAAAGTGTTTTTTTGTAATCGTTTTCTCTATAATTATGCTCCGCAATTAAATTGCCATCTCCACCGAGTACATATATTTGACGTTTTTCATCTTGAAGTGATCTGAAAAGTTCTTCTCTCATTGCGCTTATTTTATAAGATGCGACGAGATATTTGCCGTCTGAAATTTTATATGTAACTGTAGCAAGCTTTTTCTCTTTGTTATTTTTTCTTAGATTTTCTATTTGAGATTCATTTGCAACTATAAGTTTTTCACAAGCCGGAAGTTTTTTTACTATTGTATTTAAGTAAGAATTTTTTGCGCTATCAGAAGGAAAATATTTTAAATGAAACGCAATTTGTTCCAGGCTGCCATTGACTGTATTGTTGAAAAAATCTATTTCATCCGAGACCATATTTGCTATTAAAACAGCAGATTCTCTCAATTGATATCTCATAGCTTGTTGATTAATATTGTTTATAATAAAACCGCTTACTGTCATCGGTACAATAACTGCAAACACAAAAACTATGGCAATTTGTTCAACAATTTTCAGATGCTTATTAAACATTAACCCTCACCAAAAGGAGTCAGTTTATAACCGACATTAGTAACTGTATGCAGATATTTGGGATGTTTTGTATCGGGTTCAATTTTGTTTCTCAAACCGCCGACATGAACCCTCAACATTCTTACGTCTTCGTTGCTGTCATAACCCCAAACTTCATCTAATAAAGTAGCAAGAGTAACAGGATTGTTAAAATGCTGCATAATGCAATATAAAATTTCAAATTCAGTAGGTGTTAATTTAACCTTTTTGTTAACAATAACAGCTTCAAGTGTTTCAGGAAAAATTTCTATATCACCGACCTGCAAAACTTCATCAGATAAAACTGTTTTATCTTCAATCTGATTACGTCTTAGAAGAACCCTTATTCTCAAAAGAACTTCCTGAATGTCAAAAGGTTTTACAAGATAATCATCGGCTCCGCAGTCAAAGCCTTCGGTTTTATCATCAATTGTGCCTTTTGCAGTGAGCATTAAGATAGGAATAGAAAGTTTTGCCCTGCGAATATTTTTACATACATCAAAGCCATTCATTTTAGGCATCATGACATCAAGTAAAACTAAATCATAGCTGTTATTAAGAGCTTTGTTTAATCCTTCCATACCATCGGAAGCGGTGTCGACAAAATAGCCGCTTGCTTTTACGTCAAACTCCAATAGTTCTCTTATTTCGTCATCATCATCAACAATTAAGATACGTTTTTCATTCATAAGCTAATTTTATAAAAATTTATATCTTTTATCAATTGATTATAAAGAAATTTGAATAGTATTTTATGAGATTTTTGCTTACACCTTAGACGAGCTTGTATTATGCGGTTCTTTGGCTTTCTTGAATTTGCTCCACGCTCACAGAGTTTCGTATATATGACTACGTCATAGTATACTCAATCTGTTCGCTATCCGGATTTGTTGCACTTTATCCGTCCGCAAATTCGCTTTCTTGAATTTGCTCCACGCTCGGAAGAAAGCAGGTTGTGCAAAGCGTGAGCAAGCCCTGCAAAATAACATGTGGGCACTGAAATAAATTCAGAATGACAAATTTTTTGTATAAACCTTTATACATTAGCTGTTAAGCATAATAATTGTTACGATTTATAGTAAAAAATTACCTTATTTTTTTAGATAATCATTAAATGTTTTCACATTAACCTTATAACCACAGCCATCATGAAGTTTTCCTAAAAAATTTATTCTTTTGGCAGGATAATTTTTACACATCCTAAGTCTGTGCTTGTAATCCGAACATAACCCGTCTTTTGTAACAAGTTTGCATGCAAATATTAGATTTCCTTCTTTATCTTTTCCTTTTATATAAAATCTTTTGTATGCAGGAAACAAAAATTGCATTATTTTGAACTCTTTTTCTGTATAAGTATCGTAACTATACATATAATTACAGCATTTTCCGCATTTTTTGCATTTGCCGGTTATTTCATATGTAACTTTTTCAGGTACAAAATACGAACGAATTTCATTTATTATTACGCATATAAAATCTAACAAATTTGCCATTATATATATTTTATAATAAAATTAAAAAGTTGACGAGGAATAAATTATGGCAAGATATTATGTAAACAGAAATAATTCAGCAAAAGAAAATGCGAGAGCTAACATTTCAAAAAATTCAAAAAATAAACAAGGTGGATTTTTTTCAACATTAAAATTTATTTTTTTATTGGGTGGCGCTTGTCTTCTTGCAGGAGTTGCTTCTTTTGAATTATATCTTTCATCCCTGCCTCCGATTGAAAATTTAGAGCAATGGAAACCTAATATAGTTACAAAAATATATTCCTCCGATGACGAAATTATAAAGACTTTTACCGCATACACATTTGAAAAAATCGAATTAAAAGATATACCTGAAAATTTAAAAAAAGCTTTGATAGCAACTGAGGATAAAAACTTCTATCGTCATCACGGTTATGATATCAGCGGTCTTGTTCGTTCAACGGTTCAAAATGTTCTCGCAGGCAGGGTTGTTCAAGGTGCAAGTACAATTACACAACAACTTGCCAGAGTTTTATTTTTAAATAATGAAAGAACTTTTGATAGAAAATTAAAAGAATTATTCATTGCTGCAAGAATTGAAAAAACCATTTCAAAAGACCAAATTCTTGAAATGTATATGAACAGTGTTTATTTAGGTGCAGGCGCATACGGTGTAGAAGGTGCATCTCAAATCTATTTTGATAAACACCTGAAAAACTGTACTCTTGCAGAACTCGCTCTTATTGCAGGTTTACCCCAAGCTCCATCTGTTTATAACCCGTTTAACAATATGGATTTAGCAGTAAAGCGCAGAGATCAGGTTCTTATGAGAATGTATAAAATGCGCTACATTACAAAAGATGAGTACGAAAAAGCTAAAAAAGAAAAAGTTAAATTAGGAAAAGTTCCGCAATATTACACTACTAACAGAGCTCCATATTTTTGTGATTATGTAATGAAAGAACTGGAAAAATTAGGTTTTGATGAAACAGAAATTGCAAACGGCGGCTACAAAGTCGTCACGACATTAGATTATAAAGCACAAAAAGCTGCCGATGAAGCTATATCAAGAAACCTGAGAGGCTGGGGATTGAATGGGGACAACAATCAGGCGGCAGTCTTCTCATTCAGTCCGGTAGACGGTAAAATTTTAGTATATTCCGGCGGAAAAGATTATGCAAAGAGCCAATATGACAGAGTTACTCAGGCTGTAAGACCACCGGGTTCAGCTTTTAAGCCTATTGTATATGCGGCTGCAATGGAAAAAGGTATTACACCAAATACCATGATAGAAGATAAACCAATTACTATAGGTCAATGGTCACCACACAACTATGGGAACAGATACAGAGGTAAAATTCCTGTATATATGGCTTTGACAGTTTCTTCCAATGTTTGCGCAGCAAGAATTATCAAAGAGGTAGGAATAAGATCTGTAATACAAATTGCGAGAGTATTAGGAATTGAAACACCTCTTGAATACGATTATACTATTGCACTTGGTTCTAACGGTGTTAAGCTTTATGAATTCACAAGAGCATACGGCGCTTTTGCAAACGGAGGTTTTGTTGTTCAACCATACGCTATAGAACGTGTTGAAACATCACGAGGTAAAGTTATTTATTCTGCGCCTAAAACAAAAATTTCTCATCAATTGAGTATGAATACAGCCGCCGAAATGACAGCAATGATGAAATCCGTAATAACCAACGGTACGGGGCGCGCTGCATCTATCGGCAAACCAGCAGCAGGCAAAACAGGTACAACAGATGATAACAAAGATGCATATTTTATGGGTTATACGCCAAATATTGTAACAGGTGTCTGGGTAGGCAATGATGACAATACAGTTATGAATAAATCTATTCAGGGCGGTACTGTTCCTGCACTTATTTGGAAAGACGTAATGAAAGTTGCAACTGAACCATACGGCAATTCGGAATTTAATTACCCTGAAATCAAATTAATGCCATACGGTGATTCAAAAGCCATCGGAGAAGAAGAAAATCAAGAAAATAAAGAAAATGGTGAGGAAACTAAAGAAGAAAATCTTCTTATGACTCCTGAAGAAATTTCAAAACAGGTTAACAATATATTGAACAAAGCAGATAATCAAAGGCCTGCCGTTCAATCACAACCAAACGTACAAAACCAAACAACCGCAAGACCGGCTCCCGCACCAAAACCAGCAGAAGCTCCGATTCCTATTCCAATGGCAGTGCCGGAAAGTGTACGTTAATATGGAAAGTTCATACATTACTCATATAGGAACAGATGAATCAGGAAAAGGCGATTTTTTCGGGCCATTGGTTATTGCAGGTGCTATGGTTGATGAGAAAAATGCAAAGTATTTTTTGGATTTGGGAATAAAAGACAGTAAAAAATTATCTGATAAAAAGATGCTTTCAATGGCTGTAGAGATAAAAAAACATATTCCGCATTCAATTATTGCGATTTCAAATTCGAAATACAATGAATTATACAACAATATGAAAAACCTCAACAAACTTCTTGCTTGGGGACACGCCAGAGTTATTGAAAATATTCTGGAACATAACTCCTGTGAATACGCCCTGTCAGATAAATTTGGAGATGAAAGTCTTATAAAATCAGCATTAATGAAAAATGGCAGAGCAATAAGACTCGATCAAATGTGTAAAGCGGAAAGTGATATTGCTGTCGCAACAGCCTCTGTTCTTGCACGTGCAACTTATGTCACCAAAATGCAAGAAATGGAAAACACCTACGGAATAAAATTCCAAAAAGGATGCTCTAATCTTGTAAAAGATAACGCAAAATTGTTTATTGAAAAATTTGGTAAAGACAGACTCAAAGAAGTTTGTAAAACCCATTTCAAAACATATAAAGAAGTTTAAGTAACTTTATTTTTGTCCGTTAAAGGCTTTCAAACCGATATATTTACCCGCAGAACCTAATTTTTGCTCTATTCTCAAAAGTTGGTTATATTTTGCCATTCTGTCAGAACGTGATGCAGAACCTGTCTTGATTTGTCCCGCATTCACAGCAACCGCCAAATCAGCAATAAATGTATCTTCTGTTTCGCCTGAACGGTGAGAAATTATTGTTGTATAACCTGAAGCATGCGCCATAGATATTGCGTCTAATGTCTCTGACAATGTTCCGATTTGGTTTACTTTAATGAGAATAGAATTTGCAACTCCTCGTTTTATGCCATCCGCAAGTCTGCGTGTATTAGTTACAAATAAATCATCTCCGACGAGTTGGCAATGTCCGCCAATTTTTTGTGTAAGCATTTCCCAACCTTGCCAATCCTGTTCTGCCATGCCATCTTCAATTGAGATTATCGGATATTTTTTCACCCATTCTGCCAAAAATTCTGTCATCTCTTTGTTATCAAATTTTTTACCTTCGCCTGCAAGGTTATAAATTCCGTCTTCATAAAATTCAGAAGATGCAACATCCAAACAAATCTTCATTTGATCTGTGTTGTAGCCGGCTTTTTCTATAGCATCCAAAATGACTTCTATGCCTTCCTCGTTGGATTTAAGGTTAGGTGCAAAACCACCTTCATCACCGACAGACGTAGCCATATTTTTACCTTTCAAGACTTTTTTCAAGGTATGGAAAACATTGCATCCCATTTCAATTGCGTGAGAAAAACTCTCAGCCCCGACAGGCGCAATCATAAATTCCTGAAAATCTATATTATTATCGGCATGCGCACCGCCGTTTATAATATTCATCATCGGAACAGGCAAAGTCAGAGCATTTATACCGCCTAAATATCTGTACAAAGACATGTTATATCCCTTTGCGGCAGCTTTTGCAACAGCCAAAGATACCCCCAAAATTGCGTTTGCACCAAGACGGGATTTGTTCTCTGTTCCGTCCATGTCTATCATGAATGTATCAATTTCTTTTTGATGTGAAGCTTTTTCACCAATAAGCTCAGGAGCAATGATATTGTTTACGTTGTTCACAGCTTTTTGAACACTCATTCCCATATATTTATCCATATAACCATCTCTAAGTTCCAGTGCCTCAAAAATTCCTGTAGATGCACCTGATGGAACGGCAGCACGACCTTTTATTCCGTTGGTTAGTTTTACGTCAACCTCAATTGTTGGGTTGCCCCTTGAATCCAAAATTTGTCTTGCGTAAATATCTTCAATAAATGTTGACATAATATTGCCCCCTACCATTAGTATATGTATATATTTTGCCATAAATTTTAAAACTTTGCAACACATCAAAATATAATTTTTGTTGCGTAAAAATAAAAAATAAAATATAAAAAAGTTTTTGCTATAAGATACCTAGCTACATAGAAAGTCAGATGAGCAGTAATTTAAAAATGACCTTTAGTGAGTGAGTAATTAATGTTTTGTTTGACAATAACAAAGGCTCGTACTGTCTGAACGGTAAAGAGATTCTGAAACAAGTTCAGAATGACAAATAATAAAGTGAGTTTACGAGCCTTGAGTCAAACAATTACAATTAATTAACGAACGAACTGCAGGTCAAAGTTTCTTTGGTGTCTTTCTTTTCGACAAAAGAAAGACACTGCAGGGGTGCAGGGGCGGCATAAGCCCCGCATAATAAAATTTCAACGCAACAAAAATTATATTTTGATGTATTTTAAATAAGATATTTATTTATTAAAATAATGAGTTTTTTGGCATGACATTTGATAATTTTAGCATTTTAAACTTGTCAAATATTAATTTAATTATTTTAATAATATTTCCTAATATTAAAAAATTTTTACTCTTTTTAATAAAACTTATTGATGTTAAAAAATTTAACTTTTGTTAAATTGTATAAATAACACTTTTATAACTGAATTTGGTACTATTTAAGGTATGATTTTTTTAAATCTTTAGATTTATTTTATTAAAAAAAATCTTTAAATTTTTTATAAATTGTTGTACAATATTGGAATAGATTAAGGAAAGTTTTGGGTAATATTTTTTAACCAGTAATACCCATAAAACAATAGGAGAACTTAATCTTTTGAGTAACCTCAAGACAGAAATTCGGGTAGATGGATAGTTAGTGTGTAATTCTGTTTCTGTCTTTTTGCACCAAAAAAGGAGATTGGCATGAACAACGTAAGTAGTGACGGGAGAATTGTAAGCATCAAAACAGGCAATGATGTAGACGCAAGTTCAGTAAAATCTGCATCATCAAACAACATGAACATTATCAGCATTGCTCAGAAGGTAAATTTGAGCAATATCAAAATCGTGAAAAAAGACGGTACGCTTGAAGATTATAATGTTCAAAAAGTAATAAGTGCCGTTAAAAAATCAGCAGCAAGAATGCTCGTTAAATTGACAGATGAAGAAATTGAAAACATCTGCAGCCATGTTAACAGTAGCGTTTTGGCTGAAAATGACAACAAAATTGATATCTCCCAAATGCACTGCATCGTTGAAAATGCCCTAGAAGACGTTAATCCTAAAGTTGCAAAAAGTTACAGAAATTACAGAGATTATAAAATTGATTTCGTAAAGATGCTTGATAAAGTTTATCAGGAATCTCAAAGAATCATGTATATAGGTGATAAAGAAAATTCAAATGCTGATTCAGCTCTTGTTTCAACAAAAAGATCTTTAATTTTCAACCAATTGAACAAAGAATTGTACAAAAAATTCTTCTTGACTGTACCTGAACTTCAGGCAATTCGTGACGGATATATTTATATTCACGATATGTCAGCAAGACGTGATACTATGAATTGCTGCTTGTTTGATGTTGCGTCTGTATTAAAAGGCGGTTTTGAAATGGGCAACCTATGGTACAATGAACCAAAATCATTGGACGTTGCATTTGATGTTATCGGTGATATCGTAATGGCTGCCGCAAGTCAACAATATGGCGGTTTTACTGTTGCAGAAGTTGATAAAATCTTAGCACCTTATGCTCAAAAAACTTATGAAAGACAATATGACAAATATATAGGACTTGGCCTTAACGAAGAACAAGCAGCAAAAGCTGCAAAAGCTGATGTTAAAAAAGATTTTGAACAAGGTTTCCAAGGTTGGGAATACAAATTCAATACAGTAGCTTCATCACGTGGCGATTATCCGTTCATCACAGTAACAGCAGGTTTGGGTACTGAAGAATACGAAAAAATGGCAACAATTACAATGCTTGAAATTCGTATGCACGGTCAGGGCAAAAAAGGAAACAAAAAACCTGTATTGTTCCCTAAAATAGTTTTCTTATACGATGAGAACATTCACGGTGAAGGCAAAGTTAACTATGATGTATTTGAAGCAGGTATTGAATGCTCTAAGAAAGCAATGTACCCTGATTGGTTGTCACTGTCAGGTGAAGGCTATGTAGCTTCTATGTACAAAAAATACGGCAGAGTTGTTTCTCCGATGGGTTGCAGAGCATTTTTATCACCTTGGTTTGAAAGAGGTGGTGCAAAACCTGCCGATGAAGATGACAAACCAATTTTTGTAGGTCGTTTCAATATCGGTGCTATAAGCTTGCACTTACCTATGATTTATGCAAAAGCAAAACAAGAAGGTAAAGATTTCTATGAAGTTCTTGATTACTACATGGAAATGATTAGAGGCTTGCATAAACGTACATATGAATATCTTGGTGAAATGAAAGCTTCAGTAAATCCTCTTGCATATTGCGAAGGCGGTTTCTTAGGCGGTCACTTAGGTTTCCATGACAAGATTAAACCGTTATTGAAACATGCAACAGCATCTTTCGGTATCACAGCTTTGAACGAATTGCAAGAAATTCATAATGGTAAATCTCTTGTAGAAGACGGACAATTTGCTATTGAAGTTATGGAATACATCAACAAGAAAGTTGCTGAATTTAAAGAAGAAGACGGAAACTTGTATGCATTATACGGAACTCCTGCAGAAAATCTTTGCGGATTGCAGGTTCAACAATTCCGTAAGAAATATGGTGTTGTGGATAAAGTTTCTGACAAACCTTATGTATCAAACAGTTTCCACTGCCATGTTGCAGAACAAATTACACCAATTCAAAAACAAGATTGTGAAAAACGTTTCTGGGATTTGATGAACGGCGGTAAAATTCAATACGTAAAATATCCGTTGGATTATAATACAGATGCGGTTAAAACTCTTGTTTTAAGAGCTATGGATATGGGCTTTTATGAAGGTGTAAATCTTTCACTTTCATACTGTGATGATTGCGGTCACGAAGAATTGAATATGGATGTATGTCCAAAATGCGGAAGCCGTAACTTAACTAAAATCGACCGTATGAACGGATACCTTTCATATTCAAGAGTTAAGGGTGATTCAAGACTCGCTGATCACAAAATGGAAGAAATTAAAGACAGAGTTAGTATGTAACGAGCCGAGCAGAGGTATGAGCAAAGCGAAAGACGAGCAACAAGCAACGTAAACGTTGAGTTTTCGTTGTTGTTGCGAGCGGTACCGTTTAATGCGAGGCGAAGGTGTTATTAAGGAAATAAAAATGAATTATCACAATATAACAAAAGAAGATATGTTAAACGGTGAAGGATTGCGTGTAGTTTTATGGGTTGCGGGATGTAATCATCATTGTAAGAACTGCCAAAATCCTGAAACATGGGATGAAAACGGTGGAATTCCTTTTGATGAAGCTGCCGAAAAAGAGCTTTTTGATGCTATTAATAAACCTTACATTTCAGGTATAACATTCAGCGGGGGAGATCCTTTATTTCCGGCTAACAGAAGCGAAGTATTCAGACTTATCAAAAAACACAAAGAGTTGTTTCCAAATAAAAATATTTGGCTTTATACCGGCTATACTTGGGAACAGATTAGAAATCTTGAAGGTATCGAAGATATTGACGTAATTGCTGAGGGTGAGTTTATTGAAGAATTAAAGGACGAAAATATTCATTGGGTTGGCAGTTCAAATCAGAGAGTAATTGATGTCAAAGCTTCATTAAAAGGCGAATTGGTTTTAACAGATTAAGGATTTATGAGGCGGGATAAGTATCCCGCCTTACTTTTATTTTTGTGGGCACATTTCATTTTGCTCACACTACAAGCTTTTTTGTAGAATAAGAAACACAATAATAGAATTTAATTTACAAAAGGACATGTATAAATTATTTAAAATTATAATAAAAACAAATTTTAAACTTGTTTTAATGTCATTTGTCATTTTTTATGTTAGAATTTATGCATAAAAAGGGAGTGAATTATGTCAACTTTAATAATGATTTTACTTATAAGTATTTTAATTCTTGTGCATGAAGCAGGACACTTTTTTTCTGCTAGATTGTTTAAAATAAAAGTTGATAAATTTGGTATAGGATTGCCTATCGGTCCGACTCTATGGGAAAAGAAAATTGGCGACATTACTTTAATTATCCATGCTTTCTTGTTTGGAGGTTATGTTTCTTTCCCCGATGATGACAAAGAGTCTGATATCCCGCAAGATTCACAAGACAGACTTTTAAATCGTCCTATATGGCAAAGAGCAATTGTTTTTTCGGCTGGTGTAACGGCGAATGTTATTTGCGCATTTGTTCTTGTCCTTTTAACAGCTTTCTTGTGGCACAACATGCCGTCTGGGAAATTTGACACTTACGTAAAAGAAATTACTGCAGAAAAAGATGCAAGTGTTTGGCAATCTGGCTTGCAGGCAGGCGATAAAATAGAGGAAGTTAACGGTTCTAAAATAGATACAAAATACGGTATTTATTTGTACGCAATGTATAGTACCTCATATGACGGAAAAACAAATGAAGTGTTAGTTGAAAATAATTATGAAGTTCTAAAAAAGAACAATCCTGCTTTTGAAAAAGATGAAATAATTCCTGAAGGTTTAATTGTAAAATTACCTGTTGTACAAACAGAAGATAAGGTTGTTTTAAATAAAAACATATTAAATGCTGTAGAACTCTATAAAACAAATGAAGTAAAACTTTCTGAAAATCAGATAAAACTAAGAGATAAAATTAAAAACAAAAAATATATAGAATCAGATGGTACATTTTCACTAAACGATATTGCTTATGCTATGTCGGACAATATAAAACCGTTGGATATTAAAGTTCTTCGTGACGGAAAAGAAATTCAACTCAAAACAATGACATCAAATAGCGACGGATTAATCGGAATTGTACCTGAACAAAAAGAGATACTTATTCCTATAACAGATGTAAAATCAGCCTTTTCAGCGAGCTGGACTTATTTGTATAACGAAACCAAATCTATGTTGATAGTTCTGGGACAACTGTTTACCGGAAAAATTCCGCTAAAGAATATGCATGGTGTAGTTCTTATAACAAAAATGGGTGGTGATATTATAAGCCAAGACGGAATTTTTTACGGAATATTATTAACGGCGGTTATATCTATGAATTTGGCTATATTAAATATATTGCCGATTCCGGCACTTGACGGTGGTCATTTGTTATTTTTGGTTATTGAAAAAATAATGGGTAAACCTGTTGATGAAGAAATTGCAAACAGAATTATGAATGTATTTTTCTTACTCTTAATTTTGTTGCTTATATTTGTCTTGTTTAACGATATTTATGTACTTGTGAAACCATTATTTGTAAAGTAGGATTGATCCATGATTGAAGCTGTAATTTTTGATATGGACGGTACAATTTTGAATACACTTGACGATCTCTATGAAAGTGTTAATATCACTCTGGACAATTTTGGATTTCCCAAAAGGACTTTAGATGAAGTCCGTCAATTTGTGGGTAACGGTGTAAGATTATTATTTCAAAGGGCTTTACCAAATGAGGTAAATGATGATGTGTTAGAAAAAAGCATTATATTTTTTAAGAAAACATATGCTCAAAACATGTATAATCATACTGCTCCGTATGATAGTATCAAAAAGATACTAAAAGAATTGAATAATAATGGGGTGAAAATAGCTGTTGTGTCTAATAAATTTGATTTGGCTGTTAAAGAATTAAGTAAAAAATATTTTGGTGATTTGATAGATATTTCTGTCGGACAATCTGATGAGGTTCCTCAAAAACCGGCACCTAATGGTGTTTTTAAGGCAATGAAAGATTTGGGTGTAAAATCAGCAATTTACGTTGGAGATTCTGATGTCGATGTTCAGACTGCGAAAAATGCAAATTTACCCTGCATTGGTGTAACATGGGGGTTTCGGGATAGAGAATATTTAAAAGGCGCAGATTATATTATCGATACGCCTGATGAATTGATTGAAATAATAAGGAGTTTATAGATGGAAAAGCTTTCAGTTAGTTTGGAAGATTATATAGAGGAAATTTATACACAGGTACTAAAAAGCGGTCAGGCAAAAGTTACTTTGATTGCGGATGCTTTAGGTGTTAAAAAGGCATCGGTAACAGGAGCTTTGAATACATTATCAGACAAAAAACTTATTAATTACGCCCCATATTCATCAATAACTCTTACAAATGAGGGTGAAAAGATAGCAAAGAATATTTTACAAAAACATGAAAATATATGTGAGTTTTTTAAAGTTGTTTTAAATATTCCTGAAAAAGAAGCGCTGGAAACAGCATGTAAAATGGAACATATCGTTTCAGAAAAGATGTTTAAAAATATGGTGAAACTTACCAAATATGTAAAATCAGAAATAAAAGAGCAAATAGATAACTTATATTAGTTTTTTATAACAAAATTATAATTTTGTTGTATTTACAATTTTATAATAAGGGAGCTGTGCGCCCCCTTAAACCCCGCACTTAATTTCTTTCTCTTTGATTTTTGGGCGACGCAAAGAGAAAGAAATTAAGCAAAGAAAGAGAAACGGCGCCATAACCGTTTAATCACTACTAAGCTCAACCTATGGCTCGTAAACTCGCTATGTAATCGTCATTCTGAACTTGTTTCAGAATCTTTTTATCGCTCAAACAGTACGAGCCTTGTTATTGTTTCGCTAAGTAGTGATTATAAGAAGTTTCGTGAGCACAGCTCACTGATAAGGTCTTTTCACCTTTCACTACTCACTTTTCACTTTATATACAATAAAATTATAATTTTGTTGTGTTAATTTCTTGTCTTATTTTGAAATTTGGCATATAATTCAAATAATAAGATTAGGGAGAAGCTGAATGCATTTAGAAAACGTAAAAAAAGTTGATTCTGCGGTTGCAGAAGCTATTGAAAAGGAATTAGACAGACAACAAAATACTATTGAGCTTATAGCGAGTGAAAATATTACATCTCGTGCAGTTATGGAAGCATGTGGCAGCGTTTTGACTAATAAATACGCAGAAGGTAAACCGCACAAAAGATATTATAATGGTTGCGAATGCGTAGATATAATTGAAGAACTGGCTCAAAAAAGAGCATGTGAACTTTTTCATATGGATCATGCCAATGTTCAACCTCACAGCGGTGCGCAGGCAAATATGGCTGTATTTATGTATTTATTAAAACCGGGTGACAAAGTTTTGAGTATGGATTTGTCAAACGGAGGTCACCTATCTCACGGATCGCCTGTAAATTTTTCAGGTATGTATTTTGATGTTAAAAGTTACGGTATTAACGAATACGGTGAAATAGATTATGAAAATGTTCGTCAGTTGGCTTTGGAGCATAAACCAAAATTAATAATTTGCGGTGCAAGCAATTATTCTAAAATAATTGATTTTAAAAAGTTCAGAGAAATTGCAGACGAAGTTGGTGCATATTTACTTGCAGATATCGCACATATTGCAGGACTTGTTGCTGCAGGACTTCATCCGTCACCTGCAGGTTATGCTCAGTTTGTAACAACAACAACTCATAAATCGTTGAGAGGACCAAGAGGCGGAATTGTAATGTGTGATGAGGAGCATGCTCAAGGAATTGATAAAGCAATCTTTCCTGGTATGCAAGGCGGACCTTTAGAACATATTATTGCAGGAAAGGCTGTTGCGCTTTTAGAAGCATCTAAGCCTGAATTTAAGACTTATGCAGAACAAATTATTAAAAATGCAAAAGCTCTTGCACAAGGTCTTATGGATGAAGGAATGGATATTGTTGGCGGCATGACTGAAAATCATTTGATGACACTTGATTTAAGAAGAACAGGCAAAACAGGTAAAGACATGGCAAATGTTTTGGAGCGAGTAGGAATTACTGCAAATAAAAATACTGTTCCGAATGATCCTCAAAGTCCTTTTGTAACAAGCGGTATAAGACTTGGTGTTCCGGCCGTTACAACAAGAGGGTTTAAAGAAGATGATATGATTGAGGTAGCAAAAATTATTGCATCTGCAATATTTTCATCAGATAATGAAATCGGATTAGAAAATTTAAGAGAAAGATCTCTTAAACTGTGTAAAAAATATCCAATATATAAATAATAAGAGAAATTTATGTTAAAACTTTCACACGCACATATTATAGGAATGGTAATTGCATATCTGATAGGGGTATGTCTTGTACCTTTGGTAATAAGTTTTTCTAAAAAAGAAGGACTTGTTGATGTGCCTAACGAAAGAAAAATTCACACCAAACCAATTTCGAGAATAGGCGGTGTTGCGATTTGGGCAAGTGCCATGCTTACATTTTTATGTTTGGTTTTGATGAGTTATTATCCGTCCGAAAATTTATTGTCGGGTATTTTGCTTGGCGGTTCTTTGATGTTTTTATTAGGATTGGTTGATGATGTATATAATCTTAATGCAAAATTCAAATTATTTTTGCAGATTTCAATAGCGACATTGGTATATTTGCTGGGTGTTCAGATAAATAATGTGCCTTTTATCGGCGATTTGGGAATATTTTCTTATCCTATTACTTTGTTATGGATAGTTGGTATTTCTAATGCACTAAATTTTATAGACGGTGTTGATGGTCTGGCGGGTTCTGTTGTTACGGTAAATTCTGTTACTTTGGCAATTATTGCTGTTGCCATGACACCGCCAAATCATGTTAGCGCCTTGATAGGTTTTATTTTGGCCGGCTCTATGCTTGCGTTTCTTACATATAATTTCAATCCTGCAAAAATATTTATGGGAGATAGCGGAGCTTTGTTTTCGGGATTTTTGCTAGCGGCAATATCAATTACAGGTGTTATGAAGGCTGCTACTTTGGCTATATTGCTCCCATTCTTGGTTTTAGCTGTTCCGATTATGGACATAACGTTTTCTTCTTTGAGAAGAATATCCAAAGGGCAATCACCTTTTGTTGCGGATTCTGAGCATATACATCACAAATTATTGCATGCGGGTTTCTCTCAAAAAAAGACAGTCATGATAATGACATCGGTTGCTATTATAGCCGGAGCTTTGGCTTCTTTGTTTATGGGTTCTTCCACAATAAAACATTATTTCATGTATATTATAGCTATAGTAGTCATAATGATTGTGTTAAATTATTTAAAAGTATTGACAAAAAAATAAATTTGTGTTACAATACGATTTGGATTTAATTACTCAGTTTTGAGCATATATCGTTTTCGCGTAAAGTTCAGAATATTTAAGTGTAAATCTGCCATATAGTTTGTGAAGTTGAGTCAAATCAACGAGAGGCTACGTATATAAAAATGTAGAGGTATAAGCTATGACAGTTAGAGCAGTAGGACAAAATGATAATAGCAATTCTCGCTTAGGTGTGATTGTTAAATCTACAGCAGCAGGAACTGCTGCCGGATACGCCATGAAATGGCTTTGGCCGGTACAAAAACAAGAAGATACAATCAACAAGAGGGCAATGATAAATTATTGCCGTAAGATTACGAATAAAGCAAGAGTGCAAGAGTATAAAAATCTTGGTGTAAAAACTAAAGCTCAAGATGTATTTATAAAGATGATAGAATCAGATGATAAGAAGGCTTTTTCAACAGAAAGTCTTGCAGCAAGAGTAAAATCACTTGGCGGTGAAGCTTCTGTTGACGGAAAAGAGTTCAGAGGAATCATTAGAGGTGTTAATGAGTCTTCAAAGGAATTGATAAAAAGATTTGCAGTTTCTTATAATATAATGTTGAAAAAAATACGACCGACAGTACCATTTTTAGTTGCAGGTGCTGGTATCGGTTTCTTTACAGGTTTTACGCACAATGTCATGAAATGTGACTATGATGCGTAGATAATTTATATTTTTTCACCAAAAAAATATAGAGCTGAATGTAAATTCAGCTATTTTTTTTTGAATTTTTGTAAGTACGCCGTGTAAGTGTAACGAACCCAGCACGTCCGAACGAAAACTTTATGGAGTGGAATAAATTAGCATAATTTATAAAACGGAATGTAAAGTTTTGAGTTCTAAATAATTCAATGTAGTATTTTTATGCAGATAATCAAATATATTAGCTACATATTCCCAATAACTTCTAATACCAGCGATTTGAATTTTTTCTTAGCTTTATTAGCAGCATCAATGACTTCTTCATGGGATAATTTCTTACCGCCTGATGAACTTGCGGCATTAGTTATACAACTAATACCTAAGATTTTCATTCCGCAATAGTTTGCGACAATTGCTTCCGGTACTGTAGACATCCCAACAGCATCTCCGCCAAGAATTCTTATTAAATTGGTTTCGGCCGGTGTTTCGTAAGATGGGCCTGAATTTGCCCAGTATACACCTTTTTGAATATCGATATTAAGCTTATTAGCACATTTTTCGGCAAGCTCAATTAATGATTTATCATAGACTTCACTCATATCAGGAAATCTTGTTCCAAAATCATCATCATTAGCTCCTATCAATGGATTTGTTCCCATATTATTAATATGGTCGGTAATAATCATCAAATCAGCAGGTCTAAATGTAGTATTAACAGCTCCTGCTGCATTTGTCAGAATAAGTGTTTTGATGCCAAGTTTTTTGAAAACTTTTATAGGAAAAGTAATTTCAGACATTTTATGTCCTTCATAAAAATGACTTCTGCCTTGCATCATAACAACTTTTTTACCGTTTATTTCCGCAAAAACTAAATTACCTTTATGTCCTTTTACTGAAGATTTTGCAAAATTTGGAATATCGCTATAAGGTATAATGATATCGGAATATTCATCAGCAAGTTCGCCCAAACCTGAGCCTAATACGATTGCAATTTCAGGGTTGAAGTCTTTAATTTTTTCATTAATAAATTTTACTGTATCTCCCATAATTCCTCCAAATAAAAAAAGCCAGAGTACAACTCTAACTTTTTATAACATTTATTTTAATTTTTAGCAAATTTGTAACTAACCGACTAATCTGTCATCATCAGCTTCAGCGGCTTTTACCATAATGGCATGCTCTACAGGATTTTCTTTTTTATAAGTTGTGTCAAAATTTTCTTCAAAATTAAAATCATCGTGAGCTTTTTTTGCTTGATTTTCGTCTACTAATTTTTTTGCTAATTCAGCTATTTCATATACGAGTTGGTATCTGTTTTCTGTATTTTCGTTCAAATCCCATGCAACTCTTATTATTTGATCCATCATAGTAAATTTACCTCTTTATTTCATCTGTATGTTCATTTTATAATACAAAAAAATTTTAATCAAGTGGCAAAAATTTATAAATTATTGTATAATCTGCATATGAGTAAATTTGAAGAAGTAAGAAAATACGCATGGTATGAGTTTTTTATCTGGTTTGTAATCTTGTGCTTTTGTGTTGTCGGGATCAAATTGTATCAACGGCATGAGGCAAAAAAACTTGTTACATATCAGATATTTTTACCTGATGTTGACGGATTAATTGTAGGTTCTCCGGTAAAATATTTGGGTGTACAAATAGGTTATATTGAAAAAATAAAAATACTTTCGGATGAAGTATATTTGAAATTTGTTATTACGGACAATGATATAAAACTTCCAAACGGTTCTATAGCAACTGTGGAGTTTGCCGGCTTGGGAGGTTCAAAATCGCTGGAAATTTATCCCCCAACAGAAGAATCTATTGCGTCAGGTAAAATTATTGTAGCTGCTGATCCTGTCAGATTATCGGATTCACTTTCTCTTTTGAATGATATGTTTTCAAAAATTAATTCTATAATTGTCAGAACATCAACATTTGCGAATGAAACAGGTGTTTTCGATATAAAAAAAGGTGTAAATACTAAGGGTATTGAAGAAAATATTTTTAAGGCTGATGCAATAATGAAAAAATTGAGGAGTAATAGAGATGAATAACTTGAAGGTGATTGACAATCCTGTGGTTTTGTTAAATTTGTGCACAATGCGTGATAAAGATACCGATAGTCAGGGTGTCAGAATTGCAACAAGAAAAATCACACGATGTTTATTATATGAAGCAGCTAAAAATTTACCTCTTGTTGAAAAAGAGGTAACTACTCCTCTTGCAACATTTAAAGCAAAAACTGTTGATCCTGATATAAATTTGATAATATCACCGATTTTACGTGCAGGACTTATTTTTACTGATGAAGCTATAGATATTTTGCCTCAGGCTACAATCCGTCATATTGGAATGTACAGAGATGAAGAAACCTTAAAACCTGTGTGGTATTACAATAAAGTTCCGATGGATGCTCCAAATCCCGAAAAATTTTATGTTTATATAACGGATCCTATGCTTGCGACTGGTAATTCATTGTTGGAAGCTATAAAACTTTATGCTGACAAGGGCATTCCTCAAAAAAATATAAAATGTTTATGTATAATTTGTGCTCCGCAGGGTGTGGAAAATATAAACAAACATTATCCCGATGTCGAAATCATTGCGGCAGCATTGGATGATCATCTGAATGAAAAAGGTTATATTGTGCCGGGCATGGGTGATGCAGGGGACAGAATTTTTAATACGCTTTAATTTCTATTTCTCCGACAATATCGCCATGCAATGTTTTTATTGTTTTATCAATCTTTATATCTGCCCATTTTAGGTTGTTTAGAACTTGGCAGACAACAAGCTCACGGGCTTTCATATCGCAGTCTGAAATCTTTACAACAAATGCTTCTTCTGCTTCTGTATTAACAACAATACATAAACCTCCCGCACCGACTTTTGCAACAATATTGTGTGAATTTTGAATTACAAAAGTATCTGTTCTGTCTTCGCCACCGATAATATAAGGGTTGTTTAAGAATGCATTTTTTATTTTTTCATATTTTGAACTACAGAATAAATTTAAATATCCCGTCAACATATTTTCCAAAGGCATGGAAACTATAGGAACTCCGCATCCATCCGTTGTCATAGGATAATTGTGTTTAATATTGCATAATTCGTATATTTTGTTCTTAATTGCAATTTGCAGAGGGTGTTCAGGCCTGTAATATGTATTCAAATCCCAATTCTTCATTTTACAGATTCCAAGCATCATAATATGTTTGCCCGAACAGTTGTTATGTAGTTGAGTTTCAACTTCTTTATTAATAAGCATTTCTGCCTGACGGGTTTTTGATAAAGGTCTATGCAAGCCGCATTTCAAATCTTTTTCTTCAAGTCCAAATTTTTCTAATAATTTTTCTGCGATATCTGTGTGTATTTTTTCGCCGGCATGAGAGGCTGAGCAAAGTGCTATTTCTTCTTCTGTCATATTATAAAATTTATCCATGCCATAATCTATTAGCAGACTTGCCTGCAAAGGTTTTGCACAGGAACGCAAATAGAAAGGGTAATTTTTGGAATCTCCGACAAAATCAAAGGCATGCTCTCTGTTTGCAAGTATAATAAAGCCTCTGTGTTCCTGCTCAATAAGTCCGTTTCTGTTATATTTTACTAATATTTCGGGATGTAAATCAGAATGAATCATGTTGTTTTACAAGCTCCAAAAGATTATTCATTTTGTTTTTTAATTTTTTATTTTCATCTTGAAGTTCAGATATTTCATTTTGAAATTTATTTCCGGCATCGGCGTATTCAAAATCTGTATCCGGTAAATTTTTGCAATCCATTATAAATCTTTTTTTTGATTCGGATTTTAGTATTAGTATTGCTTTTAAATCTTCCGGTTTTACATAATTTTTGTCGATAAGAATTTCACCAAATTTTTGTTCGTTTTGATTTTTTGATTCTTCGACAGCATCTTTAAGCTGTTGTTCGGTAAGAATTCCGATTTGCAGCAGGTATTCACCTAATCTTATTTTCCCTGATAAATATCCCGTAATAGCACACAATTCATTGGATTTTGGTTTTTCTATGTATTCTTGTTCCAAACAAAATTCAAAGATTTTTGCAATTTCTTCCAATGATAAAAATGTTTTAGCGGAAATTTCTGCTAAACAGCACCCGTCTAAACAGTTTTGTAAAAAATTGTATAAATTGCTGTCAAAACCGCAAATTCTGTCTTTGAGCTCATTTTGTCCTTTGTATGTCAATATTGGGCTATATGTAATAAATATGTTGTCATTTTTTAAAAATCTTTCACAAAAATTATTCTGCATATCTTTTGTTAATTGCAGATATAAAATCTGTTTTATCCATAACGGCAAATCGAGAATTTTTTTAATAAATTTGTTATAAATATTGTTTTTCAAAGCTTCCTCTCTAACAAATATTATATAATAAATACTAATATAAACAATAGATTTGTTATCCGAAAGTATTATTGTGACATTCATAAATTTTCTATTGATTTATAGAATATAAAATTGTATTATTATATACAAGGAGAAAAAGATGAAGAAAAAGATTTCTGTTGCTGTTTTGGCATTTATTGGAATTATAACTACAATAGATTTAGCCTATATATATTTTAATGCAAATTTTAATCCGTATGCTCTTTCAAGTTTTTGCTCAGTGTCGGAATTTATTGACTGCGATGGTATTGCAAGAACTTCGGAATCACAGTTTTTGGGTGTGCCTTTAGCATATTGGGGAATGTTTTTCTATGCATTTGTTCTGTTAATGTTATTTGTTGACAGATTAAAAAATATAAAATTTTTAAAATTCTTGGAAGTATTTAAAAATCCGATGGATTATATTGCTTCTTTAGGGTTGATTTCATTTACGATTTCAATGCTATTACTTTGTGTAAGTTTGTTCGATATTCAAAAATTATGTGTTTTATGTGCGTTTACATATATGCTCAACCTTTGTATTGGTTGTGTTGCTGTTGATTTTAAAAACGGAGGATTTGTCAGAGCTATAAAACAGAGTTTCTTTGACTTTATGGCTGCAGTAAAAATTAAAAAATATCTTATTGCATTAATAGCTGTCTTAATTGTTGTAGGCGGATTTTTAACTTATACTGCTACAAGTCTTAAATTTGCACCTCAAGTGAAAAATATGCAAAAATACAAAGAATTTAAAGCAAAGAAAACAAAATATGCTGTAAAAGGTAATGTACTTGGAGATAAAAATCCTAAAGTTGTTATGTATGTATATTCTGATTACCAGTGTCCGATATGCTTTGTGCATAATGCTATTATGCATAAATTGGCTGCCAAATTAAAAGGGGTTCAGATAGTTCATAAAAACTTGCCTTTGGATACAGATTGTAATGTGTATATTTCAGCTCAGATGCATCCGGGAGCATGTATTGATGCAAAATATGCAATTGCAGCTGAAAAACAGGGACATTTTTGGGAAATGAATAACATTCTCTTTGAAAACAAACCAAAAACAGAAACTGAAATTTTAAGATTGGCAGAAAAAAGCAGATTATTTGATTTGAATAAATTGCGTGATGATGCAAATAGTCTTGAAACATATCAGGAATTAGAAAAACAAATAGATGATGCTAATAAAAGAGGTATTTACGGTACTCCGACCACTATGGTTAATAACGAACCGAGAACAGGTGTAAAAACATATCCTGAATTTGTAGAATGGGCAAAACAATATGGAGCTGAAGAAAAATAAAATAGTTTTGCATGCTTGTTGTGCGATATGTTCAGGTTATCCGATATCATATTTGAAAGAGTTGGGATATGACGTAATAGTCTATTTTTATAATCCGAACATATATCCTTTTGAAGAATATCAAAAACGCTTGGAAGCAGAGCGTACATTATGTAAGCATTTTGATGTTGAATTAGTGGAAGGTAAATACGAACCTCAAGAATATTTTGATTATGTAAAAGGTTTCGAAAATGAACCGGAAAAAGGTTTGAGATGCGATAAGTGTTTTGAGCTGCGTTTGAAAAAGACTGCTGAATTTGCAAAATCAATAAATGTAGATGTATTTACAACATCAATTGTTATTAGTCCGCATAAAAATTATGTTAAGTTATCTGAAATTGGTGAAAATATTGCGAAGATTTTGGGAATAAATTATTTATCTGTAGATTTTAAAAAGAAGGACGGATTTTTAAAAACAAACAAAATATCAAGAGAATTAGGATTATACAGACAAAATTATTGCGGATGTAAATTTGCAATGAGATAAATCATATATTTACATTATGATATTTCCCTAAAATGTTATATAATCATCATGGAAGTTGATTTATAAAAAATAAACATTAAAAAGAACTCAGAGGGTAAAATTATGAGAAAAAAAATAATATTATTAACTTTAACAATGATGTTTGGTGCATTGTGTGCCCAATCTGTTGATGTTAACAAGTTGCCAAGAATTCATAGTGATGGCACACTTTTTGGCAAAGAATCAACTACTACGCAAAACTCATCTTCAGGAAATTCATATTCAAGAAATCGGAATGATGATTCACCTTCGAGCAATATAGTTCTTGATAAAGATACAATATATTATCCGAATGCAAATATAAAAAGTGCTATTTCAAAATACAAAGCCGGAAACTATTCCGGTTGTTTGCAAGAATTATTTTCTTTAACGAAGAAAGATCCTTCTAATTCGGTAGCATATTATTATATGGCTATGGCATATACTCATTTGAATATGAAAAATGAGGCTATAGAGGCTTATGAAAAGGTTTTAACACTCAGACCTAATCCTTATTTGGCAGAGTACGCAATAAAGGGCAGAGATTGTTTGACTAACGGTCCGGCATGCAGTGAAGAAGAAGCCGGAACTGATGAAGAAACAGATGAACTTGATGAATTTATTAAGTCTCCATATGGAAATGGATTATCTCCAAAATTAAATGATGAAGTTAAACAAAAACAATTGAACAATTTCAGACAAACAATCAATAAAAAAGAACAATTAGAAAATAACGATATTCAAAAAATCAGAGAATTTGATCAAAAAAACAGCAAATCTTCAATAGAAGAAAACGATAAAATTGCGCAAGTTAGTGATGAAGATATTCTAAATGCAATAAAAACATTAAAAGAAGCAGGTGTTAATGTAACTGTCGGACAAGAAAATAACCCTTATGCCCAGCTTGCACAATATCAAGATCCTCAAATGGCTGAGTTGAGTATGATGCTTGGCGGAAATAATAATAACAATAACAGCATGATGAATATGGTTCCCCTATTGATGGCTCAATCGCAACAGGGTAAAAATATAGATCCAAGACTTATGCAGGCAATGATGATGAATTCAATGATGTCTGATTTAAGTTTTACTAACAATAATAATGACAGATACTAATTTATGATTTTAGATTATAAAAAAGCAAAAGAAAATTTGTTGACAGACAGGACTCTCGAATGTCAACATTTTTTCGCACAAAAAGGATATCCTCTTGAACTTGGATATTGTAAGGTTTTGTCTGATGATTTGGAGTCTGCAAAGAAAATATTTACTTTAATAAAAGATTCTGATGTAAGAGCCTCTTGGGCTTTGTTTTTAATTTCGCTGATAGAAGGTAATATTGTTGAATATCCGACATATTTTGGTTTGAGAAATTTTTTGGAAATTGATTTGAACATTTTAATTCATTATTTCAAAGGAAATTATGTCGAAAATATAATCAGATATGCAGATTTTATGTTTACAATAAATCCTGAGGTTCACAAATTTATTGGCAGAGTTCTTTATATAAACAGGTTTGAGGACTCGGCAATGTTTTTCTTGGAAAGAGCAAAAAATTATTTCTTTAATGATCCGGAATTACATTATTTGTTAGCCTATATATATTTTGTTAATAGAGAATATGAAAAAGCACAAAAATCTCTTTCTGAATGTCTTGCTATACTTCCAAAATATTTTCCTGCAATACATTTGTTAGAAAAAATTGAGCAAATTAACGGCAAAATGTTATAAATTTGTCTCCATATTTTTTTTGTTTTACTATTTCAAGCTCTCCAAAATTTACTTCTGTAACGTGTTCAAGAATTATTATCCCTTTTTTAATGTTTTTTATGGCAGAAAGACTTTTCTCGTAAATTCCTGAAAAATATGGAGGATCTATATATATCACATCAAATTTTTCATTAGATTTTTGTGTAACTTTTATGCTGTCCCCAATTATTAATTTGGGTGAATTTTCAAAATTTTTAAAATTATATTTTATTATATTAGCAATTTTAGGGTTTTTTTCTATAGCAACAGCATTTTTAAATCCTCTTGATAATGCTTCCAGTCCCATAATTCCAGAGCCTGCATACATATCGAGAAAAGATTTGCCCTCAAATTCCATAATAGCTTGCAAAGTGTTGAATACACTCATTCTGACTTTGGACAGTGTCGGTCTTGTTATGTTTTCATCAGGAGCTTTTATTTTTCGTCCTTTAAATTCACCTGCGGTAATTATCATATTCGGCATTTTACAATGAACAAAATTTGATGTATAGTTAAAATATGACAGAAGGTAATAAAACAGATGTAATTGTTGTTGGTGCAGGTCCTGCTGGGATTGCTTGTGCAATCACTATTGCGAGAGCAGGAAAACAAGTTGTATTAATAGAGCGTGGCAAATTTTCAGGAAGTAAAAATGTTTTTGGAGGTGCTATATATGCTCAGCCGACAAGAGAAATTTTTCCCGATTTTGAAAAAACAGCACCAATCGAAAGAAAAACAGTTGAACATAAGTACGCACTTTTGGGTGAAGACGACGGAACCGTAATTTCGTACAGAAAAAACAGTGATGAAAATGCCAGCTATTCCGTAATTCGTGGAAAATTTGATCGGTGGATGGCACAAGAAGCTCAAAAAGAAGGGGTTATTCTTGTTGAGGAAACTGTTGTCAGAGATATAATCCTTGAAGGCGGTTATGTAAAAGGTGTTAAAACTGAATTAGAAACTTATTATGCGGATATTGTTGTGTTGGCAGACGGAGTAAATTCCTTGTTGGCAAGACAAATCGGAATGCGCAGCAAACTTAATCCCGAAGATGTTGCGCTTAGCGTAAAAGAGGTTATAAAACTCCCTGAAGATATTATTAATTCAAGATTTAATGTGGAAAGTTCTGACGGTTGTATTTATGAAATTTTTGGCGGTCCAATGCTTGGTATTTTGGGACTCGGATTTATGTATACGAACAAAAATTCTGTAAGTATCGGGCTTGGCGTTACACTGAGCGATTTAATAGAAAAAGGCTTAAGACCGTATGAACTTTTGGATAAATTAAAAGCACATCCTCAGATTGCACCTTTGTTAAAAGATGGTGAACTTTTGGAATATTCCGCTCATTTAATTCCCGAAGGCGGATATAAAAAAATTCCTAAAATTGTCGGTAACGGTGTGATGATATGCGGTGATGCTGCAATGTTTGTAAATAACATGCATTGGGAAGGTACAAATCTTGCAATGATATCAGGAAAACTTGCCGGAGAGACAGCTGTTGTTGCTCTTGGTAAAAAAGATTTTTCCGAAGAACAACTATCTCATTATATTGAAAAGCTTGAAGATTCATTTATCATAAAAGATTTGAAAACGTATAAAGATTTGATGAGCGGTGTGGCTCAAAGAGAACAGGAGTTTTTAGGTTATTATCCCAAAAAAATAAACGAATTTTTCAAAATGTTTTCAACAACCGAAAGTATTCCAAAACGGGAAAAATATCATAAATTTATTAAAAGTATTTTCACGGACAGAAAAATATCCGATTTATTCAAAGATGTTTGGACTGCGATAAAATTATTGTGGAGTATTCTTGTAAAATGAGCGAGATAGAAAATAAATTATATACGGTAAAATATACGCCTGACAGCGAATCTCACCTTTTGCCTGTTCAGGAATGCTGCAGAATATGTGAATCTAAGATTTGTACCGTTATTTGTCCTGCAAATGTTTATGAGTGGGATAATGATAAGCAAAAGCTAATTGTAAAGTTTGAAAACTGTTTGGAATGCGGAGCCTGCAGAATTGCGTGCCCTGATTCTTCTTTGGGTTGGTGTTATCCAAAAGGTACAAAAGGTGTAATGTTTAAGCAGGGTTAAACATTATATATATTAACGGAGGAATGGAAATGATTATTAATAGATTTAAAGCTTTTACGCTTTCAGAAGTTTTAATTACATTATCTATTATTGGTGTTGTAGCAGCCATTACAATGCCTTTAATTATAAATAATTATAAAAAAGTTGAAACCGTAAGTCGGTTAAAACAAACTTATACTATTATATCCCAAGCTGTAAATATGTCACAAAATGAAAATGGGCCATTGGAATCTTGGGATATTCCAAATGCTACTTGGGGTAATGCCACATATACCCAAGGTAAAATCTTTTTTGATTCTTATTTAAAACAATATTTAAGGATAATAAAAGATTGTAAATCAAGAACAAAGGCATGCTGGGCAGATAAATATTCATTAGCGAACAAGAACAATGCTCCCTACTTTAATGCTTCTACAAATTATACATATGGTGTCGTATTAAATAATGGCGTTATTATTGGTTTTTGGCCTCAAAACAATATTGTTGAAGTATACATTGACTTGAATGGCAAAAAAGGACCAAATATATATGGTAAAGACGCTTTTACTATAATTATTGTAAAAGAGGCAATCTCAAGCAACAACCTTGGTCAAATAAATAAAGCCGGAGTCTATATGTATGGTCAAGGATATAGCAGAGAAAAATATACCGGTCAAACATCATCTAACTGCAGTTACTGTCCTTGTAATAAAAGACAACAGGGACACTGGTGCGGAGCTCTAATTATGCTTGACAACTGGCAGATTAATTCAGATTATCCTTGGTAATAATTTAACAATTTGACAATTCTTTTAAAAACCTTAATAATTAACAAAAAGGAGTTTAGTTATGAAAGAAGAATACACTAACCAGCAGAGAAGATGGTATGATAAAGATCCTGTTTTATCTCAGGCTGTTCATACACTTGAACATACTGATGATGAAACTCAAATCAGAATTGCGTTAAATCTTATCAAAATTATTATTGAACACAACATTGAAGATGAAAAATTTGAAGCAGTCGAGGATATTATTGATGCTGTCGGTCTCGGACTTGATGATAATCGAAAAGGTCGCTGGTATGATATTGATACAACACTAAGAACGGCAATGAACATGTTACAAAACTGTCCGGCGACTACTCAACATATTATTGCTAAAGAAATGGCGAGGATGGTTGTTGACTGCATCAAAAAAGAAGAAGATGTTGATGATGAAGAAGAAGTTTAATAAAAAATAAAAAGTCCCGCTTTATAAGCGGGATTTTTTATAAAGTTATAATTGTATTGTTCTTAATATCATATAATATCTGTAATTACCCCAATATATTACTATAGAAATAAAGTTATTTTCTAAGTCAGTTGCTTCCAAATATGTATTTGGCGCCGGCTTACGTTGAGATGATTTTACATGTTTTCCGACAAAATCATAGAATTTTACGTGAAATTTTTGTGACGGTGTCATTTTTACTTTTGGTAAGTTATCGTCATAAAATCCCATAGGTACCATTTCTCTGTTGTATGCAGGGATAATATATTTTACTCTGCCTGCTTCTTTGAACAAAATATACCAATTTCCTTTGTGTTCTCTTGGTGTCAAAAGGTAGTAGCCCGGTTCAATTGTCGTTTTCTTGAAATATAGTGGTGCGGTGAGTCGGAACAGGGGATATGGTGACCAAGATGTATCTTTTGTGTCATACATTTCGCCCGGATCTATATTATGAACATATGAAAAATTTGCAGGTTCGAGTTCTCTATAGACTTGCTCGTAGTTTGTTTCTTCTTCGGCAAACGAAATTGAATTGAGTAATGTTAAACATAAAACCAATATTAAAATACGCGTCATTGCGAACGACCAACGGGAGTGTGGCAATCGCAATGTTGTAATGGTATTGCGATTACTACGTCGCATTGTTCCAATGCTCCTCGTAATGACATTAATTATTTCTTTAAATTTTTTCATACAACTATTTTAATGGTTATGTTGAAAAAAGCAAGTATTTTTGGTAGGATTTTCATATATAAGGAGTAGAAAAATGCTTAGAGGACCGTTTTTAGACAGGAATTGGATGGGACAGAATGGAGACTATGAAAGCTCAGATGTTGTGATGCTCGGACTGCCGTTTGACGGAACGGTTTCTTACAGATCGGGTTCTCGTTTTGCTCCTGAACAAATCAGGCTCGCAAGTTGGGGGTTAGAAGATTATTCTCCGAGATTTGACAGACATTTGCAGGATGTAAATTTTTACGATGCTGGGGATTTGGAGTTTCCTTTAGGCAATACATACAAATCTCTTGATATTATAGAAAAAAACGTTGAAGATATTTATAAAGATGGTAAAAGAGTGTTTGGAATTGGTGGTGAACATCTTGTAACTTTACCTGAAATTCAGGCAGTTTCTAAATTCTATGAAGATTTGGCAATAGTCCATTTTGATGCTCACACAGATTTGAGAGAAGAATATTTGGGTGAAGAAATGTCACATAGCGCTGTAATTCGACACTGTTCAAAAATTGTGGGTGCTAAAAATATTAAACAAATTGGAATAAGATCCGGCATGAAAGAAGAATGGGAGTTTATGAAAAAGCACAATACTTTATGTCATAAATATTCTGACTTGGATTGCCTAAAATGTAAACCGATATTTGTGACTGTTGATTTGGATTGTCTTGATCCTTCTGTTATGTCCGGCACAGGAACTCCTGAAAGCGGCGGTATGGAATTTAACGAACTTATCGGTTGGTTTGAGTATTTGAAAGATTTTAATATAGTTGGTGCTGATGTCGTTGAGCTTGCACCTGACTATGATGCATCAGGAGTTTCAACCGCAGTTGCAACAAAGGTTATCAGAGAATTGTTGATGGTGATGTAAAAGGTGGGCACGCTATCGCTTTGCCCACACTACGAAACTGATGGATTATTTGATTATCTTATGGAAGTTATTCAAGATAAAAATGGGAATATTTCACACAAATATAAAATGATGAAAGATATTATAAGAGGTGATAAACCATAAAAAAGGACCGCAGGACATTGCCCCTGCGGCTTATTTATATTATAACTCATCTATTTATAAATTTCAACCCCAAAAATGCCCGATTTGAGTAGTTATGTAGTGTGGGCAAAGCGTAAGCGTGCCCACAAATTTTATGCTATTATATATTTATGGCTATATATAGGCGTTTTTATAATAATGGCTATACCTACGTGTTCTTTACTATTGTTACAAACAATAGAATACCAATATTGATTAATAATATTGACCTGTTACGTTCTTCATTTATATATGCAAAACAAAAATATAATTTTGAAATATGCAGCGCAGTTATTCTAAAAGACCATATACACATGATACTAAATATTGAAAATACAAAAACATATCCTGAAATTATAAGGTTAATAAAATATTATTTTTCAATTCATCTTAATGGTGGGCACGCTTACGCTTTGCCAACACTACAAGTTTCGGAAAGTAAAATAAAAAAACGTGAAAAGGGAATTTGGCAAAGGCGATATTGGGAGCACACAATTCGAGATGAAAAAGATTTGTATAGGCATATTGATTACATTCACTACAACCCGATAAAACATGGCTTTGTTACAAAGGCTATAGATTATCCTTATTCATCATTTGAAAAATTTGTTTCTAAGGGGTATTATGATAAAGACTGGTGTAATTTTGAAGATAAAAATAAAGTTAATGAATTAAATTATGAGTGATATGGGTATTTTAGAACAGATAAATTTTTTGAAAGACGAAATTAATAAAGCAAATTACAAATACTATGTTGAGGATAACCCTTCAATCAGCGATTTTGAATATGACAAAATGTTTGCTGAACTAAAAGAACTCGAGAGTCAAAATCCTTTATTAATTACTCCTGACAGTCCGACACAAAGAGTTGGTTCTATCAGCGAAAAATTTTTTCCGTATAAGCATAAATATCGTCTTTACAGTCTTGATAATACTTATAATTATGAAGATTTGGAAAAATGGTACGAAAAGATTGTTGAAGAATACGGTGAGCAGGAGCTTGTGTGTGAATTGAAAATTGACGGACTTGCGATTGCTTTGACTTACGAAAACGGAATTTTTGTTAGAGGTGTCACACGTGGTGACGGTATCACAGGTGAAGATATAACAAACAACTTAAAAACTATCAAAGCAATTCCTTTAAAACTTTTCAAGCCTGTTAGCGTAGAAGTAAGGGGCGAAATTTACATGCCAAAAACCTCGTTTGAAAAATTAAATGAGGAAAGTCTTAAAAACGGTGAAAAACTTTTTGCCAATCCCAGAAATGCCGCATCGGGTTCTTTAAGACAGCTAGACAGCTCTATTACTGCCAAAAGAGATTTATCAATGTTTTGTTATACGGCCATATTAGATGAACAGATGAATAGAGGATTAGATGATAAGTTGTTTAATCAAATTAATATTGGCAAGATTCAACAATCTCCCCAATCTGATAATAGCTATACCTCTAATTATCCAAATCACTATTCATCTATAAAATCTCATTATAACAGTATAATGTACCTAAAAGAATTAGGGTTTAAGATTAATCCTAACATTAGGTTGTGCAAAAATGCAAAAGAGGCAGTAAAATATTGTCAGGAATGGGATGAAAAGAGGTTTGGTTTAAATTATGCAACTGATGGTGTTGTAATTAAAGTGAATGACCTTGGAGTTCAGCAAGAAATGGGATTTACTGCTCGTGCGCCAAAGTGGGCTACGGCATTCAAATTCCCGCCGGAAGAGGTTACAACGACTCTCTTGGATATAGAAATCGGTGTCGGTAAGACAGGTGCAATTACACCTGTTGCGGTGTTAGAGCCTGTGCAGCTTGGAGGAAGTACGGTATCCAGAGCTAGTTTGCATAATTTTGATGAAATAGAAAGACTTGATGTCAGGTTGGGTGACAAAGTTTATATTAAAAAAGCGGCGGAAATTATTCCGAAAGTTGTTAAAATAATTGACGATGAAAATCATTTTAATCTCCCAAAATACAGTGCACCTAAAAAATGTCCGTCTTGTGATTCTGAATTGCATTTTCATGAAGAAGAAGTAAATTTGTATTGTGATAACCCTGATTGTCCCGCAAAAATCAGAGCAAAAATTGAATATTGGGTATCTAAAGAAGCAATGGATATTGATAAAGTAGGACCATCCGTAATTGAACAACTTTTCAATAAAGGTTTTATAAAAAATTCTGTTGATTTGTATAAACTTACTATGCAGGATTTTATGCAGCTTGATTTGGTAAAAGAAAAATCAGCATTTAATATGTACAATGCAATTCAGGAGAGTAAGACAAGACCTCTTGCAAGACTTTTGACAGCTTTTTCTATCCGCAATGTAGGTAAAGAAACAGCAGGGCTTTTGGCTAATGAATTTGGAACATTAGAGAACATAAAATTTGCCTCCGTTGAAGATTTGGCAAAAATTGATGGAATTGGTGATATAATTGCTCAGGATATATATGAATTTTTTAGAAATGAGCAAAATATAAAATTACTTGAAGAATTAAAATCTCTTGGAGTAGAACCTGCTCCACCTATTCAAAATACTACTGATGAATTTAAGGGATTAACATTTGTTTTGACAGGAACGTTACAAAATATGACGAGAGATGAAGCATCAGAAATAATTAAACAGATGGGCGGAAAAACCTCGTCATCAGTGTCTAAAAACACATCTTATGTTGTTGTCGGAGAAAATGCGGGATCAAAATTAGATAAAGCTCAAAAATTAGGTGTTATAATATTAACGGAAGAAGATTTTCTGAATATGATAAAGGATAAAAATATATGAAAAGAAAAGCTCATGTAATTCAAATAACAGGATTAAGAGGAATATTAATGGCGGTATTTGTAGTTAGCTGCTTAATTGCGGGATTTGTCGGGTTTCCGTCATTTGTTGCAATGTATGCTTGGAATTATGCCGCAAACTTTATAACAATTCCAACTATTGGTATCGTTCAAGGTTTGATGTTGTGGTCTATCATTGCGATTACAGGGTTTATTATTAATGACAGAAAAAAATATCTTGTTGCATTCAGCCCAAAATCTCAATTGAACGATGATGAGATGAAGAAAATTATGGAAAGAATAAAAATGCAGACTAATGCTCAAATGATAAATTCCATGATTTTAAAAGATATGAAAGCAATGGAAGAAGAAATAAAAAAAGAAGAAATTAATAAAGATTCTGAATCAAAAGATAAGGAGAATGTATGAAGAAGTATATTTTGGTTGCCGCAATAGTAGCAGCTGTTGCCGGATGTATGACAACTCAGGCTAACGTTCCTGTTAACGGTGTAGAAAAAGGTTTTATATCTATAAACACTTCTGCTAATGCTGAAATCATTCCTGATATTGCCGAAATTTCTATTGCTGTAGTTACAAGTGATCATAAATCAATGCAAAAAGCAACACTGCAAAATAAAGAGATTTCTGATAAAGTTATTTCGACTTTAAAATCTATGATAAACACTTCTAACGGCGATTATATAAAGACATCTAATTTTAATGCATCTCCTATTTATATTTATAACGGAAATAAAAAATCATTAGATAAGTATCAGGTCTCAAATTCTGTTATAGTTCATACAAAAAATGTAGATAAAGTTGGTTCAATGATTGATAAATCTATAGAGTTGGGCGCTACAAATGTAAACAGTTTGAATTTCTCTGTTTCAAGTTATGAGTCAAAATGTAATGAATTAATTACAATAGCAGCAAACAGAGCTAAAGAAAGAGCAAATGCTGCGTTAAAAACTGTCCCGACAACAATTTCGGGCGTAAAAACAATGGATGTAAGCTGCAGTGAAAATAATGTATATCGTCCGCAGTATCGTATGCTAAAATCAAATCTTATGATGGCGGATGGTGCAGTTGCTGCGGAAGCTGCTCCACAAACAACAATTGAGCAGGGAGTTGTAAAAATTTATGCAAATGTTAATGCAAGTTATTATGTAAAATAAGCATTAACTTTCTTCAAAAACAATTTATAAAATTTTATGATAAAATTAAAATATGATTAACAGATATTCACGCGAAGAAATGAGTAAAATATGGGATTTGCAATCAAAATTCCAATATTATTTGAATGTTGAAATTGCTGTTTGTGAAGCTAATGCGCAAATTGGAGTTTTTCCTAAAAGTGATATTGAAGAATTAAAGAAAAAAGCATCTTTTAACATAGAAAGAATTGATGAAATTGAAGCGGAAGTAAAGCACGACGTAATTGCTTTTTTAACCTGTGTTAATGAAAGTCTTGGCGATTTGGCAAAATATATGCATGTCGGAATGACAAGTTCTGACGTTATTGATACAGCTTTCGCTCTGCAAATTCAGGACAGTGGAAAAATTATATTAAAAGATTTAGACGAAACAATTCAGTCATTAAAAGATTTGGCAAATAAACATAAAAACACAGTTTGTATCGGGCGTTCACACGGTATTCATGCGGAAGTTATGACTTTTGGTGTAAAAATTTGTAACTGGATAGATATTTTAGAACGTCAAAGAGCAAACTTTATACACGCATTAGATGAAGTAAGAGTTGGTCAAATCTCAGGGCCTGTCGGTACATATAGCAATATTTCACCTGAAATTGAAAGGCTGACTTGTAAAAATCTGGGTTTAAATCCCGCAAGAATCTCAACGCAAATTATTGCAAGGGATTATCACGCATATTTTATGCAATCTTTGGCTTTGATAGCCAGTGTAGTTGAGCAATTTGCAACGGAAATCAGACATCTTCAGAGAACAGAAGTTTTAGAAGTTGAAGAAGGTTTCGGAAAAAATCAAAAAGGTTCATCAGCTATGCCTCATAAGAAAAATCCTGTTTTGTCAGAAAATCTTTGTGGTTTGGCTCGTGTTGTCAGAGCAAATTCTATTGTTGCATTAGAAAATATTCCTCTCTGGCATGAAAGGGATATTTCTCACAGTTCCGCTGAACGTATAATTTTCCCTGACAGTTTAACGCTTGTGGATTTTATGTTGAACAGATTTAACGGAATTGTACAAAATCTAGTTGTTCACGAAGATAATATGCTCAAAAATACCGACAAATTTGGCGGAATAGTATTTTCACAAAAAGTTCTTTTAAAACTCGTAGAAAAAGGTATTACAAGAGAAGAAGCATACAGACTCGTTCAACGTAACGCTCTTGATGCGTTCAATCATGACGGTGACTTTAGAATCAATTTAATTAATGATGAAGAAGTGACAAAACTTCTTACACCTGTAGAGATTGATGAAATCTTTAATAAAGAAGAATTTTTGAAAAATATAAATGAAATTTATTCAAGAATATTAGGTTAAATTAACATAAGCTGGATTGTTTCGCCTATCGGCTCACAATGACAAAATGATGTCATTCTGAGGACGAAGTCCGAAAGAATCCAGCCTATATTATTTCATAATACAAATCATGCCATTCAGGATTGTTTGTTTCAATTAATTCAAGCTTTTTCTTACGGGGCGAATTTTTTAATTTCTTTTCTCTTTCAATTGCATTTTTAATATCTTCAAATATTTCATAATATCCCAATTTATCGACATTATATTTTTTAGTGAAACCATCCGCTAATTTGTTTTTATGCTGATAAATTCTTTTTATTAAATCAGATGTAACACCAACATACAATGTTCCGTTTCTTTTATTAAATAAAATATATGTATATCCACTTGTCATATTTTTATATTAACATAAGCTGGATTGTTTCGCTTCGCTCACAATGACAGTATAAAGTCATTCTGAGGACAAAGTCCGAAAGAATCCAGCTTATAATTCTTTAATGCTTTGTGAACTTTTGTAACTTTTTTTTTTCTCTCAGAGCAATTCATTATATTCACTATCTTTATTAAATCAGATAAAAAAGGAGAAATAAATGGATACAAAAACTATCGTGTTGGGCGGTTTATTAGCCGCTGGTTCATACTTTGTTGCAAGTGGTGATGCCACAAAAGTAAAAAATTATCTGAATGAAAAATATTTTAATAGGCAAGTAGAGTCTTGCCTACATGGTGAAGCTTGGGCTACTGCTGGACTTCCGAAAGAAATGACAAGAGATACTATATATTTGTCAGATATTCCAAAACCTGAAACTCCACCAGCATTTCCAAAAGTAATAGCAGATTCTTTAGATAATATAGCAAAACGTATGCATTTGCCTTTAAGCAAAGAACCTATAGGTATGAGCATTGCGGCGCTTGATACTAAAAACAGTTGCAAAGATACTTTGTCATACATTGATACAAGAAACGGTAAAAAATTATTAGATGTAACAATTCAAGGAGATACTGTTTCAGTATTAGATTCTACAGGTAAAATTGTAAAAAGATTTATAAGATAATGATATAGGTTATAACTTCGATTCACAATGACGGATAACATGTCATTACGAGGAGTTGACGAAGTCAACGACGAAGTAATCTCATCCATATTATGGGATTGCGACGCTGCGCTCGCAATGACGTATTTTTATGAGATTGCGACGGTCGTTTCATTCCCTCGCAATGACAGAAAATGTTTATACAAAGTCTAATGTACCTACGTGCGTAGCACCTCACAATGACAGTATAAAGTCATACTGAGGGCGAAGCGGATTTGCGGACGGACGGAACGAAGTGAGTCCGGATAGCGAACAGATTGAGTCGACTATGGCAAAGCCATAAAGACTAAACTCTGTGAGCACGGAGCAAATCCTAGACAGCCCGAAAGTATCCAGCTAATATTTAAAAATTTTATCACGAGCAGCCGGAATATCCGCAATTTGGGCAAATAAAACACCCTTCTGCCATCTGAATTTCGTTTCCGCATTCAGGGCATTTTACGGTTTTGATTTCGCCTGTAGGATTGTATTCTTCGACAATTTTTTCTTCTTCTTTCGGTTTAGTTTCAAGATTCATAGGTTGAAATTGTCTTGAATTATTTCTGTATACTGTTATTCCTTTTAAATTATTTTCATAAGCAAGAATATAAGTATCTTCTATATCCTTTCTTGTTGCGTGTTCTTCAAAATTAACCGTTTTTGAAACAGCATTATCCGTATGAAGTTGGAATGCTGCCTGCATTTTTACATGCCAATATGGTGAAACATCATGTGCGGTAACAAATATATGTTTAGCTTCATCTGAAATATTTTCTATATGAGCTATAGAACCTGTTTTTGCAATTTGTTTCATCAATTCTTCCGAATAAAATCCATTTTCTATTGCATACTGTTTAAAAATTGGATTAACTTCAAGCATTTCGGTATTATCAAGAATCAATCTCGAAAAAACAAGTCCAAAAAGTGGCTCTATACCGCCTGATGCTGATGCTATCATAGAAATTGTTCCTGTCGGAGCAATACAGGTTGTTGTTGCATTTCTTATTCCATATTTTGCAATCTCTTTGTCAAGTTCCAGCCATTGTTCATCAGAAATTTTGCCGGAAGATTTTCCTTTAAATTTGTTATATAGGTAATTTTCACTATCATATACGCTGCCTTCAAAATTATTGAATTTACCTTTGTTTTTAGAAAGTTCAACCGATTCACATTTTGAAATGTAATCAATAAATTCCATAACCTGTCCAGCAAGTTTAGTTCCATCTTCAGATGCATAAGATATTTCAAGAAGATTCAGCATATCAGCCCAGCCCATTATACCAAGTCCTATTTTTCTGTTATTTTGAACCATTTCTTTGATTTGTGGTAACGGATAATTATTTACAGAAATCACGTTATCGAGAAATCTTATTGCAGTTCTTACTGTTTTTTCCAACAATTCCCAGTCAACAGTTTTATTTTTCACCATTTTAGAAAGATTAATTGAACCTAAATTGCAGGCCTCATATGGTAATAGCGGTACTTCGCCGCAAGGGTTTGTTGATTCTATTTCCCCAATTTGGGGTGTGGGGTTGTCGGCATTCATTTTGTCAATGAAAACAATTCCCGGTTCACCGTTTCGCCAAGCGTGATCAACTATCATATCAAAAACTTTTTTTGCGTTCAGTTTTTTAGCTACAGTTTTATTTTGAGGGTTAATAAGCTCATAATCTTGATTATTTTTTAAAGCTTCCATAAATTTATCTGTCACAGCAACAGAAATATTGAAATTATTCAACTTATTATTATCACTTTTGCAATCAATAAATTCTAAAATATCGGGATGATCAACTCTCAAAATCCCCATATTTGCACCGCGCCTTGTACCGCCTTGTTTTACGGCTTCTGTTGCGGCGTTAAAAACTTCCATAAATGATACCGGACCTGATGAGACACCCATTGTTGATTTTACGATACTGTTTTTTGGCCTTAATCTTGAGAAAGAAAATCCTGTACCGCCGCCTGATTGGTGAATAAGAGCAGTATTTTTTATTGTTTCAAATATTTCTGCCAAACTGTCCTCGACAGGTAAAACAAAACAAGCTGCCAGTTGTCCCAAATCTCTGCCTGCATTCATTAAAGTTGGTGAGTTTGGCATAAAACGAAGTTCTGTCATTGCATCATAAAAATCTTGCTCCAGATTTTTGTCACCCATTGCAATAACTGTTGCAACACGTTTGAACATATCTTCGGGAGTTTCTTTAGGATTACCATCTTTATCCCGTTTTAGATATCTTTTTTCCAAAACCTTTATTGCATTTTCAGATAATTTAAGATTACTCACAATGCCGCCCTCCATATTGAAATGATACAACATTTCTAAAACGATATGTATTAATGTGTAAAAAAGATTTACAAAAATTATATGAAAATGCTCATATAGCTATATTTGTAGTATAATTTTGGTGAGGTTATTAAATTGAAACATTCAAAACTTACAGCCTTAATATTTGTAGCATTAATTTTAGGTATATTGGTTGGGCATTTTGCTCCTGATATTGCTGTGAGAATGCGTCCTTTTGCAGTTATCTTTTTGCGTATGGTAAAAATGATTATTGCCCCGTTGTTGTTTGCGACTTTGGTTGTAGGTATTGCAGGACACGGAAATGTAAAAAGTCTTGGAAAATTGGGGCTTAAGACAATTGTATATTTTGAAATTGTGACAACTTTGGCTCTTATAATCGGTTTGGCAATGGCTAATCTGTTTAAGCCCGGTGTCGGATTTATGACCGGCAGTACGTCACATGCGCTGCATATGCAGGAAGCAGGACTTATGGCTGCTGCTCATGCACATACTTCAATCAGTGAAATGGTTACAAGCATTTTTCCAACCAGTGTTGTAGATGCCATGGCTCAGGGAAATTTGTTGCAAATAGTTGTATTTTCAATATTCTTTGCTCTCGCTATTGTTGCAGTTGGTGAAAAAGCAAAACCTGTTGTTGACGTTTTAAATTCTGTTTCAAAAATAATGTTCAAATTTACAGAATATGTAATGTATTTTGCGCCTTTAGGTATATTTGGTGCTATTGCGGCAACAGTAGGGGCAAACGGATTATCCGTATTAAAAAGTTATTTCAAAATAATCGGATCTTTATACACAGCTTTGGCTGTTTTTGTAATTTTGGTATTGGTAATAGCCTGCAAAATAGTAAAAATATCTTTCAGAAGTTTAGTAAAAGCTTTGCAAGAACCTGCTTTTTTGGCATTTACCACAGCAAGCTCAGAGGCTGCATTTCCAAAAGCAATGGATATAATGGAGCGTTTTGGAGTTCCGAAAAATATCGTAGGATTTGTAATGCCTACAGGATATACGTTTAATTTAGACGGAAGTACATTGTATCTCGCTATGGCTGTTATTTTTTCATCTCAAATAGTCGGTATAGATTTGAATATTCATCAGCAACTTGTAATAATGTTAACCCTAATGCTTACGAGTAAAGGTATTGCAGGTGTTCCAAGAGTATCTTTAATCGTTTTGGCAGGCACTCTGGCAAGTTTTAATATCCCAATTTTGGGTGTTGCAATTTTGTTAGGTATAGATCAGATTTTGGATATGGGAAGAACTACCGTAAACTTGATCGGAAATTGCGTTGCAACTGTTGTAATTGCACGTTGGGAAAAATGTTTTGATTACAATAAGATGAATGAATTTGTAGAACAATCAAAAGAAGAAAGTCTTTTAACAAATATAAAAAATCAAATAGGAAAGATAAAAGAAGGATAAATTATGAGCAGTAATACAGAAACAAAAAAAGAGTACAAAGAAACTTTGAATTTACCTCAAACTACGCTTGCGATGAGAGCAAATGCTACTGTCAGAGAATTGGAAATTCAAAAATTTTGGGAAGAAAACAAAATTTATGAAAAAATTATAGGCCAAAGAGATAAGGCTAATAAATTTATTTTGCATGACGGCCCACCGTATTTGAGTTCCGAAAAAATCCATGTCGGTACTGCTCTGAATAAAATTTTAAAAGATATTTTATTAAAATATAAAGCACAGTCCGGTTACTATACTCCATTTGTTCCGGGGTATGATGCTCACGGTTTGCCTATTGAAAACGCTGTTGTAAAAAATATAAAAGGCGGCAGAAGTGCTCTTACACCATATGAATTAAGACAGAAATGCCGCGAATATGCTCATAAAAGTTTGTTAGGTCAGGAAGCAGCCTTCAAACGTCTTGGAGTGCTTGGAAATTGGGAAAATCCCTACTTGACAATCAGACCTGACTTTGAAGCGGAGCAAATCAGAGTATTTGGTGATATGTATAAAAAAGGATACGTTGAAAAAGGTTTAAAACCTGTATATTGGTGTGCATCTTGCGAAACTGCTCTTGCAGAAGCGGAAGTTGAATATGCAGATCATACTTCAACTTCAATATATGTAAGATTTAAATTTGATGATGAAAGCACAAATAAGATTAATGAGATTCTTCGCTTCGCTCAGAATGACAATAGAAATATATATGCAATAATCTGGACCACAACTCCTTGGACAATTCCATCAAATATGGCAATAAGCATGCACCCAAAATTTGAATATACTTTCTTTGAATACAAAGGTGATGTATACGTTGTTGCTCAAGAACTTTTAGGTTCATTCCTTGCTGATGTTGAATGGGAAGAAAGTGATATCAAAGTTTTAGGTTCTTGCATTGGACAAGATTTGGAACTTTTGAACACAATTCATCCGCTTGTAAACAGAAAATCACCGATTATTTTGGGTGAACACGTCACTCTTGATGCAGGTACAGGTTCTGTTCATACAGCTCCGGGACACGGTCTTGAGGACTATGAAGTCGGATGTAAATACGGTATTGAAGTATTTTCACCTTTGGATTCAAAAGGTGTTTGGACGGATGCCGTTAATGATCCTGACTTGATTGGTGTTCCTTATTACAAAGGAAACGGAATTGTAATAGAAAAATTAGAAAAATGCGGAGCTTTATTAAAAGCCCAAGATATAAATCACAGCTATCCGCACTGCTGGAGATGTAAAAATCCTGTGATTTACAGAGCTACACCTCAATGGTTTGTAAAAGTTGACAAATTCAGAGACAAAGCTTTAGAAGAAATTAAAAAAGTTAAATGGATTCCATCAAGCGGTGAAGCTAGAATTTCCAACATGGTAGCAGGACGTACCGATTGGTGTATTTCACGTCAACGTGCGTGGGGTGTACCTATTCCTGTATTCTATTGCGAAGATTGCGGTGAAGTTATCGTAAATGATGAAACAATCAATCACGTTGCAGAACTTTTTGAAAAAGAGGGTTCTGATGCGTGGGTAAACCATAATATAGAAGAACTTTTGCCGAACGGTTTTGTTTGCCCGAAATGTGGAAAGAATCATTTCAAAAAAGAAAACGATATTATGGACGTTTGGTTTGATTCAGGTATAACTTGGCGAGCAGTTGTAAATAAGAGAAGTGAAGAACTTGGCACAACCCCTGTTGAAATGTACTTGGAAGGTTCAGATCAGCACAGAGGCTGGTTCCAATCATCACTTTTGACATCTGTTGCAATTCAGGGTATTGCACCATACAAATCTGTTTTGACTCACGGTTTTGTATTTGGTGAAGACGGCAGAAAAATGTCAAAATCACTTGGCAACTACATTAGACCGGATGATATAATTAAAAACTACGGTGCAGATATTTTGAGATTGTGGGCTGCTTCTGTCGACTACAGAAATGACACAAAAATCGGCGACAACATTATCAAACAATTGGCAGAAATATTTAAGAAAACAAGAAATACGGCAAGATTTTTGCTCGGCAACTTGTTTGATTTTGATCCTGCAGTTGATTATGTTAAATATGAAGATTTAAAAGAGCTTGATAAATTTGCATTACACAAATTAAATCACTTGATTGTGAATGTTACGGAAGCTTTTGAAAATTACGAATTTTACAAATATTTCCAACAACTTCAAAACTTTGCGGCAGTAGATTTAAGCTCATTCTATCTTGATATCGTAAAAGACAGATTGTACACTGCCGGCAAAAAGTCATTATCACGCAGAGCTTGTCAGACAGTTTTGTATGAAACATTACAAACTTTGGTGAGAATGCTTGTTCCTGTTATGCCGCATCAGGCAGAAGATATTTGGATGAGTGTTCCTGAATGTCAAAAGGGTGGTTTGGAAAGTATTTTGCTTTCTGACTGGTGCAAGCCAAACGACAAATGGAATAATGAGCAACTTGAACAAGATTTTGTAAAAATCTTGAAAGCAAGAGAAGTTGTGACTCGTGCGATTGAACCTCTAAGAGCAGAAAAACAAGTCGGCAGCTCATTAGAAGTTGCAGTTTATATCAATGCTGATGATTCTGAAATTTTGAAGGCAAATGAAGATGAATTGTGCAACATATTTATCACTTCACAGGCTTGTGTAACATCTGAAAAACCTGAAAATGTATTGAATGAATACAAAGAAGACGGATATACTATTTGGGTAACAAAGGCACAAGGCGAAAAATGTGCACGCTGCTGGAAGTTTAGAAAACTTAATTCCGACGGCATTTGTCCGGATTGCGCAGAAGCTATATAAACATGTCATTACGAGTCGGCAGGGGTCTGCCGACGAAGTAATCCAGCCTTTATGTTTATGTATAGATAAAATTTTACATGTAATATTTTTACAGTACTGATTAATTAGCTGGATTGTTTCGCAAATCAAACTTTTGATTTGCTCACAATGACTGCCTGTCATTACAAGGGGTTTAGGGGGTGAATGGGATAAACATGTCATTACGAGTCGGCAGGGGTCTGCCGACGAAGTAATCCAGCCCTTTTTATTAGAATAAGCTGGATTGTTTCGCCTATTGGCTCACAATGACAGTAGAATTGATAAAATGCCCATAATATCTCGTATGTAGCACCTTACTATCTAATTATATTTTATTCTGAGTATTACAAAGCAAAGCAAAATTTTTGTTACAAAAACTTAACAATTGAAAAACTTTTTTTAAAGATTTGCTCAAAATGTGCCGTAGACATGATTACAGGTACTATTATAAGGAAAATCTATTATGGGAATGGCAGCATCACAAGCTAGATTGTTAAGTATAACAGCCAGAATGTCCAATAATGAAAATACGGGACAGGCAGTTTCGTATTCAAAACAACGTCTTGCAGATCAGACTCAGCAGATTACAAATGAATATAATGAAGCCTTGAATGCTACCAAATTGACTGTATTAACAGGCTTTAACGGCGCTGTTGCAAATTACGAAGATATTTCTTATAACAGAATGACAGGTTTGCAAATGGCAACAAGCGCAAAACAATATGTTGTCACAGATACAAAAGGCAGAGTTTTGGTAACGGAAGCTATTGCTGATGCTTATATAAAAAGCAAAGGCAATTATAACATGTTCTTGGCTCAATTCGGATTGTCGCAAGCTGATATAACTGTTCAAATTCCGCAAAATGGTGCTAAAAAGACTGAAGAACATGAAAAAACAGAGCAACAAATCCATGAAGCTTGGGATAAATATTTTGCATCTGTTGGTATAAACAAATTTATGCCGGAACATGACTTTGGTTTCAGCTTTACTGAAACTTACGCATATGGAACAAAGGGCACAAGTGATGATGACTATAGCATTGGTGATGGCTATGCAGGATTTATAAAAACAAAAACTGATGAAAACGGTAATATACTGTATAACAAAAAAGATTTAGAGGATGAATTCGGTAATATTGTAAAAGATGAAAACGGTGCTACCGTTCAAGTAGATGACTTAACAAAACCAATATTTATTGATAAAGATAATAACGAATTTACTTATGAATACAGATATGTGGATAAGTCAAATAATAATATTATATCATATGATATAGATAGTGATGGCGATGGAGAAAATGATTCTTATTCTGCATCGGTGCAAGAAAATGATGATTATATGCTAAAAGATATAAATGCATCAAGGCAGATCATTGAGCCAATCATTTATGAGGGCAGCTCTCAGGAATCAAGAGACTTGTATGACTATGCAATGGCTATCACTGAAGCTTATTTGAGAGTAGGCACAGGTGAAAATGGTGTTGAATTCAAAAAAACATATAATTTGGATGATTATAAATCAGCAGCAAATCTCGAAAACAAAAATGAACTAAAATATTACAGAAATATATTTGACAAAATACAAACAAGCGGGTTCTTTACATATACTCATACTCTGCAAAATGCTATTGATGATAAAGAACATTATATTTATGATGAAACAACTAAAGGCACAAATAAAGTAGTTAAAAATCCTTTGAAAGATAACTATACTTTTGAAGCAGCTTTGAGAGACGGTTCTTTGAGATTACAATATTATTCAAGTACAGAGAAAAACTTTATATCAACAACTATCTCAGAAGACAACTATATTCAAGAAGTTGCTGATGAAAGAGCAATAGCAAAAGCTGAGTCTAAATACAATCAAGATATGGCAGATTTGGAAAACAAAGATAAAAAATTCGACCTCGAACTCAAAAAACTCGATACAGAACATAAAGCTTTGGAAACCGAATATGAATCCGTAAAACAAGTTGTAAACAAAAACGTTGAAACATCATTCAAAATATTCTCATAAATGTAAATAAATTGTAATAAATACACTTAAAAAGTCTTCTTTCATGTTAGCATCAAGTAAAAGGAGACTTTTTATTATGAAAATAAATTCTATAGGACCGACTTTCAGAGGTGAAGGCGATGTCAAAATAAGATATAATGATGGCGCAAATGCCAAGAATCCTTATATAAATAACATTGTAATTGATGTTATGAATAATTTGAGAAAAAAGCATATCTCTGCATCTGCGGTATTTGATATGCATGAAATAAGTATAACTAATCCTCCAAAAGCAATGATAAAAGAATTATTAAAAACTGATTTGATATGCAGAATTCAAAAGGGAAATAAACTAAAACTTATTGTATAGTTTACCCCTCTCCCTAACCCTCTCCCCAAAGGGCGAGGGAATATCATAAATATTGTTTTATTTTTTCTAACACACCATAAATATTTTCAATAATATCATTATCATAAAATCTAATTATTGCATAACCAAGATTTTTAAGATAATTATCACGGATTAAATCATGCTGTATTTGTTCTTCATTATTGTAATGCTGAGCACCATCCAATTCAACAATTATTTTTTTATCTCTACAAACAAAATCTGCTATATAAATACCAATTGGAACTTGTCTATTAAATTTATGCCCCTCGAATCTTTTTGCTCTCAAAAAATACCATAGTTTTTGTTCACATTCCGTCATATTCTTTCTTAGTATTTTTGCTCTTTGCAGTGATTGTTCGTTATAATTATGCTCTGCTTTTTTCATAAAACCATTATAACATAATCTATATTCCCTCGCCCTTTGGGGAGAGGGTTAGGGAGAGGGGTAAAAAAGAGAGGTTTTTCAACCTCTCTCATTTTCGCAAAATAACTCTTATGCTTCTTGTTCGTTCGCTATTAACGAGTCTCCGGCTCTGCTCGTCTTGCTTGTCGCAAGCCGACACCAGCCTTCGCTCTCAGCTCACTCACGCTTTGTTCGCTCCCGCTGTCTTGGTCGCTCACGTTAGACGCATAAGAATTTTGCTCAAAAAAAAGAGAGGTTTTCAACCTCTCTCTTTTTCGCAAAATAACTCTTATGCTTTGTTCGCTCCCGCTTTTTCGATGATTTCTTTTTCTACGTTTGCAGGAACTTGTTCGTATTTTTGGAATTCCATTGAGAATGTTCCACGTCCTTGAGTGTTACTTCTCAAGTCTGTTGCGTATCCGAACATGTTTGCAAGAGGAACAACAGCTCTTACAATTACGTTTCCTGTATTACCTTGTGGTTCTTGTCCTTCGATACGACCTCTACGACGAGAGATGTCACCGATGATTGTTCCTGTAAATTCATCAGGAATTTCGATTTCAACTTTCATCATAGGTTCCAAAATACAAGGTTGAGCTTTCTTACAACCTTCTTTAATAGCCATAGAACCAGCGATTTTGAATGCCATTTCTGATGAGTCAACTTCGTGGTAAGAACCATCATAAAGTTCAACTTTAACGTCTATCATTGGATATCCTGCCAAGATACCGCCTTCAAGAGCTTCTTCCATACCTTTTCTTGCAGGTTCGATGTATTCTTTCGGAATAGCACCACCAACGATTTTGTTTTCAAATACAAATCCTGCGTTTTCTTCAGCCGGAGAAATTCTAACTTTACAATGTCCGTATTGACCTTTACCACCTGATTGACGGATGAATTTAGAATCCTGATCAGCAGTTCCTCTGATTGTTTCTCTGTATGCAACTTGAGGTTTACCGATATTAGCTTCTACTTTGAATTCTCTAAGCATACGGTCAACGATGATATCAAGGTGAAGTTCGCCCATACCAGAAATGATTGTCTGACCTGTTTCTGTATCAGATTTAACTCTGAATGACGGATCTTCTTCAGCAAGTTTTTGTAAAGCGATACCCATTTTATCCTGGTCTGCTTTTGTTTTTGGTTCAATTGCAACAGAGATAACCGGTTCAGGGAAAGTCATTTTTTCAAGGATAATAGGTGCTTTTTCGTCGCACAATGTATCACCTGTTGTAGTGTCTTTCAAACCAACTGCTGCACAAATGTCGCCTGCGTAAACTTCACTTTCTTCAAGTCTTTGGTCAGCATACATACGTACCAAACGTGCGATACGTTCTTTTTTGCCGTTTGTTGCGTTCAAAACATATGAACCTGATGTTATTTTACCTGAATATACACGCAAGAATGTTAAACGACCAACAAACGGGTCTGTCATAACTTTGAATGCCAAAGCTGAGAACGGTTCATCATCTGATGAATGTCTTTCTGTTTTTGTACCGTCTTCAAGTTCGCCTTCGATAGCTTTTACATCAACCGGTGATGGCATATAGTATACAACGTTGTCTAACAACAACTGAACACCTTTGTTTTTGAATGCTGTACCACAGCATACAGGAACGATTTTGTTTGTACAAACAGCTTTTCTCAAACCTGCTCTCAATTCATCAACTGTGATTGAATCCGGATCTTCGAAGAATTTTTCCATCAATACATCATCTTCACCTGCGATAGCTTCAACCATTGCATCTCTGTATTCTTTAGCTTTTGCCTGAAGTTCTGCAGGAATTTCTTCTTCTCTGATATCTGTACCCAAGTCGTTTGTATAAATTTCAGCTTTCATAGTCATCAAGTCTACAAGACCTGTAAATTTATCTTCTGCACCGATAGGTAATTGGATAGGAACAGCATTTCCGCCTAAACGAGTTTTGATTTGGTCAACAACTCTGTAGAAATCTGCACCTGTTCTGTCCATTTTGTTTACGAATACCATACGAGGTACTTCGTATCTGTTAGCTTGACGCCATACTGTTTCTGATTGTGATTGAACACCGCCAACCGCACAGAATACAGCAACAACACCGTCCAATACACGTAAAGAACGTTCAACTTCGATTGTAAAGTCAACGTGGCCCGGGGTGTCGATAATGTTAATTTGGTGTCCTTTCCATTCTGCAGTAACAGCTGCTGATTGGATTGTGATACCTCTTTCTCTTTCTTGTTCCATAAAGTCGGTAACAGCAGCACCGTCGTGAACTTCACCTAATTTGTGTGTTTTACCGGTATAGAACAAAATACGTTCAGTAGTAGTGGTTTTACCGGCATCGATGTGAGCGGCAATACCAATGTTTCTGATTTTTTCCAATGGAGTTTTTCTAGCCATTTTGTCTTTTCCTTTTTATATTGTGTACTTCGCTATTTAATAATTTTCTAGCTTACAACTATAATTATCACACAAACAAACTTTTTTGCAAACGAAATAAAGTACACTTTTAATTACTTATCAAATTTACAAACATCATCAAAAATTTATAAAATTTATTGTCATTCTGTTTGCTAAATATTTTCAAATTATGTTCTTTCGGAGGTATAATCACATAATAAATATTTTTTTCTTCACATTTATCTAACTTATTACAAATGTTCATTTCATATTTTTTAGGTTTGATTTCATAATTATTTGGCAATTTAACAAAAATTTCCTTTGTCTTTGCAATGACATTTTCCTCAGCTTCACCAACAATAACGGCTCCAAATTTATCTATGTCATCATAATCAACCCAAGGATTTTTATGAGCATATGTATCCAGCACTATTGTCGGCTTTTGACTATTAAAATGTTTGAGAGGAAACGCAATCATACCACCTGCAACAACATACTTTAACGGTGAACTGTCAGTTTTTATCTTCCATTCATAAATTATCTCTTTTTCTATTTTTTGAATTGGCATAAACATTATACTGTTAGTCTGTAAGCCCGCAACACACAATGTTATCGATGCAGAAACCGCCATTGCGGCATAAATACATTTTACAAAAAATTTATAAGTTGTTTCTTTGAAATTAATCGGAAGGAAATAAAACAGCATTATTCCGCCTAAACCCAGCATTATTGAACCCCAAATGCTAGGAACTCTTTCACCTGTTACAAACCCCATTAAACCTTGCAAAACAATTGGCACAACAAACAATATTAATAAGAATATTTTATCGGATTTGCTGCCCTCATCATTTTTAAATTTTATATTCCCTGCCTGTAAAGCAATTATTAAATACAAACCCAAACATCCCGCAAGAGCAATTACTTGACCGACTACAAATTTTATCGGGAAAAATATATGTCTGAGTTTTATTAATATAACAGGCAAATTACCCGCATGAGCATGTGTCCTTTCAATCATATAACCGAAAGAAAAGAAATCATTTTGAAATAACCATATTACATGCGGTAAAATCAACAAACCGCCGACAAGAACAGACAAATACATACCCTTTTGTCTGAAAACATTACGCCTATCCGCCAATAAATATAAAAACATTGCGGCAAATAAAAATATTATTTGATATTTGCCTAAAAAAGCCAACCCCGAAACAGCACCAAACAAAATCCAATCAATAGTTCTATTGTTGTTTATACTTTTATAAAAATAATAAATTGCCATAACCCATAATGGATACAAAATTATATTACAGTTAAAATTATCGGTAAAATAATAATATGTATAACAATAGCAGCCCTCTAAAATCATTGCGGAACACATTGCTTTCTCTTTAGAAACAAAAAACTTTGCAATTTTATAAACAAAAACCAAACTTATAAGTATACATATTTGTCCGAGCAAATAAATTACAAAATTATTATCTCCAAACAAATGATAAAACCAACTCATTAGCCATCCCGATAACGGCGGATGCTTATTTGTTCCAAAACTTGCCAATTCTCCCCAGCAAATAGCCTCCATTGAATCAAATGACGGAACATTCCTAATTGCAGCAATCAATGACCACAAAAGCATATTTACAGCTAAAAATATACTAAACATAGATTTTTTACAGGCTTCCATGAAAATATTTCCTCATTGTTTTACATATCTTTTAAACAAAAAATTTTAGACGAACTCTAAATTGTAGGTAGAATATTCTACAAAATAATTACCTTACGCAAATAATATATATCTATTAGGTAATATTTGTCAACATAAAACTAAGTTATATTTAGTTATATTGTTTTTAAATTTTAATAAGATAAATTCATAGGACTAATATATGAAATTAAAAAAAGATTTTGGCAAACAATTAAAAGAAATACGAAAATCAAAAAAAATGACTCAAGAACAGTTAGCGGAACTTGTAAATGTGGATACGAAGCATATTTCATTCTTGGAAACAGGAAGAAATTTTCCTTCTGCTGATTTGCTTGAAAAATTAAAGAATGTATTTGACATTGAATATAGTGATTTGTTTGATTTTAATATTGATATAGATAAACAAAATGAAATTATACGTATAAATAATCTGCTAAATAAAATGACACCAAAGCAAATAAGTTTTATACACAAGCTTGTATTAGAATATAGTAAATTGTAAATATCTCAAACAATATCGCTTATTTGTGTTACAATGAATTTATGAAAACATTGGATAATGATTTAAAAATAGCTGAAATCGTAAAAGAGACAAATTTAAAGCATATTGCAATTATCATGGACGGCAATCGTCGCTGGGCAAAAGAAAAAGGTTTGCCCTCAGCTATGGGACACAAAAAAGGAGTTGAAGCTCTAAAAGCAACCCTTCGTGCCTGTGATGATTTTGGTATAAAATATTTAACCGTTTATGCTTTTTCAACAGAAAATTGGAACAGAAAAAAAGAAGAAGTTGATTTTTTAATGGAGCTTTTGGCTTTAACTTTAACAAATGAACTTGCAGAAATGCACTCTGAGGGAGTGAAAATTTCTTTTATCGGCGATATTTCAAAATTGAGCAATAAACTTCAAAAAATCCTTGCAAACTCTGTTGAAACGACAAAAAACAATACAGGTGTTAATCTTCAGATAGCATTTAATTACGGCGCAAGAGACGAAATTTTGCATGCAGTAAAATCTATTGCGCAAAAAGGTCTGAAACCTGAAGATATTACTGAAGAAATTATTTCCCAAAATCTTTATACAAAAAATATTCCCGATCCTGATTTGTTAATCAGAACCGGTGGTGAAATGAGGGTTTCAAACTATTTATTATGGCAGATTGCATATTCTGAAATTCTTGTTGTAAAAGAATATTGGCCTGAATTCGGGAAAGAATCGCTTGCAAATGCCGTTGAAGAATTTCATAACCGTCAAAGAAGGTTTGGAAAATGAAAATAGTATTCGCCACAGGGAATCCTCATAAATTACAAGAATTAAAAGCGATTGCAGGAAATTGCGGTATAGATTTTATTTTGCCTCCCGATAATTTTGATCCGATAGAAAATGGCAAAACTTTTGAAGAAAATTCTTTGATAAAAGCCCGTGAAGCTGCAAGGTTGAGCGGTGAAGTTTCTTTGGCGGATGATTCGGGCTTGTGTGTTGATGCGTTAAATGGGGAACCCGGTATATATTCTGCAAGATATGCCGAAACACCTCAAAAAAGAATTGACAAGTTGTTAAAAGCTTTAAGCAATACAAGTAATCACCCCTTTCGTCCTTCGGACACCTTCCCCCTCAAGGGGCAGGATTATAGCAATCGAAAAGCAAAATTTGTTTGTTCAATGTCACTTGTAAAACCAAACGGTGATATTATTTTTCAGACTATAGGCGAATGTCATGGCTATATTGCTGAAAAACAAGCAGGTACAAACGGATTTGGATATGATCCGATATTTGTGCCTGACGGGTATGAATGCACAATGGCTGAACTTTCGGAGGATGAAAAAAATAAAATTTCTCACAGAGGTAATGCTTTAAGAAAAATTCTTGAATACATTGGAAATAATTGACATTAAGATCCTTGTATAATAAAATTTTCATGGTTAAAGGTTAGGGAGAGTAAATGAAAAAAAATATAATTATAGTAGTGGCTGTAATTATTGGTGCAATACTTTTTCGCTATGGATTAGCTGCAGTAAGTAATTTTATTCAGCAAAAAGCAATGAAAAATAAACCTGCACCATCGGTGGCTGTACATGAAATTACGGAAGAAAGTGTTATAAGAAGCTTTGAAGCTCCGGGAAGGGTTGTTGCCAAATACAGAGTTGATGTTTTGGCTCGTATTGCAGGATATTTGCAAAAAAGTTATTTTAAAGAAGGGGATTATGTAAAAGAAGGACAAATTCTTTTTCAAATCGAACCTGCCGAGTATTTGAATGCCATGAATACAGCTGCAGCAAATGTCAAAAATCTAAGAGCACAGCTTGATTATGCAGAAAAACAGTTGGTGAGAGCGAGTGAACTTGTCAAAAATGATTACATTGCAAAAGCAAAATATGATCAGATTCTATCCCAAAGAGATTCCCTAAGAGCGCAACTGGCTTCTGCTCAGGTTAAATATAATGATGCGGTCAGAAATTATAATTATACAAATGTAAAATCCCCTGTAAACGGAAAAATCGGTATAATTAATGTGACAGTCGGAAACTATGTTACCCCTCAATCCGGTGCTTTGACTACTATAAACAGTACAAATCCGATTTATGTAACTTTCCCTCTTGATTCAAAAGATTTTCAAGCCCTTGCAGATTCGGATAAATCAGACAATACAAATCGAAAAGTAGAATTAATAATGTCAAACGGCAACAAATATAAATATACAGGAATTCAAAATTTTCAAGATAATAAAGTTGATATATCTACTGGTACGGTAACTTTGCGTGCTACTTTTGAAAATTCTGATAATGCGTTGATTCATGGGGATTTTGTAACAGTAAAACTTTATGCAAATCATCCGACAAATGTTCCTGTGGTTCCTGTTGTAGCAGTTTTGGAAAATCAGGCAGGAAAATATGTTTATAAAATTGACGAAAAAAATCTTCCTCAATTAACATACATTAAAACAGCCGAACAAAAAGACGATTACTGGATTGTAACAGATGGTGTTAAAAAAGGAGATAAAATAGTAATTGAAGGAATACAAAAAGTTGTTCCCGGTATGCCTGTGACAATTGTTTCCAAAGAAGAGATGCAAAAAATTAAAACAGAAACCGTAACAAAAAACAAAAAAGGTGAAAAATAAAGAACAATGTCCAGAGAAAACAGCCAAGGGAATTTATTCATAAGACGACCAAAATTAGCTATCGTAATATCTCTAGCCATAATGCTTGCAGGTATTTTGATGATGACGCAACTTCCACTGGAAGAATATCCGTCTATTACACCTCCACAGGTTGTTGTATCAGCAACATATGCCGGTGCAAGCTCTGACGTTATTGCTGATACTATTGCAGCACCTGTTGAAGCGCAATTAAACGGGGTTGAAAATATGATTTATATGACATCAACCTCTCAAAACGGTTCATATGAATTAACTATATATTTTGAAGTCGGAACAAATCCCGATATGGCAGTTGTAAATGTCCAGAACAGGTTGCAATTAGTTACTCCGCGTTTGCCTGAAGAAGTCCGAAGGTTCGGCATGACGGTTCAAAAATCCACCGGCGGCCCTGGAATTATGATGATTGCAATAAATTCACCCACACATACCTATGACTCTTTATATGTCGCAAACTACGCATCTATTTATATTAAAGACGAACTTGCACGTGTAAAAGGGGTAAGTAAAGTTCAGGTATTCGGTTCATCTGATTATGCAATGAGAATTTGGCTTGATGCCGAAAAAATGGCAAATTTAGGGGTTACGGTAGAAGAAGTTGCATACGCTATTCAGGCTCAAAACTCTCAGGTTCCGACAGGTGATTTGGGAGATGAACCTATGGACGTCCCTCAAATGCTCAAATTAACAATGAGAACAAGAGGAAGACTTAAAGAGCCAAAAGAATTTGAAGAAATCGTTGTACGTTCAAAACCTGACGGTTCACAAATAAAAATTAAAGATATTTCAAAAGTTGAACTTGGTGCCGAAAGTTACGCATTTTTCTCAAGAATCGGCGGAAGAGATTCTGCTGTAATATCAGTTACACAGTTGCCTGAAGCTAACGCCATCGATCTTTCTAACAGACTGAAAAAGAAAATGGCAGAGTTGAGCAAAACTTTTCCGCAGGGTATTGAATACAATATTGAACGTGATGAAACAGACTTTGTAAGAGAGTCAATTAATGAGGTTATCGGAGCAATAGGACTTGCCGTATTGCTTGTAGGTATTGTAACTTACATGTTTTTAGGCAGCAGGAGAGCAGCATTAATACCTTTTGCAGCAATCCCTGTTTCTTTAATCGGTGTATTCATTTTTATGAATCTGCTTGGATTTTCAATAAATCTTTTGATTTTATTTGGTTTGGTTCTTGCAGTTGGTTTGGTTGTTGACGATGCCATTGTTGTACTTGAAAACACACAAAGACATATTCAGGAAGGAAAAAATCCGAAAGATGCTGCCGAAGTAACAATGAAAGAAGTATTTAGTGCTGTTTTGGCAACATCACTTGTTTTAATGGCGGTATTTGTACCTGTTTCATTTATGGCAGGTATTACAGGTCAAATGTTCAGACAATTTGCTTTATGTATTGCATCTGCCATCGGACTTTCAACACTTGTTGCTTTGACTTTATCACCGGCTTTGTGTGCTATGATTCTGAAAGATGGAGCGGAAAAAGCCGATTTTGACTTTATCCAGAAATTTGACGACTGGTTTAACAAAGTCAGAGATAAATATGTTGAGAGCGTAAAAGCATTTATAAATTCTCCGAAACTTGTTATCTCTATATATGCAGGAATTATAGTCCTTATTGGTTTGATGTTTTATATGATTCCAAAAGGATTTTTACCGCAAGAGGACAGAGGTGCAATATTTATTCAAATTCAGCTTCCTGACGGTTCAACCGCATCAAGATCAAATATGGTTTCAAACGAAATTGAACAAAGAGTTCTGAAAATAGACGGCGTAAAGACAACCATTAATTTGGTAGGTTTTGATGGTGAAAACACAGCATTTATTGTTGCAAGACTTGATGAATGGTCAAAGCGTAAAAGTAAAAATGTATCTTTTGACACAATTTTGGGAAAAATTAAAAAGGAATTTCAGAATTATCCTTCTGCAACTGTTGCAATATTTTCTCCGCCGGCTATTTCAGGATTAGGTATGTTTGGCGGTTTTGAATATCAGCTTTTGGACAAAGGAGACAGAACTCCCGAACAATTGTATAATGAGGCTGTTAAACTTATCGCCGAAGCGAATAAAAGCCCTTATTTCCAAATGGTTTATACATCATATACGGCAAGTATGCCTCAATTATTGCTCGATACCGATACATCAAAAGCTATGGCGCAGGGTGTTGATATAAATGCAATATTTAATGCTATGGCAGGATATTTCGGAAGAGCTTACGTCAACGACTTTAACAAATACGGTCGTGTATATCGTGTATTCTTACAGGCACAGGCGCCTTTCAGAGAAAATGTTACCGATTTGGAAAAAATATTTGTAAAAAATGACAGAGGTACAATGGTTCCGCTGTCAGCTGTAATGAAAAAAGAATTCATGGTAGGTCCTTACAGTTTGACAAGATTTAATATGTATCCTGCAATTACAATCAATGGTCAAGCCCGCCCCGGTGTAAGTTCAGGTCAGGCAATGGCTGAAATGGAAGCGATTTCTGAAAGAGTTTTGCCAAAAGATATGGGATATAACTGGTCAGGAAGTTCTTTGCAGGAACAGGAATCAAGCGGACAAATAGGTCCTATCCTTGCAATGTCATTGATATTTATATACTTATTCCTTGTCGGTTTGTATGAGAGCTGGATGCTGCCGTTTGCAGTAATGCTGATTTCGCCGGTTGCATTAGTCGGAGCATTATTATTCCAGTATATTTTCGGATATTCTTTAGACCTGTATTCTCAAATAGGTTTGGTTATGTTGATTGGTTTGTCAACAAAACAGGCTATTTTGATTATTGAATTTGCAAAAGAAGCTCACGAAAATGGCAAAAGCATAATAGATGCAGCTATAGAAGCCGCAAGATTAAGATTCAGAGCCGTTATGATGACAAATATTGCCTTCATTTTGGGCTTATTGCCATTGGTATTTGCAAAAGGTGCAGGTGCAGCCAGCCGACACTCTGTTGGTATGACAGTGTTTGGCGGTATGATTGCCGTTGCGTTTATAGGTACATTCTTTGTTCCGTCATTTTTTGTTCTTGTTGAACAGATGAAAATAAACGTTGCTAAAAAAATTAGAGAATGGAAACATAATGATTAAAAAATTTTTAGTTACATATTTTATAATAAATTTGTTATTTTCCGGCGCTTATGCATCTGATAAGTCGATAGGCAACGTTGTTAATGATAAAGAGTATCCGACATCTGATTTGGTATTGCCAAAAGCTACAGATAAAGCTGATTTTATCATCGAAGGTTCTGTTGAAAAAAATATAGATATGACTTTGGAAAGATGTTTGGAATTAGCATTGGGAAATAATCCCAGAATAAATTCAGCTTTTCATGATATTTTGGCATCTGATGCGAGAATTAAGCAGGTCTGGTCAAACTATTTTCCGCATTTTAACTGGCAAACAGGGTATACTAAAATGCGTCAATTGCAATTGTCTGATGCATTGGGCGAAACTCTTACATTTAATTATTATCTGTTAGGCCAAATAACGCTTCAACAGATGCTGTACGATTTTGGTGTAACACAAAATCAGGCTACTATAAAAAAATTAGATTATGAAGCTTATAAAACAACTCTTAGCGCAACTATTAATGATGTAATTTATCAGACAAAGGATGCGTATTACAATCTCTTATATGCATTTGAAAAAAAACGTGTTGCAGAAGATACAGTTAAAAAATTCGAGATGTTTTACAATCAGGCAAAGGCTTTTTACGAAATAGGAATGAATCCTAAAGTTGATGTGACAATAGCTGAGGTTAATTTGAGTAATTCTAAATTGCAATTAATACAAGCTGATAATGATGTTAATCTGGCTGTTGCAAAATTAAATAACATTATGGGTGTTCCTTTCATAGACAGATATAATGTTGTGGAAAGATTAAAGTATCAACCGGTTGATATAAATTTTAAAAAATCCATTGAAATAGCAAGGGAAGCGAGACCGGAATTAAAACTTGCAGAGTTGAAAGTTGAGAGTGCAAAACAAACATTAAAACTTGTGAAAAAGTCTTATTTCCCGACTCTTTCGATAGAAGGTCAATATATGGTTGGTGGTAGCACTCCGACATCAAACTATGGTTACAATATTGGTGGCTATTTGAATTTTCCGACTATTAACGGAATGCTTATAAAAAATGAAATAAAAGAAGCCAGATATTTATATGATAAAGAGTTGGCTGTTGCAAAAAATACTCAAAATAACATTTATTTAGAAATTCAAAGAGCTTATCTGACATTAGAAGAAAAGAAAAATCAGATTCCTGTTGCAATGTTGGCAGTTAAGCAGGCAAAGGAAAACTATGAGCTTTCCTACGGCAGATATAAAGTTGGTGAGGCGAGTCCGACAGAATTAAAAGATGCACAAATAAATTATCAACAGGCACAATTGAGTTATTATAGTTCTCTGTATCAATATTGTTCCGCAAAATCTGCTCTTGAAAAATCTATAGGTAAAAATTTAGCTGCAAATACTGACGAAGTCATCGAACTTGAAGAATAATATTACATAATAAATATTATCGGAAGTGTATTAGCCAAATAGTTTGTTAGCAAGTAAGTCTTTATCAGTGAGCTGTCTTGAATTTGCTCCACGCTCACAGAATTTCATATGTATGACTGCGTCGTCATAGCATACTCAATCTGTTCGCTATCCGGACTCGCTTTGCTACGTCCGTACGCAAATCCGCAAAGCTCACGAAAAATATTATAATCACTACTTAGCGAAACAATAACGAGGTTCGTACTGTCTGAGCGATAACGAGATTGTGGAATAAGTCAGCAATGACAAAATAAAACAAATATTGCGACGATAGCTGAGTGAGCAATAATTGTTGGCGAAACAATAACAAAGGCGGGCACTGTCTGAACGATAAAATTGATAGATCCTGAAACAAGTTCAGGGTGACAACTTAGTGAGTTTGCCCGCCATAAGTTGAGCCTTACAAATTATTAGTGAACGAAGCGTGTCGCTGGTTTACGTCGCTTTGCCATCAAAGCGACCGCCGTGCGCGCAGCACCCGCCGGAGGCAAATAAAGTACGATTAGTTTGTTTTTAGTTGCCGATAATATTTATTATGTAACAGAATGTTAACATTTTAAAAACTGAAAAAGCAATTTTTTCTTGCTTATATACTTTATATATATGTAAGAGATAAGAGAGAGAAAAAGAAAATGTTACCAACAACAGCAGAATCAAATAACAATACTAGCGGAAACGGTCAATTCGGTTCTTTGTTGAGAAAAAGAAGAAAGAATTCTTCTTCAGCAAAAGAATTTAATATTGAAGATTACAAATATCTTGAAAAAAGCGACAGAAGAATGCGTTTTAATAATTCAAAAGACCCTATTTATTATGTTTTTGATGTAATCGAAAACAGGCCTATAAAAACTTTGGCAAAAGAATTTGTTAGAGATTCATTTTTTGAAGCAATAAATTTTGTTTCAAAAGTTGTAAGATAAGAGTTGGAAAATCAATAGCAAAGAGGAATCAATAGGAATACAGGATAAGGATTTAGGAAATTTTGGGCGGTCATAAATTGACCGCTTTTTGTTTTATTTATCGGGAAATTTTGAGTCTTGCTAACAAAAAACCTTATGCTATAATTGTATTAAGAGGAAGATATGGCAAAAATTAATATTACAGTGTGTATGGGAAGTTCATGTTTTGCAAGAGGAAATCAGCAAAACTTGGTGTTTATAGAAGATTTTATCAGTAAAAATAATCTTGATGCTGATATCGACCTTGTCGGAGCCAGATGTGAAAATAAATGTGCATCAGGTCCAAACATTATTATAAACGGGGTAGAATATAATAATGCGGATGAAGAAAAACTTGAAAAAGTTTTGTCTGAATTAATGGTAAAATAGTTATTAGGAGTAAAAATGAATAATCAATATCCGGTCTATACGTTGACTAATGAATGTCATGACTGCTACAAGTGTATTAGAGAATGTCCGGTGAAGGCTATTAGGATAGAAAACGGTCACGCTTCTGTTATTCCGGAAAAATGCGTAGCATGCGGAAATTGTGTAAAAACTTGTCCGTCGAATGCAAAACGTGTTCGCAACGATATTGATAAAGCAAAAAATCTTTTATTAGCCAAAAAAGATGTATATGTTTCTCTTGCGCCATCTTGGAGAGCTTCTTTTGAAAATTCTGCAGAAAAAATGATTGCACTTTTAAAAACGTTAGGATTTAAAGACGTTTCGGAAACAGCTATTGGTGCACAAGAGGTTTCTATAAAAACAGCACAAATCCTTAATAATTCAGAAAAAGGATTATTTATCTCAAGTGCCTGTCCTGTTATAGTCGATTATATAAGAATGTATATGCCGGAATTTGCGCAATACATTACGCCTATCGGCTCACCTCTTATGACGCATGCAAAATTTTTAAAGGAAACTTATGGCGATGATATAGCAATTGTGTTTATAGGTCCTTGCATAGGCAAGAAAAACGAAGTTAAATATACAGGTTTATTTGACGTAGCTTTGACTTTTGAAGAACTTAGAATGTGGTTTAATGACGAAATTATAGATATTTCAAAGGTAGCCAAAGACAGTAAATATCATTTTGTGCCGGAATCTGCTTATGAAGGGACATTGTACCCGATAGATGGCGGAATGAACGAAACTATAAAAAAATGCGGCGTTAATGATAATGTTCAGCTTTTGGAAATCTGCGGACTCCATTCTCTGCAAAGAGCGTTGAAAAACCTTGATGTCAGCAAACTTGACAAAACTATTTTTATAGAAGCTTTGGCATGTGATGGCGGATGTGTCGGAGGTCCTTGCATTTCGTCAGAAAAAGCAGGTATCACGATGGTTTCTGATATCTTAAGAAAAGAAAAGAAACGAGATAAAATTCCGACAGAGCCAAAAGTAGTTTATGAATACAAAATAGAACCTAAAAAAGTTGTCAATTCAGAATATCCGCTTGAAGATATTTTGGCAACATTAAAACGTATCGGAAAACATTCCGTTGATGATGAATTAAACTGCGGCGGATGCGGATATGCAACATGCAGAGATTTGGCAAAAGCTCTGTTAGACGGAGATGCAGAAACATCTATGTGTGTTTCTTATATGAGAAAAATTGCCGTCAGAAAAGCTGCTGCGATGGTTCGCTGCATGCCTGCTGCAGTTGTTATGGTTGATAACAATATGAACATTTTGGAAGCTAATGACAGTTTTATGAGAATGTTTACAGGCGATATGTATGATGTATTCAAAGCTCGTCCAGATGGCTTGACAGGAGCTGCTATAGACAGAATCGTTGATTTTGCGGATCTTTTCAGGACAAGCTTGAAAACGGGAAAAGATTTGCACAAAGAAAGATATCATGTCAAGAATAAACTTTATGACATTTCAATATTTACAATTGAAGAAAATGAAATTGTCGGTGCTGTCATAACAGATGTAACTTCCGCAGAAACAAACAGAGAAAAAATTTCTCAAAAAGCACACGAAGTTATTTCAAAAAACATTTCAATCGTACAGGAAATTGCCTGCCTTTTAGGAGAGCATATGGTTGAAACAGAAACATTGTTGAGTTCGATTGCAGAAGATTATGAGGACAAAGAAGAATAGTATGTTTATTGATATTGATTGCAATCAAACAAAAAAATATAATCAGAATGCTTATGGCGACTACTTCACCTCAAAAAAATATCAAGATGAAGCAAAGCTTATCGCTGTTTTATCTGACGGATTAGGAAGCGGTATAAAAGCCAATATATTATCTTGTATGACAGCAACTATGCTTTTGAAGTTTATTGAAGGCGATCAAATTCCAATCAGTAAAGCTGCTGAAATTATTATGAATTCACTGCCTGTATGTCAGGTGAGAAAGATTAGTTATTCAACGTTTTCAGCAATCGAAGCCGATGAAGAAGGTAATTGTAAAATTGTTGAGGAAGGAAATCCCGAATTTATATGGATTAGAAATGGCGAAGTTTTGCAGCCTGAATATGAGGCAATTCCCTCTAAGACATTTAAAAACAGGTGTCTTAAAGTTTATAAACTAAAATGTGAACTTGGTGACAGGTTAATATTTTGTTCCGATGGGGTTACACAGTCAGGTTTAGGCGGCGGCAGATTAAAGCTTGGACTCCGCAGAGAAGGGTTGATTGTTCTTTTGCAAGATAAATTGAAAGAAACCCCCGATATTTCAAGTACAGAATTATCACAATATATTGTAAATCAGGCAAGAAATATCGAAACAGACAGGCTTGCAAAAGATGATATTTCAGCCTGTGTATTATATTTTAGAGATCCAAGAGAATCTCTTGTATTTACAGGCCCGCCGTTCCATCAGCAAAAAGACGCCGAGTATGCAAAACTGTTTGATAATTTTAAAGGTAAAAAAGCAATTGCCGGCGGAACAACAGCTAATCTTATTTCTCGTGAACTAAACAGACCGATTACTATGGATACTAAAATAAGTATCGGTAAACTTCCGTCATGCTCTTATATGGACGGAGTGGATTTGGTGACAGAAGGTATACTTACATTAACAAAAACTTTGGAATATTTAGAATCAGGTTCATATGATATTGACAATGCGGCAGGAAAGTTGGTAAAATTTTTATTAGATAGTGACTGTATCACTTTCATGGTCGGTGCAAAACTCAATCAGGCACACTATGATCCTGCTTTACCGATTGAAATTGAAATCAGAAAAAACATTATCAAAAAAATGGCAAATGTTTTGCAAGAGAAGTATTACAAAAAAGTTAGCATTCAGTATATGTGAAAGGAAAAATATGGATAAAAAGATTAGTGTTAAAGTATGTTTAGGAACAACATGTTTTGTAATGGGCTCATCTAATTTGCAAGAATTAATTGAAACCGTTCCAAGAAAATATGGCGACAAAGTAGAAGTTGAGGGTGTTCCATGTCTTGGTTTATGCTCTATAGACTGGGAATTTTCAAAAGCTCCTTATGTAAAAGTTGATGATGAAGTTGTTAAAGAAGCAACAGTAGAAAAAGTTTTGTCAGCTATTGATGCTAAATTGAAATAAGAATTGAATAATATAAAATAAGGGAGTAGGGGTATCTGCTCTCTTTTATTATTGTTTGAAATATTTTATATTTGTGGGATAATTATTATAATTGAGAATAGAAATAAAAGGAAATAAAAAATGTCAATGAATAGCCCCAAACAGACATCACACTTAAAAAGAGAAATTTTGGTAAGATTAATTAAGGCGTTTTTAAGCGATAATTTTGAAGAAAATACAAGATTAATCCCTTACGATATGCGTCCAAAAGGTCATGAAGTGCCTTACAGATGCTGTATCTATAAGGAAAGAGAAATCTTAAGAGACAGAGCTATTGCAGGCTTGGGCGCATCTATTGAAGAAACAGATGATAGCAAGTTGTTATCTGAAGTTGCAAAAGAAGCATTGGAAAGAAAAGAACCTGATTCAAGGCCTTTAACAGTATTGACAACAGCTTGTAAAGGTTGTGTTCCGTCAAGAATTTATGTTACTGACTTGTGTCAAGGTTGTGTTGCAAGGCCTTGCGAAAGTGCTTGCAGATTTGGAGCAATAAAAGTTACTGACGGTAAATCTAAAATTGATCCCGAAAAATGTAAAAATTGCGGAATGTGTGCTCAAGTTTGTCCTTATCAAGCCATTCAAAAAATTATTGTTCCTTGCGAGAATGCTTGTCCTGTCGATGCAATTTCAAAAGGCGATGACGGGCATGCAAAAATTGATTTTGATAAATGTATTTCTTGCGGAAAATGTGTTTCGGCTTGTCCATTCGGTGCTGTTCACAAGAAAAGTCAAATCATTGATATTCTAAAATGTATGAAAGAAGGCAAAAAAGTTATTGCAATGCTCGCACCTGCAATTATGGGACAATTGCCTTGTACACCAAAACAGCTTAAGCAAGCAATATTACAACTCGGATTTTCAGATGTTTATGAAGTTGCTCAAGGTGCAGATGTAACAACAAAAACAGAAGCTGCAGAATTTGTTGAAAGAATGGAAAATGGTGCAGAATTTATGACTACATCTTGCTGCGCTGCGTATAATCAGCTTGTAGACAAGCATATTCCTGCAATGCAGCCGTTTAGATCTGATACAAAAACTCCAATGTACTATACTGCGGAAATTGTAAAACGAGAAAATCCTGATGCTGTCACAGTATTTTTCTCACCTTGCGTTGCTAAGAGAAAAGAAGCTATGAGCAATCCAAATGTTGACTATGTAATAAATTACGATGAATTAGGTGCTTGGATGATTGCTTTACACATTCAGGTTGCAGAGTGCGGCGAAAGTGAATTTAAAAATGAAGCTTCAGCAGAAGCAAGAAATTATGCTGTAACAGGCGGTGTTGCGCATGCTGTTCAAACTCTTGTTCCTGAAGAAATTCCTATTCATCCGGTTATTGTTGACGGTTTAAATAAACAGTCAATTAGAGATTTGAAAAAATATGCTAAAAACGGTGTTTGCGAGCTCGGCAATCTTATAGAAGTTATGGCATGTCCCGGAGGCTGCTTAGGCGGCAACGCAACATTGAATGCTTACAAACCGGCATTAAAACAACTTACAAACTATGTCAATGAGAGCAAATCAATTGCCGATATGGTAAAAGAATAAATATGAAAAGAAAAATTAGTATAATAGGTTCAACGGGTTCTATTGGAACTCAGGCATTAGAAGTTATAGAAAAATTAGGGGATAAGTTTGAAATAATCGCGCTTGCAGGCGGTCATAATGTCAAACTTTTGAAAAAACAGGCAGAAAAATTTAAACCGAAATACATATGTCACAATGGCAATTGTCATTCTGAGGCGGGAAATGATATGGGATCTTTCACTTCGCTCAAGATGACAAAAGCCGAAGAATCTCATAAATATCAAATTCTTCACGGTCCTGAAGGCTTAGAGCAAATCTGCTCTGACAAGGAAAACGATATTATTCTCGTAGCGTGTTCTGGAAAAATCGGGCTTAAACCAACTCTTACCGCAATAAAAAATGGTATAGATATAGCCTTAGCAAACAAAGAAACCCTTGTTATGGCAGGCGATATCGTGATGAGAGAGGCGAAAAAATACGGTGTAAATATTGTTCCGGTTGATTCTGAACATTGTGCAATTCATCAGTGCATAAAAGATATTTCGCAAGTTGATAAGTTGATTATCACAGCGTCAGGCGGACCTTTTTTACATAAATCTATTGAAGATATGAAAAATGCAACGGTAGAACAAGCACTTGCGCATCCTCGTTGGAATATGGGCAAAAAAATTACTGTTGACAGTGCTACATTGATGAATAAGGGTTTGGAAGTTATTGAGGCGCACCATCTTTTCGGGTTTGATTATGATGATATAGATGTTGTAGTTCATCCGCAAAGTATTGTGCATTCGGCAATTGAATACAAGGACGGAAGCGTTATCGCACAGTTGGGTTTGCCCAGCATGCATATTCCTATTCAATACGCAATCACTTATCCTGAAAGGTTTGAGGGCATAAAATCAAAGAGTTTCAGTTTTGCTGAAATTGCAAGATTGGATTTTGAAAAACCTGATTATGAAAAATTCCCGACCGTAAAATTAGCGTATGAAATGGGAAAACTTGGCGGAACTGCTACCGTTTGTATGAACGCAGCCAATGAAGAAGCTGTATTTGCGTTTTTAGACGGAAAAATTAAACTATACAACATTTATGAAATCACAAAGAAAATGTGTGATGAACACAATGCCATCAAAAATCCGTCGATTGATGAGATTTTTGAGGTAGATAAAGAAATTCGTATAAAAACCAAAGAGTTTATAACAAAATTATAATTTTGTTACTTATCTTCTTTAATCTCTCTTGCTATATTATAAAATTCTTTTTCAAGCTCAACTTGTGTTTCGTCTTCGTTGTTTAAAGAGGATTGTCTTTCTCTTTCTTTTTGTTCTTCTAGAGCTTTTTTTCTGGCATTGATAACATTTGCAACATTCATCATGGCAAGAGAATTCAAAGTTGCACGTAAAACTGCACTTCTGTCAGTATATTTTTGGCTGTCTTGATTTTCTTCATCATCTTCTCTTTGTTGCTGCGCAAAATATTCACCGCCCTGACCCATTTTGTCGTCTTGCGTTCTGGCTGCGGTTCCTGAGATATCTCCGCTTTTGAAATTGAAAGACCCTCCAATTCCAAAATATCCTGCTGATCTGTTATCGACCATACTAACCCTCGTTTTGCTCAATCTTACCAGATTGAATAATATATTAACTCATCTGAATATATTATTTTGCTATTTTCTTAACAATATTTTACAAATTATATTAGCGATTGTTATTTTATATTGAAAAAGGGGAGCAAATATGTTAATATAGAAGATAACAGAAAGGATAATTATGAGAAGATTTAAAGGTTTTACGTTGACTGAATTAATGGTTGCTTTGGCGGTTATAGGTATATTGGTAGCTGTTGTGACACCTGCAATTGTTAAAAATAGGCCTAATAAAAATAAAATGATGATTAAAAAGTCATTTTATACAGTTGAACAAATTGTAAATTCTATGATTAATGATGAAACATTATATCCTGATATGACTAATTTTTGTGGAGAAAATGCTGATGAAGGCGGTGTATGTTCATTTGGGTTTGAATACAATGAAGCCGGTGTTATGGATGGTTTAAGTTATTCCGGAACGGGGAAATTCCCAATGTTGTTTAAGGCTAAGTTAAATGTTAAAAGTGATTTTACAAATGAACCTAATTGTACGTTTAACTCACCAATTGACGAATCTACTGTATATCCTATATTTTATACTACAGATGGTATAAAATGGGATTTGTGCGAAACAATAACGGGAGATAGTCCTAGATGGCACAGTGGTTCGCATGATGTGGGAACTTTTGATACACAAAATGCTAACACTGCAGGAATTGGTATTATAAACATAGATGTAAACGGTGAAGAAGAACCTAATTTGCCTTGTACAGCAGAAAATGATGATTGTGATCAATACCAAATACAAATTCTTGCTAACGGTAAATTAAGAATTAATCCAGATCATTCAAGAGCAGCCGATTATGTTACAATTAATACTGCAATAAAAGATCAATAAATAAAGTAATCGAGCAATCGCGCGCGAAAGCGTGAGGAAAGTCCGTGCATTCAAGGACAGGTTGCCGGAGAAACTCCGGACGGTGCGAACCGGTGGAAAGTGCCACAGAAATGTAGACTGCCGATGGACAGAAATGTCACAGGCGATGGTGCAACGGTGAGTTAAGAGCTTCACCGGCGATGCTGAGAAGTATCGGCCAGGTAAACCCCAATCGAATGCAAGATTGAGTTGAAGGTTAAAGGTGTCCGCCCACTTCAGAAAAAATCGCTAGAGATTGAAAGTAATTTCAATACCAGACAGATGATTGCTTAAAAACAGAACACGGCTTATGAGTTACTTTATTTTTAATAAAAAAAGACGGAACAGATAAATCCATTCCGTCTTTTTATATACTTTCAACAGAACTATTTTACTAATTCTTTGAATTTTTTACCAGCTGAGAATGCTGGAACTTTCTTAGCAGCGATTTTGATTTCTTTACCAGTTTGTGGGTTTCTGCCAGTTCTTGCAGCTCTCTTACGAGATTCAAATGTACCGAAACCAACTAAAGTAACTTTGTCACCTTTTTTAACTGTTTTTTCGATTGTTTCTAATGTAGCTGCCAATACTGCTGCTGCATCTTTTTTAGAAACTTTTGCTGATTTTGAAATTTCTGCTACTAATTCTTCTTTGTTCATAATAATCTCCCTTCTTAGATATCTTTAAAGTGAACATTATAATTATACATAAAATTTGAAGTCATGCAATATTGTTACATTTTAGATACAATTTGTTAACAATATTATTTAATTTTTCAATTTTATTAAATTACTGTTTTTTAAAAACACTTTTAGCACAGCCGCAGATTGGGCATTTGTAATCCGCAGGTTCGCTATCAAAATCACCAACGTATTCAAATCCGCAAACTGAGCATACATAAATCGGTTTGCTTGTATTATCTTCATCTTCTTTCGGTGCATATTTTTCAATAATAGCCTGAGTTGCTTCACCATGATGTTTTTCCTGTAAGGCAAATTCTCTCACCTGTGCAACTGCATTTTTATCAATTCCCATTTCTTCGAGCTTATCCGCAAGTTGATTTACACTGCCTTCGCCTTTGTATTCAGCTTTTGAAAGCCCTCTAACCATTTGCCAAAACTTTTTTTCATCATACGGATATCTGCCGTTGAGTGATGCGTAAAAAGCACCGTGATTTGTTTCTTGGTTGCCGAGTTCAATAAATTCTTTCGCAACATCATCCAATCCAAACTGTTCTTTTGCTACTTTTGCAAGTGCATAATACATTGCGCCACCGACAGCCTCACCTGCAGCCAATTGTGCAATTTGTTTTTCAATTTCTGTTCCTTTAGTTTGTCCAAAAAAGCTCATATAACCTCCATACATATAAAATTATATTGTATCATTATACATAATGATTTTTTAAATACAAATATAATTTGATACTTAGTAAAGCCAACTTACAATTTAAAACTTGTCTTATATCTAAAAAACAAAACAAAAAATAATTATATAAGGTGGTTTATTTTTTTATTAATCATCTGAGATGGAAGGACTGTCTTGGTCGCTCGCATTTAACGGGACTACGGTTATTTGCTACAAAATATTATTTTTTTGTAATTTAACACCCAGAATAGGATTTAATTAACTATGAGATTAGTATGAGTAAAATTGTATAAACAATCTTGACAAATGGATAAAAATGATGGATATTTAAGCAAAATGGAGTGTTTGTATGGCAAAATTATTTATGAAACTTTTTATATTATTTATTTTCCTTTTTAGTGTATTTTGTGTTGCTGAAGCTAAAAATGGTAAATTTGTTGAAGTTGGGAAACCTGAATTTGAAGTAAAGCAAGTTCTTACAGTTGATAATAAAGTTATTCTTTTAAATAATAATTGGGGAACTTTAAAAATAGCAGTTTTTGATAACAATCTGCACAAAATCGTAAAATCGGGGCAAATACCTGTTAAAAGATCATATAACCCAACAGCAACAGTTGTAAATGATAAAGAAATTTGTATAACTATTGCTTCTACTGAAGATAAAGTCAGGATTTATAATTATTTTATTGACTTGGACAGTATGAAGATTAAAAAAATAGATACATATTATGTTAAAAGTAATCAATGCTATAACACTCAATATGTTGGTGATGGCAATATTTTGTTTACCGGAAACTTTAACACTGATGACCCTCAGGCATTTTTGCTCAAAGATGGTAAGAAAACAAGTTTAACCGGTGCTGAATTTAATTATCGAAATCCAAAAATATTGAAATTAAATAATGAACAATATATTATTGTCGGAAGTCTAAAAGACCGTCGTGATGATATTACAGAGATAGATTTATTTGATGCTTCAACTAAAACCGCAAAAGAAATATACAGAGAAAAGATACAAGGCTCCAGTTTTTCTGATGCTTTTTTAGTGTCAGGTAACAGATTAGCTGTCGTTATTGGTGATAATCCGTGCACTCCTTATATGCATAAAAAATTATTATTAATTGACTTAAAAACAGGTAAAGTATTAAATGAGGCGGATTTAAACCCTGATTCAAAATTAGTACAAACAAGCATTGCACAAACGATAAATGATAAACTGATTATTTATGGCGGAGCAACAGGGTTGTATAAACCGAATAACAAAGCTTTTATTTATGATGTTAATAAAAATACATTTACAAAATCTGATAGAACAAATATTTATCATCAGGTGAACTTTAGTAAAAATGTGTTGATGAAAGATGGTAATACGTTTTTGGTCGGATTTCTTTATTATCCTGAAGATTCGCTGATTGAGATATTTGTTCCATAAAAAAGACCCTTTCGAGTCAAAATCTGAGATGGAAGGACTGTCTTGGTCGCTCGCATTTAACGGGACTACGGTTATTTGCTAAAAAATATTATTTTTTTGTAAATAATTACCTCTCACAAAATAATTCACCGGATTATTTTGTTCGGCAGAGTGCCCTCAGCTCGCTCCCGCTCGAACCAGACCAATCTTCGATTGGTAGGTTCTCATCCTTCCATAAAAAAAAGACCTTCTCAGGTCTTTTAAATTCTGGGATGGAAGGACCATCTTGCAATCCTCGCGTTAAACGGCAATTCCGCATTTTGTTTTACAGCAATTTTATTGCTTTCAAACAAAATCGCTCCAGCCTCCGCTCGGCTTGCGCCGAACCTGTAAAAAGCTTTCGCTTTTTCACTTCTCGTCTTTGTTTCCAAAATAAAAAGAGGATCAGGAAAATCCTATCCTCTTTTTATTCTGGGATGGAAGGACTCGAACCTCCGAATGCCTGGACCAAAACCAGGTGCCTTACCACTTGGCGACATCCCATTATCGCAATTCCTATTGTATATTATAAATCTCTGTTGTCAATATCCTTTAATAGATAAAAGGGCTTTTCTCTTTTGCAAAAACAGTTTCAATCCCACTGCCAACAAGATTTTTAAACACTTTCAAAACCATTATCTCACTTTCAAAATGTCCAATATCAAAAACAATTATAGGACTATCAAGCGCTGTATGAAATTTTAAATCTCCTGTTACAAAGGCATCTGCACCGTTTTCAAAAGCCTCATTAATAAATTCGCTGCCGCTTCCCGCGCAAAATGCTATTCTGTGTAGTTTTTTTGTATCATTATTATTTACATATCGCAGATTTGGTGAAATTTTTCTCAATAACTTTGCAAAATCTTTAACTGTAGTATCTATATCAACATACCTTACAAAACCATCAATTTCTTTGATTTCCAACCCCAAAGTTTTAATCAAAGTATCTGTCGTACCGCCTTTTGCCAAGTCCATATTTGTATGTGCACAATAAATATTAATATCTTTCCACTTAATCGGTACTTCAAACAATGGGTGATGAGAAATTATCATATCACAATTTTGCTCTTTTGCCTGTTTTATTATGTCATCAGTTACTGTCAGGCATAACATTACTTTTGAAACTTCATTATGCCCTAATACATTCACCCCCCAACCTGAACAATCCCAATCTTCTTGAGTATCCAATGGCGCAAATTTTCCTATACGATTTACAATCTCGTATTTATCCATATATTTCCTCAAAAATTTGTTTTGCGATTGTCATTTTAGAGGCTCTTTCAAGCTTTTTATAATCACCGCTCCGCTTCAAAATTGTAACTTCGTTATAATCGCTTGAAAATCCGATATCTTTTCTTGAAATATCGTTTGCAATTAAGTAATCACAGCCTTTATCAGCAATTTTTGTTTTTGCATTTTCTAACAGATTTTCACTCTCTGCACAAAAACCGACAATAATTTGATGCGTTTTCTTATTTGATATTTCTTTTAAAATATCAGGATTTTTAACAAGTGTAAGAACTATTTCGTTGTCCGATGTCTTTTTCATTTTTTGTTCGGAAATTTCTTTAGCTCTGTAATCTGCTACGGCAGCCGCCATAATTATGCAATCGGCATCATCAAATTCGTCCTCTACAGCCTTTTGCATATCCAATGCAGATTTTACTTTCACAACTTTATAATTTCTTGTAACATCCTTTGTAGTAATTAAAACGACTTCTGCGCCAAAGGATTTGGCAGTATCTGCAAGAGCCAATCCCATTTTGCCTGATGAATAATTTGAGATATACCTTACAGGATCTATCTCTTCAATAGTTCCGCCTGAGGTTATTACAACTTTTTTACCTAACAGTAATTTATTATCCGAGAGTATATTTAAAGTTTCATCATAAATTTTTTCCAAAGAACACAATCTTCCTTTTCCCTCGTAACCGCAAGCCAAATATCCGCTTTCGGGTTCTAAAATTTTATAACCAAATTTGCGTAATTTTTTAATATTTTCACTTATAACAGGTTTTTTCAGCATATTACAATTCATTGCCGGAGCTATAATTATATCTTTTTCAAAAGCACAAACTATAGATGTCAAAAGATTATCGCAAATTCCGTTTGCAAGTTTTGAAATTGTATTTGCACTTGCAGGTGCAATGACCATAATATCAGCCTTATCTGCGAATGATATATGTTTTGGATTATATTTTTTTATATCAAATTCTTCGACAGCGACATCATTTTTACTTAGGTTTTGTAAGGTCAATTTTGTCACAAAATTAAGTGCATTCGGAGTGCAAACAATTTGTACATTCGCATTTGCCCGTTTATACATCCTGACAAGTTCACAAATTTTATATGCAGCAATACCGCCTGTAATGCCTAATAAAACAGTTTTCCCGCTAAGCATTATTTTCTCCGTTAATTATTTTTTCAACTTCTAAAACAGCTTTATTTAAATCGTCATTAATTATCCTGTAATCAAAATATTCAGCTCGTGCCAATTCTTCTTTAACTTCATGAAGTCTTGTTTGAATTGTTTTTTCATCTTCGGTATGACGTCCTCGCAGGCGGTTTTCTAAAACTTCAAAAGATGGTGGAGCGATAAATATCAGAACAGATTCCGGCATTTGTTTTTTTACTTGCAAAGCACCTTTGGTATCAATTTCAAGAATAATGTCTTTTCCTTCGTCAAGACATTGTTTAATATATTTTTTCTTTGTGCCGTATCTGTTTCCGGCAAATTCAGCCCATTCGAGGAATTTATCATTATCTATACAGGATTGAAATTCTTCTTTCGATAAAAAGAAGTAATTTATACCATCAATTTCGCCCTCTCTGGGTGCTCGTGTTGTGCAAGATACAGACAACATAAAATCAGGGTTTCTTTTTAAAAACTCTTTTATAACTGTACCTTTACCGACGCCGGATGAACCTGAGATTACAAATAATTTTTTATTCATAGAGAGATTATACAACAAAATTATAAATTTGTTGTGAACAATTTGTAAACAAGGTTTTTATTTTTTAAAATAATCGCAGATGAGAGTTTTTTTGTGGGGAATAATGCTTTTTATACAGTTAATGATACTGTGCTTATCCAATTCTTCTAACTGCTTTGTCAAGATAGCTTTTTCCAAAACGACTTTGTTGTATAAATCAGAGCATATGCTGCTCTTGTTTACATGCTCCTTTAATTTGGCTAATTGAATCTCTTTTTGTCTGATTGATTTAATTAATTCGTTTTTCACTTTTAAAGACCTTTCGATATTAGGATAAAGCTTTTTACGAAATTTTAAATCGACTTTTTAGTTGATTTAAAGTTATGCGTGCAATAAATCATACTCATAGCCTATTTTTAGAGCTTTAATATTGAGCGGTAAAAGATTTTTTCTGTGTGCCGGAATGACGTTGTCTAAAGCTTTTTCAAGGTTTTCTAAACTAATTAGCTTGCTAGCTTTGGCAACTATACCTAATGCAAGTATATTAGCCATTTTAATATTTCCGACTTCTTCGGCTAATTTGGATATAGGAGCAAAAAGATAATTTATATCAGCTCTTGTTCTTATTTCTTTAATAAGAGTTGAATTTGCAATCATCCAGCCGCCTTTTTTTATTGTGGCTAAAAATTTATCGAAAGATGCTTGATTTAGGGCAATAACAAAATCTGTATCCGATTTATTAACTTCGCTTACTTCTTCGTCACTCATGACGATCTCACAGTTAACTGTTCCTCCGCGCATTTCTGCGCCGTAAGAAGGGTACCATGTAACATTTAATCCTGCAAGCATAAACGCATTTGCAAGTACTTCTCCTGCGAGTAGTACTCCCTGTCCGCCAAATCCTGCTATTTTAAAATTTCTTTCCATTTCTTATACCTTTTCTACTGTTATATCTTTATAAACGCCCAGTTTAAATACTGGCATCATTTCCTCACGAACTCTTGAATGTGCCTTATCAGGTGTCATTTTCCAATTTGTTGGGCATGTTGAAAGAATTTCTACAAACCCAAAACCAAGTCCGTGAATTTGTGCTTCAAAAGCTTTTTTTATTGCTTGTTTTGCTTTTCTAATATTTGCAACAGAATCCAAAGATACTCTTGCAGAATACGCTGTTCCATCACATAGTGCAATATGCTCGGCTATTTTTATCGGATATCCGTAATATTCAAGATTTCTGCCGGTTGGAGAAGTCGTTGTTATTTGTCCTAACAATGTTGTTGGGCCTAACTGACCGCCTGTCATGCCGTATGTTGTATTGTTAATACATATAGCAGTAAGATTTTCTCCTCTTAAAGCAGCGTGTGTGCTTTCAGCGAGCCCAATTGATGCAAAATCGCCATCACCTTGATATGTAAAAACAACTTTATCCGGAGCTGCTCTTTTTATGCCTGTTGCTTCTGCCAATGCTCTGCCATGTGGTGCTTCTAATGAATCAACATTTAAGAAATCATACGCTGTTACTGAACAACCTATGGATGCAACCAATATGGAATTTTCTTTTAAACCAAGTTCATCCAATACTTCTGCCACCAACCTCACCGCAACGCCGTGATCGCATCCGGGACAAAAAGAATATTTTACATCATCTCTTAATGATTCAGGTATTTTAAAAACTTGTGTAGCCATTATAAAGCCTCGATTCTTGAAACAATTTCTTGTGCTGATGGTGGAGCTCCAACGCCCTTATTTATCAATTCTACAGGGCATGCTCCGTTTACTGCTAATCGTACATCATTAACCATTTGTCCCATGTTTACTTCAATAGTTACAAATTTCTTTGTCGTTTTAGATAATTCAGCAAGTCTTTTTGACGGGAACGGGAATAATGTTATTGGTCTGAAAAATCCGACCTTTAAGCCTTTTTCTCTTAACAATTTCATTGCAGTTTTGACATTGCGTGATGTGCTTCCGAAGCTTACTAAAACCATATCAGCATCTTCTGTATTAATTTCTTCCCATTCGGTTTCGTTCTCTTCAATCGTTTTGTATTTTTGGAATAATTTTTCTAAAAATACGCATTGATTATCCGCCAAAGGTGCATATGATCTTATTATCCTTCCGTCACGGTTTTTTGCGCCTGTCAATGCCCAGTCAGAATTATCAATCTCAGGGTATGGATAATCATAAAATTCAACAGGTTCCATCATTTGTCCCAATAAACCGTCTGCCAAAAGAACTGTCGGATTTTTGTATTTGTGAGCAAGATAAAATGCCTTATATGTCAAATCAACACACTCTTGAACTGTTGAAGGAGCGAGAACTATAAGTTTGTAATCACCGTTTCCCCCGCCTTTTGTGGCTTGAAAATAATCCCCTTGAGAAGGATATATATTACCTAAACCCGGACCGCCTCTCATAACGCTGACCAAAACTACCGGTAATTCATCGGCTGTTGCGTATGACAAACCTTCCTGCATCAATGCAACGGCGCAAGATGATGATGAAGTCATGGCTTTTACACCGGTGGAAGTTGCACCTATGACCATGTTTATTGCTGCCAATTCACTTTCTGCGGAAACATATGCTCTTTTTAATTCCTGCATTTTACCGCTCATAAATTCTCCGATTTCACTTTGCGGGGTAATCGGATAGCCGAAATAACATTGACATCCTGCCAAAATAGCAGCATTGGCAATGGCATAATTTCCTTTTGTTAAAACTTTTTTATTAGTTAAGCATTCTGGCATTGTTAATTTCCCTCTTAAATTTATTTGTCCTTATAAACTCCTGTAATTGCCAAGTCAGGACATCTTGTTGCGCACATTGCGCATGCCAAACACTGATGTTCCGGATCTTCAAATTCTACAATATGATTTCCCAGACTGTTTGTTTTATCACTAATTTTTATTAATTTCTTCGGACATTCATTTATGCATAAATAGCATGCTTTGCATTTGTCCCCGTTAATTGTAATATAATTCATCAATTTTACCTAATCTCTTATAAAAGAATTATACCACTTAAAACTAAAAGAAAAGTATAATCTTTACAATTGTAATAATATAATTTAAAACTTGCATGGATTTGTATAATTCTGTTAGAATAATTTAGAGGGATACTTAGAAAGAGAATAAAAATGGCACAAACAGTCGAAGAAATTGCTGAAATACTTAATACAATGCGGGATGATAATGAACGCAATAACGAAAATTTTGTAAAGGTTTTGACTGACATAAACGCAAAGCTTGCTTTAATGTCCAGTGATGAAAATATTGATAATCTAAAGCTTTATATTTCTGAATTAAAAAAGATTTTAGAGGATAAGTTTATTACTGTATCTATCAGTTATGATGAGATTCATAAAAATCTTTCAAATTTATTATCTTATAATGACGAGCTTGCAAAGGCAGATGAGGTAAAACTCTTATTTAGTACTTTAAATGATACCTTTGAAAAATATGCTTACGAAGTTCATAACGGGAAAGATGTACTTAACAATATAGAAAATAAGGTTACTGAAATAGGGATTAAGTCTGTTGATAGAGATGAAATTGTCGGTCTTGTTCAAAAAGTTTCGTCAGATTTGTTATCGGTAAGTTCAAATGTAGAAAAATCTTTTCTTGAAGTTGCAGAAATAATAAAGAGAATGGATATATCCGGTAATTTTGAAAATTTAGCCGATAGTGTAAATGACATTAAACAATCTTTCGAAAATAATTCAAAAATGAATTATGAAAATATTATAAATGAGATTAATAACCTGAAGTCAGAAATACTTTTAAGTATTAATTCAAAAGAAAATAATGAAAAATTTGAACAAATAAATGTATTATTAAATGATTTAATAACCAATGTTCAGTTTTTAATGGATTTATCTTCACAAAACAGTTCAGAGTTATCCGGAAATATTTCTTCCGAATTGGAAGCTATGTTTGCAAAATTTAATAGTGAATTATCGAGTAATTCAGAGCTGAATTATGGTGAAATTAAAGCTTTAGTTGAAAGTGTTAGTAACGAAATAAGGCAGTTAAAAAAAGATAATATTAATTCTGAGAATTCGAAAGAATTGGTTATTTCTAATTATTTTAATAGCTTAAAATCTGCATTTGAAAATATATCCGGATTACTAAACTCTTTGCAGGATAACATTTTGCAATTTGCAAATGGCAAATCCGAAGATGTAGTTAATGCTATTACAAATTTGTCATTACAAATTCAAAATATCAGTGATGCTTTACCTGAACTTTCTGGTACACAACAAATAGGAGCTGCTATTAACGAGCTTGCAGAAAAAGTTGAAAAATTGAATAATGATAATTCTGATGAAAAACTTACAGCAGTCCAGGAAGCGATTTCAAAGTTGTCTTCTGAATTGAATTTGGCAAAACTTGAATATGAGCATAGCCTAAAAGAAAATAATGAAGAATATTTTAGCAAATTAGATGTTGTTCAAGAAAGTGTTGGTAGTTTAAAACAACACATTGCAGATGTCGTTGAAAGTCTAAAAACATATATAAGCGAGGCAGCACAAGTATCTTCAGATAACAGAGAAATAAAATATACTGATTTGGTTCAAAAACTTAATAATGTTGAAGCTTCACTTATTCAGGCAACTCAGGATTATGAATATAAATCTGAAAATCTGCAAGCAAAACTTTCTGAATTTGTACAATTGCTTGAAGGCAGCAATGCTGATACTGAGAGCAAAATAGAGTCATCATTGGATGAGATAGCTGCTATAAAAGCAGAACTTTTATCTTTGAGTGATATACTTAAATCTTTGAAAATTTCAAATGATGAAAAATCGAGTGAAACTATATCACTTATTGATGCGGGTATTGAAAATATAATTCTTGTTCTTAATAACAGTGTTGATGAAATAAAAAATGGTTCTGAGGGTGTTGTTAAAGAATTAGTGGAAAATTTTGACAAAAAAATTGTAGCTGTAAATACGCTGATATCTGAACTTAATGAAAAAGATAATTCTTCTGAAATTCTGAATAAAATTTCAGAAACTGCATTATCTTTAAATTCAGAATTAAAACTTATAAGTACCGATATTTTTGAAGCTTTGCAGGCTAAATCAGAAGATATGATTCGTGCCTTTCAGGGTATAAAGGATGGCATTGACGAGTTTACTGGTTTTGATATTGAAAAAATATTAGAGGCATTAAAAACTCAACTTGAAACTTCTTTTTTGAGTTTTAGTATGGATGTTAATAAGGAATTAATATCTCATTCCGAAAGTTTTTCTAATCTTGAACAAGCTTATAAAAATTCTCTTGATAAAATTTCAATAATAGAAGAATGTGTTACTGAAAAAATTCAAAATGATATTGAACTTATAAACTTAACCTTTGAAAAAAATATAGCAGACTTAAAAAGCAGTTTTGGCGAAAAATTAGACGAACAAATTCAAGATGTAAACAATACGATTAGCTTGTTAATAAATAATACGAAAATTCTTGATTCAATAGATGGTATAAAAAATAGTCTTATAGACAAGATTGATTCATTGAGCGGAGTTCAGAGTTTGGTTTCAGTAAAACAAGACGAAATTCAAGATGGTATCGACAAACTTGCAGAAAATATGAAAACCTTTATAGGTGTTGCATTGCAAAAAATTGTTGACAAAGCCGGCTCAAATGCGAGTGAAATAATTGGTAAAATAGGACAGATTCAAGATAGCAATTCTGTAATATCAAACAGTTTGAATGAAATTAGCGCCAAATTGGACGTTTTTGTCATGGATTCATCTTCTGATGAATTACAAAGTCGTTTTGATGCTATGGAAGAAGTTAATAAACAACTTGATGATAAGATAAATACATTAAACAGCTTAATTGCTGCCAACACTTTATCTGATGAAATAAAGTTAAAATTGGATAAAGTATCAGATTCTGAAGATGCAATATCCGGTGTTGTTGAAAGCTTAAATGCAAAACTGGACGCAATTGCTGCAGACGGTTCTATTGAAAATTTACTTTATGAAGTTGATGAGCTTAAAAATATTATTGTTGAAAAGCATAAAACATTTGAAGAATCATCGGATGGAAGGCTGGCTGCTATTGACAGTTATCTTAAAGATGTGTTAGTGAAACTTGACAATGTTGATATTGAGAAAAATGCGGAAGATATTAAAGAAACTGTTATGTCAGCTTTAATATCAGCTATTAATCAGATTTCGTTTATTGAAGAATCGGAAGATATAAAAGATTTTGTTGAAGTAAGAACAGACGAAATTAACAAAAATATTATTGAGGTACAAAAACAATTAAAACAATTATCTACTTCTGATGATGCTTTTGATTATACTTATACTTTACAAGATGTCGAATCAGATATTGCAAAACTCAGATTGGCTATAAAAAATTTGCAAAGTTCTGATTATAGTACTTTGTCAGATGAAATACACAGAATTGTTGACGCTGTAGACAGTCTTGAAACTTCTTTGACTCAAGATGAAATGATTGATTTGAAGGCTAATATTGAAAATCTGAATGAGGATATTCTAAGTATTAGTGTTAGAACAAATAAATTGTTGTTAAATTCAGATGAATCTACTAAGGCATTAACTGACGGATTGAATAATTTTAGTGAAATTATATACAAACTTGAGGACAGAATAAACAATCTTGATACTAAGGAAGTTACTTCAAGAATTGAAAACAAGTTAGACAGAGTTCATTCAATGGCAGTTGCTTCTGAAAATATGAACAAGGTTTTTCATCAGGCTTTGATGTATCTTGGTGAATGGGTTGATATTACGACAGAAAATATTTCATCTGTATCTGACAAAACAGTTCGTATACCGGAAATTGAAAATGAGATAGTTGAAATCAAAAATTCAATGCCCAAAAAAGATGAAATCTTGAGCGAAATAAAGGAAGTATTACCTGATAATAATGATTTAGTCGAAAGACTTGTATCAAAATTTCAGCTTCAAGAAGAAAGAATTGATATTTTGGAAAATAAAATAGAAAAAATATTGTCGACTCTGGAAGAAAAGAATGATACAGTGTTGAACAGAAAAGTGGATAAAATAGAAAAAATGTTATCCAAACTCGGAACAAATATTGAAAAGTTGACATCTTATGTTGATGAATAATAAATTAATTTCTGAATTAAAAAAGAATTTTTCTAAATCAAATATATTGGATACATTGGAAGAACGTTATGCATACGCTCAGGATGCGTCAAATTCCCGAGAAATCGTAAATATTCCTGATGTGGTTGTTTTTGTTGAAAATATTGAGCAAATTCAATCAGTTGTTAAACTTGCTAACAAGTATAAAATGCCCGTTGTTTGTCGGGGAGCGGGGACAAATGTTGTTGGAGCATGCAGATGTGAGCATGGCGGTATTTTATTAAATTTTTCTAAAATGAATAAAATTTTAGAAATTAATCCCGAGAGTATGACGGCAACGGTTGAAGCGGGTGTTATTTTAGGTGATTTGCAAAAAGAAGTTGATAAATTAGGTTTGTATTATCCTCCTGACCCCTCTAATTTGGCTGTTTCCACAATTGGCGGAAGCGTTGCGCAAAATTCCGGCGGGGCAAAATCGTTTAAATACGGTACTACAAAAGACTATGTTCTCGATATGAAAATAGTTATGGCTGACGGTTCGATTTTAAAAACCGGGGCAAATACTATAAAAAATTCTACAGGATATAACTTGAATGCCTTGTTCGTCGGTTCTGAGGGAACTTTGGGAATTGTTGCGGAAGTTACTTTGAAACTAATACCAAAGCCTGAAGCAAAAAAAGTTTTTATGGCATATTTTGATACTGTAAAAGAGGCGGTTTGGGCTGTAAATGCTTTGATAGAGCAAAGAATTTATCCTGCAACGATTGATTTTATGGATAAAAATGCGATAAGAACAGTCGAGAAGTTTTATCCTGCAAATTTGCTGACAGACAAAGAGGCAGCTTTGGTTATTGAAATCGACGGTTTTGAGTGTTCGCTTGGATATCAAGAAAAAATAATATCAGGGGTGTTGGACATATGCAAGGCTTCTGCAATTCAGGTTTCTCATAATGATGAGGAGTATGAAAAAATATGGAAAGCCAGACGTTCGTCAATGGGAGCCTGTGCACAGCTAAAACCTAATGTCACAACTGATGACGTAATAGTTTCAAGAGAAAAATTGCCCGATTTGGTTTTAGGTATAAGAGAAATTTGTGCTAAATATAATCTTGAAGTGTGCATGGTCGGACATGTCGGTGATGGCAGTATACATCCTCAAATTCCTATAGATTATAATGATGAAGATGAATATTTAAGGTATAAAAAAGCTAAGGAAGAAATATATGATTTGACAGCAAGACTGGGTGGAATTTTGTCGGGTGAGCATGGAATTGGGTCAGATAAGCGAGATTATATTGGTAAAGTTATAAATCCTGTATCGCTTGATTATATGCGTAAAATAAAGAAAATATTTGATCCTGATAATATTTTAAATCCGTATAAGGTATTCTAAAAATTTGTGTAATTAATTTTTAGAACGGGGATTGTGTGTTCTCCACCGTATTTGTACTCTAAATAAAATAGCAAATGCGTTAGATATTAATGTAAAAAATCTGTTTGAGGATAGAGCAAAAAATTAATGTTATAATAATTTTATGGATAAAACAGAATTAGTCAATTATTTTAAATCTTTGGGTTTGGAGGTTCATACAGGGACAAAAGCAAGGGGACATCAAGGTTTTTTTATTAAAAACAGAATTGATGTTTCAAAAAATGTTCCGGAAAACAGAGTTGTGCCAACACTTTTGCATGAATTTGCTCACTATATTCACTCAAAAATTGAACCTGGTATGAACAAAACCGGCGGTTCTTTAAAGGTTTTGTTTCAGTCGGAAAATCCTGTATATAGAGAAGAATTAATAAAAGTAACAAATTTTGTTGATGAGAATTCTTTATGTGTGAGGCTTTATGAGCATAAGGATAGGATTAAACTAAAAATAAAAGAGCAGGAAAAGATTGTCAAACTTTATTATCCGAACTTTATGCGTTCTAAAAAGTTTAAGGAGTTTGATAAATATATAAAAAAATCTCAGGCAAAGTATTTATTGAGATATGACAGAGTAAAAGTTGTTGAGGGCGGATTTTTTAGAAAAACTGTCAAAATGTATTCAATTGATAATATAGAATCAGATTTCCCTGACATGCCAAAAGCTTTTGCGGCATGCCTTAGGCTAAAATCCTTGCAGAGAAAGCAATCTCGAATTTCTGCACGGATTAACAGATATAAAAAATATTACGAAAAGCCGACAGAACTTTTTGCTCGGCTGGTTGAAGGACTTTATATCGACAGAGAATGGGTTGAAGCAATCGCACCGAATGTTACAAGACAATTTTTTGATTTGTTAAATGACGGGTATTATATGGAATTGAAAAATATATTTAAATCAAGATGAATTTATGCTGATTTTAATTGTATCTTATAACCCAAACCATTTATAAGTTTTAGTGTAGTGCTAATTTTTGGTTGAACTTTACCGTTTAAAATATCAGATAAATTACTTCTATCCATGTTTAATTCTTTAGCAAGAGAGGATATTGCACCACGACCACGAGCTTTTACGACATATTGCAAAGAACGAATAAAAGCATTTATATTGCCGTCTTTTGCAAATTCTTCTAATGATGTTTCAAGATAAACTCTTTGATAATCTTTATCTTGTAAATGTTTTTGCATTAAATCATCATGACTAATTGTATTAGCCATAACTTTATCCATATCTAAATTTAATTCTAAATCTTTCATTTTGAGTTCCTTTCAACAAAGTCTTTAAAATATTTGTCTGCTTGTTTTATTACTCGTTTTTGGTCGCTTTTATCACTTCCTGCAACGATTATTAGCACAATGTTTGTAAGGTCTTTATAATAAACTCTGTAACCTTTGCCTATATCAAACCTTAATTCAGAAAGCATACCGTTTTGTAGTTTTTTGTGGTCTCCGTATAAACCGTCTTGCAAGCGTTCTATACGATTTTCAATTATAGATTTGATTTTATTGTCTAATGAATCAAGCCATTCATCGTAAGGACAACGACCATTTTCGGTCTTGTAATATATTATTTGTTTTAGGTGTTCATTTTCATTCATAAATGTTACCTATATATATTGTAGGGCATAGCCGACAAAATGTCAAGAGGCTTATTTTGTATAGTCAGTGAAGTTTTTACTTCAACATTATTCAAGCTGGATATGTACCGTGCATTTATGAGAGCACTCTTTATTTTGCCTGCAATACAAACTACTATTGCTCTGTTATGTAGAAAATTATTTGAAATTTATCAAATCAGAACATTTAACATTTAAAGCATCAGCTATTTCAAATAATTTCTTTAAACTTATACGTTTAACACCTGTTTCTACTCTTGCAATATATTCTCTGGATAGCTCAACCTTTTCAGCTAATGTCTCTTGTGATAAACCTTTAGAATTTCTGTACTTTTTAATATTTTGTCCTAATAATTTTAGTCTTGACATGTGATCTATTTTGAACTAAATTTAAATGTATGTCAGTGAACTATAGGGTACGAAAAATGAATGCAGTAATTGAGAAAATAAATAAAAGAAAAGAACGCAGGTTGGATGTTTTGGAAGAATTGATAAAAAATATGCATCAATATACAGGTGAACTGCTTGGTGTAATAGAAGAAATTAGGTATTTAGAATTTTTAAAAGATGATATTAAAATATAAATATTTTTTTACACCCTGCCGTACATGTCCTCGTATCTTATGATATCTTCTTCAATCAGCGGGTCACCTTTTTGAACCTCAATGATTTCCAAATCTTCTTTATACGGATTTTGCAATGAATGTATTGCTTTCAACGGAATATCAATGCTGTGTCCAGGTGAGAGAATTAGCTCTTTACCTTCAAGAACAACTTTTGCTGTTCCTGACAATACAACCCAATGTTCACTTCTAAAGTTATGTGATTGAACAGAAAGTTTTTGTGCAGGGTTTACGTGGATAATTTTTGTCATGAAACCTTGTCCCTGAGCTAATACTGTATAAAATCCCCAAGGACGATACACTGTTTTATGTACAAGATGAGTATTATCGTTTTGTTTTTTTAGGGTTTCATATATATGTTTAACATTTTGAGTTTTATCTTTTTTACAAGCCAAAATTGCATCTTCTGTTTCTACAATGACTGTATCTTCCAAACCTATTGTTGCAACAAGTTTCGAAGATGAATAAACAAAAGAGTTTTTAGAATTTTCATCAAGAACATGCCCTACAAAAACATTGCCATTTGCATCTTTTGGGCTAACATCATAAATTGATTGCCAAGAACCCAAATCGTTCCAATCACTTTCAAGTTTGACAAGTGCAATTCTGTCGGATTTTTCCATGATTGCATAATCTATTGAAATACTCGGCATTTTCTCAAAATCTATGAACGGAATTTCATCTTTCTTATTAAAATCAAAAAGTTCAGAAAGCTTTGCTATTTCAGGGGCATGCTTGTATGCTTCTTCAAACAATGTTGAAGCTTTAAACATGAAAATTCCGCTGTTCCAGAAATATGTTCCTGCCTGTAAATATTTTTTTGCTGTTTCACAATCGGGTTTTTCGACGAATTCTTTTACTTTGTAGCCATCTTGTAGTTTTTCTGCGGTATTAATATAACCATAACCTGTTTCGGGGTAGTCCGGTTCAATCCCAAAAGTGACGATATATCCGTCTTCGGCTAATTTTTCACCTTTTTTTACTGTGGATAAAAATTTTTCATTATCCTCTATTAAATGGTCTGACGGAACAACTATTATTACAGGGTCTGAATTAGATTTCTGCATGATATACTTCGTTGCTAAAACGATAGCAGGAGCTGTATTTTTTGCAACGGGTTCTGATAATACAACAGGATTGTTGCACAATTCGGAAAGCTGCATACGGACATTTGATGAATGTTTTGTATTGGTTATGCTTACTATTTCGGATGCGCAGTTTTTTAATCTTTCATATGTTGACTGTAGCAAACTTTTATCCGAATTAAGATTTAATAACTGTTTTGGATAAAGTTCTCTTGATAAAGGCCATAATCTGCTACCTGAACCGCCGGCTAAAATTATTCCGTACATTTTTCTCTCCTATAATATATTATTATATAGCAAAAATTTATTTCTTGAATTATATATTAATTTTTGATAATATGTAGTAAGTAATGTTTGAATGGGATATGAAAAAGAGAGTAATAGCCGGAAGTGTTGCTGTATTGTTAGGTCTGACTGCAGTCGGTTTTGCTGTGCTATATCAACCCGAAAGCAAAACTGAAGAAATTTACAAGTCAGCCCTTGCCGATTTTAATGCAGGCAAATATCAAAATTCATATTATCTTTTTTCGAAAATTTCAATGTCATCAAACCTAAAACCTGTTGCAATTTACCATAGAGCTGAATGTGCAAAAATGCTGGGTGATGATAAGTCAGAACTTAAACAGTATGAATTTCTTTTTAATACTTTTCCGAAACATAAATTGAGTCTTAAGGCAAGATATCTTGCAGCACAAAAGCTTGTTGAGCAAAGACCTGATGTGGCAAAGAAATATTTTGAACATATTATTAAATATGCGCCAAATACTGATTATGCAATAGCGTCTGAATATTATATGGGAGTATTGTTAAAAAATAAATATAAAGATAAAAAAATAATTCCTGCATCTGTAAAAGATGATGTTCAAGATTATTTTAGGCATTATATAAAACAATCACCGTCCGGCAGGCATGCTCTTAATGCCGTAAAATTGTGGCTTGAATTTGTTGATAATATATCGCAGGACGATTATTTACTTATGGCAAATACCTGTTATCTGTTTGATGAAAACAATATGGCAAAGGAATTGCTTGAAAAAACCGATATTCATGAAAGCTGGGTTTTGGATGTTAAAAATTCATATAAACTCGGGAATTATGCTCGTGTAAAAAGTATTGCAGAGACAGGAATTCAAAAATATACATCTTATGTTGATGAAGAACAGTTAATTAATGCCATAGATATATATAATAATGTGACTGGTTCAAATTCGGTCAGTCGTCTTTTGGGATTAGTGCCTTCAGGTTCTTTTAAAGGCAGAGATTACCTTATGTATTTAAAATGTCAAAACGTAGCCCAAAGTGACAAAACGGCATGCTTTAGCAAACTTTATTTGGAATATCCGAATGGCAGATTTTCTGCTGAAGCCTTGTCTAATATTTTCTTTGCAAAAATAAAATCAGGAAATATATCTGATGCAAAAAAAGTAGGGGAAGATCATTTGAGAAAATTCCAAAATGTTAATTCTACTCCTATGGTTATGTTTTGGCTCGGAAAATTGTATGAAAAAACAAATGATTATGACAAATATAACTATTACTATAGAGATGTGATTGATAAATATCCTGATTCCTATTATGCATATAGGGCATATCTGAGATTAAGACGAATACAAACTGCGATAATAACGAGTAATATCAGTCCCCAGCCGGTTGTATATCCATACAGGTATACAAAAAATAATATAATAGTAAAACTCGTAAATCTTGGCGATTACAACATTGTTAACGAATTTTCGGGAAATGATGAATTTATAAAAAGCTGGGTTTTGTACAAAAAAGGTGATTATTCTAACTCAATGCTAAAAGCTCGTGATGCAATGGATAAACTTGAGGATAAGCCTGACAAATATGATATGCGCTGGAGACTTGTTTATCCGATTATGTATTACGAATTTATAAAAAAATATTCAGATGCAACAGGAAATAACTTACCTTTGATAGTTGGTTTGATAAGAGAAGAAAGTTATTTTGAACCTTTAGCACAAAGCTCTGTCGGTGCAAGCGGCTTAATGCAATTAATGCCGGCTACTGCAAATGAAATAAATTCAAAATTTACTCTTGGCATGAGCATTCCGTCCGATTTATTTAACCCTGAATATAATATAAAACTTGGTAATTATTATTATAAATTTTTACGCAGCAACCTTGAAGGGTATGATATTTCTGCTGTTGCAGCTTATAATGGCGGAATAGGTTCTTTGAAAACATGGAAAACTTCAATTAATTATAATGATACAGATGAATTTGTAGAGCAAATTCCTTATGCTGAAACTAAAAATTATGTAAAAAAAGTATTCCGCAGCTATTGGAACTATATAAGAATTTATTCTGGGAATAATTAATTTAACATAATAAATATTATTTTCAGTATATTAGCAGAATATATGATAGCAGAATTAGTTTTTATCAGTGAGCGAAGCTCACGAAAAATATTATAATCACTACTTAGCGAAACAACAACGAGGCTCGTACTGTTTGAGCGGTGGAAAGATTCTGAATTGAGTTCAGAATGACAGTTACATAGCGAGTTTACGAGCCTTAGGTTGAGCTTAGTAGTGATTAAACGGTTATGGCGCGGTTTTTCTTTCTTATCCAATATTCTTTCTTTTTGCCTCGCCAAAAAACAAAAAGAAAGAATATTTGGTGCGGGGTGTAAGGGGGCGCATAGCTCCCTTATTAAATAAGCAGGGGTGCAGGGGCGGCATAAGCCCCGCATATAAAGTACGATTAGTTTGTCTTTAGTTTCCGATAATATTTATTATGTAACAATAACTTAACAATATTTTACAATGGCTGAAACCCTGTCATAATGCCTCTATGATATGATATGATATGATATGTATGATGCCCTATTGTCAATTGTTTTTGTTCTTATGTTTTTATAAAAATGTGTAGATAAAATAATTTTGAAAGGAAGTTAGTATGTCTTTAGGTAAGATTTCATTTACTGCAAATTCAGAATATAATCCTGTTACGACAAGATTAAATGATATAAATGATAGGCTTTTTTATACTCAACAAATTGACCCTAATGATAGTAAATTAGATAAAGCGGCTAAAAATTTTCGTAATACTTTTACTCTTGAAAAATTAGAAAACCTTGAGGGGGATGATTTAAAAAAAGCTCAGTTACATAATTTGGCTGCAATGTTTTTAAATCCGATGGTTGCACCTCAAGCTGCGATAGAAAATGTAAAAAGTGCCAACAGTTTATTACAAAAACAAAAAGCGGTTGCTGCATATCAACAATCAAATATTTGAAAATTATGACATGTAGCATGTAGTGTGGGCAAAGCGAATGCGTGCCCACAAAAATTATAGTAAAAACCACCTATAATTATATAGGTGGTTTTTGTATGTATCCATGCTTTTTCGGGGCATGCTTTATAATTAATTTACGGTAGTTATATACATCACTAAAAATCATCAAAGTCGTCATGCTGAACTCGTTTCAGCATCTGTCCATTGTAATGGTTGATAGATTCCGAAACAAGTTCGGAATGACACTATAATTGAGTTTTGGTTTATTTTTGTGGTAACCTCTATATAATTACCTGATTTAATATTATACGTTTAAACGTAGTAATGCTCGTTATGTAAATGGCTTTTCAACCTTTAAACCATTCAACTATTCAACTAAATCATATTCTTTCTGATATTTTCTTTTTGTTTATCAATTTTGTTGATTCTCCTTTCCAAGCCTCTGATTTGTTTGTCAAGAGCTTTTCTTTGAGCTTTTATAGCTTGATATTTAGCATCAATGTCAGCATATTTTGTTTTGATGTCTAATAACTCATTTCTTACTTCAACCTGTGCGTTATCAAGGCTTGTGATAGCACTTTGCATTTTAGCATTTCCTATCTGATCGTATTTTTGAATTGTGTTTGCAGGTGCTGCTGTAGTTGTTGTGGCTGATGTTCTGATTGGTGTCATTGTTGCATCATCAAAATTCAATGGTGTGAATGCATTTCCGTCTGCAAATGCAGCTTGGCATGCCAATAAGATTGATAAAGTTAAAATTGTTTTTTTCATGTTATTTCTCCTTATAGTTTGTCTGGACAATACTCATGTAGTATATAATATTGTCATGCTTTTTAACTCATTCAAAATAATGATTATTAATGGGCATGAAAATAATAAAAGACTTAATAAAGGAATTATTAACTTTTGTAAAAGCCTTAAAGCATTATTATTATTGACTTTTTGCTTTATTAATAAAAATCATTAAAAAACATGAAACAGTGCTCTTGACATTAAAATTTCTTTTACTTAGAATAAAAGACGTGCCCAAAAGGTAAGAAAACAAACTTGAAAGCACACTGAACCTTATAAATCAACAAAGTTAAGAAATATTAAAATTAAAAAAATAAATGCTTGACAAAAAATCTTGTTGATATAAGATAAGAAATGCAGATGACACTAGCGAATAAATAATGCATCTGAAATAATATTTAAAGTAAACCCCAATTTTAACAAATTGTGTCTGCAAATAGCAGGGCTTTCTATGGAAAGCGGTCGAAAAATCAAACAGTACTTTGACAACAGAATAGCTGAAATTCATATAACTAATTATATGAATGTGACAAACAATACTTTGTTAATTCTAAAAACGAATGATGAAGGAACATAGCAAATGCTATGCGTTATTTAATGAGCGAGAAACTACTCAGCAATGAGTAGAAAATCATAACTTTCTGACAATGGAGAGTTTGATCCTGGCTCAGGACGAACGCTGGCGGCGTGCTTCATACATGCAAGTCGAACGAGAATCTCTAGCTTGCTAGAGAGGAAAGTGGCGGACGGGTGAGTAATATGTAGAGAATCTGCCCTTGAGTGGGGGACAACAGAGGGAAACTTCTGCTAATACCCCATATGAGCTAAGCTGAAATGCTTATCTTGAAAACTCCGGTGCTCAAGGATGAGTCTGCATCTGATTAGCTAGTTGGCGGTGTAATGGACCACCAAGGCGACGATCAGTAGCTGGTTTGAGAGGATGATCAGCCACAATGGGACTGAGACACGGCCCATACTCCTACGGGAGGCAGCAGTAGGGAATTTTGCGCAATGGGCGAAAGCCTGACGCAGCAACGCCGCGTGAACGAGAAGCCCTTCGGGGTGTAAAGTTCTGTCAGTAGGGACGAATCTTGACGGTACCTACAGAGGAAGCACCGGCTAACTCCGTGCCAGCAGCCGCGGTAATACGGGGGGTGCAAGCGTTGTCCGGAATCATTGGGCGTAAAGAGTTCGTAGGTGGCATGTAAAGTCCGGTGTTAAATGCAGAGGCTTAACTTCTGTTCGGCACTGGATACTTGCAAGCTGGAATGCGGTAGAGGTAAAGGGAATTCCTGGTGTAGCGGTGAAATGCGTAGATATCAGGAGGAACATCGGTGGCGTAAGCGCTTTACTGGGCCGTAATTGACACTGAGGAACGAAAGCCGGGGTAGCAAATGGGATTAGATACCCCAGTAGTCCCGGCCGTAAACGATGGATACTAGGTGTTGCGGGTATCGACCCCTGCAGTGCCGCAGCTAACGCGTTAAGTATCCCGCCTGGGGAGTACGCACGCAAGTGTGAAACTCAAAGGAATTGACGGGGACCCGCACAAGCGGTGGAACATGTGGTTTAATTCGAAGCAACGCGAAGAACCTTACCAGGGCTTGACATCTGAGGAACTTTTGTGAAAGCAGAAGGTGCTCTTCGGAGAGCCTCAAGACAGGTGGTGCACGGTTGTCGTCAGCTCGTGTCGTGAGATGTTGGGTTAAGTCCCGCAACGAGCGCAACCCTCGTCGTTAGTTGGATAATTCGGTATACTGGATTATTCCTCTCTAGCGAGACTGCCGGTGATAAACCGGAGGAAGGTGGGGACGACGTCAAATCATCATGCCCCTTATGCTCTGGGCTACACACGTGTTACAATGGCCGGTACAACGAGCCGCCAACTCGCGAGAGTGAGCAAATCTCTTAAAACCGGTCTCAGTTCGGATTGCACTCTGCAACTCGAGTGCATGAAGTCGGAATCGCTAGTAAACGCAGATCAGCACGCTGCGTTGAATACGTTCCCGGGTCTTGTACACACCGCCCGTCACACCATGGAAGTCGACCACGCCCGAAGTACGTGAGCTAACCGTAAGGATGCAGCGTCCTAAGGCAGGGTTGGTGACTGGGGTGAAGTCGTAACAAGGTAGCCGTACCGGAAGGTGTGGCTGGATCACCTCCTTTCTAGGGAGATTGAGGTAATCTCTTAAGAGATTTTAAAATTAGCCTCCATCCCAAGGTCGTAAGTCATTGAAACTAATCAATTTTAATATCAATCGTTTTGTTGATTAGCGGAGACTTGTTAACAAAGTATTTTCAGTCTATTTTGTTACCAGAGTATTCTGGTTGTACATTGAAAATTGCATAATATTATAAGCGTAAAATCGAGATAAATTGTTATTTATTTAGATATACGTAATCATCAATGATAACTATATATTCATTTTGAATATATTAGGTAAAGCTACAAAGAGCTAATGGAGAATGCCTTGGTACTGACAGCCGATGAAGGACGTGTAAAGCTGCGATAAGCTTCGGGGAGTTGCTAAAAGACCTTGATCCGAAGAATTCCGAATGGGGAAACCCTATAAGGTTTAAACCTTATAACTCTTAACTGAATACATAGGTTATGAGAGGAAAGCCTGTGAACTGAAACATCTTAGTAACAGGACGAAAAGAAAATAAACTAATGATTTCGAAAGTAGCGGCGAGCGAAATTGAAACAGCCTAAACATTATGTACGTGATAGACTGCAATCGTTGTGCATAGTGGGTTGTGGGACTTATAGAAATATTTGCAGGTATTTCAAAGAGTTACAAAGTTATTTATTAGCTAAATACAACTGGGAAGTTGAGCCATAGCGGGTGATAGCCCCTTAAGCGACAATAAATAATCTCTTTTAAGTATCCCGAGTAAGGCGGGGCACGTGAAACCCTGTCTGAATCCACCGGGACCATCCGGCAAGGCTAAATACTAGTCAGTGACCGATAGTGAACGAGTACAGTGATGGAAAGGCGAAAAGAACAGTGAGAAGCTGAGTGAAATAGATCCTGAAACCGTTAGCTTACAATCAGTCAGAGCACTATTAATAGTGTGATGGCGTGCCTGTTGAAGAATGAGCCGGCGAGTTATCTTATGTTGCAAGGTTAAGGAGTTAATATCCGGAGCCATAGCGAAAGCGAGTTTGAATAGAGCGTTAAGTAACATGAGATAGACCCGAACCTTGGTGATCTAACCTTGACCAGGATGAAGCGTAGGTAACACTACGTGGAGGTCCGAACCAACCGATGTTGAAAAATCGGTGGATGAGTTGAGGTTAGGGGTGAAATGCCAATCGAACCAAGAGCTAGCTGGTTCTCCCCGAAATGCGTTTAGGCACAGCG
>Ga0310695_10000413_pt1 | contig 111326 bp, 98 predicted proteins | sample RumenRJG_04DNA_FD_203882 | JGI IMG/M metagenome (GOLD analysis project Ga0310695, IMG submission 203882) | Bovine rumen microbial communities from Lethbridge, Alberta, Canada - RJG_04 (v2) (version 2) | ecosystem: Host-associated > Mammals > Digestive system > Stomach > Rumen | place: Canada...
CTTCGTCGTCAGCTTCGATCAGGAAACCTCCGAGACGATCATCGCCGGCATGGGCGAGCTCTACCTCGAGGTCATCGTCGACCGTCTGAAACGCGAGTTCAACGTCGAGTGCGACGTTGGCGCTCCTCAGGTTGCGTACCGCGAGACGATCACCGTTCCCGTCGACAACGAATACAAGCACGTCAAGCAGTCCGGTGGTCGCGGCCAGTACGCGCACGTCTGCCTCAAGCTCGCCCCGCAGGAGCCCGGCAAGGGCTTCGAATTCGTCAACGAAGTCAAGGGCGGCGTCATTCCGACGGAGTACATCCCGGCGGTCGAGAAGGGCGTCAAGAAGGCGCTCGAGTCCGGCCCGCTCGCTGGCTTCCCTGTCGTGGACGTCAAGGCGACGGTCTACTTCGGCTCCTACCACGAAGTCGACTCGAACGAATTCGCGTTCATCACCTGCGCGATGCAGTGCTTCAAGCAGGCGTTTATGAAGGCGAAGCCCCAGCTTCTCGAGCCGATGATGGACGTCGAGGTCGTCGTTCCCGAGCAGTACATGGGCGCGGCGAACGGCTCGATCAACCAGCGCCGCGGGCGCATCGAGGGTATGGAGGACCGCGCGGGAGTCAAGCTCCTCAAGGCGACGGTTCCGCTGGGCGAGATGTTCGGCTACTCGAACGCGATCCGTACGGTCACCCAGGGCCGCGGCTCGTTCACGATGATCTTCAAGCAGTACGAGCCTGTCCCGAAGAACATCGCCTCCGAGGTCGTCGAGAAGCGCATCAAGGAAGGCAAGGTCCGTCCGATGGCCGACTAACGGCCTTCCCCACGGATGAAAAACCGGCCGCGGCGCATCTGCCGCGGTCGATTTTTTATTTGTGCTGGGCTGGTTTGCCTGGCAATGTGCGGCCACGGTCGGGTAACGGTGCTCGTACCCTCGTCCCTTGCCTCACCTTCAACAAGGCGCGTTTTGATAGATATCTTAAAAGCAAGCTTGTTAGATTTTTGCTAAGGCAAGCTATTTCATCGCTCAATGTTTCGTGCGATTGCTTTAGATTCGTCCCCATGCAGGATTTCTCGAAGCCGTGGACCGATGCCGAGCTTTACAAGAAGTACAAGCTGACAAAGGACGAGATAGCTTTTATCGAGTCTATGATAAAACCAATGGAGTGACGGGACTATTCGTAATGGCCCATGCAAGAATAGACCTCAAGGATGCCGTCTTCAATGGAGAAGATGATCCGGTTAACGTCGTCTATTCTCGCGCTCCACTTCCCGGAAAGATTGCCCTTGAGCGGCTCCGGTTTGCCGATGCAGCGATATCCGTCGCGCTCAATGCTCTTGAGGATCATGTTGATGCGCTTAAGCGTTTTCTTGTCCCGCGTCTGCCATTCTGCGTATTCAGCCCACGCTTTGTCGTGCCAGAGCTTTTTCACGATGCAGACCTCCGGCGACGCGTCGATGCCTTGCGCGTTGTGCCGCGGGAGCGTTTGGACGGCTTCGCGTCGTCGACATCAATGAGGTCGTGGAAATGGCAATTGCGCCCATGTTCGACGTCGTCGACACGGCGGATGAGCTCGTCCATTGGACGAGCGAGAGCGTCGCGCTTGCGCACTGTGAACGGGATTCCCTGGAAGTCGAGGGAACTCTGGATGAATACAGTTATCGCGCTGGACATTGTAAGCCCGAGACTGTTGAAAAGCTCTTCCGCCTTTTGCTTGGTCTCGTCGTCGATCCTGAAGTTGACTTGCGCCATGACAATTTCTCCTCTTTGCGTTTACGGACGGCATTGTACCATACAGTGCTCCCAATGTCAATCAGATGCTATACATTTTCTCCCATTAGGAAGGAGCCCCAAATGAACTCTGGCGAACTATTCCCCACGACGATAAAGCGCGGAGTTCCTGTTTGCGGCGATTGCGCCGACGAGTCGCCGACATTCCCAGTTAGGGGTAGAGCCGGCGGCAAAGGACGAGAGCGTGTGCGCGTCTGCGCAAAGAGGGAAATCGCGAGATTACAAAACAGTCGACAAACAGCAGGCAGGCTATTGCGATACGTGTGCTCTTTTGATACAATATTGCCGTTTCATAAATTTGTAGAAATCTACAAAACATAGAGGTGGCCCATGGAAATCAAAAGAGATGACTATCTTGATGAGATAAAGCCCGTGATGGGTAATGGTCTGGTAAAGGTGATTACTGGGATTCGTCGTTGCGGAAAGAGTTATTTTCTATTCAATATCTTCAAAAGCTTTCTTCGGGAGAGTGGCGTAGAAGAAGACCAGATTGTTTGCGTTCAGCTTGATGACGATGAATTTGAGAGCTTGCGGACGCCGCAAGCCTTGTCGGAATATGTCAAGGACAGGATTCTGGCCGATGGAAGAAAGACCTATGTCCTTATTGACGAGATTCAGGAATGCAAGCCGCCAGAAGGAGACCAGGCGTCGGAGATTACGTTTTACGATGTCCTTAACTCTCTGATGAAGAAGCCTGGGGTTGACGTCTATGTGACAGGCTCCAATTCTGAGATGCTCTCCGAAGACATTGCCACGAATTTTCGAGACCGGGGAACTGTGATACGAATGTGGCCGTTGTCGTTTTCTGAATACTATGCCTATTCCGGCAAGGAGAAAGGAGATGCATGGGAGGATTATCTTGCCTGGGGCGGGATGCCCCTGGCCGTCCTTGAGCCTAGGCAGAAGGCGCGGGAGGCTTATTTGCGCAAGCTCTTCGATGAGGTGTATTTCGCAGACATCATCGAGCGGTATGGATTGAGAGACAGTGTACTTCTTGGCAGATTATGCGATGTGGTTTCCAGTGTCGCCGGAAGCTTGACGAATCCCAACAGGATAGTCAATACCATTAAAACCGAATTGGGAGTAAAGACTAATGGCCATACGGTAGGGGATTATCTGGAATATTTTCGCAAGTCGTTTTTGTTTGAGAAGGCCGAGCGCTGGGACGTCAAAGGGAGAAAGTACATAGGTGCATTGGTGAAGTATTATGCGGAAGACGTCGGGCTCAGAAACGCGCGGCTGAACTTCAGGCAGATGGAGCGCTCGCATTTGATGGAAAATGTCGTCTATTGCGAACTTCTTCGCCGAGGCCTTGCGGTAGATGTCGGGGTTGTGGAATGTGTGGAAAAGAATTCTGAGGGCAAAAGTGAGCGAAAGAGCTACGAGATTGACTTTGTTGTGAACTCCGGGTTTCGGAGGATTTATGTGCAGAGTGCGTTTGAAATGCCGACGGAGGCGAAAAGGAAGCAAGAACTGCGACCGCTGAAACTGACAGGCGACTTTTTTCGCAAGATGGTGGTTTCGGGCGGAAATGAGCGTCAATGGGCTGATGAAGACGGCATCATCCATGTTGGCGTCATACAGTTTCTGCTTGACAAGTCGATTTTGATGGGCGACTGATGCCTGACAGTCGCAGAGCACCGACTGCGCGAGGAGGAAATCGCGAGATTACAGGTCGCGGGGTCGATCGCCGCCCCAATTTTTTGGTATAATACTGGTCAATGGAGACAAAACTGACAATAGACACGTCGCGCGTCGACCCCGAGGGCGAGGAGCTCGAGGGCGAAGTCGACTGCGTAGACCTCGATGAGCCGTTCGTGAAGCCGTTCGGCGGTGTCCGCTATGTACTCCATATTCAGGTCTTTGGCTCGGAACTTCTCGTGAGAGGCCGTCTTGAGCAGGATTTCGACCTCGTTTGCAGCCGCTGCGGCAAGGATTTCGACGACACGATCAAGGTCGAGGACTTCACTGCATCCTTCGAAATCAGCGAAGATTCGCCCGAGGTCGATTTGACGGAAGAGCTAAGAGAGAGTATAATACTCGCCCTACCGACATACCCGGTCTGCGACGAGACCTGCCCGGGGGTCGAACAGACGGTCGAAATGCCGTCAGACGATCGGTGGAATGTGCTCGACAATTTGAACAAGCAAGGAGAAAAACATGGCAAGTCCTAAGAATCGTGTGTCCAAGCGCCGTAAACGCGAGCGTGTTGCTTCCCTCGAGAAGCCCATCCTCGCCCAGATCGGTACCTGCCCCGAGTGCGGCGCGGCCGTCCGCTCGCATCGTGCGTGCCCCAAGTGCGGCACCTACAAGGGCCGCAAGGTAGTCGCCGCGGCGAAGTAAGCCCTTTTTGAAAGGTCTCCGCATTATGACGCGGATTGCCCTTGATGCAATGGGTGGCGACCATGCCCCCGGCGAGATAGTCGTCGGTGCGGTAGAGGCCGCCGTCGGGATTCCCAGTGTCAAGATCCTGCTCGTCGGGCAGCTTGCGCCGATACAGGCCGAGCTTGACAAGCTCCCGAAGGATCTCAAGAAGTCTGCGCAGCTTGCGATAGAGCGCGGCTCTCTTGAGATTGTCCACGCGCCTGATATCGCGGAGATGGACGAATCTCCGGTCGACGCCGTCCGCAAGAAAAAGGACTGCTCGATCAACGTCGCGATGCGTCTCGTAAAGGAAGGCCGCGCCGATGCGTTCGTTTCGGCCGGCAACTCCGGTGCTGTCGCGACGAGCGCGATCTTGACCCTCGGGCGAATCCCGGGCGTCAAGCGCCCCGCAATCGCGACCGTGATGCCCAACAGGACGCCCAAGCGTCCGCTTCTCGTCCTCGACGCGGGCGCGAACATGGACTGCCACCCCGAGTGGCTCGTCCAGTTCGCGATCATGGGCAACGCCTACTCGAAGGCCGTCTTGAAACGCACTACTCCTGCCGTCGGCCTTATCTCGATCGGCACCGAGGACTGCAAGGGCAACGAGATGACGAAGCAGACCTTCCCGCTCCTCAAGGAAGTGAAGGACCTGAACTTCGTCGGCAATATCGAAGGCAAGGACCTCTATAAGGGCCAGATCGACGTCGCGGTCTGCGACGGCTTCGTCGGCAACGTCGTCCTCAAGACGACCGAGTCGATTGCGAAGGCCATCGGCTACTGGCTCAAGCGCGAGTGCTTCCGCGGGCCTTGGCGCGTTCTTGGCGCGCTTCTCCTCAAGGGAGCGTTCCGCGCGCTCAAGAAGCAGCTTGACCCCGAGATCTACGGCGGTGCGCCTCTTCTTGGCGTTCCTGGCGCCGTCATCATCGGGCACGGCAGCTCTTCGCACAAGGCAATTTACTACGCCGTAAAGGCCGGCGTCGCTGCGGCGACCAACGACGTGTCTGGGCTAATCGAGAAAGCGATCGCCACGCACGCCGAAGATCAGAAGCAGCAGTAATGAGCGAATACAATTTCTCAGCCATCGAGAAGAAGTGGCAGCGCCACTGGCTCGAAAACAAGACATTTAAGACTGTTGATGGAACGGACGGGCGCTCGGGCGCGCCCGCACCCCAGCCCAAGGATGATAGGCCTAAGTTCTACTGCCTCGACATGTTCCCGTATCCGTCGGGCGCAGGGCTCCATGTCGGACACCCCGAGGGATATACTGCGACCGACATCCTCTGTCGCTACAAGAGGATGAAGGGGTTCAACGTCCTTCACCCGATGGGCTGGGACGCGTTTGGCCTTCCTGCCGAGCAGTACGCCGTCGAAACCGGCACCCATCCTGCCATCACGACGAAGAAGAACGTCGACCGCTTCCGCGAGCAGATTCGCTCGCTCGGCTTCAGCTACGACTGGGACCGCGAGGTCAACACGACCGATCCCAAGTACTACCGCTGGACGCAGTGGATCTTCGAGCAGCTCTACAAGAAGGGGCTTGCCTATGTCGCAGAGGTTCCGGTCAACTGGTGCCCCGCGCTTGGCACGGTGCTCGCCAACGAGGAAGTGATCGACGGCAGGTCAGAGCGCGGCAACCACCCTGTCATCAGGAAGCCCATGCGCCAGTGGATGCTCAAGATCACAGAGTACGCCGAGCGTCTTCTCAAGGATCTCGACACGCTCGACTGGCCCGAGGGCATAAAGGAAATGCAGCGCAACTGGATCGGCAAGTCGACGGGGGCGCTGGTTGATTTTGGGGTGGCAGTTGGGGTTGAGGGGAACGGGACGACCGGGACAACCGAGACGACCGGGACGGAAACCGCAAACCAATCGTCCCGTGAGTCTCGTATGTCTCGTGTGTCCCATGACACCATCACCGTCTATACCACCCGCTGCGATACGCTTTTCGGCGCGACGTATATGGTGCTTTCGCCCGAGCACGCGCTTGTCGCCAAGTGGCTCGAGAACGGCACGATCAAGAACGCCGACGCCGTCAAGGAGTATCAGAAGAAGGCCGCCTCGAAGAGCGACCTCGAGCGCACCGAGCTCAACAAGGAGAAGACAGGAGTCCGTCTCGAGGGCGTCGCGGGCGTCAATCCGGTGAACGGCGACGAGCTTCCGATCTTCATCTCCGACTATGTCCTCGCGAGCTACGGTACCGGCGCGATCATGGCCGTTCCCGCGCACGACGAGCGCGACTTCGATTTTGCGAAGGTGTTCAACCTCCCGATCTACCAGGTGGTGGCTAATGGAACGGACGGGCGCTCTGGCGCGCCCGCACCCCAGCCCAAGGATGGTAGAGTTCCGTATACCGGCGATTCCGCTTTCACCGATATCGCGACTGGCGTGATGGTGAACTCTGGCTTCCTGAACGGGCTCTCCGTCGAGGACGCGCGTCCTGCGATGATCAAGTGGCTTGAGGAAAAGGGCGTCGGCAAGGCGAAGACGCAGTACAAGCTGCGCGACTGGCTCTTCTCGCGCCAGCGCTACTGGGGTGAGCCGTTCCCGGTGATCCACTGGGAGGACGGCACGCAGTCTCTCGTCGACGAGAACGACCTGCCGCTCACGCTTCCCGAGCTTGCCGACTACAAGCCGACCGGCACCGGCGAGCCACCGCTTGCAAAGGCGACCGAGTGGGTGAACGTCGTCGACCCGAAGACGGGCAAGAAGGGCGTCCGCGAGACGAACACGATGCCGCAGTGGGCAGGAAGCTGCTGGTACTATCTCCGCTATATCGACCCGACTAACGACAAGTGCTTCGCAGACCCCGAGCTTCTCAAGAAGTGGCTCCCCGTCGACCTCTACGTCGGCGGCGCGGAACACGCGGTTCTCCATCTTCTCTACGCGCGCTTCTGGCACAAGGTTCTCTTCGACCTCGGGTTCGTTCCCACGCCCGAGCCGTTTCAGCGTCTCGTCAACCAGGGAATGATCCTTGGTATGGCATACAAGACGAAGCGCGGTGTTCTCGTTCCGATGGACAAGATCGAGTGGCGCGACGGCAAGCCCTGGGGCGCCGAGGAAGGCGGTGAGATGGAAGAGCTCACCGAGTTCCCCGCGAAGATGTCGAAGTCGCTTAAGAACGTCGTCAATCCCGATGACGTGATCCGCGACTACGGCGCAGACTCGCTTCGCCTCTATGAAATGTTCATGGGTCCCCTGCAGGCAGTGAAGCCGTGGTCCACCAAGGGCGTCGAGGGCGTGTATCGCTTCCTCAAGCGCGCCAACCGCCTCGTCACCGAGACGCCTGTCGTCGACCGTGCGATGACCAAGGCCGAGGCGAAGAGCCTCGCCGCGATGGTCAAGAAGGTTGGCGAAGACCTCGAGACGATGAATTTCAACACCGGCATCTCGGCGATGATGGTGTTTGTCAACGAGGCGGAGGATTTCGCAAAAAGCTCAAGTTCCGCTCGTGAGGGAACGGACGGGGCCTCTGGCGGCCCCGCACCCCTGCCCAAGGAATTTCTTGAAAAATTTGTCCTCTGCCTTTCCCCGTTTGCGCCGCATCTTGGCGAAGAGCTTTGGCAGTTCCTCGGTCACGACAAGTCGCTCGCGTACGAGCCGTGGCCCAAGTTCGACCCCGCAGCGCTTGTTGAGGACGAGATCGAGATACCCGTCCAGGTCATGGGCAAGCTCCGCGGGCGCGTCATGGTTCCCGTCGCGGCGACTCCAGCCGAGATGGAAGCCGCGGCAAAGCAAAACGCCGACGTCGCCAAGTTCCTCGAAGGCAAGACGATCGTCAAGGTCGTCGCCGTCCCGAAGCGCATGGTCAACTTCGTGGTGCGGTAGATTTCTTAAGTTTTCGCTTGCAGTATCGCAGTGATAAATGGCATAATGCTAACAAATTGCACATAAGGAGGACAGTAGAATGAGGATATTATTAGTGCTGTGCGCCGCTATAGTCGGTGCGACGTTGTTGTCGGGATGCGTGGCGACGAATGTTCCGCCTCCAGATAGGAGAGTGACGCTTTCACCCGATCTTGGGACAAGCGTCTATGTGACGGACATTCGTTGCACAAAGGGGAAGTCCGACTACTACACTTTCCAGGCAAACGTCGTAAACAATACGTCTTCCGACTACGCCGTCGAATGGAAAGTCGTCTGGCTCGACGCGGATGGCGTGACGATAGACTCGGCCGTCTCTACGTGGAGCGCGCGCATGCTCCAGCCGTTCGAGGTCTGCGCCCTTAAGGGCACGGCTCCGAGTCCCGCCGCCGCCGACATGATGTTCTACGTCCGCAAGGCGCGGCGCTAAACTAAAAGGAGGCAGAGTGATGAATTTCAGGAAAATGCTTTTTGCGCTTGGCATGTCGGCAGGCTTCGTCTCCGCCTCCATGTCGGCGGGCTTTGAGGCTGGCAAGGGTGTAGCAAACGATCTTGCGACCGGTTCTAACTCGCGCGATGTCACGTTTGTGGAACGCGGCGGAAACAACAGCTATGGATGGCGTTCGTACGACATTGCTGTCGGCGTCACCGTGCTGCCTTGGTCGATTCCAAACGAAGAGTGTAGCGTATATGGATTGCGGCTTAATCTCGGTTGGGGTTCCTATGTCGATACGTATGGGCTTGATGCAGGGCTTTTCTCGGTGACGACGCGTGACTTTGGGGGGATTGCCGCGAATTTCATTGGAAACTCGTCTGATTTCACGATGGGCGGGGTACAGATTGGTGCCGTAAATATTGTGCGTGGCTCGGTGTATGGGCTTCAGATCGGCGCAGTTAACTTCGCCGAGGACCTTCACGGTGTGCAGATCGGCGTCCTGAACTTCAATAACTCTGGACTCAAGTGTTTCCCGATCTTGAACATCTGGTTTTGAGATTGGGAAACGGATTGCTTTGTCCATATAATATTCCACAAAACAAATGAAAGGGGAACAAATGAATAGGCTTGCATTGGGTTTAATGATTGTTGCGGCACTCGCGATGGCTGGCTGCGCAACTGAACAGACGCGCAGGATCGTAAAGGGAGAGGACACCGAGGTGACGTCTGGCATATCCGAGGAGGACCTCAGAATCATTGTTAGAGATGCCATGGATAACATGCGGAAGAAGTCCTATCGCTTTGTTGCAAATCAGTGCCAGCAGCAGGGAGTGCAGGTTCCAGCAAAGGTACGCCGAATCGTCAACGTAAAGCCGTTCACCATTGATACGACGGCGCGGGGTTCTCAGGCCGGTTATCTCGCCGACTCCCTCAAGATCATGTTTGAGGAGGAGATGATGAACATGGATGATGACGAGCCTTCCGCCAAGGCCTCATTCATCTTGTACAACGAGGACGTCGCTACGCAGACGGGCAATGCGCCCGTTCGCCCCGAGTTCATCCTTAACGGCAAGCTGCGTGAGCAGAACGTCCGCCGCGACAACGGCAACTTCTACAAGGAGAATTCTCTCATTCTCAGGCTCACCGACGTCGCGACGACCCTTGACTTCTGGCAGACGCGTGTTCCACTTCAGAAGGCGGTCGACAAGACGAACGTACTGAATTGACGTACATTAACACAAAAACAAGGAGGCATTGAAATGAAGCGTTCAGGGAAACTGTTGGTTGCAGCCTGTGCAGCTGCATTGACGAGCGGGCTCTTCGCCGCCGAGGGGCTCACTGATGCCCAGGAAGCCGTCGCCAAGGCGGGGCCTAAGAAACTTCGCCTGATGATTGCTGGTTTTGGCACGATTGAATCGATGGTTCAGGTTGACAAATGGCTTGGAGAGCAGCTGCAGCCGCAAAAAAACCTTGAGCAGCCGCCGACGCTAAATCAGGGCGAGAAGATCCAGGTGGCAGAGGTGCACAACTACATCATCCGTGCCAACTGGAATACGCGCAAGATGGAGTATATTGAGGATGCGAATCAGATTCGCAGTCAAAACGAGCGCGACAGGATGACGCTGTCGTCGCTCCGCACAAAGGTTCTGACCGACGTTACCCAGCGCTACACGCCCCTTGCCAAGGACTACTTGCAGGCGGCGCTTTCCGAGAAGGGCTCGCTGATACAGGTTATCGACCGCTCAAACGCCGACATGAATCTCGTTGAGCAGGGGTTGAACGGAGACAACTCGTCTGCCCTCGCTGGTGCTACATGCATCCTGACCGCAGCCATGGGCGACCGGGAGGAGGACTCTCGCACAATCACTGTTAACGGCAAGGGTACCAAGGTCAAGATGACCACCTACACCCAGCCGTACGTCGGCAAGGTTCGCGATCTGCAGGGAAACGTCCTTTTCGCCTTCAAAGGGACTAGTGAGTGGTCGTCGAAGGTCAACAACGTCGTCGCCAGCGAGGTTTCCGACCCGCAGCGCAAGTTGGTCGAGAAGGCCTGTGAGCAGATTGCCGACAAGCTCCTCGATTTCTTTACGTGCAAACTCTCTTTTAAGGTCAAGGCCCCGAAGGGAATGGATGCCGACGACGCCACTGTCAAGCTTGACGGCAAGGCGGTGGACGCAGATGATTCCGTGCGGGTGCTGAAGATCGAGCATGCGGTTGTTGCGACGCTTGACGGATGCAAGTCGATTCGCAAGATTGTCGAGCTGGACGAGGGTGACAGCGACAAGACTGTAAAGCTCGTGTTCAAGAAGCCAGAATCCGAATCGGAGGACGACTGATGAAGAACATTGCACTAATTGCCGCTCTGGTCGCGCTTTCCGCTGCTTCTCTTTCCGCCGCCCCCACCGCTCCGAAGTGGCTTGTCCTCGACAAGATCACGTACCAGTCTGGCGTTGATCGCACTGCCTTCGACGGTATCGACAAGCTCCTGCTTACGAAACTTGTCCAGGCGAAGAAGTACAAGTGCCTTGACCGCGACATGTACGATACTGCAGCCCGAGAGGAAGGGTTCGGCGGCAAGGCCGATCTCATCCCCGCAGGATACGCCATGAGCGGCGAGATAGTGCAGCTTCTTAAGAGCGGGAAGTCGCGCTCTATCGGCGGTACGGCGAAGTCCGAGTACATCGCGACCGTGTCTATCCGCGCGAACGACCTCAGGACGCAACAGCCCTACGAGGCCGACACCCTGCGCGTCGTCGCATATTGCCAGACGCCGAAGGATATGCTCGTCCACGTCGTGAAGCGAACTGCGCTTGCGATTCTCATGCGCGACTATCCCATGTACATCATGGATTACGACGATGACGACGAGGAACTGACACTCAGCTACGGAGCAGACTTCCTCGAAGTGGGCGAGCAGTACGAGATCCGCCGCCGCAAGGCCATCGTCGATGACGACACGGGCGAGGAAGTCTACAAGGAAAAGACCGTCGGTGTGTGCGAGGTGACTGATGTCGGCAAGAATACATCGTCTGCAAAGCTTGTCTCCGGAAAGGCAAAGGTAAAGGATGTCCTCAGGTTCTACGAGAGCGGGGAGGGTTCCACGCCGCCCATGACGGCGCAGAGCGCCGCACCTGCTCCGCGCGAGATATCCGCGCGTCCGCTGCCCGCCAAGAAGCCGCGCATCGCAGTCGCGCCGTTCATCACGAAGTCGCAGTCCGTCAGCGTTTGGGGGAACAAACTTGACGCACGCGACTGGCTCGATACGCTGGTCGACCATCTGAGCATCCAGCTCACGCAGACAGGAAGCTTCAAGACGCTTGACCGTTCGTTCGGGCCCGAGCTTGACCGTGAGCTTGACCGAATCGTGAAGGATCCGAACGCGAGTCCGAACGACGTGTGTCGCCTTTCCCAGAAGCTTGCGACTGACTATCTCGTTGTCGCGGAGGTCATGTTCTCGGACGTTGCCTCGCCGGGCAAGGACTACGTCACCGGGCTTCCTCTTCCGCCGCCTTCCGCGCAGTTCGCTGAGATCAGGTTCCGTTGCGTGCATGCCCCTACTACGGAGATCGTCGTCTCGGATATCGTCCGCGTCGATTCGCAGGGCTTCTACGGCACGCCTGAGATATTTACCTCCGGATCTACCGAATGGGCCGCGGCGAACGTGGCGTCCATAATCCAGTCGAGGATCGACCCTGCTGGCTTCTCCCGCAGACAGGATGAGCTGAGGGCCGCTGCCGCGGCTGTGCCGGAGCCCGCTCCTGCTGTGCCAGTGCAGACGCAGGGCATCAATCTGGGATTCTGACATGTTCACCGGCATCGCTCCGCGCTGTGCGCGTTCTGCAGCAGTCGCGCTCCTTGTAGCAGCTGCAGGGTGCCGTACGGTGAACGACGTCCTGGTCGACTACCGCACAAACGTCTCTGTCGGGAATTACGCATCTGCCGCCGAGGAGCCTGCTGAGCTGGGGGCAAAGGAAAACGGCGACAGGCTCATGTGGCGGCTGATGGCCGCATCTGCATACGACCTTGCGGGCGACACCGACAATGCGCTTGCGAACTTCGACGTCGCGGAAGACATCATGATCGAAAACGACAAGTCATCCGTCTTCTCGCAGACTGCCGACGCCGCGTACGCGATGATGCTCAACGACAAATACTTCCCATACGACGGCGGCGGACAGGACCGAATCTTCACCTGTCTCTACAAGGCCATAGCCTACGGGGCAAGGAACGACTTCGACGCAGCTCGCACAGAACTGAACCGCGCCGCACAGCACCAGGAGAACTGGCTGTGGGAGCGTCGCAAGGACATTGCGGCAGCAGACGAGCGTCTTGCCAAGGAGGCGGCAGAATATTCAAAGGAGAAGGGCGAGGGCCACGGAAAGGACGAAGGACAGAGCAATGTCGCGGTTCAAAACGCGATGAAGGATGGGTCGTTCGGAAATACGGTCAAGGAGGCGTTTGGATTCGACATATTCACTTCGGGTGTTTTGGATCAGCTAAAGCCGGCGGACTACCAGAATCCGTACGCTGCGCACGTATGCGGCGTGTTTCGATGGCTGAATGGCGATGGCGACGGCCGCGGGTACCTCAAGGACGTGCTTTTGTTGAGGCCCGAGAATGCCGTTGCGAAGCGCGACTTCGAAGCATGCGATCACGGCGTCAAGCCGTCTAATCAGGTTTGGGTCTACGTGGAGGATGGTCTTGCTCCCGAGCGTGAAGCGTGGCGCATTGACTTGCCGCTCGTTCTCATTCCGTATGCTGGAAAATACGTGAAATACGCTGGGCTCAGCCTGCCGCGTCTTATCGAACGACCTTCTGCCGCTATGGAATGGTCGGTCGACGGCGAAAGGATGCAGCCTCTGGCTAATGTCGATGCACTTGCCAAGGTCGAGTACGATGTCTATATGCGCGGCGCCATAAAGCGTGAAATCACTCGTACGGTCATTGATGTCGGTGTGCAAGTCGCGCTTGGCGTCGCCGCGGACAATTCGGGGGATTGGAAAGTCCGGACGGCACTTGTCGCCTCGCAGTACGCAGTCGCAGCGTACAGTCTCGCTCGGCGTGGTGCGGACACGCGTTGCTGGCCGACGTTGCCCAAGACTGTCTATGTCGCACATGTGGAACGTCCGTCCGATGGAAAGATTTCCATAAGGGCCGATGGCGGCAATGCAGTGGAGGCTGCGCTTCCCGAAGGCAATTCAATGGTTTTTGTCCGAAAGCCATCGGCGGCAGCTGTGCCGTCTGTAAAGGTTTTAACTTGGCCTTGATGAAGCCATTTGCGCCGATCCTTCTTGCCGTTGCCCTCCCCGCTTTCGCCGGGCGGGTGCCGTTCCTTCCCGAGACGGCGCCGACTAACGACACTCCTGTTGCGGTTCGCGTCCTCGGCAACAACATGCCGATCGTTCGCGGCGAAGTGGACGGGATGCCCTGCACGCTTCTCTTCGACACCGGCGCGACGCACACGACGCTCGACAAGGGCTTCGTGGAACGCGAACTCAAGGATCACAAGATTGAGAAAGTCGTCCTCGCGGGCGTGACAAATGTCGAGGGCTTGCCGTCGCTCATGCACGCCGATTCATTCAAGGTCGGCGCGGCGGAGTTCTGCGACTTCGACGTGATGGTGCTCGACATCTCGCATTTCCCGAAGGGGATTGGCGAGAAGATAGACGGCGTAATAGGCATGAATGTCATCGGGCGCGTCACGACGCTCGTCTCCTTGGGCGAGGGCGAGGTTGTCTTCGCGCCTGCGCGCGCGCGCCTCGCGGGGTTCACGAACGCCGTTGATCGCGCGGCGTCCGATCCCTTTAGCATCGACCTCAAGGCGCGCTATGGCGAGAAGGAGATTTCGCTTATCGTCGATTCTGCTGCGACTATGACGTTTCTCGGGCGCGAAACCGGCTGGCCCGCGACAGACGCGAAAGTCGAAATCTCCGCCACCGACGTGAACGGCAACGGCTCGTCTATCGCGCCGATGGTCGGGAAGCCCGGCGAGCTCGTACTCGGGATCCCGCTCGCGATAAGCCCGATGGTCGTCGCGGAGCCGATGAACCGCATCGGGGCGGACACGCTTCTAAAATACGATTTGCTCATTGGCTGGCAGCGCGTCGCGTTTCGCCCGCGCCGTGAGCCGAACAAAGCCAAGGAAGGGGAAGGGAAATGAAGATAAAGTTCCTGAAGGTCAAGGGCACGTGGCGCGAGGTCGCCGACGCGGCCCGCACGACGATCCGCCGCGAGGAGGGCGAGGGCGAGCCGAGCTCCAAATGGAAGAAGCGCATCTTGCTCGCGGAACATTCGCCCGTCCGCAAGCTCTGCTTCAACTGGAAGTGGGTGGACTTGCCTTACTGGGTGAGCGTCCATTTTGTGCGCCATAAATTCGGCATCGAGCATTTTGTCTCGACGCAGCGCACCGACAGGACCGGCGTCCAGCGCGACGCGAACCGCCAGGATGCGCCCGTCATGCACGAGTGCTTTGCGAACGCCCAGGCCGTGATGTTCATTTCGCGCCGCCGCCTCTGTGGGCAAGCGAGCGCTGAGACACGCGCGGCGTGGAAGGCCGTCGTCGACGAAATCGCTAAAAAGGAGCCCGAGGTCGCGGCTTGCTGCGTGCCGGAATGCGTCTATCGCGGGTTCTGCCCCGAGTTCAAGCCGTGCGGCTACTGCGGCACCGCCGCGTGGAAAAAAGCAGTAGACGCCTACCGCGAAGTGAAATAATTTGATATAATACGCGCTTCCAACGGAGAAAAGACTGAGATGAACAACGAACTTTTGAAGAAGGCCCACGAGAAGATTCCTTCTGTCCCTGTGCTTGTGAACCTGATTTCCAAGCGCGAGCGCGAGCTCATCAACGGCGCGAAGCCGCTTGTGAAGCCCCAGTCGCTCGACGAGGACAAGTGCGACATCGCGCTCCGCGAGGTCGCCGAGGGCAAGCTTATCGCGGAAATCGACTTCGACGCCATCGCCAAGGCGGAAGACGCCAAGACGAAGTGGAATATGAAGCACGTCAACGTGAATTCGCTCTACTCGGACTAAGTGGCCGACAAGAAGTTCAATCCGGTCTTCGCCGAGAACAGAAAGGCGAGGCATGACTATACCGTGCTCGAGACTATCGAGTGCGGTATAGTGCTTACGGGAACGGAGGTAAAAAGCGTCCGTCACGGCGAGGTGTCGCTCTCGGGGAGCTACGGTGCTGTTCTCAAGGGTGAACTCTGGCTCGTCGGTGCAGACATCGCGGCCTACAAGTTCGGCAACCGCTTCAACCACGAGCCGAAGTCGATGCGAAAGCTCCTCGTCCACGCGAAGGAGGTGCGCGACCTCCAGCTCAAGACCGAGGCGAAGGGTCTTACGCTCATACCTCTCAAGGTTTTCCTCAAGAACGGGCGCATAAAAGTCGACCTCGGCGTGTGCCGCGGCAAGCAGCTTCACGACAAGCGAGACGCCCTAAAGAAAAAAGCAATGCGGCGCGACCTTGAAAGGGGCGACTGATTTTTGATATAATACACAAAAGTTTTCGCAAAAAGAAGGAAAGAGAGATCAAAAAATGGCGATGATGAAGGGCTTTTCGAACGCGTTCCGCATCCCGGAGCTTCGGAAGAAAATCTTGATTACGCTCGGCCTCGTGTTCGTGTGCCGTCTTGTTTCGCAGATTCCTACGCCTGGTGTCGACTGGCAGGCACTCCAGCGCATTATAGCCGACTTCAAGAGCTCGTCCGCCGGCGGCGGCATGCTTGACTGGTTCGAGGTGTTCACCGGCGGTGCGCTCGGGCAGTGCGCAATCGGCTTCCTCTCGATCTGGCCCTACATCTCGGCGCAGATCGTAATCCAGCTCCTCGGCTCTGTCATCCCCGCGCTCGAGAAGCTGAAGAAGGAAGGCGAGTCGGGCCGCCAGCAGCTCGCGCAGATTACGCGCTATCTCACGATTGTCCTCTGCGTTGTCCAGTCCTGGGGCATCGCGACCGTCCTCAGCCACCCGGCCATGCTCGGTCCGGCGTTCGCGGGCACCGAGATTGTCGCGAATCCCGGCATCGGCTTCCACCTGATGACTGTGATCGGCATGACTACCGCGTCGCTCTTCGTCATGTGGCTCGCTGACCAGATCACGACCTTCGGCATCGGCAACGGCGCATCGCTGATCATCATGATCAACATCACGTCGCGCCTCCCGCAGGCGCTCATCGGCGCGTGGGAGCGCTATATCGGCCTCGGCGGCGTCAAGGCCTCGGCTCCTATTGCCGAGCTTCCGATCCTCATCCTGTTCTTCCTCATCGTCGTCATGGGTACCGTGATGCTCACGCAGGGCGTCAGGAAGGTGACGATCCACTCCACCCGCCGTTCGGTGGGCGGTGGCAACACGTACGGTATGCAGCAGACGTTCATGCCGCTGCGCGTCAACTACACGGGTGTCATGCCGATCATCTTCGCGCAGCCGCTCATTCAGATCCCGGCCGCGGTTCTCGTCAAGATGACCGACGCGACCTCCGGCGGTATCTCCGGCAGTCTCAACCGCTTCGGCCAGGCACTCGCCGACCCCGGCTCCGCGCTCCATGTCGTCATCTACGCCGCGCTCATCATGTTCTTCGCGTTCTTCTGGGTGGCGACGCAGTTCAATGCAATCGACATCTCCGAGAACCTCAAGAAGGACGGCAGCTACGTTCCCGGCATCCGCCCGGGCCGTGCGACAGCCGAGTACCTCGATGACATGATGACGAAGATCACGCTTATCGGCGGTACGGGGCTTCTCATTGTGGCTCTCATCCCGATGCTCCTCATGGGCTGGATGCGTCTCCCGTGGGTGATCGCGTCGTTCTTCGGCGGCACGTCGCTCCTCATTATCGTGGGTGTCGCGCTCGATACGCTCCGCATCATGGAGTCGCATCTCCTCGTCCGCAAGTACGAGGGCTTCCTCTCGCACGGCTCGCTCCGCGGCCGTGGTGGGGTGTAAGTCGCTTTCCCCATGCCCGCCGCTGTGCGGGTTTGGCTGATTCAGTTCTGCGGCCGCGCGAATGGGCTTTGGCTCGACGCGTGGCCGTTGTGTAATGTCTGGACTCGGCTCAAGACCCCACCCCTACCGCAGTAGGGGTTGGCAGATTTCCGCGCAAGTGGTAAAATGGCGGCAAATCTCACTGAAGATCAAAAAGGGAGAATGCGAAATGTCTGTGACACGAAGATCGTTTTTGGCTGCGGCGGGCGCGTATGGCGCGATGGGCGCATTCGGGCCGTCGCTTTGGGCGGCGATGAAGTATGACCGCGACGCGGTGCTGGAGCGTTTTCGTCTACGTGCGGCCGATACTGATGCCCGAGTCAAAGCGGGGATAGAGGCGAACAGAAAGCGTCCGATGTTCTTCACGTTCAAGGACGCCGCAGGCAAGATACTCGAGAACGTCCACGTTAAGGTCGTGCAGAAGACACATGACTTCAAGTATGGCGCCGATATCTTCATGCTGGACGAGATCGGCGACAGCAAAGAGAAGAACGAGGCGTACAAGGAGCATTTTGCCGCGGCGTTCAACCTGGCGACCGTGCCGTTCTACTGGAAGGACCTGGAGCCCGAGGAAGGCAAGACGCGCTACGCGAAGAACTCGCCGAAAATCTACCGCCGCCCGCCGCCGGATCTCTGCGTCGAATGGTGCGAGGCGCACGGCATCGAGCCGAAGGCGCATTGCCTCAACTATTCCGGCCAGTCCCCTGATTGGTCAAGAGGCGACATCCAGAAGGAGAAGTATCTTTTGGAGAAGCGTTTCCGCGAGCTCGCAGAACGCTACGCAAGGCGCGTTCCGATGTGGGAGGTCACGAACGAGACTTTCTGGGGGTCGGACGACAAGGGGTGCAACTTCTACCACGAGCCAGATTTTGTCGAGTGGAGCTTCAAGCTCGCCGAGCAGTATTTCCCGGCCAACCACCTCGTCATCAACGAGTGGAGCGGTCTCTGGGGCGACACCTGGAGCCACCGTTCGCGCGGCCGCTACTACATGCAGATCGAGCGCGCGATGCTTAAGGGCGCGCGCATCGACGGCATCGGCATGCAGTTCCACATGTTCTTCGACGCCGCAAAGGCAATTTCCTCCACGCGCCACTTCTACGACCCGCAATGTCTTTTCGACGTGATGGACACTTATGCAAAGCTCGGCAGGCCCATTCAGATCACCGAGATTACCATCCCCGCCTACTCGAACGACCCTGGCGACGAGGAAGTGCAGGCGGAGATACTTCGTGAACTCTACCGCATCTGGTTCTCGCATCCGGCGATGGAGGCGATCATCTACTGGAACCTTCCCGACGGCTATGCCTGGGGCGCGGAACCGGGCGACATGGCGACTGGCGAGAACCGCTACTACGGCGGACTTTGCCGCTTCGACATGACGCCGAAGCCCGCCTTCAACGTCATAAAGGATCTTTTTGGCAAGGAGTGGCGCACCAACTTCGAGCGCGACGTCGGCGGCAAGTTCGCCTTCCGCGGCTTCAAGGGAACGTACGAACTCGAGGCGACTGCGAACGGCAAGACTGTCCGCCGCGAGTTCGGCATAAATACTGTATCCCCGAACTCCGTTGACGTCATAATATAGTTTGGGTATGTGTATATGAAACGGTTGATTGCGTTTGCGGTGGCGATGGCGGCGCGCGCGGGGCCTGATAGGCGCGGGAGGGGGTGGCGAGGTGCGGGCGAAGAAGGGGCGCCGCCAGATTCCCGCGCTTAGTTCCTCGATTCCAGATTTCTGCTTCCCAGACCCCAAAATGCAATTTGAGCCAATAAAATCAGCGGTTTAGCGGGGTCTGTCCCCAATAGGGGCGGAGCGTGGGCGAAAACGCAGCCTCAAATTAGTGACGCAGTCGCCTTGTCACGCGTTGCCGAATTTTGCTACAATACAAGCATCAACCCGCCAGACTCGGTCTAAGCGGTGCATGACCTCAATCGCAAGGTTGGGGTCATCGCATTTATTTTTAGGATCAACATGAAACGAGTCATAGCCTATATTGATGGTTACAATCTGTATTACGGACTACTCAAGGGAACTCCGTACAAATGGCTTGATCTTGTTTCTTTCGTCAAGTGGTTCCTTCGCCCCGACCAGGAGATCGTAGGCATTAAATACTTTACGGCCCCGATAAAGACATATCCCCATGATGGCGACGCAGTCGATCGCCAGAAGGTTTACTTGCAGGCCTTGTCGTCAATGCCCCTGATAACGATAGTACAGGGGTTCTATGCGAAGAACAAGACGCTTGCTCCGGTAGTTGAAAAGCGGTGTCGCACATGCGATGTTGTTGTCAATGGCTATGTCCCCGTTGTCAAGCTCGAAGAGAAACGCTCGGATGTCAATTTTTCCGTCGCTGTAATGCTTGACGCTTTCCAGGACAAAGCCGACAGCTTCTTTCTTTTCACGCGAGACACGAAAAGCAGCGGCGACGCTAATCGACGCTAATTCTCCAGGCGCGTCAGATGCGCCGCGTTTCGTGGTCGCGCGCAGCGCCAACACCACTCGCGCGGAGGGGTGGGTAGGGGCGCGGAGGGGCGGGGTACGGTGCACGAAAGGCGGGGGCGAAAATTTTTCCAGCCAGCATCCCCATTACCCGTTCCCCGGTTCTCGTTACCCGATAGGATTGGGGACAGACCCCACGATAGTCAATAAAATCAAGGATTTGCGGGGTTTTGGGGGCGGCAAGCATGCCTTTTATCGCAGTTTTCGGGTAGACGGCTAACTCTGTTTTATGGTATCATGTATGTGCTCTCCGGGATTGAACTCCGTGGCGACGGAGGTACGAACGGGAGCCTTGAAAGCCGTGGGTTGAAACTGACCTAGTCCTGCTGAGAACGGATCGAAAAGCCTGAAGGGTGGGCGGACGGTCCGGGAGGGGGCGATGACGTCGGGAACCGCGGCTGCCGATTTGGAACGCGAGAAGGAGGCTTCCTCCGCGGGCTTGAGCGCAATATGCGCGGCCTAAGCGTCGTCGGCATTTGGTGAGGCATCGCCTATTCCAAAAATGCGCCGTAGGCGTATTGTACCCTGCGACCGGCGTTCGGTCGCGCAATGCGCCGGCACAACAGGAAAGGGATAGGTTATGAGCGAGAATCAAATAGTCGTCTATCAGCCGAACGAAACTGTTCGGCTTGATGTGCGTCTCGAAAACGAGACGGTGTGGTTGACGCAGAGCCAGATGGGGGAGTTGTTCGGATGCACCACGAGAAACGTAAGACTTCACCTTGAGAACATCTATTCGTGCGGAGAATTGACCCAAGGGGCAACTAGGAAGGATTTCTTCCTAGTTCGGCAAGAGGGAGATCGGCAGGTCAAAAGGAATGTAACCTGTTATAATCTTGATGCAATTATATCTGTAGGCTATAGGGTCAATTCCGTTCTGGGCGTGAGGTTCAGGCAATGGGCTACGCAGGTGCTGAAAGAATTCATGCTGCGCGGTTATGCGTTCAATCATCGGCTAAACGAGCTGGAAGACAAAATGGATCGACGGCTTGCGAAGCACGATCAGGATATTGTTGAATTGAAGGACAAGGTCGATTTTTTCGTTCAGACGTCGCAACCGCCGGTGCGCGGCGTCTTCTACGACGGGCAGGTATTCGACGCACATGTCTTTGCCGCCAAGTTCATCCTGTCTGCGAAGAAGTCGATTCTTCTTATTGACAGTTGGGTGGATGTCGTGACGCTTGAACTTCTTGCGAAAAAGGCGAAGGGCGTGACGGTTGAGATTGTTACGTCTCGGCGGGGCAACAAGATTTCGGCGAGTGACACCGCCAAGTTCAACGCGCAGCATGGTGGGCTGACAATCACCGTCAGCAAGAACTTCCATGACAGGTTTCTTGTAATCGATGACAAAACCTTATATCTCGTTGGAGCGTCGCTGAAAGATCTTGGCTGGAAGTGTTTCGCATTCACGAAACTGGGCTCTGCCGAAATCCCGCGTCTAAAAGCGAGGGTGTGATTCGCGGGTTTTAACAGGACCGGCAAATCCTGCCTAGCCGCGCGTGGGGGTGGGGAAGGGCGCGAGCGAGGGGAGATTGGGGTGGACGAAAAATTTTTTCCCTGCTTCCATGTTCCCCATTCCCCGTTCCCCGTTCCCCAAAAAATTGGGGACAAAAATTGGGGACAGACCCCACGATAGGCCGTAAAATCAAGGGTTTTTGCGGTTTTTGGGGCGGAACGAGGGTGGAATGGAGGCGGAGGATGGAAGGTGGGGGTGAAAAAATTTTTAAATTCTCCCTTGACACCCCCTTGCGCGGTTGACGGGAAATAGTGTATAATTTCACTGTCTTTGGGAGGATTGTAGACTCGCAAGTGCGGGTCGGCTTTCCAAGGCCTCGTTAGAACGAGCGTAGAAGTGAGTCAGTCTGGGAACTGAACATCGAAGCGCGAAGCTCGAGCGGGAAAACAAACTCATCGGACTGGGTTCCGAGAAAGTAGGTAAAGATGAAGAAACTAATGATTGCTGCTGCGGCTTCCATGGCCGCTGTAGGTGCGTTCGCGGCGGTTGAGTCTGCGAACATCGTCGGCTATAAGGGTGTTGAGACGGAAGAGAATCGTGCGCCGGTGATTGGCGCGATGTTCCAGCCGATCTCTGGTGCGGAGACATACGACCTTCGTGACTGCCAGATCGTTGGCGACGCTGGCGAATACTGCGATCCGGGTTCTGAGTATCTCCGCGTCCTCGACCCGAACTCGTCTGCTAACCTCGCTCGCTACACCTACATCTCGCGGGAGTGGATGGTCGACAACTTCAACGACGACTCCGACGAGTATATCAACCAGTTCAGCTGGGCGATTGGCTGGTGGGCCTACGATCCGTCTGCCGACTATCAGGGACTCGTAGAAGACGATGGCGACGATACACTCAAAGTTAAGGCGGCAATCACAATCGATGTTGGTATGGCGTTTCTCGGTAGTTTCAGTCCGGGGCATTCGCTTCGTCTTGTTTCGAGTGGCTCCGTTCCCCTCGCAAGTTCTGGTGTGACCACCGAGGGCAATCGTGCGCCGATGATTGCCAATATCCTCCCTGTCGATACGACTTTGTTTGCGATGTCGATTAGCTCTGCTGCTGATGACGGCGAATACTGCGACCCTGGCTCTGAGTATCTCCGCGTCCTTGATCCGAACTCGTCTGCCAATCTTGCTCGTTACACCTATATTTCGCGCGACTGGATGGCTGATAACTTCAATGACGACTCCGACGAGTATATCAACCAGTTCAGTTGGGCTATTGGCTGGTGGGTCTATGATCCGTCTGCTGACTATCAGGGTCTGATTGAGGACGACAAGGATGACACGCTCCAATTGAAGGTAGATGTCGATGTTCCGGCTGGCTCTGGCTTCCTTGGTAGCTTCAGCCCGGGGCACTCGCTCTCCGTCAACTTCCCGGCGGCTCTCTAAAAAAGGATTTCTGTCCGCCGCAAAGGGTGGCGGGCGAAAAAACAACGCCCTCCTGCGCTACTAAGCAAAGGAGGGCATAAATAAGGAAAAATAAAAATGAAGAAACTAATTGTTGCTGCGGCACTTGTTTGCGCGGCTGTTGCTACGCAGGCGGCGACATTCAAGTGGATGTCAAGTGCGCAGGCGTACGGTCCAGCCGTCGCTAACCTGACGGTTCCCGGGGTGTATGCTCCTGGAACGGTGAATGCCGACCGCATGAAGGCAGAAGGTTCAAGCCAGGGGGTCACCTGGACTTACACTATGATTCTGACGGCGACGGTAGGCACGGATGTCACCGTTTCTGATGCAATTGTTGGAAACATTACGACCTATTCGTCGAATAAGATTGCGCAGGACATTACCACTGACTTCTTCACGCTGCCGACCGACGACTCGGTAAAGAACTACGCGTGGGATATCGTGATTACCGGCACGAAGGATGCGTATACTATCACCTCTGATCATATTACAGGAAATGCTGATTTCACTAAGCTGTCTGAGCTTAAGATTGATACGGCTGTTCCTGGGCAGTGGACGGTGGCACCTGAGCCGACGAGCGGGCTTCTGCTCCTCCTCGGCGTCGCTGGCCTTGCTCTGAAGCGCAAGCGTGCGTAAGCGCACAAGCGGTTGAAAGGTTGAAAAGTTGAAAGGTTGAAAAGACTGATCGACTTGAGACTGAAAAGCCCGTCCGCGTGTGCGGGCGGGCTTTTTGACAAAACGAAAGGGAAAATGGTAAACTACACGGCGTAAGGGAAATTGACACAATGGCTACGCTGTCGCTTTTCTATGGTATTCTCATTACGATGCGACCCGAAGAGGGAGCGCGTCACAAGAAGCCGCATCTGCATGCCAGGCATGCCGGTCGCCAGGCGTCTTTTGACATTGCTACCGGCGAGCGCCTCGCAGGAGAAATGGATGGCGACGACGAAGCCAAGGTGAGGGCGTGGATCAGCATCCATCGTGAAGACCTCTTTGCGAATTGGGAATTGCTGATGACCGAGGGCAAATTCTTCAAAATCGATCCGCTTCGTTGAGATTAGAGATGGAGACGATACACGATATTGTCGCTGCAAAGCCGCTTGACGGCTACAAGGTCGATGTCGAGTTCGACACCGGCGAGCGCGGCATTTTCGACTGTACGCGCTATCTCGACAAGCCCTACTGGAAGCGACTCAACGACAAGGATTTCTTCCGGCAGGTGTTTGTCGGCTACGGCACTCTCGTGTGGCCCGACGAGATCGACATCGGTCCTGAAGACATTTGGGAATTCGCCCAGCGCTATTGATTTCCCTTCCGCCGCTCGACAGCAAGGAGCGGCAAATGGCTTGGAACGGCAGCAAAGGAAAGAACACAGACGGCACTTCGGCGGCGAAGCGTCCAGCTGGCGGCGCAAAGAAGAGCCCGTCGGTCATGCGCGGCGCATTTGCCGCGCTCGCCGTTGTCGCGCTTGCGGCGGGCGCGTGGTGGTGGCTGTCGCGCGGCGACGGCGACGCGGTAGACGAGCCGGAGCAGCCCAAGGCGAAGCCGCAGCAGCCGCAGCACGTTGAGACGCCCGCGGCCACGACCAACGCCGTGCCGACGCCGCCCACGAAGGAGGAAAAGCGCCTGGCCGAGATCAAGTACTTCGAGGACAAATACGGCACGAACATGCCGCCCGGCGTCAAGACCCACGTCTACTTCCTCAAGAACCCGCCGAAGACGCACTACAAGATAAAGGGTCGCTTCGACTACTTCAGGCATCCGTCGGAGCGGCAGATCGCGAGCTTGGTCTCCGTGGAGCCGGGAACCTTCATCCTGTCGCCGCCGGAATTCGGCGAGAGCTTCAACCGCGACTTCCTCGCGTCCATCCTCGACAAGACGGAGATACTGCCCGATGATGACGAGGAGACGAAGGCGATGAAGGAACTCGTCTATGACACGAAGAAGCAGATGGTGGAGATCCAGAAGCGTGATGGCAAGCTGCCGAGCGAGATACTCACCCAGCACGCAGAGGTGCTCTACGAACTTGGCCAGGTGGAGAAGACGCTGGAGGAGGAGCTTGCTAAGGTCAGGAACAATCCTGACGTGTCGGATGAGGATGTCGAAGACCTCTTCCGGGCGGCAAACAAGATTCGCGAGTCAAAGGGGCTGCCCGCGCAGACGGTACCCGACTTCTCGAAGCGGAGCATCCGGCTGCGGAGGCGCCTCGCGCGACAGGATATGCGCAAGTGAACGAACTTAAACGAAAACGGAGGAAGTAATGAAAACACCAGCTATCGCGATTCTCGCAGCACTTTTCCTGTCGGCGGCATTCGCCGAGGACGCCAAGCCGACGCCAGCGGCAGAGGGGGCGAAGCCGACTGTCTCTCGGCACCTCACGCCGGAGCAGCGCCGCGCAAGGCAGGCGCAGATGATGATGAGGCGGTATGGCGGCATGGTGCGCAAGGCCGGAAGCGCGCAGGGCAAGGTTCTGTTCCTCGATGCGCAGAAGCGGGTCGGGAAGGATGCGCTCAAGGAGGCGTTCAACGTCATCGAGGAGCGCATACATCCAATCTGGGAATACAAGCCCGCAGAGGCGGCGAAGGCGCGCGATGTGGGCGCGGCGATGAAGGAGGCGGGAGCCGCGGTCGGGGTCGCGCTCGTGGACGACGAGGGCGGGACGACGCTGCTGGTGGCTCCAGAGGCGGGATGGGCGACGGTAAATGTCGCGGCGCTTGACGACGGCTGCGGGGCAGAGGCGTTGGCGCACCGCGTCCGCGTCGAGATCCTGCGCGCTTTTGCGCTCGTCGGCGGTGGCGCGTTCATGCAACGCGACCCGATTGTGATGCGCAACGACATCATGAAGCCGTCAGACCTCGATATGATCAAGGAGGAGAACTACGGCATAGACGTGGCATACGCGATTTCGGCCGGGCTCCCGCAGCGAGGCGTCATGCCGTGGCAGGAGACGACGTACAAGAAGGCCTGCGAGCAGGGATGGGCGCCTGCGCCGACGAACGACGTGCAGAAGGCGATCTGGGACAAGGTTCACGCCGTGCCCGCGACGCCGATGAAGATCGAGTTTGATCCGAAGAAGGGTCGGTAACTTCTACAGAAGGGTCTGACCCTTCTGTAGAAGCTTGTGCTATGAAATACACCTACGCCTACAAGGACAGCGAGGGGAAGCGGCACGAGGAGTCGATGGATGCCGCTTCCCGCGACGCCGTTTTCGAGGCGTTGAGGGCGCGGGGCATACGGCCGATCAAGGTCGTCGCTGCAGACGGCAGCAAGGCGAACGGCGAGGTGAGGGGCATTAGGAGACGCGTCGTTGCCTCGATTGTTTTGATTGCCGCCGTGGTTGTCGGAGTTGCCGCCTATTTTGCCGGCGCTCGCTCGACCGATCCCGGCGATGTGCCGTCTTTCGAGGCAGAGCAGACGCGGCGGCAGGTCATTGGCGACACGGCGGTAGTCGACAAGGGCATTTTGACCGGCTGGAGCGAGGTTTTCCCTGAAGAGGGCGAGCGGTTCTTCGCAAGCTTTGCGATCCCAGGGGTAAAGGCGGGGCAGCGCAACACCACCGTCGAGGAGCTGAACGCCGCGCTTGGGCGCAAGGTTGCGGCTTCGCCCGACGACGGCATGGAAGCGCGGCAGATCAAGTCGATGGTCGAGGGCATGAAGGCCGAGGCCCGCGCCTATATCGCCGCGGGCGGGACGATCGCCGAGTACGGCAGGCGCCTCACCGAGCGCCAGGACGCAGAAATCGCAATTTACGAGCGGGCGAAGGCTGACTTCGAGGTGGCAAAGCAGACGAAGTCCGACGACGATCTCGTCGCCTATTGGGAATCGCTCAACGACCAGCTCCGCAACCTCGGCATCAAGCTCCTTCCGCTTGAATAGGGCCTCGCTCCGCACAATCCCCAATCCCAAAGAGCAGGAGTAGGCGAAGTTTGGCTTGTCCTTGCTATGAGGCAAAGGTCGATTGGAGTAGGCGAACCATTCTAAATCAGTATCAGTATTTATAATTGTTCAGAACAATTCTAAATGATTGTTTAGAATTGCTCTTGATTTGCTGATGCCGGAAATGTTATAATGACTGTATGAAAATTAAAGCCAGACTTTACGAAAACATCATTCGTGAGCATTTGAGAATGTATCGGCAGATGGTTTTCCTTTCTGGCCCTCGGCAGGTAGGGAAAACCACACTTGCAAAAGGTTTTGCGACAGACTATCTCAACTGGGAGGAGAAGGAAACACGATTGCTTATCCTCAAGGGAGCGCGAGCGGTCGGAGATTCGCTTGTACTTGAAGATGGGCGTGATTCTGGCAAGACACTGGTTTTTGACGAGATCCACCGTTATCAGAAATGGAAAACATTCCTTAAGGGATTCTTCGACATATACGAGAAAAGCGTAAAGGTGTTTGCCACGGGTTCTGCAAAGATGGATGTGTACAAACGTGGTGGCGACAGTATGATGGGGCGCTACTTCCCCTACAGGATACACCCTTTTTCGGTTGCAGAACTTCTCGACTCGTCGATTCCGGACGAAGGGAAGGTCGTTCGATCTCCGCGTGAACTCGTCGATTCCGAGTGGAATGCATTGCTTGAGTTCGGTGGCTTTCCAGAGCCGTTCACGAATAGGCAGACTCGGTTTCTCCGCAAATGGCGCTTGCTTAGAATGGAGCAGCTTTTCTCGCAGGACATACGCGACTTGACGAAGACGGTTGAAATCGACCAGATAGAGGCACTTGCAACAATCCTTGCGAACAGGACTGGCGAGCAGCTTGTCATGGCGTCGCTCGCGCACGAAGTGACGGCAAGCGAACCCACGGTCAAGAAGTGGGTGTCCATCTTGAAGTCCATGTATTACGGCTTTACGGTGAAACCCTACTACAAGAACATTGAAAGTTCAATACGCAAGACGCCAAAATGGTATCTTCGCGACTGGTCGGGAATTTCTGATTCCGGCAAACGAGCCGAAACCTTCGTCGCCTGCCACCTGCTAAAGGCCGTTGAGTGCTGGACAGACTTAGGGTTTGGCGAGTTTGATCTTTTCTATCTGCGTGATCGGAAGAAACGAGAAGTGGATTTTCTTGTCACAAGGGACAAAAAACCGTGGTTTCTTGTCGAAGTAAAGAATTCTGACGAGGCACTGTCTGGCAATTTGGCATTTTTCCAGAAGGCGACAGGCGCGCAACACGCATTTCAAGTTGTCCTGGATGCCGAATACGACGGCGAGGACTGTTTTAAGAAAACCTCTCCATCTGTTGTTCCGGCCAGAACTTTCCTCAGCCAGTTGGTGTGATTAAGCGACAAGAAAGCCGCGCCGCGATGTCGTTCATGGCGAGGCAGTTCTGCCGAAAACGATGCGCAGCGGCGCGATTGTGCTTCATGTCGAGCGAGGAAATTCCAGGGGTGTCGCGAAAGCACGAGAGAATTAGCAGTCGCCCAGCGGCGATTTCGCGGCTGTCTTCGGCTGATGGGTCGTAGCGCGCCGGCAGGGTATATGGCAAAAGTTTCACGAAGCGCGCGCGAGGCTCTGCCTTGAGTCGGCGCAGCGCCTCTTTCTCGCCAGGCGAGATGAAGCCTGGCGACGGCCATTTCAACCGCGTCAGCGACGCGATGAGCGATAAAGAGCGGGCCAATTGACTTGTCGTAGTCGTAGTTGACAATGAGCAGAAAATGAAGGTGGTCTGGCATTATCACATAGTCGCTAACTGTCACCGCTGGCCAGACGCGATGCACCGCCCGCAGCGCGGCTCTCGCCAGCTCGCCTATGTCTAAAAGCTCTGGGCGACCACTCTCCGAGACAAGGCGAGAGAAAACAGCCCGCCGCTCGGCGCTCGCGAGCGTCACAAAGAAAAACTGCAGTCCGCCTTTTGCGTAATCAAGTCTCATCGGGGCATATTATACCACCTTGACCCAAACTTCGCCTACTCCTGCTCTTTGGGATTGACGATTGTGCGCAGGCCAATGCGGCAATCAAAGCTCGTTCTTTAGCGCCAAAAGATAGTCTTGCGTCATATGGAAGAAATGCACGACGCGAACTTCTTTGGCCCTTCCCACGACTCGAAATATGACAATGTAGTTATCTATTGGATATCGGCGATATCCAAGTCGCCGAAGCACAGGGTCACGGCAGAGTTCATGCGCTGCGGGCATTTCTTCAAGGTCGGCATAACATCTGTCAACCCCATCTGCCAGTTTCTCGGCCGCCGAAGGGTTCTCAAGCTCGTATGCAATATACTTGAGCGCGTTGAACAAGTCCGCGTTGGCAGAGGGCGATATGACTACCTTATACATGCAGAGTCGCCCTCATTTCAGAAAGCGCCTTCCTTGCATCAAGCCCGCCGCCAGCATCTATCTCCGACTCGGATCTGGCGATTGACTCGTAAATAGCTTGCCGCGCCATCAACTTGTCATACATCCCGATGCTGACAAGAACCGATGCCCCGTAGCCGTTCTTTGTCAGAACGACCGGGCCACGTTCGAGGTCGCTTTCAACTTCCGAGTAGTGATTCCTCAAATCTGTCACTGGTCTAATTTGTGTAGCGAACATATCAACCTCATCCCGTAGTTTGAATATCAGAATTATATCATAATTCTACACGGAGAATCAATGCGCACTTTCCACTATGTTTAGGCTTATCGCCCTACTCTTGCTCTTTGGGATTTGCGATTGTGCGCAGGCCAATGCGGCAATCAAAGATCGTCAGGCGTTATGCCCGCGTCCCGCATGATTGCCCTCTGCGTACCGGGAGGAAGCGCCTTGCCTTTGTGGAACGGCACGACCGTGTGCTTTAGCGGGTCGTTCCAGTTCTTGAAGATTTTGTGGCTTCCCTTTTGCCGGTCTTCATACCACCCGCGCTCCTCAAGGAGAGCAATCATCTGCTGTGCAGTAAGGGGCTTCACAATGCGACTCGCTGAAGACGCGCTCCCGCAGGAGCATCCTTGACTTCTTCATTCACACATTCAAGCCAGAGTTCCGCCGCCTCGCGGATGTTGGCAAGCGCCTCTTCGTATGTGTCACCACACGAATGACATCCGGGGAAAGCGGGAACCTCGGCGCAGTAAGCGCCGCTCTCGTCTTGATATATGACTGCTTGAATTCCCATTGTGTTACCCTGCGAATTATTTCCCTTACGCCGTGTAGTTTACCATTTTCCCTTTCGCTTTGTCAAAAAGCCGGCTAGGGCTCGTGAAGAAGCGGCTGCCCCCTACTCCTGCTCTTTGGGATTGGCGATTGTGCGCAGGCCGATGCGGCGGAGGGCTTCGTTCTTCGATTCCCAAGTCTCGGGCGAGGTCTCGTTCTCGAGCTCGCGGCGGGTGCGCTCGTAAATCTGCATCTCCTGCGCCGTGCGCTCGTTGAGCCGCCGCCAGAACGAGCGAGGCGTCCCATTGCCGTTGGCGAGATAGTATCGCATCTCCTCGCGGATGCCGTTGACGATCTGCTTCAGCTCCCTCAGCTCCCGCTCCTCGCCCGCGTCAATCGAGATGTCGCTCTCGGCGGAAAGCTCGTCCTTCGCGTAGCCCACAAACGTCGCTTCCATCGCCGCATCCAAGAGTCGTGGGTTCGCGCCCTTGGCGCACATAAGCTTCCCCGGCTGCGCGAAGACTGCGAGCATCTGGTCGCCGACACGCGGCAAAACCGCCGCGAAGTCGCCGCGCTCAAGCCCCTCCATGATTGCAGGGTCGCCATAGATCTGGTGTCGCGGCGAAACCGCCGCGGGATTTGCCGCGAGCGCCGCGCCAGTGCGCGTTCCCTGGAAGTAGGCAACGCCGCCAACCACGGCCGCGGCGAGGACCACGAGAACGGCCACGACGCGCTTCCGGATTCCCCGCACCTCGCCGTTTGCCTTAGACCCGTCGGCCGCAACGACCTTGATCGGCCGTACACCCTTCGCCCGCAGCGCCGCAAACACGGCCTCGCGGCTCTCGGCCTCCATCGCCGCCTCGTGCCGCGCCCCGTCGCTCGTCTTGTATGCGTAGGTGTATTTCATCGCAATGATTTTCTTTAAGTTTTTTCGACGACCCCTTTACGCCGCAGCGGGGATTTGGTACAATACTACCGAACCCCTTGATGGGTTGCTAACCACCCGCTGAGCTACGGCAATGCGGTGCGGGGCCGGACGAAAGTCCGGCCCTTGCCTTTGAAGACCATAATAACACAGATGAAGAAGACGATTTTCTACGTCGATGGATTCAATCTCCATCATGGGCTGCTGAAAGATACTCCCTATCAATGGCTCGATCTTGAACGATTTGCCACTGCGCTTCTTCCAAGACCGGACGAGCATGAGATAGTCGCCGTCAAATATTTCACTGCCAGAATAAGATACAATCCGGCAGATCCTCATGCCGCATTCAACCAAGACCGATATCTTGAAGCCCTTGGCTCTCTCGCAAAGGTCAAGATTATAGAGGGATTCTACAAGCGCTTTCAGGTAAAACTCTCCTTCGCAAAAGAACCTTGCAAAAGCTGCGACAAAGCCTCCTATGGCATTGTTTACAGAACAGTCGAGAAGCGCTCCGATGTCAATCTTGCCACGGAGATGATGGCAGATGTCATGCGTAAGTCTGCCGACACTTTTGTAGTCGTCAGCGGCGATGTGGACTTTGCCGCGCCACTTTGCTTCATTCGCCATGAGATGGGCTTGCGCACGCTGGTGTTTAATCCACATGTGAATGTGTGCGAAGAACTTCGCCGATTTACATCTTACTACAAAAGCATCTCCCGCGATCTGCCGGCAAAATGCCAGCTGCCTGAAACGGTGACGCTTGCAAACGGCAACACCATCCACCGCCCTCCAGCGTGGAAGTGAAGGACTCGCCCCTCTCCGCCGCATTCTCATCAACTCAATTCAGAAAGCCAGACCCCTTCTGTAGAAGCTCACCTCTCCGTCTCCTTTTCCTCAGGCTTAATCTTGATGGGCTCGGTTGGCATGGCATGAACCTTGTCCCAGATCGCCTTCTGGTAGTCGTTCGTCGGAGCCGGCGCCCATCCCTCGTGGCATGCACGACGGTAAGTTGTCATCCGCCATGGTCTCACGCCGAACTTATCGCAGAACTTTGGCATCTTCTGAAGCATGTCTATTGGCATCTGAAGGTCGCTCTCAGGATACATGTCGAGATCATCCGGAGTGCGTATGGGATCAAGGAGGTTCCCCTGATACGAAGAGCCGCATCCACCGGCCACCATTCCGAAAGCGCGGTATATTTCCTTGCGAACCCGCCTTGCGAAGTTGAGTTTGCCGTCCTGTCCCGCTGCAAGGGGCGCGATATTCACGACAGCCCATCCCTCTTCCGGAGCAACAATCAATCCCGGCTTGCCTGGCACATCTACAACAGACACCCCCATTTGCGCGCTCAGCTTCCTTAGGGTGGCCGCACTCATTTCGTCGGAGCTTTGGACCACATGTATTTCTATCATCGTGGCGCTCTGGATGATGTTTGCAAGCGCCTGTATGTCCTTCAGCTCGACTTTATCCTGTGCGCTCGCGATGACGAACACGCCCTTGCCGGAATTCGGTTCCAGCAACCTGCCGCCGGTGGCGCGAAGGACGTCTTCACGCTTCAGCATCCTACGCGCCGCGCCGTCAGTGCTGTTTGTCGGCGCAAGATCGGCGGCAATCGCCGAGCAAGAACACACCATTGCCATCGCAAAAAGAACTTTCCGCATATGCTACTCCTTGTTGACTATTGTAAAACTACCGTGAACCACTATTGCTCAAGCGCAAACCTCTCGGCTCGAAGGAGCTTGAACTTGTGGTCGACTCCATATTGCTCCAGCATCTTGTTGGACGCCTCCACTTGCAGCCGAATATCCTCTGGCGACGCACCTTCGCGCCGCATCTTGTCGATCTCGGCATTCAGGTCGGTCTTCAGCGCGTTCAGCTTGGCGATCTCCCTGTATTCGTGCTTCATGATCTCCGCGATGTCCAGACCTTCCTTGTAGTATCGCTGAAGCTGCGTCTTCGCCCCGATGACAAGCTCCTTCTCGGCGCGCTCTTCCGGCGTGTCATCGTCCGTTATCTCGATCGGCGTCTTTAACGAGGCGAGGAAATCGTCGACGAAACGCCTGTCGTCGATGTCAAAGCCGACAATCATTTCCCCCGGCTTGACTGTCAGAAGCGCCGAAAGCTGGTTCTCCGCGCGGTTGAAGAACAGCTGGCGCGAGGTGCCTGGCTTTACGCTCATTATGTGGCGCCTCTTCCCGTCGCGGTATATCCACCTTTCGCCGTTTTCGTCAACCTCAACCTCGTAATTGCCAAAACGCTGCGGCTCCGGCTTGGTCACAACAGGAGCCTTCGGCGCTCTTTCTTCTTCTTTGGCGACTTCTGGTTTAGGCGCTGCAGGATTGCGTGTCTCCTTTGGCTTCTGCGTCTTTCTTGGCTGCTTCGGCTCGTTCACCGCGCCGCCGTCACCACGCGACAGCCACCACCACGCGCCCGCCGCAAGCGCGACAACGGCGAGCGCGGCAAATGCGCCGCGCATAACCGACGGGCTCTTCTTTGTGCCGCTCGCTGGACGCTTCGCCGCCGAAGTGCCGTCTGTGTTCTTTCCTTTGCTGCCGTTCCAAGCCATTTGCCGCTCCTTGTAACCGAGCGGCGGAACGCTAAAGATCCTCATCCGTTACGTTGAGATCGCGCATCAACTGCCTTTGAAGCCCCGCCCTAAGATCATGGTTTCCATGAATGGGGATAATGACTGTCTCGCCAGTTGTGGGATTGCGGTACTTTGCATGGCTTCCTGACTGGGAAATGAAAAGCCAGCCATTCTCCTCGGCGACTTTCGCAAGCCGCTTGCCGGAAACATGCTTCATACCGTAACCTGCATCAATGAAGAGTGCTCGACATTGGCGGGCGCATCCTCAAGGTAGAGAGATATCGCCTCGCGAATGTTCGCGTTGAGCTCGTCCAATGTGTCCGCCTCTGTATAGCAGCCAGGCAAATCGGGCACTTCGGCCCAATAGCCGCCTTCTTCCGCAGAGTGAACTATAACGTTGTATGTGCTCATGCTACGACCTCTTCAATTCAACGTGGGATAGTATCCCATTTTTTCGTTCCGCTGTCAACCGCTCCTTGTTTGGTTTTGATTTAAAAAGCCCGCCCGCGCATTGCGGACGGGCTTTTCGCAAGTTGAAAGTTCAAAGCCCAAACTTCAAACTTTGAACTTCAAACTTTGAACTTCAAACTTGAACTTTCTTACGCACGCTTGCGCTTGAGAGCAAGCCCCGCGACGCCAAGGAGCAGGAGAAGCCCGCTCGTCGGCTCAGGAGTAGCCATCGTGGCGGCAGAAGTCCAACCCGACGTGATGGGATCACCCAACACCGTTCCGTGCTTGCCGCCAATCTGATTTGCCAATTCATACACCGTAACACCAGTGGTGCCAACCTCTCCAGAATACGAGGCATTGACACGATACTTGCCATCACCAGTAGCAGTCGTGTCCGTGTAAAGAATGACAGCCCAAACACCTTTGTCTGCTGCAACATCGCTGGTTCCAGTAATGTCGATTATGCCGCGCTTATTAGATGCCCCAGTCAATTTTGCTGACGCAGCAGCATCAAGGGCGCTCTGATTGGCAATAACATCATAGTCGCCAGCAACCACTTGATCATACATTGTGGAAGAAGTAAATTCCCACAATGTTGCAGTTATAGCATCCTTTCCTGCTTCGGCACCGTTAGCCGCTGTAATAGTACCAGAACTCCACTTTGCAGTTGCTGCAGTAAGCGATATGGCAGTTATGGCCACACCAAATGCAACTATCAGTTTTTTCATTTTATTTTTCCCTTTTTAGCATCCCCTTGCCATTGCGGCGAGAGGATGTGCTTGTTGTTATGCACGAGACACCTTGCCTCGCACCAAATTCTATTAGAGAGCTGACGGCACAAGAAGTTCGACACCGCCATTCGAAACACTAACGAGGAATGCATCGCCAGGATTAAACACCACCGTGTCGGGAACTTTCTCGGCCTCGATAGTATCGGGATCCTCGGCAAGCACGGAATAATCATACCAGCCCACATCCTCGGCCTCGTAATACTTGTCAGCCCAATAAGGACTGAGGTAGCCATACTTCTTGTCGAGATTGCCGTTCGTCTTCAACGTCGCCAAGAAGTCCATGTAGTAGTCCCAGCCCGCTGCTCCATCCGTCGGTGTCATTTGGTTGAGACGGACTGCCACCGGAGTAACATTGCCAACAAAAGTGTTTGCACTTTCATTGAGAGGTAACGCGATTTCGTCTTGAAGAACTTCGCCAGAAAAAGTTAGAGTATTATCAGCGGCAGAGGAACTCACAAGGAAACCCGTCCCGAAAGGAATCTTGGTGGAGTCCTTCTTCTCGGCCTCGATAGTGTCGGGATCCTCGGCAAGCACGGAATAATCATACCAGCCCACATCTTCGGCTTCATAATACTTGTCAGCCCAGTAAGGACTGAGATAGCCATACTTCTTGTCGAGATTACCGTTCGTCTTCAGCGTTGCCAAGAAGTCCATGTAGTAATCCCAGCCCGCTGCTCCATCCTTAGGCAGGAAGTCGGCGAGAGTGACATTCTCTTTAGTGACACCGCAAGGAAGAAAGGTCTGAACGATAAACGAGTTTGCGCTCTCATTCAGCTCCTTGTTCTGATAGCCGAAAATGTTCTGCGACTCAACCGCGAACGCACCTACAGCGGCCATGTAAGTCGAGCAGGGGGATAGTGGGAAATAAATTGGAAGCAACGTGGAGAAATCTGCAGATATCTGGCGACGGTACTTGCAAAAGCAGAAAAATGAGAATTCAATGCGGAAAAACTTGAGTGGTCGGAAGGGCTTTAGGTCGGATTTTGGGAAGGGGATTATCTCTCATCACTGCGGTGGTCAAGCTTCTACAGAAGGGTCTGACCCTTCTGTAGAAGCTTGACATGTCAGGGATGGGGATGATACAATACAGACACCATGAGAAAACATCGGATAATTCAATCAGGGAAGTGCTATCATCTTGTTTCAAGGGTGGCGCATCGGGCATTCTTCTTTGATGATGACGAAAAGGATCGCTTTGTTGATCTACTAATGCGTATCGAGTTCTTCTGTGGGGTGAGGGTGCTGGCATACTGTTGCATGTCGAACCACATCCATGTGTTGATATATCTTGAGGAAGAGCGCGAGCTGACTGAGGACGAAGTTCTTGAGCGAGTGAACAAACTCTATCGCGGCACGCGGCTTAAGGATGCACTTCAGGAGTGGAAGTCTCTCAAGGGCGAGGAAACTCAGATGAAGGAGGCGCACGGAGGATCCGGTTTCGGATCTGCGTTCAGCCAATTGCTCATGGAATACAAACGGCGCATGTTCCATCCAAGCGAGTTCATGAAGACGCTCAAGCAGGACATGACCATGTCCTTCAACGCGCGGCGTGACCACGCGGGCACCATTTGGGAAGGTCGATTCTACGACAAGATGTCGAATGCCACAGTCAAGGATATGAGTACCCAGGCCGCATATATCGACTGCAATCCAGTGGAGCCAGGGCTGTGTCGTTGGCCGATAGAATACAAATGGTGCAGTTGGGCGGCGGCCATGGCGGGTGACGAACACGCGCGAAATATGTATCGGTTCATATACGAGGGGGTTGCTGAAAATTGGGACGATGTTGTCGAATGGCATACGCGAGCGATAAAGGCTCGCATTGGCGAAATTGACGATGCGATAGAATCCGGTGGCGTTGTGGATTGGCTTTTTGGCATGTTTGGCTTCGGGAAGGGAAAGAAGGGGGCAAAAGACGCAGAGAACGACAGGCAATATCTGAAACACGCCGACAAATATCCAATTCCCCCAAGGCGCGAATTAATACTTGAGGATGGCAACAGCGAAACAGCGATGAACATTCTTGCGTTTCTACAAGCAGAGGGAGAAAAGAGTTGCGGAGAGATAGCTGATGCACTTGAGATATCAAGCAAGCCATGGCTGTCAAAGACCTATCTTGCTCCACTTATTGCACAAGGTTATATCGCCTTGACTATTCCTGCGCGCCCAAAATCGCCTTTACAACGCTACAAGCTTCTACAGAAGGGTCTGACCCTTCTGTAGAAGCTTGTAGCGTGGCTTTGACATGTATTACAGAATATGGTAATATATTTATCAAACAATTTAGGGAGAATTTAGGGAGAGACTATGCCACAAGTCAATTATGCAGAAGATATTGTGCCGCTTTCGTCTTTTCGAGCGGATGTGACTCGTCTAATGTCGCAGACTCGGAAAACGCATCGTCCGATTGTGATTACTCAAAACGGACGAGCCGCCAATGTCTTTCTTGATGTTTCTGATTACCAGCAACTTGTCGATAAGCTCGACTTGATGATGGATATCTATAAAGGCGAGCAGGACATTGCGGCGGGGCGCACTCATTCAACCGATGATGTTCGCCGAGCCGTTGCAGCTGATCTTGGTAACCGAACTTGATTCAGTAGAATAGCAACGCAATGGTTCCGACAATTGAGCAGGTATTGAGGCATTATAGAATTATCTCCGCAGCGGAGCGGATGAAGACAGGGAGGCCGGGCGAGGAAACAAGCGCAAATGCAATACGCGGAACGAAGTGCGTGTGCGAGGCGGCGGGAATTCCGCTCGATGCTTCAATCAGCCGATTGACGCGCAAGGCAATCGACGCGGCGCTCGCCTCCTTTATGGCGAGAGGGCTGTCGCGCGTCTCAGCGCATAGCTATGTCGCAAAGTTCCAGTCGGTCTTCGCGCGGTGGTGCCTGCCATACTACAAAGACGCGGGGTGGAAAATACCCAAACTCGACTTGCCAGTCTTTCGCGCAAAGTCACAGCGATACAACCGCCCCGCCGCCGAGATGTTGCAGCGCGTGAAGACTTGGTACGGCCGGCAGAAGGGCGATTGCTGGTTTGCCGCGACGATGATGCTGGAGTTCGCAATGCGCAATGGCGATGTGCTGCGCCTGAAGAAGGAAAACTTTGTGACGAAGGGCGACGGCGACTGCAAGAAACACTTTCTCTGCTACACTCCGCACAAGACGGCGCTCACCAGCGGACGCTGGGTGTGCTGGCCAATTCATCCCGACATCTGGCGGTGCTTCGAGGACTACGGTGGGCTCGATGGGCTCGATGTTACGGACGAGACTTTCGACCAGATCAACTGCGATCTGCGCGCACTCGGCTTCACCGGCCACAAGGGGGCGTATGAACTGCGCAAGATATGCATTGACCACGTCTATCAGAAATATGGTGCAGAGATGGCGGTGTCAATCTCAGGCGACGACATTAGGACAATCACGCGCTACTACGCCGACCCCTCGCGCCCCAACATCGGCACAACGCGGATTATCGACCTGTTGTAGCCAAATTTGCGTAAGCACATTTTATCGGAGATATAGTCTGTTTCGTTTTGGGAAAACCATCGCTTGGCAATCCCACGGCGCTTTGATTTTTGGTATAATAGTCGCATGAAAATGCGGAATACCCTGTTGGCGGCCGTCGCCTTTGTAGCGATTGCCGGGTGCGTTTGTTTTGAATCGACCGAGACGTCGTATCCGCCTCTCATTGACGAGGGGTTCACGTCGCTCTCCGAAGGTAACGGGATAATCTACGGCGAAGGCAACCCGATTACCGAGAAGGAGTACGGCAACTTCATTCTCCGCCTCGAGTTCCTGATGCCCGAGAACGGCAACAACGGCCTCGGCATCCGCACTCCCGATTCGCACGTCGACGCGGCGTACTTCGGCATGTGCGAGCTGCAGCTTCTCGACGACGGCGGCAGCGCCTACTACGACGCCGAGAAGAAGGCCGACAAGTTGAAGCCCTACCAGTACACGGGCTCGATCTACGGCATCGTGCCTTCCCGCCGCGACAACGTCGACAAGCAGATCTGGGGCAAGGAAAAGAACTTCACCGGCGGCGGCAGCTATGTCAGGAAGCCGGGAATGTGGAACTTCGAGGAAGTCAAGGTCATTGGCAGCGAGATCGAGGTCTACCTTAACGGCTATCTGATCACGAAGGGCGACGTCTCGCAGTGGAAGGGCGACGGCGACACGCCTGACGGCAAGAAGCACCCCGGTCTTCACCGCACGCGCGGCTTCATCACCTTCTGCGGCCATGGTTCCGACGTGAAGTTCCGCAACGTCCGCATCAAGGAACTTCCCGACGACGCGAAGATGGGCGATGTCTGCCCGAAGCAGCGTATGGACTGCCCGAAGGGCTTTGTGGCCTATTTCGATGGCGATGAAAGCGACCTTCCCGAGTTCTGGAAGGGTGTGACGACCGAAGAGAAGTTTGACAACCCTGTCGTCCGCCAGGCGGCGACGAGCGAGAAGCGCGCCGAAATGCAGAAGATCGCCGACAAGGGCCGCGACGAGCACTGGCACGTGAGGAACGGCAACCTCTATTTCGACGGCTACCGCGGCGGCTATTCGCTTGCGACGAAGGTGGACTACGAGGATTTCGAGATGTGGGCCGACTGGCGCATCATGTCGATCACGGGCGATTCGGGGCTCTATCTCAGGGGCTCGCCGCAGGTTCAGATCTGGGACGCGCACAACCAGTGGAACATCGGCTCCGGCGGTCTCTACAACAACCAGAAGAACCCATCCAAGGCGCTTAAGATCGCCGACAAGCTGGTGGGCGACTGGAACCGCTTCCACGTGATCATGCGCGGCGACAAGGTGATGGTGTGGCTCAACGGCGAACTTGTCGTCGACAACGTCACGCTCGAGAACTACTGGGACCGCAAGCGCCCGATCTTCTTCAAGGAGCAGATCGAGCTCCAGTGCCACGGCGACCCGACCGAGTGGCGCAACATCTTCATCCGCGCGCTTCCAGTTAAGACCGTTCCCGCCGACCGCGTGGGCGTGTGCAGCTGGAGCTGGCGCAAGCCGCTCGTTGAAGTCGCCGCCGCGATGGAGAAGGCGGGCGTCAAGGGCATCCACCTCGCGCTCGGGCCGTTTATCGCTCCCGACGAGCGACATGGCGCTGCCGAGTCGAAGGAAACTTGGGAGTTCGTGAAGTCACAAGTCAAGTCCGGCAAGTGGAATCTTATGTCGACGATGGTCGGCACGATCGGCGAGGACTACTCGACGCTCGAGACGATCAAGAAGACGGGCGGCATCGTTCCCGACGCGACCTGGGAGGGCAACAAGAAGATAGTGACCGAGGGCGCGAAACTCACGAAGGAACTCGGCTGCCACTACATGTCTCTTCACGCCGGTTTCCTCGACGAGAGCGACCCCAAGGCGTTCGCGACCTACGTCGAGCGCGTCTCGTGGATGCGTGACGAGGCCAAGAAGTACGGCGTGACGATTCTTCTCGAGTCCGGACAGGAGACGGCAGAGGACCTCGTGAAGTTCCTCGAGAAGGTTCCCGGGGTCTATGTCAACTTCGATCCCGCGAACATGATCCTCTACGGGAAGGGCGAGCCGCGCGAGGCGGTGAAGCTCCTCGCGCCGTGGATTCGCCAGGTCCACGTTAAGGACGCTCTTTTCACGGAGAAGCCCGGCACCTGGGGAACCGAGGTTCCGTGGGGTGACGGTGCTGTCGGTGCCCGCGCCTTCATCACGGAACTCGAGAAGGCCGGATACAAGGGCAACTACGTGATCGAGCGCGAGTCCGGCGACAATCGCGCCGCCGAAATCGGCCTTGCCGCCGAACGTCTTTTGAAATAACACAGGAATCGGAAAGGACACACAAGATGAGGAATACCATTGTTGCGATGGCTCTTCTTGCGACGGCCGCTGGCGCGGGCGCGAAGGAGATATGGCAGGACCCGACGAAGTTCGAGGTGAATAGGCTCCCGGCACGCTCGATCATGGTTCCGTGCGAGTGCCCGGAGGTGGCGCTTGCGATTGCCAAGGGCGAAAGGCCGCGCACGGAGTCGAAGTGGCTTAAGTCCCTTAACGGCACTTGGGGCTTCAAGTGGAAGCACAACATCGACGCCAAAGATTGGGAGAAGACGGCTGAAATCGCCGTTCCCGGGTGCTGGCAGCTCCAGGGCGAGTATGATCCCGCGCTCTACACAAATTCCACCTACCCGATCCACGGCTGGAACGAGGGCGATCCGATGGTCGAGCCGCCGAAGCACTACACGAGCTACAAGTTCCGCAATCCCGTGGGGCTCTACTCGCGCACGTTCACCGTTCCTTCCTACTGGAAGGGCCGCCGCGTCACGATCCACTTCGGCGGCGTCTCCTCCGCGATGTACCTCTACGTGAACGGCAAGGAAGTCGGCTACTCGCAGGACAGCCGCCTCCCGGCCGAGTTCGACATTACGAAGTTCCTCAAGGACGGAGAGAACGCGCTTGAGGTGAAGGTGCTTAAGCACTGCGACGGTACGTTCCTCGAGGATCAGGATTTCTGGCGCTTCTCGGGCATCTTCCGCGACGTGTGGCTCGTTGCCGAGACGGAGAAGGCGCCTTATGACCTCGTCGTCAACGCTACGCTCTCGGGCGACTTCAAGACCGGCGCGCTTACTGTCAAGGACGCGGACGGCAAGGCCGTTTTCGAGAAGAAGTATGAAAATCCGAAGCTTTGGAGCTGCGAAGCGCCCAACATGTACTACGAAACGGTTGAAATCGGCGGGGACTTCTACGCCGTCGCGTTCGGCTTTCGCAAGATCGAGATCAAGGATGCCGTCGTCTACATCAACGGCAAGCGCGCTCTCTTCATGGGCACCGATCGCCACGAAATGGAGCCCGAGACCGGCTACACCGTCACGCTCGAGGGCATGAAGAAGGACATCGAGATCTTCCACGACCTCAACATCAACGCCGTCCGCACTTCCCACTACCCGAATGACCCGACCTGGTACGAGCTCTGCGACCGCGAGGGCATCTATGTCGTCTGCGAGGCCAACGTCGAGGCCCACGGCGTCGATAGGTTCTACGGCAAGGATCCCGAATACCTGCCGAAAAACCCACTCTACCACGACGCGATCGTCGACCGCGGCGTCAACATGATCAAGGTGTTCCGCAACCATCCGTCGATCATCTTCTGGTCGCTTGGCAACGAAACCGGCGACGGCCCGGCGATGAAGGACGAGTACGACGCCATGAAGGCAATCGACTCCACGCGTCCGATCCAGTACGAGGGCGCACAGGACTCCGACCACAGCGATATCAAGTGCCCGATGTACACGCATCCGTGGGACGTCGAGAAGTACGTGAAGAACAATCCGAAGAAGCCGTTCATTCTCTGTGAGTACACGCACGCGATGGGCAACTCCAACGGCGACATCCAGGACTACTGGGACGTCGTCAGGAAGTACCCGAGCGCCCAGGGCGGCTTCATCTGGGACTTCGTCGACCAGGCGGTCTGGAAGACCGACCAGCGCGGCAAGTGGCTCGCCTACGGCGGCGACTTCGGCGACTTGCCGAACGACGACAACTTCAACTGCAACGGCTTCGTCACCGCCGACCGCAATTACCACCCGGGCGCCTACGAGATCAAGCACGCCTACCAGCCCGTCCACGTCGACTCGTGGAGCTGGGAGACGAAGACCGTGAAGATCTGGAACGCCTACCGCTTCTCGACGCTCGACCACCTGAACGCCCACTGGGTCGTCACCAAGGACGGCAAGATCGTCAAGGACGGGCTTCTCGACGTGAAGGGCTTCGAGCCCGACACAGTCAAGGAGTTCAAGGTCGACGTTCCCGACGGCGACGTTATCGTGTTTCTCTTCGTGCGCGGCGACTTCGACCTCGACAAGGACGGCCACCCGGATGTCGTGGCGATAGACCATTTCGCGAAGCCCTTCGTTCCCGTCGCGGTGCCTGAGGCGAAGGTAGTGCAGGACTATGCGGCCGCGAAGCTCTTCAAGCTCAACTTCTGGCGCGCGCCCACCGACAACGACCGCGGCTGGAACATGCCTGTCCACTGCAAGGCATGGAAGCAGGCGACGGAAACGCAGACTCCGCCCGAGGGCTGCACGGCCAAGCTCAAAGTCCACAAGCTCGGCGAGGGCAAGTATTTCGTCGACCTCAAGGTGACTGTCGGCGAGAAGCTTCCGCCCGTCCCGCGCATCGGCGTCACGTTCAAGCTCCCGAAGGAGTTCAGGAACGTGGAGTGGTATGGGCTCGGGCCGTGGGAGAACTACAGCGACCGTCGTACGGCTGCTTTGCTTGACGTGTGGAAGGCGTCGATCGGCCTCGTCAGCGGTCTCGCCGGCGAAGACGGCAAGATCGACTATCCCGAGCGCCGCCTCAACCCCGACAACTACGTCGAGCCCGGCGAGCAGGGCTACCGCACCGGCTGCCGCTGGATCGAGTTCACCGACGGCAACGGCAAGGCCGTCAAGGTCACCGCGCTCAGCGCGCCCGTCGGTTTCAACGCGTGGCCGTATTCGCAGGCCACGCTCGAGAAGGCCAAGCACCAGTGGAATCTCGTCGACGAGGGCGAGATCACCGTCAACGTCGATGCGGTCCAGATGGGCATTGGCGGCGACAACAGCTGGGGTGCGCGTCCCCATGGCGACGACATGGTCGGCAAGGGAGAATACGGCGTTTCGTTCATCGTTGAAGGGCTGTAAGGGGGTTATTAAATCATGAAGGTATGGCTTTCCGCCGCATGCGCCGCGACAATCCTGTCGGGGTGCGTGCGCGATTCCGCGCCTGCAGAGCGCGATCTCGTTATCTACGGTTCCTCTCCCGCCGCGCTTACGGCGGCGATCGAGGCGCAGCGCCTCGGGCGTACGGCAGTGATAGTCTGCCCCGAAACGCGCATCGGCGGTCTCACGACGGGAGGCCTCGGACAGACCGACATCGGCAACAAGTCCGCATTTGGCGGACTTGCGCTCCAGTTCTACCGGGATGTCGCCGACTGGTACAAGGTCGACTCGCACTGGAAATATGAAAAACGCTCCGACTACATTCCAGACGGCCAGTGCGCCGGCTCGTTCGGCGAAGACTCCATGTGGACCTTCGAACCTTCCGCCGCGCTTGCGATTCTCGAGCGCTGGGAGCGCGAGAACAAGCTCGAGATCGTCCGCGGCGAATTCCTGGACCGTGGCACAGGTGGCGTCGTCCGCGAGGGCTCGCGCATCGTCGCGATCAAGACGCTTTCCGGAAAGACGTTCCGCGGCAAGATGTTCGTCGACGCGACGTACGAGGGCGATCTCATGGCGGCGGCAGGCGTGAGCTATACCGTCGGCCGCGAGGCCAACTCCGTCTACGGCGAGACGATAAGCGGCGTGGAAAGGGCGCTCGCGAAGAACCACCAGTTCAACAAGGGTGTGTCGGCCTACATCAAGCCGGGTGATCCGAGTTCGGGGCTTCTGCCGTATGTCGAACCGGACACGGCCGAGCCAGAGGGCGCGGGCGACCGGCGGGTGCAGGCGTATTGCTTCCGCATGTGCCTCACCGACGAACCGTCGAACCGCATTCCGTTCGTGAAGCCCGAAGGGTATGATCCGCTTACTTACGAACTTCTTCTCCGCAACCTCGAGGCGATAGACCCCGAGACTTTTGCCAAGGATTCCGGTAGACCGTGGAAGTTTATGCCGTGGATCAACTCGAGGATGCCCAACCGCAAGACAGACACGAACAACCGCACTGGCTTTTCGACTGACTTCATCGGGCAGAACCATGCCTGGCCAGAGGCGTCCTATGAGGAACGCGCAAAGTTGCTCAAGGCGCATCTCGACTACCAGATGGGACTTATGTGGACGCTCGCCAACAATCCGCGCGTTCCAGAGCCAATCAGGAGCCGTGTCGCCGAGTGGGGAACTTGCAAGGACGAGTTCACCGACGGGCTCGGCCTTGGCTGGCAGTCGCAGCTTTATGTTCGAGAGGCGCGCCGCATGGTCGGCGACTACGTCGCGACCGAGCATGACGTCCTTAGGAATCGCACGACTTCGCGCCCCGTCGCGATGGCCGCCTACGGCATGGACTCCCACCACGTGCGCCGCTATGTCGACAAAGACGGCTTTGTAAGGAACGAAGGCAACATCGAGGACTGGCGCGCGGGCGGCAAGCCCTATCCGCTCGACTACGGCGTGATTATCCCGAAGAAGGACGACTGCGAAAACCTCTTCGTCCCGGTCTGCGTCTCCGCCTCGCATATGGCATTTGGGTCGATACGCATGGAGCCGGTGTTCTTCGCTCTCGGCCAGGTCGCGGGCGCTGCGGCCGCGCTCTCCATTGATGCGGGTTGCGCAGTGCAGGATCTCCCATACGAATCTCTTGAGAAGGTGCTTCTTGCGGGGGGCCAGGTGTTGAAGTCTGACAAGTGAAAGGGGAAACAAGATGAACATGAATAGGCGTGGTTTTCTATCCGCGATGCTCGCGGCGGGCGCATATCCGCTTTTGCCCGGGTGCTTTTCTTCCAAGGCGTATGTCGCGAACGGCAAGGTTCGTCTCGCGGCAATCGGCTGCGGTGCGCAGGCGTGGTTTGACCTCAATAAGTTTGCGGGGAACAAGGACATCTGCGAAGTCGTCGCGCTTTGCGACACCGACATCGGAGCGCCCCACACGGAAGAGGCGCTCAAGCGCTTCCCGAACCTTCCGCGCTTCCATGACTTCCGCAAGATGTTCGACAAGATGGCGGACAAGATCGACGCTGTCCTCATCGGCATTCCAGACCACTCGCATTTCTGCGCGGCGATGCACGCGATGCGGCTCGGGAAGGCGGTCTATGTCGAAAAGCCCCTTGCACATTCGTTCCGCGAATGCGAGCTCCTTATGGCGGCCGAGGAGAAGTATGGTGTCGTCACGCAGATGGGCAACCAGGGGCACAGCGGCGCAAACTTCTACCAGTACCGCGACTATGTGCAGAACGGCGTCATAAAGGATGTCAAGAAGGTCGTTGCGCACATGAACATGCAGCGCCGCTGGCACAAGTGGGGCGGTAAAATTACATCGTACCCGAGGGGCGAGGTTATGCCAGATACGCTCGACTGGGAGGTGTGGTGCAATGCCGCGCCATACCACGATTTCTCGAAGGATCTCGCATACGGCGAGTGGCGCTGCTGGTATGACTACGGCAACGGCTGCATGGGCGACTGGGGTGCGCACATCCTCGACTGCGTCCACCGCTTCACGCTTCGTAGCGCACTGCCGACGGAAGTCGCGATTTCCAACGTCACCGGCTGGAATCCATTTGTGTTCCCGATCCAGGACACGCTGACGATGAAGTTCGACGACGTGACGCTCGAGTGGTACGAAGGTCTCGACAACAAGCCGCCGCTCCCCGAGGGCTTTCGCTATGCAGACAACAAGGGGCTTTTCCCCGCGTCGACGGCTAACGACGGTCTTATCGACCCGCCCCTCAAGCCGGGCAAGGAAATATACCTCGCCGACGGCACGGTATGGCAGGGGCTTTCCCATGCGTCCACGCTTGTGCGCGTGGGCGCGCAGGACGAGAAGGTTCCTTCGTTCGAGAGGCCAGGGAGCGATCACTGGCGCAACTTCCTTCTCGCCGTGAAGGGCGAAGAGGAGACGAGGAGTCCGTTCCGCGTCACTGCGCCGCTTTCGGAGATCTTCTGCCTTGGCGTCATCGCGCAGCGTCTCAATCGCGGCTTCAAGTTCGACCCGATCGCGAAGAAGGCCATTGGCGACGCTGAGGTGGGGATTCTCCTCAAGGGGCCCGCGCCGCGCGAGGGCTGGGAAGAATACTACCGCGTCTGACGGCCTGCGGAATGAACCGCATCCTCTTCGAGAGTTCCGAAATCGCGGACGGGGTCGCAACTTGCTCCGACGTGAGGGCGGAGCATATTCTCTCCGTTCTCCACGGCGAAGTCGGGCAGATATTAAAGACGGGCGAGATTGACGGTCGCATCGGCACCGGCGAGATCGTTTCCATTGAAGGGCAGACCGTTTCCGTCAGGGTGTCGCATACGGAAGAGTCGTTGCAACCGTGGTGCGACCTCGTTCTTGCGCCGCCGCGTCCACGCGTCATGAAGCGGCTTCTTCCTCAGCTCGCGACGCTTGGCGTCGGCACAATCGTCCTCGTCGGGGCGAAGAAAGTCGAGAAGGATTTCTGGGGCGCCACGCTTCTTAAAGAGGAGAACTTCAGGCCGCTTTTCGTGGACGGACTTATGCAGGCGGGTACGAGCGTCATGCCGCGGCTCGAGACGCGCAGGAACTTCAGGCGCTTCGTGACCGACGAACTTGACGCGCTTTTCCCGACGGCGAACAGGGTCGTCGGCCATCCGGGCGGCGCGTCTGGCTCGCCCGTGCGTCGGGAAGGGCGGCTCCTTCTCGCCGTAGGGCCCGAGGGCGGCTGGACCGACGACGAGGTGGAACTTTTGGAGTCGCGCGGCTTTTCGCGCTATTCGCTTGGCGCGCGCATACTGCGCACCGACACCGCGCTCGTCGCGCTTCTCTCTCGCTTTATGTAGCAGCATTGACTCTCCTGATGTCGTAAGCCCATTTCATTATAGCCCGATTTTTGATATACTATTTCCGTTTTTAACCATTAAAGGAAACAGGAGCCAAAAAATGGGCGAAGTAATCGGAGCCGGAGAGCTGCACAAGGGAGTGAAGCTTCTTATCGACGGAGAGCCGTGGGAAATCACGGAGTTCTCGTTCTCGAAGCCGGGCAAGGGCCAGGCGATCTACAACTGCAAGCTGCGCAACATGATGACTGGCGGCGGCTGCACCAAGAGCTACCGTTCGGGCGACAAGTTCGAGAAGCCCGAGCTTGTGCAGATGAGCGTGACCTACTCCTACGACGACGGCACGGCGTTCGTCTTCACCGACGACAACTTCGAGGAGATCCGCGTCAGCTACGACGTCATGGGCGACAAGAAGTACTTCCTCATGGACGAGATGGAAGTCAAGGCGCTGTTCTTCAACGACAAGGTCATTGGCGTCGACCTTCCGCAGCTCGTTGAGCGCAAGGTCGTCAAGGTCGAGCCCGGCGTCAAGGGCAACACCGCGTCCGGCAAGGTTACGAAGCCGGCGACCGTCGAGGGCGGCTATACGCTGGCCGTTCCGCTCTTCATCAACGAAGGCGACGTGATCCGCATCAACACCGAGACGGGCGAGTACAACGACCGCACTTCGACGAAGTAAGGCCGCCTTTTAAGGGCCGGAGACCAGCCATGCCGGAAAAGAAGAGACGCATAGTCGTTACGAGCGCACTTCCGTACGCCAACGGTGACATCCACCTCGGCCACCTTGTGGAATACATCCAGACCGACTTCTGGGTGCGATTCCAGAAGCTGCGCGGGAACGAGTGCGTCTATGTCTGCGCGGACGACACACACGGCACGCCCGTGATGATCCGCGCCCGCAAGGAGGGCATCTCGCCCGAAGACCTCATCGCGCGCACGCACGCGATACACCTCAAGGACTTCACGGACTTCCAGGTCGCGTTCGACAACTACTACACGACGAACTCGCCCGAGAACAAGGCGTTCTCCGAGCAGTTCTTCGCGGCGATGGAGAAGTCGGGCGGGATAACGAAGAAGTCGTCGCCCCAGCTTTACTGCGAGCACTGCAAGATGTTTCTCCCCGACCGCTTCGTGAAGGGCACGTGCCCGAAGTGCGGCGCGGAGGGGCAGTATGGCGACAGCTGCGACAAGTGCGGCTCTACCTATGGCGCGGAAGAGCTCGGGAATCCGAAGTGCACGACTTGCGGCGGAACGCCGGTCGTGAAGGAGTCGGAGCACCTCTACTTCGAACTCGAGCCGCAGCACGATTTCCTCGAGAAGTGGATCCCAGGACACACGACGAGCGATGTCTCGAACAAGCTCCTCGAATGGTTCAAGGAGCCGCTTCGCGGCTGGTGCATCTCGCGCGACGCTCCGTACTTCGGCTTCGAGATCCCCGGCTACAAGGACAAGTTCTTCTACGTCTGGGTCGACGCGCCAATCGGCTATCTCGCTTCGCTTCGCAACTGGTGTGAGAAGAACGGCGAGAAGTTCGAGGACTGGTGGGGAACAACAACCGGGGGCTCGGGCACCCCCGAACCCCTGCCCAATGTGGAGCATTATCATTTCATCGGCAAGGACATCATCCGTTTCCACTGCCTCTTCTGGCCGGGAATGCTGAACGTCGCCGGGTTCCAGCAGCCGGACAAGATCTTCGTCCACGGCTTTCTCACCGTCAACGGCGAGAAGATGTCGAAGTCGAAGGGCACTTTCGTCAATGCGAGGACATACCTCGACCATCTTCCGCCCGAGGCGCTTAGGTACTACTACGCCGCGAAGCTCGGTGGCACTACCGACGACATGGACTTGAATCTCTCGGACTTTGTCCAGCGCGTGAATTCCGATCTCGTCGGCAAGATCACCAACATCGCCTCGCGCTCTGCGCAGATGCTCCAGAAGAAGCTCGACGGCAAGCTTGCTACGCTCGCAGGGCACGACGAGGAGCTTGCGCTTTTGCAGAAGCTCCGCGACGGCGGAGAGACGATTGCGCGCTACTACGAGGATCGCCGCTTCAATTTGGCGGTCGTTGAGATTTGCCGCCTCGCCGACGCGGCGAACGAGTATTTCGACCGCAAGGAGCCGTGGAAGACGGTCAAGACCGACGCCGAGGCGACTCGCGTTGTCCTTACGGCCGCGCTCAACGCGTTCCGCATCTTGGCAATTTACCTGAAGCCCATTCTCCCAGTCTACGCCGACAAGGCGATGAAGCTCTTTGGCGAGACGGAGTGGACATGGGATTCGCGCGACACGGCCATTGAAGGCATCGCGCTTGGGCCTTACGAATATCTCGCGAGCCGCATCGACACAAAACAAGTTGACGCGATGATCGCCGCGGCTACGGTGAAGCCCGCCGATTCCGGCGAAGTCGCCCACGAGTCGAGGGCGAGCAAGAACAAGGGGTCAGGGGATAGGGGTCAGGAGTCAGGGGTCAGGAGTCAGGGGTCAGTGGCGCCGGCTGTTCCACTTAAGGCGGAGATTACTTTCCCTGATTTCGAGAAGCTCGACCTCAGGGTTGGTGTCGTCGAGAGCTGCGAGATAGTTCCGAAGAGCTCGAAGCTCCTCAAGTTTGTTCTCGATGCGGGCTCGCTTGGAAAGCGTACAATCTTCTCGGGAATTCGCGGGGCGTATCCCGACCCCGCAGAGCTCGTCGGGAAGGAAGTCGTCTTTGTCGCGAACCTCGCGCCGAGGAAGATGTCGGTCGGCGTCAGCGAAGGCATGATTCTCTTCGCCGGCGAACCAGGTGTCTGCGGAGGGGTTGTCTCGCCCGCATCATGCGCGGGCGGCGGAACGTGCGTAACCTGAACGATGATTGACTTTACCGACAGCCAGAAGAAGACGATAGCGGCGGGAATAACGGTCCTGGCGCTGTCGCTTGTGTTCGCCTTTACGGCCTTTGTGCTGTGGGTCGTCTTCAAGGTTCTTTCGTTTGCGTCATCCGCGATAATCCCCGTCGTGCTTGGCTTTTTCCTGTCGCTTTTCTTCAAGCCCTACTACGAATGGTGGCAGAAGCAGGTGAGAAACCCGACGCTCGCGCTTGCCGCGATGTTGCTGACGATATTCGTTCCGCTTGGGTTCTTCCTCTGGTATGCGGGCGCTGTCACGATTGACCAGATATCGAATCTCATACGCCAGGGACCTACGATGGCAAACCATGTCGTAGAGTGGTTCAAGGCGACGTTCCCGAAGTCGGTGTCGCTTCTCGACCAGCTCGGCGTGCGCTACGATAGCTTAGGCGATTTCTACACGAACTACGGCGGCGCCGCGCTCAAGGCGGGTTCTGGCGCGCTCAAGTTCGTCGGCGGCATTCTTTCCGCGCTCGTGACGCTGATCTTCTTCGTGTTCTTCCTTACGTCCAAGCCGAGGCGCGGCAGCGACATCGTTTCGCAGCTTACGTTCCTCAAACCCGAGACGCGCGACTTCGCCGCCGAGCAGATCGATGCGTTCGTCGAGATTCTCGTCAGCTTCTTCCAGCGCCAGACGGTCATCTGCCTTGTCGAGGGCGTGTACTACGGGCTCGGCTTTGCGCTCGTCGGTCTTCCCTACGGCTTTCTCATCGGTTTCATGCTCGGCGTCCTCAACCTCGTTCCGCTCTTCGGCACGGTCGTGTGCCTTCCGGTCGCGATGCCGCTTGCCTATTTTGGCGCGGGCGGGTCTACGACGCGGCTTGTCCTCGTCCTCGTCGTGTGGGCGATCGGCCAGGTCCTCGACGGCTACCTCATCACGCCGAAGATCCAGGGCAACAAGACAGGGCTCGGCTACGCGGGCGTAATCTTCTCGTTCTTCTTCTGGGGAATCGTCCTCGGTCCCGTCCTCGGGCTTCTCCTCGCGATTCCGCTCTCGGCGTTCTGCGTCGTGCTGTGGCGCGCTCTAAAGTCTAAGTACATCCGTCCCGTCGTCTGACGGTTGCTGCCGCCATGAAGAAGAATCGCGCAAGCTGGTCTGGTTCGGTTGCATTCGTGCTTGCGGCGGCGGCATCTGCCATAGGGCTTGGCAACCTCTGGCGCTTTCCCTATCTCGCGGCTCGGTATGGCGGCGGCGTGTTCATCGCGGTCTACCTCGCGCTCTCGCTCACGCTTGGCTTCGTTCTCCTCGTCACCGAGATCGCGATCGGACGCTATGCTCGGCAGAGCCAGCTCACGGCGTTCGGCGAACTTGGGTATCCGAAGTGGAATTTCCTCGGCGTCCTCGCGACTCTCGTGCCGCTTTTTATCCTGCCTTACTACAATGTCATAGGCGGGTGGGTCGTCCGCTATTTCGCGGCGTATGCTGGAACGGCATTCGCGGGAATTGCGCCGGTTGCAGACCCCAAGGCGTTCTTCGATGCGTTCGTCGCCGCGCCATGGGCGCCATTCGTGGCGATGTGCGTTTTTACGGCGGCGGTTCTTGTAGTGATTGTCCTCGGCGTGAAGAACGGCATCGAGAAGGCGAACCTCGTCCTCGTGCCGGCTCTTCTTGTAATGGCCGTCGCGCTTTCCGTGTATGTCGCGACGCTTCCCGGCGCGGGCGCTGGAATCAGGTACTATCTTGTTCCCGACTTCTCGTCGTGCGACAACGTCGGCAAGGTCGTGCTTGGTGCGATGGGGCAGATGTTCTACTCGCTTTCGCTTGCGATGGGAATCATGATTACCTATGGCAGCTACATGCGGCGGCGTGATTCCGTTCCCAAGGCAGCGGTGAGGATTGTCGCGGCGGATACCTTCGTCGCAATCCTCTCCGGCTTCATGATAATTCCCGTCGTCGTCGTGTTCGCCTCGGCTGGCGCGACAGAAGGCGGCCGCGCCGTGATCGACGCAGGCCCAGGCCTTATGTTTGAGACTCTTCCGAAGGTCTTCCTCTCGCTCGGCGCGGCAGGACCGTGGATCGGGCTCTTCTTCTTCACGCTCGTCCTTTTCGCTGCGCTCACGAGCGCCATCTCCATGACGGAGGCGCTCGTCGCCGCGGTCTGCGACTTCTTCAAGATGAGCCGCGGCAAATCCGTCGCGGTGATCGGCGTATGGTCTGTCGCGGTTGGCGCGCTCTCTGCGTTCGGGTACGGACGGTGGAGCTCGCTTAAGTTCTTCGGTCTTCCGCCGCTTGACTTTTTCGACACGTCGATGAACATCCTGACGCCGATCGTCGCCGCGCTCATCTGCGTGTTCGTTGGCTGGATCTTGAGCCCCAAGCGAATCCTCGCAGAATGCCAGCGTAGCGGCGAGCGCGTCGGCTTTCGGCTTTTCTATGTCATCATGGTGCGCTTTGTAGCGCCGATCCTGATTGGCGCAATCCTCGTTTCCGAGATCTGCCGGTGCCTTGGGATCGGCGGCTGGAGCATTTGATTACACGACAATCGCGCCGTTCTTCGCCGTGACCTTGATCTCGGCTCCCGGGAGATATTTCCCTGCGATGATGTTCTTCGCGATTGGGTTCTCGAGCTCGCGCTGGATCGCGCGCTTCACGGGCCTTGCGCCGAACGCGGGGTCGTAGCCGTCCTTCGCGAGCTGTGCAAGCGCCTTGTCGTCGACGACGAGCTTGAAGTCCTGCTCCGCAAGACGCTTCGAGAAGTCCTTCAGCTGAAGCTTCACGATCTCGGCTATTTGCTTTTCGCTTAGCGAGTCGAACTCGAGTATCTCGTCGAGGCGGTTCAGGAACTCCGGACGGAAGATGTCCTTGAGCGCGTCCTTCGGCGCGTTCGAAGTCATGATTATCACAGTGTTCTTGAACGACACCGTGCGGCCGTGGCTGTCGGTGAGCCGTCCGTCGTCGAGCACCTGGAGAAGCACGTTGAAGACGTCGGGATGCGCCTTCTCGATTTCGTCGAGAAGAACGACCGAGAATTGTTTCCTGCGCACGGCCTCGGTGAGCTGTCCGCCTTCGTCAAAACCGACGTATCCGGGCGGTGCGCCGACGAGACGCGAGACTGCGAACTTCTCCATGTACTCCGACATGTCGAGGCGCACCATTGCGTTCTCGTCGTCGAAGAGTTCCTGGGCGAGCGCCTTCGCGAGCTCCGTCTTGCCGACTCCAGTGGGCCCGAGGAAGAGGAACGCGCCAACTGGACGGTTGCGGTTCTTGATGCCGGCGCGAGACCTGAGCACTGCGTCGGCAACTGCATCGACCGCCTTGTCCTGGCCGATCACGCGCTCGTGCAAAGTCGCGCCGAGACGCATAAGTTTTTCGCGCTCGCCCTCTACGAGTTTCGTTACAGGGATTCCGCTCCAGCGCGAGACGACTTCGGCAATTTCGTCGGCCGTCACTTCCTCGCGGAGAAGCGCCGCGCCAGACTTGGACTTTAGCGCGTCCTCGTGTTCCTTGAGCCGCTTTTCGAGCGCGGGGATGTCTCCGTATTTCAGTCGTGCTGCTTCGTTGTAGTTGCCATCCGTCTCGGCACGTTCGGCGCGCGACTTGAGTTCTTGCAGCTGAGTGCGCACTTTGCGGACTTCCTCGAGATCGGCCTTTTCACGCTTCCACTGCGCGGTCATCGCGTCGGACTTCTCCTTTAGTCCCTTGAGCTCAGACTGCAGTTCCTCAAGCCGCTTCTTGGAGTTCTCGTCCTTTTCCTTCTTTAGCGCGATTTCCTCGATCTCGAGGCGGCGCACGTGGCGCGAGATTTCATCGAGCTCCTGCGGGCACGAGTCCATCTCGGTGCGGATTCTCGCGCACGCTTCGTCGAGAAGGTCGATTGCCTTGTCAGGGAGGAAGCGGTCCTGGATGTAGCGCGAAGAGAGAACGACTGCGCTAACGAGTGCTTCGTCTCGTATGTGGACGTTGTGGTATTTTTCGAAGCGCTCCTTTATGCCGCGCAGGATCGAAATTGCGTCCTCCTCGCTGGGCGCGGCGACCTGCACCGGCTGGAAGCGCCGCTCGAGCGCCTTGTCGGACTCCATGTACTTGCGGTACTCGTCGAGCGTAGTTGCGCCGACGCAGTGAAGTTCGCCGCGCGCGAGAAGGGGCTTGAGCATGTTACCTGCGTCCGAGGACCCTTCGGTCTTGCCTGCGCCGACGATGGTGTGGATCTCGTCGATGAAGAGGATGATCTTTCCTTCAGATTCCTTTATCTTCTTTAATACGGCCTTTAATCGTTCCTCGAACTGGCCGCGGTACATTGCTCCCGCCATAAGGGCTGTCATGTCGAGGGCGAAGACTATGCGGTCCTTTAACCCCTCGGGGACATCGCCTCTTACGATGCGCTGCGCGAGTCCTTCGACGATGGCGGTCTTGCCGACGCCTGGTTCGCCGATGAGAACGGGGTTGTTCTTTGTCTTGCGCGAGAGTATGCGTATGACGTCGCGGATTTCCGTATCGCGACCGATGACGGGATCGAGCTTGCCAGTTCGTGCGAGCTCGGTCAAGTCGGAGCCGTACTTCTCAAGGCACTTCTCGCTATCTTCTGCTGGTTCAAAATTTGCGTTCATTGTTTTGTCTCCTTTTCATTGATTCAACAGAAGCAACTTTGGTGCCAACATGAAAACACACGGTGCATTCGACAGAATCGGCGACATTCTGTCTCAAGTGCGACATCGTTGCGTCGAGCGCTTGTGTCGCACAATGTGTAGCGTGTGCCTTGTGTGTGCGCGTGAATTTGGCGATGGAAAAATATTTTTTTTGCGTGAAATTTTTTTTCACATACCCCCTTGACGAGCGCAACGAAGATATGATACAATTCGCACAACCTTTGAGTGAAAAAGGGAAAGTCCTCAGGCGTTAAGCCTGGCACCTAGGTTAAACCAGGTGAAGCGAATGTTGACTTGACTGACTCACAAGAAGGTTCGGTGATTGGAGACGCGAAACTCAAACCGTCGAAAAGAGCTGAATGGCATAACATGTGTGTCGACCGTGCTCACGCGGGTGCAACAAAGTGGGTCGGCAAGATACCGCCGGAATAAATGGATCAGCCGGGTAGCTCCGGTCGAAGGGCAAGCGGAAATCCGCGAGCTCGGAGGAACAAGCCAAAGGAAAAAAACAACAATGAAGAAACTCATGATTGCTGCCGCGATTTCGGCTCTTACGGCCGGAGTTTTCGCGGGTGCCTGCGACGACACTGAAGTTCAGGTTTGCCGTGCGTGGGATGTGTCGATGAAGCTCAAGTCCTTCGGACCCAAGAAAACGACCTGCAAGGGCACGTCTGCGTGCGAGGATGTCAAGACCACTGGTTACTACCTCGACGATGCGAGTCGCACGATCAAGGGCTATCTCTGGATCTGCGAGTACGAGTGCGGCAAGGCTTTCAACGTCGTTCTCTGGGACTCGAAGAACAAGAAGGTGATCATCCCTGTCGCGTACGAAGCCGTTGAGTTCGCCAATGAAGTTTGGGTCTATGGCAAGAAGGCTACTAAGGTTGCTGGCACTCTCGAGTTCGCTGGTTCCGATCTCCTTGGCAACGAGACGATTGACGTTGTCGCTTCTGGTCTGAACGGCAAGCTCGTCAGGGGCACCGCTGAGGAGGATTGCTACATCAAGTCCCTCTCTGGCTATGTCGCTGGTAATCTTGCTTGGATTCATCCGTCGACGTCTACTGGCGGCAGCTCGGGTGGTCTCTGCGAGGAGCCTGTTGATCCTGAGGAGTGCCCGTCTGATGCGAACATTCTCGAATACTGCGACGCTTGCTGCTTTGACGGCTGGTGCGAAGTCGAGAATGCCGCTCCTGACATGCTCCCGACCGTCGGCACATGGAAGATGAAGTACAACAAGACCGTCTCGAAGGGCAAGAAGTCCATTTCGCAGCTCGTTCCTGCTTATGCTCTCTAATCGGAGAATAACAGTATTGTTGTAATTCAAAAAATCGGGGGGAGGTGAATGCCTTCCCCCGATTTTGCATGGAATGTAAAAGATGAAAACTGGCAAAATGATAGGTGCATGTATTCTGCTTGTCACGGCGTTTTCGCCAGTTCAGATAACGGCAGAGAGCACAAATGCGGTCAAGAGGTCATTGCCTCCTCTTGCGCAGAAACTGCCGCCGCTTCCACCCAAGGCAAATCCAGAACCCGTTCCTCCTTCTCGGATTCTCGCCCGGGTGAACGGCGTTGACATTACAAGGGCGACGCTAGATCGCCAAGTTGAGCTAATGGCAGTTCTACTGAAGAACAAGAATCCGAAAATCACCCCTCAGAGGCTTGACTTGTTTAAAAAGAAGAATCTCAAGCGCATTAGTAACGACATGGTTCGCAGAATCATGCTCTCTACATGCCTTGAACCTTCGAACATCGTTGTTTCAGCCGAAATGCGCAAGTCGGTTGAGCAGGATTTTGCTCAAAACTACGGTGCGAAGAAGCAGAGTTTTGAGAAGCTTAGGGGAGTTGTCGAGGGAGCTGGCTATCTAAAGGAATTTGAAGACAATCTTAGACTTGAAGCTCTCATAAAGACGTTTGTAACGACGGTTTACTCAAATAGATATTATGTTTCCGATACGGACATCTTGAAATACCGCAAAGACGTGGAAGACTTCAATGTCATGGCGAATGCGACAAACGCATTCAACAGGGCAATGGCTGCAAAAGTGGCGGAACGTGCTAGAAAAGGTGAAGATTTCGCAAGGTTGGCAGACGAGTTTTCGCAAGATCCAGGCAAGAATCCTGGTGGGCTAATTGGACAATGCGACGAGCATGATTTCGAAGACGCAAAGCACGTTTGGTTGGCGGTGGCCTCGTTGAAAACCGGGGGCGTAACAGACGTAATCGACCTTGAGGACGGGTTTGCCGTCTTCCACGTCAACAAGCGGCTGTCGGCCGAGGAGACGGAGACGGGGGAAGAGGCGCTTTTGCTGTCGCGTATCTTCTTCCGTAGGGCATTCACGTTTCCGCCGCAGTCCGACGAGGATTTCCGTGCGGATATCGAGAAGGAGCTTCGCCAGGCGCTTTTCAAGGACATCATCGTCGCATTCCGGAGGCAAAGCAAAATTGAGTATCCGGAAGGCGTGGTGGAGAACTATTAACACGAACAAACCAAACACAAGGGATACAAAAAATGATAAAAAAGACCATTCTGGCCACGTTGGCCGTTTGCACGCTCGGTGTTTGCCGTCCGCTTTGGGCGGTTGACATTGAAAACGCTTCGTCGGGAGCTGTAGTCCCCGGTGAATGGAACACCAGTTTCACAGCTACGAAGGCATACGCGGAGCAGAACAATATGCCCCTCCTTGTTTTGTGGTCGAGTCCCGGCTGCGGATATTGCAACAAGATGAAGACGGCATGCAATACTCAAACTTTTGTCAACTGGCGGAAAGAGAAGAAGATCGTTCTTCTCATTTCAGAGGGCGATTTATCGTCGAAGCCGTTTGCAGTAAACGACAGCTTGAAATTCCCGTACATGCGCCTTTACTGGCCGGCCGGCAATGTTGACGTGAAGTTTACCGGCCGTTCGGGGAAGATCCCTGCTTCTGGCTCGACCCTTGAGGCCCAGCTGATAAACTACCTTGATTCTCTTCTCGTGAACTGGTCGCCGTCGGGAGAGTACATCGTTGACGGAGGCGCGTCTTCGCCTATCCCCACGCCTTCGACGCCTGTTATCGGAGATGAGTGGAATCGTGCCCGTAAGATCTACGGCACAGCAAAGACATCGGACGGACGCGTCTCGGGGAGACTGATCGTCTCAACTGGAAGGGTCAATGCGAGAAAAGGCACTGCGAAGGTCAAGGTTCAGCTTCTTACCCTTGCCGGCAAGACCAAAACGCTGGGCACGAAGTATTTCACCGTTGACAGGACAACGTCTGGATCTGTTTCGAGCGGAGCCGGTGGTGCTGCGATAGAGATCACTGGCTCGTCTGTCGTGGGCTCTGTCACGTATAATGGCTCTACTTACGATGTCTCCAGCCAGGTGCCCGGCGGCAGCCTCAATGACGGAACGCTTTATTTCATGCTTGACAGTTCCATCGCGAGCTGGCAGGGTAAAACCGTGATCGGCCCTGACGAGTTCCTTCCGCTTCGACAGGCGTTTACGACCAAGAATTCGCGTTGGACATTTCCAAAGAAAGGATCGCTCAGATACAACAAGGGCTCCGATTCGTATGTCATGTCGTCAATGGAAAATCCTTCAGGTCTGAAGCTGAAATATTCGAGCGCTACCGGTTACGTCAAGGGTTCCTTTACTATTTTTGCACATGACGGAACAAGTGCGTCGATCAGGAGGTTCACGGCAAATGTCTACGGCTTCATGGTTGAAGGGAAGGGCGACGGCATCGTCTCCATCAAAAATACAACTGTCGCCGGCTTCCGTATCGGCGATTAGCTCCCAGACTCCGTTGCTGGGGACTGAAATCAACTTTTCTGAGTCGAAGGAGAAGAGGGTTGTTGCTGGCTGAATGATGCGGAAAGCCCTATTCCTGCTGGTCGCGTTGGGCGCGGGATTCTTTGCCGAAGGTGCCTATGGAATCAAGTCCGACCCTGCGCGGATCAAAGCGGAGGAGGCGTCACTCGCCTCCTTCGTTCCTTTGAACGGCTCCGTCTTCAGGATGAGACAGCCCGATGGAGAGACGCGCCTTTTCGTACGGGACGACGAGAATCCGGACGTCCTCAGGGGCGAGACGCCGTGGATTGCAGAGATTGACGGTTCTCGGACGCTTGTGATGACGGAGCCGGATTTCAACGGAGGTCAGACAGGTTTCCTTTTCATGAACGGCTTCTTGAGGGGGATGCTGGCTGATGGCGAGGAATACAAGTTTGCTCCGGCGTCCGTGCCGAAAAGCCGTGGGGGAATAGCCCGTCTCTGGCCGGCAAAGGAAGGGCGTCTAGTGGCTGATTCCGCTCCAGACATCTGGAATGACAAATCCCGTCTTCGCCTTTGGTTTGACAATCCCAACAAAGCGGGACTTTTATTCGCGGAGCTCGCTCTTGCTGCGCTTGCGCTTGTTTTTTTGCGCCCAGTTGGAGTGCGCGTCCTTGGCGGATTGCTATCCTTGTCCGCGTTTGCGTGTCTTGCGCTGACTTCGTCGCGTGGGGCGTTTCTCGCCTTTCTATTTGGTCTTTTTTGCCTTGCATTGACGCGTGTCAGGGCGCTTTTCACATGGCGTCGCATCGCCGTCATCGCAGTGGCGGGGCTTGTTGTCGTTGGCTGCCTGCTCGCGTCCGGGCAGGGTGATCGCTTCGGGCGAAACCTCTTCCGAGAAGGCGCACAAGAGACGAGCCGTCTGACTGTCTGGGCGGCTGTCCCGCGCATGATGGTCGACGCGCCTGGCGGCTGGGGTTTCGGCAATTCCGCCCGTGCCTACATCGACTGGTACCAGGAGAAGAACGACTGTCTGTTGAAGAACCTCATCAGCGGACACCTGACCTTTCTGGCCGAGACTGGCTGGACGGTGCGATTCCTCTATCTGTTCGGCTGGTCGTTCCTGCTGCTTCTCTCGTTAGGGCAGGCTTTCGGAGGAAAGAGTCCAATCCCCCTTGCAATCCTTTCGGCCTTTGCCGTCGCCGCCTGCTTCAATCCTGTAATTGGGACGGTCGAGCTTCTTGCGATTCCCCTGGCTGCGACGGGTTGCGTGCTTGTTCGGCTGCGCGATGCCCGCCTGAAAGCATGGTGCCTGCCAGCGTGCCTGGCGTTCGGCGCATCGGCGGCAGTCCTCGTCGGAGTGGTCGTGGCCGCGGCGTTTCAGCCTCGAACCTTGCGCGTATGCAAATCTGGCGAGGCCGTATGTCTGAACGGAAATTCACCGTCTGTCTGGCTGGCGGACGACGACTATGTGCTGCATGGCGGGTATTGGTGGCTTTTTGGGCATGAGCTTCGCGGCTATTTCGCCGCGAACCCGGAAGCCCGTGCAGTCGGACGCGTCACGTCGATTACGGCATTGCCGCGAGAGATGGATACGCTTGTCCTGGCCGGCGAAACCGGCCGAGCGTATCTCGATCTCGACAGTGCGATGCGCCCGAAGGCTGCGCATACGGTGTTTCTCTCCCCGCCTTTCGGCTGGCAGGACGTTTCCGAGGACGTCTTGGCGGCGTCCGACGTCCGCATGGTTGCCGGAGTCCTTGCCGCTCGCTTTGGTTTCGAGGCGGGAGACCGCCCTGACTGGGTTCGACTGGTGTCGGGTGCCGAACTTTACATTCCACACTGGACATCGTATCTGAAATAGGATATACTATCTCCCAAACCTAAGGAGAAACTGTGCCATGAAAAAAATGAAAATCGTTACGATCCTTCTCACAATGTCCGTGTTGCCGTTTCTCGGCTGGGGCAAGTCTACGTCAATTGCCATTGGCGACAATGTGCTCGAGCCTGACGATTCACTGACTTTTTCGCTGGATGATATGGTCGATGAGATCAACGGCTACTCCGTGCTTTCGGAGTACCTTCCCAACGGCATCGACGTCACCTGGACCGGCAAGAAATTCAAGGCGCCGAAGAAGGGGAAGGTCAAGTACAGCAAGAAAGAAGAGGACTTCGTCACGACTAACGACGACAATCCGTGCGGGTTCAGCGTCAGCGTCAGCAAAAAAACCGGCAAGGTGAAGGGATCGTTCAAGGTCTATGTGCAGAAGAGCGAGAAAAAGCTGAAGTCCTACACGGCGAAGATATCGGGCTATGTCGGTTCCGATCTTACGATCACGATCAAGAAGGTTGGCACGTTCACGGGACAACTTGATTGATGGCGTGTGCGTTTTGCCTTGTCAAATCGTATGGCCTCCAAAATTACAGGGAAGTCCAAAGATGAAGAGGAAGCTGGAAATAATGAAGCATAGTTTGAATGCATCCGTCCTTGCCGCATGTGTTCTTGTCGCGTCCGTAGCTTGGGGTTTTGAGTACGATGTCCACCAGCCGGCGATCAAGCCCCAGTGCAAGGGCGCTGTGCAGGGCGTTTGGACACTTGACAAAGATGCGGCGTTTGCGGCGGCGAAGGCTGAGGGCAAATGCACGCTTCTCCTCTTCACGGGGTCTTGGTGGTGTCCGTATTGCCACACTATCGAAGATATGGTTCTGACCAGCAAGAACTGGAATGACTACGTCAAGGAGAAGGGCTTCTACCTTGTCGAGCAGGACTACTCTTACCGCTATGCAGTCCCAAAGGGCCAGGAGTGGAAGAGCTACTATCCGGATGCGACGGAGGGGTGGGGCTTCAAGTGCTGGTACATGAACCCCGAGTTCCTCGCCGAAAACGGCCTGTCGGTGGATGACGGGCTTAAGGCGATACAGGAGGCGTACGTCTACCAGGGCCAGATGGCGCTGCCTGACGCGACGTTGTACACGATGAAGACGTGGGACGGTGCGTCCGAGATAACCTACGGCCGAATCGCCTACGCCTGCATTGTGGTGATCGGGCCTGACGGCAAGGAGATTGGCCGCGTGGATTTCCCTTGGTACAATTCGGCCGCCATAACGGCCTCCGAGGCGCAGGAGTTCGAAATCCAGTCAATTGAGCAGATTCTGGCAGGCAAGTGTGAGATCTGCGACGATCCGGCCGCCGGCGTTCCGCCGACGGACAGGGCCCAGGAATACGACGGCTGGCTGGCTGACGGTTCGGGCGCGATTGCCGGTCTTGTCGAGTTCAAGACGTCTCGGAGCGATGCCTCTGGGGCGGTGAGGGTCTCCGGCATCGTTGCCATGGCGGGCAAGAAGACCTCCCTCAAGACCGTCCTTTCGCATGACCTGAACGAGCCGGTCACGCTGGAGGCGAAGGGGATCGTGGTGAATGTCAAGTTCGGCGAGCTTGGCCTGAGCGGCGTCGTCGAGGTCTCCGGCGTCAGCTACACGATCGGCGGAGGCGGCCGGGATGTCTTCAAGGCAAAGGATGCGGCGGCGGTGGCTCGCCGAGGCGCTGCGCCGTCCGGTGTCTGGAGCGTCGTCCTCAAGCCCTCCGACAAGGAGGCGCCAAGTCCCTTTGCGCGCGGCTACGGCGCGCTGTCGGTTCAGCTGAAGAACAACGGCAGCGGCAGTGTCGCCGGGGTTCTCGGAGACGGCACGAAGGTCAACGTCAAGGCTCGGGCGATCGTCGGGGACGACGGTGTCTCCTGTCTGCCCGTCTACGCCAGCCTCTACGGGAAGAAGGGCGGCTTCGGGTTCGTGCTCTGGTTCAAGAACGGCCGCCTGTTCACCTCTACCGCCGTCGGTCCGTGGGTTTCCGCCGGGCGAAACGCGTTTGCCGCGAACTACACGCTGGGCTTCACCATGTCTCCTGGCATGGGCAAGCCGCAGGACGAGATGGACCTGTCGGTCGAGGATGTCGACGAGACGACGACTATCCGCGGGCTTCCGCTCGCCTGGTCGCCCTCCGACGACATGGTGGAGATCAAGGGCGCGAAGTGGACGGGCACGGCGCTCTCCGGGTTTTCGGCGAAATGCACGGCGCGCACCGGACAGCTCAAGGGCTTGATAAAGTTCTCGACGGTTCGTCCTAACGGGGCGATCAGGAAGGTGAAAGGCACGTTCACTGGCGTCGTCATGGGCGGATCAGGCTACGGCACGGTCGTCGTGACGGGCGAAGGGTCGTGGGCCGTCAAGGTCGCCGTCTGCGGAAGCTGCAGCGACTGAGCGGGAAGGCCGCCAATGAAGGTGAAACACATTTTTGCGATTGCGTGCGCCGTGCTTGCCGCGGTCGTCGTTTTCGTTCTCGTGCGGCAGCCGCCGGCCGAGCCCACCGACACCGGCAGGTCTAAGAAGGCCGAAAAGAGACTTTCGCATCGCGCTGCGAAGTCCGACGTCAATGTCCGCGAGAAGGTTCGGCAGATTGTTGCCGTCGAACCCAAAAAGCGCCGGAGAGTCCGTCCGGTCTCCGACATGTTTCCGATGCTGAAGGGAAAGGATCACCAGCTCGCGGAGGCCATGCAGAGTGCGCTCGACGCCGACAACTACCGCGGCGTGATGCACTTGATCGACAAGGCCATGAGTTCCGAGAATCCAGAGGTGCGGTCGCTTCTTGTCGATGCGCTTGGCTGGTTCGGCGCAGAAGCGCTCCCTGAATTGACTGTAATGATGGCAGATGCCGATTCCGACGTGGCGGAATCGGCGCAGGCGCAGTGGTCTGTTGCGCTGGCCGAAATCGACAATTCGGAACGGCGCATGGAAATCGGCATGGTGGTCATGGGGACGTTGACGGACGAAGACACACTCGAACACATCTCAGGAGAGGTATCAAATTCCGCGCTTGAATACATTGACGGAGAGGAAGATCCCGTTCGGCAGGACGAGAAGCGGATAGTGGTGGTGCAGGCGCTGCTTGACATCATGGACAGCGGTCGCGAGCCATGCGCGGAGGCTGCGGCGGAGACGTACGAGGAGATAACTGGTTATCCCTGGCTCGGCATTGACGAAGCGGAGCTCTATCTGAGCAATCCAGACGACTACGAACTCCCCGAAGACTGTGACGAAGAGAGCTTCCCCGCATCCCAAGAAGAGATTTCCGACGAGGCGGACGAGACAGACATTTGAGGACATTAGGTTTACGCATGCGATGAGAAAGACTATCGGTTTGCTTTTTGTTGCAGCGGCGATTGCGGCCATTGCCTGGTTCCTGCTTCATGGCAGGGCCGAGGATGTTGTTTCCGACGAGCCAGCCGCACGGCAGGAGTCTGTAGGCACCGTGCGAAAGGCAATCCCGGCGGAAACCCGTGAGTCGATCAGGCCAAAGCCCGTTCTTGGGTTTTCCAGCGATGCGGAGGACGAGGAAGACGATCTTTCGCCTGAGGAGAGGGCCCTCGCGGAGCGCATCGAGAAGGCACTCGACGAGGAAGATCTGCAGGCGGCCATTGCCTGTGCGGACGAAGCGCAGAAATGCGGAGTTGTGGACATACGTCAGGCGATGGTAGACACGCTTGGCTGGTTTGGCGAGAAGGCACTCCCCGAACTGACGCCGTTTCTCGCCGATGCCGACGAGGACGTTCGCGAGAACGCGATGAATGCATGGTCCATGGCGCTGTCGTCCATCGAAGACGACGGGGTCAAGATCTGCACTGTCGAACTTGCAATGGGCGTCCTAAGGGACGAGGATGCGCTTGAGGAGATTTCAGGCGAGTACATCGGCGTGGACGAAAAACTGGCCGTCGAGTCGTTGTCGCGCATTATTGACGGCGGAGGTTCGGAGGAAGGCGTGGCGAAGGCCAAGGAGACGTACGAGTTCGTGACAGGCGACGAGTGGGTAGACGCCGCAGAGGCGGCGCGCTGGATCGCCGAGGAATACGAACCGCCGAAGGAGCCAGAGAATTAATTGACAATGAGGAGGTTGAGCAGATGAATCGAATTGCAAGGCAGGCAACAACGGCCTTTGTGCTTGGTTGCGCGTTTTCATTCGGGGCCCTTGCCGAGTACGGCGTGGCGACCGTGTCGGATGTGCGAGTCGCACCGCTGCTCCGGACGGAGTGGGGATTGGGCGACTTCGGCGGCGGCAGGGCGTTCAACCTTTATACGCCGAACAACTACTCGTGCGGATGCTGTGCGACGGCGTATTCGCAGATCATGAACTACTGGCGCAAACCGAGCGTGACATTGGCCAAGAAGTCCTATCTCTGCTGGCAGGACGGTAATTCCGCCAACTTCACGACAATCGGCGGGCTGTATGACTGGGATTTGATGCCGTCCACGGAGGCAGAATGCACCGATGTCGCGCAACGTGAGGCCCTTGGCCATCTTGTCTATGACTTTGGCGTGGCGGCTCACATGTCGTGGTACAATGCGAAATACTCATACAGCTCCACTCTCCTTTCCGTAGAAGCGCTGCGGGGCTATTTCGGCTATTCGTCGGCTCGCACGTATATGACAACAATTGAGCGGATGGGCGTCGCCAGGAACGACAATTACCGAAATGCCATGTTGGCAAGCCTCGATGCCGGAATGCCTGTTTCAATCGGAATCAGGACGGCCGCGAACCAAGGTCATCAGGTGGTTATTGACGGATACGGCTTTGACGGATCCGGCAATCTCTTCTGCCATCTGAATTTCGGCTGGAAAGGCACCGCGAACCTGTGGTATAAGTTTGTCGACAACACCTTGGTTGCAGGCGACGGTATAGAGGAGTTCGAGTTCCTCTACATCGACGAGATCGCCTACAACATCCATCCTAGCGTAAACGGCGACGTCGTTTCGGGCCGGGTCCTGGATTCCCAAGGCAATCCCGTGGCCGGTGCAACCGTGCGCTTTGGCCTTTCATCCAGCCGGTCGGGCGAAGAGACTGTCACGGACGCGAACGGCATCTATAGCTTTCGCTTTGCGACGAAAGGGAAGTACAAGGTCTCGGCAAGTCATTCATCTTTTGGCTCGGCCGACCGGGTGGTCGATATTTCCAAGGACGGGGCGAGTGTTGACCTTGATCCGTCAATCAACTTCGCCGTGCCATACAGCAGCTTCTCGCTTCTCAGGACTTCCGACGGAGTAGTTGCCAACAGATGGGGCGAAGACCTCGTGTTAGGGGCATCCTCGACATCCGGTGGCTCCGAGCCAACCACTGCAAGTGGACTGCAGTTCGCCGCCGCGACGACGTTTGACGGGTATCTATTGACAGCCGCGGGCGAAATGGCGGGTACTATTGAGGTGAAGGCCGGCAAGACGGGCAAGACCGGCACAAGCAGGGTGACCGCGAGCGTTATGGTCGCCGGCCAGTCGAAAAAACTGTCCTTCAGGGGCGTAATGGCTGCCGACGGCAACGCCACGCTCGTTTGCAACGGACAGCCCGACCTGGCGCTTGTCTTCGACGCGGACACGATATCCGGCGGGCAGGGAACGCTGTCCGTTGTCGGGGTGCGCAACCTGTTTGCGTCAAAAGACAAGGCAGAGGTGTCCAGGGCCAACGCACGGCTGAAGACATGGATAGGCGCAGTCAACGTTGTCTGGGATGCCGGATACCTGACAGTGACAGTCGCTTCAAAGGGCAAGGTAAAGGTGACTGGAATGGTCGATGGCAAGAAGGTGTCGTCCTCCAGCCGTTTTCTGCTGGCCGAAGCGGCAAATCTCATTCCCGTCATTGTGACCAAGCCGACAGGTCTTGCCATCCTGATGTCGCTTCCATCTGACGGAGGCGATACCAGCGTGTCTGGACTTGCTTCCTCTCAGGTCGGCAAGCCGGGGACGTTGCCGTCCGATGCTGCGTTTCATGTAGACCGCAATGCGGATCTGTGGGGCGAACTCCCGGGCGTTGTGCTGACGGAGCAGATTCCCGACGGGCTTCCGGTGACGCAGACGGGAACCAAGTGGACCGTTCCGAAGGCCGGCAAGGTTGCCTATGTGAAGGGAACAACCGAAATTGACAAGGAAAAGGCGGGGCAGAATCCGTCCTCGCTGAAGTTGTCCTATAAGGCAAAAGACGGGTCGTTCAAGGGCAGCTTCAAGGTCTATGTCGACACCAACGGCAAGCTGAAGGCGACCACGGTCAACGTAACCGGCGTAATGGCCGGCAATGTCGGCTATGGCACGGCGACGATCAAGAACCTTGGCAGCGTACAGGTTAGGATTACGGGGGGATAGTCTGTGAAGAGACTGTTGACCGTGCTGTTTGCGCTTGCCGTGTCGGGCGCAGGGGCGGAGACGATTGTCGCCCACCCGCAGGAAAAGAACACCGGCATAACCATAAACGGTGAGAAGGTTGGCGACGTAAAGTACGGCGACAGGTGGTTCTTCACTTCCGGCGCGCTGAGAATAGGTTCTGGCGACTGGACGCTGTCCGGCAAGAATACGAAGGGCGTCGTGCGCGTCGAGGTCGTTGCCGACGCGAACATCACGCTCAAGAATCTCCAACTCAAGGCGTTGAAGGGGCAGTGTGCGTTTGCGCTCAAGCCAGGCGTGACGGTGAACCTTTACCTCCAAGGCGAGAACGAGCTCGAAAGCGGTGCGAACAACGCCGGCGTCAACGTGCCGTACGGCTCAACGCTCTACATTAATGGTTCTGGACAGCTGATCGCCATTGGCGGCGACTATGGCGCAGGAATCGGCGCGAGCACGGCGAAGAAATGGAACGATATGCGAGTGCCGACAGCGGAGCACGAAGTCATCGGCGGCCAGAAGGCGTTCAAGGACGAGTACCGCTGCGGCGACATCGTCGTCAACTCCGGAACTGTCGCTGCGGCTGGCGGGAAGTGGGGCGCCGGCATTGGCGGCGCCGCGCCGGAAGATACGCGAGACGATCACGGCGGAACCTATGGCGGATATGTGATGGTCATGGGAGGGGAAGTCATCGCGTACGGCGGCGAGAGTGCTGCCGGTATCGGCGGCGGCCGCATTGCCTGTGGCGGGTTCCTGCAGGTATACGGAGGCAGCGTACGTGCAGTTGGCGGCAAGTACGGCGCGGGCATTGGCGGCGGCTACGGCGGCGACGACGGGCAGAGTTCGTCTGGCCTCGTGAAGATCTACGGCGGCAAAGTCGTCGCCAAGGGCGGCGCGGGCGGTGCGGGGATCGGCGGCGGACTAAGAGGCATGCTCTGCTGCAGCACGCAAAACTTCTTCGAGACAGACTGCAAGCAGCTTGTCGAAATCTCCGGCGGAGAAGTCGAGGCGACTGGCGGGACGTTCAACCTCTTCGGCATCGAATTAGGCGGCGCAGGAATCGGCGGCGGCGCGTATGGAAGCTTGGGTCCCAATGCCCGCGTGGAAATCACCGGCGGCACGGTGAAGGCGCGCTCGTGCGTCTCGGCGGGAAATATCGGCGTCGGCACATACGCGTATGGTCCGGGCAACTGGCCATCAGCCAAACTGACGATTGCCGGCGGCAGCGTCAACGCCAATCTCGACGACCTAAACAAGAACATGAGACCGCGTCACGCCGATACGGACAAGTACAAGCGCTTCCTTGCCAAAGCCGTCGTCGGCGGACTCAAGCGGACGGGTGCGCCCGTGGAACTCTCCGAGGTCATTCGCTACGACAGCTATAATCTGCATCCCAATCAGCCATACGAGTACGGCAGGAACGACCTTTATCCCGACGAAAGCGGATGCATCTACATGTGGCTTCCGTACATGGATGGCGATCCCTACTATTTTACGTGCGGCGGACACGACTACATGGCAACCGTCGACGCAAGCAACGTCGCCATCGCATCGTTCACGCCAGAAGAGGCTTATAAGGCGGAACTGAAAGCGAACGGCACCACGTTCGACGGCAACGGCGGCGAACCGGCCGAGCAGCTGATGCTCCCGCAGGGGGCGACCTATGGCGCATTCCCGGCGAATCCGACGCTTCCGGCGTATGCGTTTGCGGGTTGGTACACGGCCCCCGGGGGCGGCGTACGCAAGCTGGAGTCCGACACTCCCACGCCGGGAGAGACGCTTTACGCGCATTGGGAGATGAATATTACTTCGCGTGACGCCCTTGACTACGATGCCAAGCCGTGCTACTACGAGGGCGAGAAATGGTTCGGGCAGACTGCGAAGTCGCACGACGGCGTGGACGCGATGCGCTCCGGCGTCATCGGGCCGGGCGAATCGACGACGATGTACATGAGGGATTTCTACGGCCCCGGCAAAGTCTCGTTCTGGTGGAACAACTGCGGCGGCACGAATGCCAGTCTTGATTTCTGCATTGACGGCAAGATCGTGGCGCGGGTGGGCGTCAGCAACCTCTGGAAGCAGTTCGTGGCTGACATTCCCGAGGGATCTCACACAATTTCGTGGGTGTACGCGAAGGGTGAGTCAGGGGCAGCCCAAGACGACTGCGCGTATGTGGACGAGTTCTCATTCACGCCAACGCCGCCGTCCAACGACGACTTTGCCAAGGCCGAAGGCTTGCACGGACACGCCGGTGCCGTCGAGGGCACGACGCGCTTCTCCACCAATGAATATGACGAGCCGAAGGAATCGGATTGGAACAACGCGACGCAAAGCGTCTGGTATGTGTGGTCGGCGCCCGTAGGCGCCAATTCCGCCACGTTCACGGCGAAAGGCAAGGACTACGTCGATGCAGAGCACGGCTTCCGACCGGTAATCGGCGTATACAGGGGCGAGGGGCGTCCCGACGCGCTCACGTGCGTCGCGTTCGCGTCGGACAATGGCGGCACTGCTTCGGTGAACTTCGACGGACTCTCTGCGGGGGCGACGTACCACATCCGCGTTTCCGGCAATTTCGGCAACGGCGGGAACTACTTCGGAGAGTTCACGCTGGAATGGAAGACGAGCGAATCGGCGGCGTCATGGCGTCCGGCGAACGACAAGAGGGCGACTGCGACGGTGATTGACGGCGCGAGCGGTTCGCTCAAGATGTCCACGACCGGTGCAAGCTACGAGGAGGACAAGCCGCTCGACGACGAGGGGCTGCTCTTCGAAAAGGTCGATCTGCTTTCCGGCTTCGAGCCTTCCGCGACGAACAGCGTCTGGTTCAAGTGGACTGCGCCGTTCACCGGCAATGCTGAGTTCACGACGCTCGGGTCTGCGTTTAACACCGTCCTTGGCGTATACGCCGACGGCGAAACTGTTGCCGAGAACGTCAATTCCACCTCGGTTCCGGGATTTACGAGCCGCGTCTATTTCCCTTGTGTGAAGGGGAGCGTCTACGAGGTGTGCGTGGCTGGCATGGACGGCGCGACCGGCAACCTGAAGCTCAACTGGACGAGTTGGGAATCGGCGGAGGTAGAGGTCTACTATGACAGCGGCAGCGGCGAGAAGAAAAAGATGATGATGCCGATTGGAGAGAAGTACAAGGATGCGGTGGCGGAAACGCCAACGGAAACGCCTGAAGGATATGAGTTCAAGGGCTGGAGCGATGTCGGAGATGGTGGTAAGAAGGTGTCGAGCGACAGCGAAGAATCCATTGAAGTGCCGATTTCGTTCTATGCGCTGTTCTCGCCAATCTCCTATAGGGTTCGTTTTGATGCCAACGGTGGCACGGGTACGATGGCAGACATGGTGGCGAAGTTCGATGTCTGGACGACGTTGACGGCTAACGCCTTTACGCGTAAGGGCTATATGTTTACCGGGTGGAACACGAAGCCGGATGGCACCGGAGAGGTGTATGTGGATCAAGAGGAGTTCTACAATCTCACCAGTGTCAAGGATGGCGTGGTAAAGTTCTACGCCCAGTGGATGAAGACGGGCCCAAACTACGAAGTCTTGAACGAAAATGACATTTCCGCGCCGTATGCGGCACCGAAGGCGGTGACGCTTGCGGGCGTGGTATACGACGGCGACAATGTCGTCGGTATCGTGGAGCTGAAGCTCGGCAAGGTGAACGCCAAAAAGGGAACAAGCAAGGTGTCCGGCTCGCTTGTCGGCCTCGATGGCAAGAAGTACGCCATAAAGGCGGCAACCGCCAGCGACATCAACGGAACATCTCCGGTTTCCGTTTCGCTCAATGCCAAGGATCTGGGGGCGTTGGCTGTTACCATCGGTGGCACGCAGTTTGCGGGCTCGCTGGGTGCCTATCATGTGCAGTCCGCCGACGTCGGCGGCGCGTGGGCGGGCGGCTCTGCCGTCGCGGCGGTGGAGCCGGGCGACCTGTCGGTGTTCGCAGGCACGGCGCTTGCGGAATTCCTGCCGACGAACGAAGTCGCGGCGGTTTCGGGCGGCAAGTGGAACTTCGCGAAGGCGGCGAGCGTAAAGTGGGCGAAGCCGAAGAAGGGCGCGGCGCAGCCGGAGATCTACGATGAAACGTCCGGCAAGGGACTCGTCGTCGACACGTCGAAGGGCAAGACGAATCTCTCTGGGCTTAAGCTTTCCTATACGCCGAAGAAGGGCACGTTCAAGGGTTCGTTCAACGTCTACGCGCTGGAGGGCGAAGGCAAGGCGACAAAGCTGAAGAAGTACAAGCTAAACGTCAGCGGCGTCGTTGTTGGCGGCGTCGGCTACGGCGTCGCGACGAGCAAGAGGCCTGCCATCTCGTGGCCGTTGACTGTGGAGTAGACCTCTTGTGTTCGATGGAGGGAAATGTTATACTACACGCATCAATGATGTAATTGCACCCAATGGGAATGTACTATTGGGTGTACAGCGGCTGTAAATTAACGAAAGGAAAATCACAATGAAAAAAATGTTGATGACGTTGGCGGCGGCGTTCTTCGCCGTGTCGCTTCTGGCTGACACGTGGACTGACCCCGACACCGGCTACACGTGGACGTACACCATAACCGGCGACGGGGCGACGATTTACAATGGCGGAGCTGTCGCAATCACCCCTGCACCCAGCGGTGGCGTGACGATTCCCCCTACGCTTGGCGGCAAACCCGTCACGGCCATAGGGCAAAGTGCGTTCTTGGGTTGTGGCGGGCTTACCTCCATCGATATTCCTGACACCGTAACGTCCATCGGAGACTCTGCGTTCGCCAACTGCGTCGGGCTTAGCGACATCTATATTCCGGCGTCCGTCACGTCCGTCCACAAATGGGCGTTCGACGGTTGCAGCGGGCTGGAGTGGGTTTATGTCGAAGCAGGGAACGCCAACTACAAGTCGGTCAACGGGCTGCTACTCACCAAGGACGGAACGACGCTTGTCCAGGGCATCGGCGGTGGCGTGACGATCCCTGACGGCGTGACGACCATCGGGGACTGCGCGTTCTATGGTTGTGACGGGCTGTGGAGCATAACCATCCCGTCCAGCGTGACGACCATCGAGAATAATGCGTTCGGTGGTTGCGTCAGTCTTGCGAGCGTTGTGATCCCGTCCAGCGTGACGTCCATAGGATCTGCTGCGTTTGCCAGTTGCGACGGACTCGAGCGCGTGACGCTTCCGCAGGCAGATGTCGATGATTTCGATGACTTGTTCAATGGGTATGCCGGAGCCGGATTGAAGGTTGTGATTGCAGATGGTGTGACATCTATCCCTGATGGAACTTTCAAGGGTTGCGACTACATAAAAAGCGTGCTGATACCAGGTAGCGTGACGACCATTGGAGTATCTGCGTTCGAGGACTGCGACAACCTTGACTGCCTGTCGATCTGCAGCGGCGTCGGCGTGACGACCATCAAGGCGAATGCGTTTAAGGGCTGCACCTCGCTCGAAGACTTGACGATTCCGTCCAGCGTGGAGACTATCGAAGACGATGCGTTCAAAAGCTGCGACAGCCTTGCCAATGCGGTTGTGCCGACGGAGTTCAATACTGATCCTAAAAAAACCAAAATCTTCGGGACCACGTCTGCCACTATTTACGGTCAGAATCTCTTTGTGGAGGCCGTGGGCGGCATCGCCTGGACTTACACGGAGTCCGGCGGTGAGGCTATGGTGTTCGGCGGCAGTTCGTATGTTCCCGCGATTCCCAAGAACACAGCTGGCGACATAATCATTCCAAGTGTGCTTGGTGGCTATCCGGTGACGAAGATAGGGCGTTGGGCATTTGGTGATTGCGACGGGATTACGGGCGTGACGATTCCGTCCAGCGTGACGGAAATCGACTACAACGCGTTTAATGGCTGCGATGGGCTTGAGTCCATAGTGATTCCGTCCAGTGTGACGGCCATTGGGAATTATGCGTTCTACAATTGCGCCAATCTTAAAACCGCAATCGTACCCACGACTTGCTCTTTGGGCACCGGGGTCTTCGACTACTGCCATCCTTCTATCAAGACTTTATACAACGACGTCAATGTCTTTGTGACGCTCGTGGACGGCATTCTCTGGACCTACACCGTTGATGGCGCCGGCAATGCGACGCTGGGCGACGGCTACGGAGCTCCAGCGGTTCCAACGACCACGGCCGGCGCCCTGACCATTCCCGCATCGCTCGACGGCCATCCGGTGACCGCCATCGGGGAAAGCGCGTTCTCCCAACATAGTGATCTTACGAGCGTGACGATTCCGTCCGGCGTGACGGAGATTGGCGAGTATGCGTTTCGGGGCTGCGATGGACTTAAGAACATAGTTGTTCCCCAAAGTGTGACGATCTGCGGTGATTATGCTTTCGCGTATTGCAGCCATCTCAATGACGCAGTTATGCCCGAAGATCTCGCACCCAACGAGTCCACGATCTTTAGCTCCAGCCCTACCTCCGTAAACTACAAAAACGTCAATGTGGCGATCGTTGACGGCAGGGCATGGATCTATACCGTCGATGGCAGCGGCAATGCGACAGTGGGTGGCGGCGTGTACATGCTGGCGATTTTCCCCGATATGGCATTTGGCGACATTGCCATCCCTTCCGCCCTTGGCGGTTGCCTGGTGACGGCCATTGGGGACTGCGCATTTTCGGGATGTGACGGGTTGACGAGCGTTACGATACCTGACGGCGTGGAGGTGATTGAGGTCTCTGCGTTCGAGGGCTGTAGCGGCCTGACGAGCGTGACGATGCCCAACAGTTTGACGACAATCGGGGAATATGCGTTTGAAGACTGCACCGGGCTGACAGACGTAACCATTCCGGAGGGAGTGACGGCTATCGAGGATAGCGCGTTCTGCAATTGCACTGGGCTTTCAACCGTGACGATTTCGTCCACCGTTTCAGACATCCATCCCTATGCGTTCGACGGGTGTGGCGGGCTGACGGCGTTTTCTGTCGCCCCCGGGAATGCCGTCTATTCGTCGAGCAATGGGCTTCTGCTCTCCAAGGATGGGAAAACTCTTATCAGGGGCGTCAAAGGGGATGTTACGATTCCTGATGGCGTGGAGATCATTGGAGAAAGTGCGTTCTACGGATCCGGACTGACGAGCGTTGCGATTCCGCTCAGTGTGACGACCATCAATGAGTGGGCGTTCGGCAACTGCAACATGCTGGCGAATGTGGTGATTCCGGCGAGCGTGACGAGCATCGGGGCGCATGCGTTCATAGACAGCACCATGCTTACCGATGTTTCGATCCCTGCCAGCGTGACGAGCATTGGGGAGGATGCGTTCCTAGGGACGCCATCATTGACCACGGTCCATGTCGAGTTTGGAAACACTGATCGCGCAAAGGGGCTTCTTGAAGGTTCCGGCAAAAGTACAACCGGCATTATGTTCATTCAGGATGTGCCGCCGACCTATACCGTAACGTTTGATGCGAACGGCGGCAGCGTTTCGCCGGCCACTCGCCTTGTCACGGCAAACATGACGGTGGGCGAACTGCCGGTTCCAACGCGCGTGGATTATACGTTCAAGGGCTGGTTTACGGCGGCAGAGGATGGAGAGGAGGTTGCGCCGACGACAGTCGTGAAGGCCAGCGTGACGTTCTACGCGCAGTGGACGAAGAATGAGATCGATCCGGAGTCGCTTGATCCTTTTGATCCAGGTGACTTGCCCTGCTACGACGTGCTGAACCCAGCGGATATCTGGGATCCTTTCAAGGCGCCCAAGGCCGTGACGCTGACAGGTGCGTTGTACTATGGTTGCGACGTCGTTGGCATCGTGGAGCTGAAGGTGGGCAAGATGAAGGACTACCAGGCCAAGGTCTCTGGCACGGTGACGCTTCTTGACGGCAAGAAGTACACCATCAAGTCGCAGAAGTGCGGTTTTGGCGACAAGCTGGCCTCGTCCCTCAATCTTGATGTCAAGGGCGGTGGACGCCTGAAGATTGCCATCGGCAGCATGGGTGGCGTCAACGTGTTCTCCGGTTCCCTCGGCAAGTGGCACGTGCAGAGCGCGAAAGTGGGCGGAAGCTGGGGCAAGAACAGCGCGACGTTCAGCATGGACACGACGACAATTGACTCGCTTCCGTCGGGAACGCTGGAGGCGCTTCTGCCGACAAATGAGGTGGCGACTGCCGCCGGCGGCAAGTGGAAGTTCAAGAAGGCGGCAAGTGTGAAATGGACAAAGGTAAAGGCCGGAGTTGTCCCTCTCGTGCAGGATGCTACGACCGGCAAGGGCCTTGTGGTGGATACGTCGAAGGACAAGACGAACCGTTCGGGGCTGAAGCTTACCTACACGCCGAAGAAGGGCACGTTCAAGGGCACGTTCAAGTTATACGAGCTGAAGAGCGGCAAGCTGAAGAAGTACACTGTCAACGTTAGCGGCGTGGTCGTGGACGGCGTTGGCTATGGCAAGGCGACAAGCAAGAAGCCCGTCATCGACTGGCCCGTGACGATAAAGTAGGTAGAAGTTGGCGCACCGCAGCCCAGCCATGAAGGTCAAATTGATAGTGGCGGTTGTCGCGTTGGCGGTTCTATCCGTGGCGGCGCTCTGTGCCTGCTTAATTAAGGCCGGAGCGTCTGCATCGGAGCGTCCGGAGGCTGTGTGCGACACAGCTTTGGAAGAGCGGCAAAGTCATCGTGCGGCGGCTTCGCACGCAAACGGTGGTTCGGATGTCTCCGGGATGTCGGGTGCGGGCAGAAACGTCGTCGATGAGCGTTGCGTTGCGCAGAGGGCCGCAGTTGAGGCGCGCCGTCGCGAGCGCGAGGCGTTCATGAAGATGTCGCTGGAGGAGCAGCGTCAGTTCCGCGAGCAGAAGCGGGCTGAGATGCTCGCGCGTCGGAAGGAGGATCCCCGCAGGATGGGGGATGCTCGTAATCGCCGCCAGCATGGCGCAGGAGAGGCCGTGGCAGCAGCGGCCGCAGGGGATGCCGCGCAGTCGGAAGAATCTTCCGAGCGTACTGCGCGCGCTGAACTGGAGGAGCTTCGCGCCGCCGCGCTCAAAGCGCGTGCGGAATACGAGGATTCGATGGGTGAGACGAGGGCGGCCAACTACCGCCGTCGTTCCGTCAACTACTGGATGAACCGCGTCAAGCGGCAGCGCGAACGCGCTGCCGAGCGGGAACTCCGGCATTCATCGGATGTTATGGGGGCGGACGCGGGTGCGTCTGCCGCCGACAGTCAAGAACAAAAAACGAAAGGAAAAGCAGAATGAAACGGTTGTTTCATGGCTTGGTGGCGTCTGCCGTCGGCCTAATGATGGCGGTGCCCCTCGGGGCGTTTGCCTACACGCACGACGAAGGCGGGTTCCGATGGTCATACGGCGTCTGGTATGACGAGGATAACGACGCATGGGAGGCGTCTATCTATGATGTTTGGCAGATTGACGAGAAGGGCAACTGGAAGGAATGGGATGCGACTGCTTTGGTCGTGCCGGCGACGTTGCCGGCAGTTGGAACGAATGAGTTTGCGCGTGCAGAGCCGGTGTACAGCGAAAGCGGCAATTTACTGTCCAACAAGTACGTCACCGTGTACGGTCCGGATGTCAAATCCGTTGTCGCAACGGTTGTATATGTCAATGCAGGCCAGGAAGACAACGAGAAGCTTACGAGCTTGACGGTTCCTGAAACCATCGAGGAGGTCTATGGCTTCGGCAGATGTACGAACCTGTCAACGGTTGTGATGGGAGCCGGCACGGAATTTACGCATGAGTCGTTTGCCGCTACGCCGTGGCTGAAGGCACAGGGCGAGTTTGTCGTCCGCGGCGACGTGCTTGTCGCCTATCAGGGCGCGGCAACGTCCGTAACTGTGCCGGACGGCATTGTGGAAATCGGCGATTGTGCATTTGACGCATGGTGCAACAACGACATGACCAACCTGACGAGCGTGACGCTTCCCGTGGGGCTGGAGGAAATCGACGACGAAGCATTTGATGAATGCGAAAAGCTGGCATCAATCAACTTGCCAGATTCGCTCGTTTTGATTGGCGACGATGCATTCTCCGGTTGCGAAAGCCTCACGTCCGTGACATTGCCCGCGAAACTCAAGCACATCGGCGCTGGTGCGTTCAGCCACTGCAATGGTCTGACCAGCATTGCCATCCCGGAAAAAGTGAAGGAGCTGGAGTATGGAGCTTTCTACTGCTGCACTGGACTTACGAGCGTGGCGTTTTCGGATGGTTTGAAGTTCATTGGCTCTGAAGCGTTCTTCGGCGCAAACCTGGCGACGGTCGACATCCCGGCAAGTGTCAAGAGCATTGGGTATGAGGCCTTTGCCTACTGCGAGAATCTGACTACGGTTACCGGCTGCGCGGGTCTGGAAGAGGTGGGATCTGACGCATTCTACGACACCGCATTCTACAACGGCATAGAAAACGACATTGTCAAGGTCGGCCCAGTGGTGATTGGCTACAAGGGCACACTGCCCGAGGAGTTGACGATTCCCGAAGGCGTGACGAAGATTGGCGATGACGCATTCAAAAACAATGCCAGCGTAAAAACGTTGAACCTGCCTTCTACTCTCAAGGAAATCGGCAGGCGGGCGTTCAAGGGTTCTGCAGTGGAAACGGTGAATGGAGGTAGCGGAGTTACCAAAGTCGCTAATGATCCGTGGGGCAGCGCTGGCGCGTTCGATTCGACGCCTTACGAGAATACATTCACGGCTGATCGCGGCAATAACGGCAAGCAGTTCGCGCTTGTGTGCATTGGCGGGGTTGCACTCGGTTACGTGGGCGTCTGCCCTGCGGAGATTGTCATTCCCGATAGCGTCACCTGCCTTTCAGTAAGCCTGTTTGACTGCGACTTGGACTCCTCGACCACCAACATCGAATCGATTGTCGTGGGTTCTGGCGTGAAGGCCATTCAAGATTATGCTTTTTATGATGCCATGAACCTGAAGACCGTAACAGTCTTCGGTGCATTGGATGAATGGGGATCGGAAGTCTTTTGCGGCTGCACCAGCCTCACAGACGTTACGCTCACGGGGTCGAACCTGCAACTTGAAGAAAAAGAAACGTTTATCAGGTGTACAAATCTTGTCAATGTTACGATCAACTTGGTTGAGCCGGAAGAGAGTGACGATGACGACGCAGAGGCGTCCCTTTCTCTTGATAGTTGGACATTCTCAGATTGCGACAAGTTGGCGAGCGTGAAGGTGACTCGTCCTGGCTTCCAGCTGATTGGTTGGAACACATGGGGTGCGCTGGGCGAAGTGGTCACGCTTGCCGATGAAATCGACACGTTCCGGCTTTGGCGCGTGATGAGAGACGGAAAGGGGGAGATTTACGATTACTATGGTCTCTCATTCCAACCTAAGTGGAAGCGCGTTCTGCGTAGCGCCGAGAACGACTTGCCGTTCACGGCGACCGTGGCCAGCACGTACATTGGATGGCTCACGGATGCGGATGGCAATCTTGTTGGCTCCGTGTCAATCAAGGTCCAGAAGGGCAAAGCGGGCGCAGCCTCGTCCAAGGCGACGGCGCAGGTGACGATGATTGGAGCGAAGAAAATCTCCTTGAAGGGCGAGATTGACGCGAATGGCAACGGGCAGGGAGCACTTGCCGGACTCGTCTTCACGGCCAATGGGCTTGCTGGCACGTTGTCCGCCAACGGTGGGGTCTGGACTGTAGACGGCGCTCGCGACGTGGCAAAGACGTCCAAGGATCCCGAGCAGAGCGTTTTCAACGCGCTCAACAAGAAGGTTTGGACGCTTGTCCTCGCGCCAATAGGCGACAATCCCCCTGCATTCGCCAACGGCTTTGCGGGCCTTTCCGTGTCGATGGGGACGAAGGGCAAGGCGAAGCTCTCTGGCGTGCTTCCGGACGGCACCAAGCTTAGCCTTTCTGCACAGACAATCGTTGGTGAATACAACTGCTGCATCCCGTTTGTCTATTCCAAGACCAAGGGATCTATCGGTTTCATAGTGTGGGTTGACCGCGCTGGCGCCGCGGTGGACGTGACGTCGATCAGCGAGTGGAAGGGCTCCCCCACTGGCTCGGCTCCGTTTGCCGTGAAGATGGGTCTTGAGGACTTCGATACGCTGGAGGCGATTCCCGCGAGCGCGACGTTCTGCATGGATCCAGAAGATCTGCCCGCGACGCTTCAGGGCGTTCAGGCGGCCTTCCTGCCGACAGCGGAGCTCGTATCAGTCGAGCCTCGCAAGTGGACGCTTGCCAAGGCGGCGACGGTGAAGTACAAGCAGGGTGTGTTCGACCAGACGGCGTACGACAAGGGCGTGGCGCAGCGCAAGACGAACAACGCCGGTCTTAAGCTCAGGTACACGGCGAAGAGCGGCCTCTATTCCGGCAGCTTCACCATCTTCACGCTGCAGGGGACTTCGCTGAAGAAGGTCACGGCGACCGTCAACGGCGTCGTCTGCGGCGGCGTCGGCTATGGTTCCGCGCTGGTCAAGAAGCAGGGAGCGATGCCCGTGTGGATCGGAGAAATCGAGGAGGACGACTAAGACCAAGTCGATCCTGTCAGCGATACGCTAACGGACTGGCGCGGCATTACGCTGCGCCAGTCCGTTTTGGATTTACCCGTCCCCTTGCGTTGGGCGTCGGGATTTTAGTATAATACACAACCAAATGTTTATGCAGGGGCGCATACGTGTCATCGTTCTCGCCATAGCGGATATGCTATGCGTGGTGGCGGCGTTTTCCGTCGCTGTCGTCGGCTACAAAGCCACCGGTGTTTTCCTGCGCGCTTATTTCTGGTCGGGTTGTCCTTGGGGAGGGTACGATATTCTCGAATACGCGCGTTTCTTTCCAATTACCGTTGTCTTTGTATGCATTAACGCTGCGCTCAACCTCTATCATGGCAATTGGATGTATCCTTCTGCGCCGCTTGCACCGGTCGAGGAGTTCCGTCGGCTTTGCATCTCGTCTCTCCTTACTTATGCTGGTCTGATTACTTATATAGCCTTTGCCTACCAGACGACCGACAGCCGTATATCGCGTGCGGTTTGCGTCTATGCCTGCATCGTAACCGCCGCCGTGGCGCAGTCGTTTCGTAGTTGGATGCGCTTCGTCCTCAAGCGGCTTGGCATTGGACAGATACCCGTCGTACTGGCGGGTGATGGGCAGGCTGCTCATCGTATCGTCGCCATGCTGAAGGGGGATTCATATTCCGGGATACGTATTGTCGGCTATTTTGCCGGTACGGATCGCAACGACAGGGGCAATCGCTCCTTCCAGGGCTGCGGAGTTCCCTGCCTCGGTACTCTTCATGATGTTGTGCCAGAGTCGCGAAGGCGCAACGTGAAAATACTTTTCGCCTGTCAGGATGATCGGCTTTTCCGCGCACAGATGGATGAATTCGCGTCATGGTTCACATATATCGACTACCTGCCGGCGGCCAGGGCTTTTCCGATTTTCGGAGCACGCGCCGTGAGTTTTGACGGACTTGGGGGGCTGGAGATGGTCAACCAGGGGCGCATGCGCATGACTCGCTTTCAGAAGCGCGTCATGGACGGCATTTTTGCGATTGTTGCGTTTATGGTGTTCCTGCCAGTATTCGTCGTCGTTCCGATTGTCGTCGGGCTGACAAGTCGCGGGCCAGTATTCTACCGCCATCGGCGGCTTGGGCGCGGTGGGCGGTCCATAAACATCCTAAAGTTCCGCACCATGTATGTCGATGCCGACGAACGGCTGCGGAAGATACTTGCCGAAGATCCTGCGGCGGCCAAGGAATGGGAGAGCAACTTCAAGTTGAAGAACGACCCTCGAGTCACGCCGTTCGGGCGCTTTCTGCGCAGAACCTCGTTTGACGAGTTGCCCCAGCTCTTCAACGTCCTTTCAGGCGAGATGGCGCTGGTTGGACCTCGTCCGATTGTTGAGGAAGAGAAGCCGTACTATGGCGACCGGTACGACCTCCTTGCGTCCGTGAAGCCGGGCATGACGGGGCTGTGGCAGGTTTCTGGGCGAAGCGAGACGGACTACGCCCGTCGTGTGGCCCTTGATGCCCAGTACATCCTGAACTGGTCGCCGTGGATGGACATTTGGATCCTGTTCCGAACGGTTGTCGCCGTCCTGACGATGCGAGGATCGTGTTGAGCGAGGTGCATGGATATGGCAACTGTGGTATATCTTTTGGTTGGGGCGTTGGTCTTCATAGGCTTTATCACGAATGCTGTCCCGTGGACGTCGTTCAATTTCGGCACCCTCGTGGTTGACATCCTGTATGTCGTAATCGGGTTGCTGTCCGCCTTGCGTCTGCGCAGCGTAGATCGCGATCGGCTTCGTGCGTTGCGCGTGCCGCTGGTTTTGTATGCCGTCTATTCCGCCTGGTGCCTTTTTCTGATGTTCTACGGCGACAATCCGTTCCGCGATCGCGTGATGGGTTTTCGCAACAACGTGATCTATCCAGGTATCTGGATTCCCCTCGCGCTGTTGGGGCGATCCGTCAGCTTCCGCCGCGTCGCCGCGATTATCTTCTACGGAGGCCTGGCCTCATGCGTTCTGGCGATTATACAGGCGTTTTTCAACGCGAAGATGCCGGAATTGCTGTTGACCCTGCATGGCACCGACCAGCATTTTGGATTTTATGGCACGAATATCTTCCGAGTTACCGGGATTATCGGCAACCCACTTGTATTTTCGGGCTTTAGCTCGTTCATGGTGCTGCTTGGGTATATGTTCTTGAGTTTCGAGGCCCGCCGCCGAGCTCGTTTCCTCATCTGGATTCCCTTGATCGCCATGTATTACACCTATACGCGCACGTCCAATGTCGCCTTGCTGCTTACCTGGGGTTTCGCTTGGTGCATCTGGACGACAATCCCGCTGTGGCGGCGTTTTGTCAGGATCGCTTTTGTCTTGGCATTCCTTGTCGTCATGCTGTTTGGCGGATGCTTCGGTCCGGAATTGTTCCGGGATAGTTTCTTCTTTAAGCGCATGTCAGGTACGGAGTTGACGTCTCAAGGATCAACTGCCGATCACATTGAATCTGCCGCCAAGGGACTTGCCGCCTGGGCGAAACATCCGGTCTGCGGTCTCGGCCTCGGGTCGCAGGGGTACAGTGTCAAGGACCACACGGGAACGTTTGGTGGCGACGGCGTGTATCTTGCGTTGCTGTTGGAGACTGGTGGCGTTGGTTTCATCCTTGCGTTTGCGATTATTGGCTGGTTTCTCTGGCAACTGATGGTTAGCTTTGCCGCTTCGCCGCGCGCAGGGCCGTCTTGGAGGATGTGCGGCGCACTTCTGCTGGTAGCAGGCTATTTCGCCATGGCCAGTGTGTTGAATTCGGCATTCACGGTTCGCACAAACCTGTGCCTCTACTGGATTCTCGTTGGTGCCATGTTCTCGCGCCCAGCAGGGCGGCTCGGGAAAGAAGACGGGGGGTGGTGGAACGTATTCGTAAGGGTTCTCTCCGGCGCTGGAGGAACCGATTCCTCCGTGGACGATGGCTGTGCGTCCAAAGACCAGTCTCGCCTCCTGCCGCCGAATGCCAGTATCGTGGCTCTTGTTAGGTCTGTCATGAAGAACCGCAGTCTCTTTGTCCAGATGACGCGGCGGAATGTCGAAATGCGCTATCGCGGTTCGGCGTTGGGCCTTGTGTGGAGCTTTGTGCAGCCGCTTATGATGCTGTGTGTTTACACTTTTGTCTTTAGCGTAGTGTTTAAGTCGCGCTGGGGAGTCGATGTCTCCGTAGGGGACAGCAAGGGTGCGTTCGCCGTCATTATGTTTTGCGGCATGGCGATGTTCAACCTTTTTGCCGAGGCGATCAACATGAGCTGTGGCAGTGTCGTGGGCAATCAGAATCTCGTCAAGAAGGTCATATTTCCTCTGGAAATCCTGCCGCTTACGCAAGTCGCGACAACGTTTATTCTTGGCATTGCCTGGTTTGTGCTGCTTTTCTTTGGAGCATGGCTGATTCTCGGACGTCTTAGCTGGACGATGTTGCTCCTTCCGATTGTCATGATTCCGCATGTCGTCTTTACCACCGGCATTTCGTACTTCGTCGCGTCCTTTGGAGTTTATGTCCGGGATACGCAGTATGTCATAGGCGTGGTCGTGCAAGTGCTGTTCTTTGCGACGCCGATATTCTATCCGATTAGTGCCGTTCCCGAGAGATTTCGCGTCGTTCTGGAGTTGAATCCGTTGACTGTATTCATCGAACAGGCACGCAACGTCTTTCTCTACGGCAGGATGCCGGACTGGCTGTTCCTCGGCTTGGCGACGCTCGTGTCGCTGATCGTCCTTCAGCTTGGGTACTATTTCTTTGTCAAGACAAAGAGGGGATTTGCGGACGTGTTATGAGTGAGTGACAAGAGTTTTAAGACGATGCAAAAAATGAAGCCGATTGTCACAGATACGTATGACTTCCCGACGCTTGTCGGAGAGGGGTATTTCTATGTTGACACCCTGAACATGGAGCTGTTATGATAGGGAAAGACTTGTTTTGCGGTGTTTCGAAGACGGGCGAATGCTTCATTGAGGGAGGTGGGGCATGAGCATGGAAAAAGTCGCTACAGACATCTACACGTTTTCGGAACTGCGGAAGAACGGCTTTACGTACGTTGACAAGACGGACGCCCTTTACGCCATGGCGTCCGGCGAGGTCGGAAAGCAGTTCTTCATTGCGCGTCCGCGCAGGTTCGGCAAGTCGCTCGCCGTCTCCACGCTGAAGTCGCTTTTCCAGGGCGAGCGCGAGTGGTTCTCCGGCCTCGCAATCGAGCCGAAGTGGGACTGGTCGAAGAAATGGCCTGTTCTTCACCTCGACATGGGCTCCATTCAGGCGGCGGACGTCGCGGAGTTCAGAGAGTTGCTGGTCAGGCAGCTGCAGAGGATGGCGGCGGAGTTCGGGGTCGGCGGTTCGGCGTCCGACATCCCATCCGTAATGTTCACTAATCTCATCGATGCCCTTGCCGCGAAATCCCCCGACGGACAGATGGTGCTGCTCATAGACGAGTACGACAAGCCGCTTCTCGGGCATTTGATGAAGCCGGAAGTCACGGAATTCCGCGATGCGCTCAAGGCGTTCTACTCCGTTGTCAAGACGCTGGAGTCGAAGCAGCGCTTCACATTTCTCACGGGCGTCAGCAAGTTCTCGAAGGTTTCGATATTTTCCGACCTTAATAACCTTAAGGACTGGACAATGCACGCGAACGTCGCAACGCTCTTCGGCTATACGCACAAGGAAGTCCTCAAGTGCTTTCCTGGTTGCATGCACGCGCTTGCGGAGGCAAACGCGCTCACGGACGAAGAGGCGTTCGCGAAGGTCGTAGAGTGGTACGACGGATACAAGTTTGAAGAAAATGCCAAACAGGTCATCAACCCTGTGTCGCTCGGGCTTTGCTTTGACAACAACAAGTTTGCCAACTACTGGTCGCAGACGGCAATGCCGACGTTTCTCGTCGACATCCTCAAGCGCCATCCGTTGGACTTCTCCGATATTGAAATAGACGAAGAAGAGTTGGGTAACTACGAACCTGATCGGCCTAAGGGCGTGACGCTTCTCTACCAGACGGGCTATCTCACCATCAAGTCCTTCCGTCAATTGGGCGTGTCGCGCCGCTATGCGTTGAAGCTGCCGAACCTGGAGGTGGAGAACTCGTTTCTCAAGGATGTCGTCGGGGCGTATACTGGGCAGGGGGACAGCCGGTCTTCCGGTTTCGCAGTTGCGGCCGGCGACGCTCTGTATGCGCATGACATGCCGAAGTTCTTGAAGGCCCTCAAGTCGTTTTTCTCCGACATCCCGTACGATCTCACCGATCGTCAGAACGAGCAGATGTGGCAGGCAATAGTGTACGTCGTCCTTCGCTCGATCGGTGTGAACGTGAATGGCGAGGTGAAAACTAACGACGGGCGAATCGACATGGTTGTGGATCTGCCGGACGATGTCTATATAATCGAATTCAAGCTTGACCGGCCTGCGGCGGAGGCGATTGAGCAGATAAAGGGGAAGGACTATGCTGGGAAGTATGCGCTCTCGAACAGGCGCATTACGTTGATTGGAATATCCTTCTCGTCCGAGAAGCGCACAATCGTCGAAGATGCGGTCGAATGCCAGGAGGTGGTGTGACATGTTCGCAACGCTGCAAAAGTCGAAGAAAATCCTGAAATCAGAATCGAAGGAATCTGTAATTCCCCATGCAAGGTAATTCCGACATAGTGCTTTCTGTGAAGAACGTCTCGAAGTGCTTCGAGATGTACGAGAAGCCCGTGCACAGGCTCTACCAGACGCTTTGCGCCGGCAAGAAGAAGTTCTACAAGGAGTTCTGGGCTCTCAGGGATATCTCCTTTGATGTGCATCGCGGCGAATGCGTCGGCATCATCGGACGAAACGGCGCCGGCAAGTCGACTGTGCTTCAGATCATCACGGGAACACTCGCTCCCACTTCCGGAGAAGTAAAAGTCAATGGCCGCATAGCTGCGCTTCTGGAGCTCGGATCTGGGTTCAATCCGGAATTCACCGGACATGAAAATGTCTATCTCAATGGGGCCATCCTTGGTCTTTCAAAAGAGGAGATCGACAAACGATACGATGATATCCTTGCATTCGCGGATATTGGAGATTTCATTGACCAGCCGGTCAAGACCTATTCGTCCGGCATGATGGTTCGATTGGCGTTTGCTGTTCAGGTGATGGTTGATCCCGATGTCCTGATAGTTGATGAGGCCCTGGCCGTCGGCGACATGTTCTTTCAGCAGAAATGCCTGCACTACATGAAGCGTCTTTGCGAACGGGGTTGCACTTTGCTTTTCGTCTCGCATTCGTTAGGGACGGTTCGGTCGCTCTGTCAGAGGGCCATTCTTCTAAGGGGAGGTCGGATCGTTTGCGATGGGGCGGCTTCCGATGTGTGTAATCAATATTGGAATGATTCCGTTGACATCGTCGGCGGAAAGCCTGCTGCTATCGGGTCCGAGGACCATAGGACTGCATCGAGTGACGCAATGACGCATCAAGCTTCTGGACAAGTGGGGGCTCTGTTTAGAGAGGATCCAGAGCTTGGACGAAAGGTTTCTGAGCGGATAGGTTCGGGGGATGTTGTTTTTACTGGATTCGCCCTCTATGACAAGGATGGTCGAGAGGTGTCAATGGCGCATAAGGGTGAGTTGCTGAAGGTTGTCGCGTCAATGAAGGTGAAGAAGGACATCCCTGCAGGTGCGTATTATGCGTTCAGTCTAGGCAGTAGGACTATGCCGGGGGTGTTGATTCTCCATTCTGGCCAATGTTCAATGGTCCTTCCGGAGTTGCACGCGGGTGAACGTGTCGTGATACAGACAGATTTTTTGTCACCGTTCTTTGCGGATCGCTGGTTTTTCAATTTCTCCATCAAGCCGCAACAGGACAGCGAGGTTTATTATGAGCATGTCTTTAATTCACTTTTCTTTGATGCAGTGTTGCGCCCAGAGGAGGCTTCTTTGCCAGTTTATGGTCTAATCGAGGCGCAAGGTGTTAGCATGTCCATTGAAGTGCTTCGGGAAGAAGGTGCGAAATGTCCTGGCTGAAGAACGTGATCAAAAGATTTTATCCGTTGCCGGTGTCCTTGGCGCGGCGCGAAATTGCTGATCTTAAATGTAAGCTCGCCGATCTGAAACAAGAACTTGAGCAGTCGAAACGGAAAATAGACCAAGGGGTTCTTGATTCAAGAGACGAGATCCTGAGAAACATCTGGTTTTGTTCAAGGACTTCCAAGGAATCCGTCTGGGCGCATGTCTTCAACAATACAGTGGCGAATTCGAGCTGGTTGGTGCGGAAGTCGTTCTCCCCAGGACGATGGGGGGTTGGGTACGCGTATTTGTATGTGCTGTATCGTGTCCTTAATGAAGTGCATCCGCGTCATATTCTTGATCTTGGTCTTGGGCAGACTTCTAGAATGATTGCACAATACGCCGCCGCCAATCCAGATGTCGAACATGTTGTCGTGGAGTCTTCTTTGGAATGGATAGCGTTCTTTCAGCGGGATTTTCAGCTCCCTTCGAACAGCCGTGTGATTCAGGCAGACTATGCAATTGAGGATTATCTGGGGAAATGCGCGGTGCGTGTATTCAAGGACCTTGAGAAGAAGCTTGAAGGTGGTAGGTTCGATCTCGTCTCGATCGATGCGCCGATTGGAGGGGATATGAAATGCCTTTCCCGTGTTGATCTCCATAGGATCGCACCGAAAGCCCTTGCCGATGAATTTGTTGTGCTCATGGATGACACAGAGCGCAAACCGGAGATGGATTCTATGATTGAGCTGCATCGTATTCTTATAGAGGCGGGGATTTCGTGTTCGTATGCCACCTACGACGGGATGAAGGATTGCATGGTCTTGGCATCGGATTCGTTGAAGTATTTGCTTACGTTGTAGTCATATGAAACATGAGGGAAGTATGTCTCAGCTGATATCAATTATCATTCCAGTGTATAATGCTGCTGATACGCTGCAGGAATGTTTGTCTTCCGTGCTGGCCCAATCATACGATAACCTTGAAATTATCTGTGTGGATGATTCTTCAACGGATAATTCTGTCAAAGTGCTTGAGGAATTTGCTGTTCGCGATCAGAGGATTCGGATCATTCGCCAGGAAAAAGCGAATGCCGGCGTGGCTAGAAACGCAGGCTATGACGTCTCAAGTGGTGGATACGTGTTGTTTTTGGATGCAGATGATGTTTTCGCCCCTGATATGGTAGAATCACTTGCACATGGCCTTGAAGAATATAATGCGGACATCGCGGTTTGTGGATGGGTGGATTTTGAGAACGGGAAAGGCATTCCTGTGCTTGGAGAAGGGACGGACGATTGGAGCGTGGTTGATTCGCCTTCGACTTCTGTCAACGTCTATGATCGCTGGCTTGGATGGGCTTGGAACAAGATGATCAGACGTTCAGTGATTGATCTCAACGGACTGAGGTTCCAGTCCCTTCGCTCGTCCAACGATTTGAATTTTTCGTTTTCGGCATTGATCTGCGCCCAGCGTGTTGTGCAGACGCCCCGTCGGCTTGTGGCGCATCGAAAGTCCAGTCAGACTTTATCCGTGACACGTGATCGAGACCCATTGTGTTTTGCTGAAGCATTGCGGAAACACCATGCCTTTTTATGTGATAGGGGGCTTGTTCCCGGAAATGCGGCACTGACGGGTTTCTTTCGCCGTTATGTCTTGATTTTTTCATGTTGGCATCTGGATACAATCAGGACAGATGAAAATTACGAAAAGATATATCGTGAGCTACAATCGCTTCTGGTGGAATTCTCCGTTGCTAGTGCTGCTGGTGATGCGAGTCCATCAGATGTTTTTTTCGCCAGATATCGTTGCATGCGCGACCATCCAACCCCTATAGCTTACTTGCGTGCTGAACTTGAATCCTCATTTGCGTCGGCATGTGTTTTCGCACGCGAAAAGGATGCGCTTCAGGTGGAAGCCTCTGGTCTTCGGGCAGAAAAGGAAGCCCTTCAAGCGGAAGCCTCTGGTCTTCGGGCAGAAAAGGATGCCCTTCAAGCGGAAGCCTCTGGTCTTCGGGCAGAAAAGGATGCCCTTCAAGCGGAAGCCTCTGGTCTTCGGGCAGAAAAAGACGCACTTCAGAAAACAAATGAACACTTGACTCGGACACTGGATACTGTCCAAAAATCCTTTATGGCAATGAAGAACAGTTATTCATTTAGAATAGGAAGACTCTTTACGCTTCCGGTTAGAGCCATTCGGGATAGTTTGTTCAGTAAGAATCACGAAAGGAGAAATGTCTGAAATGACTACGATTAATGAAAGTAAGACGGCGAGGCATATTTTTGTTGCGAGTTGGTTCTTTCCCCCGAATTCCTCTTCTGAGGGATTTGTCACTTGGAAGCTGCTTAGGAATTCGGCGCATGAGTATGATGTCGTATGTTCTACGAGCCACAAATGGGGCTATTCGGGAACAATGCAGGTCTCAGAGCCTAATATCAACATACATCCTGTTGAGACGGACGACTTGAGGGTTTGGGTGAGTAAAGCGATAGAAATGTTTGAGACGCTGTATGTTGAACGGAAATATGATGCTGTGATGACACGCAGTATGCCACCAGAAGCTGTAGAGGTGGGGCGTGAGATAAAACATCGCCATCCCGAGGTCAAGTGGATTGCTTCTCTCGGAGATCCCATAGCCAATAACCCGTATTCGATGGCTGGCATTGAAGGTAACGGCGCGTTGCCCCAGCAAGACATCCGTGGTTTTATAGAAGACATGGCATTTACCAGCGATCGTTGGCGTAGGGATTGGCGGGAGTATCCAGATGCCTCAATCCGGTACGAGGCGGGGATGCGGGTTCTTCAGGATGCCGCTCTGGATGGTGCAGATATGGTTATTTGCCCTGTACTCGAGCAGATGGAGTACATGATTTCAGGTCGTGCACAGAAGAAGCCTTTCTTTGTCATTCCTCATTCCTATGATGAAAGTCTCTATCCACACGATTGTGATAGAAAATCGTTTGTTTTGTCTGCCGATAGAGTCAATCTCGTATATCTTGGTTATTCAGATGCCAGGCGTTCGCTATTGCCGGTGATTCGGGCATTGCGTGAATTGTGCCGACATTATCCCCTGTTGGAGGCGAAGATATGCCTGCATGTATTTGGCAATTATCCGCATGAGCTCTCAGATTATGTCAACTCGTATCAGATGCCGCGCGGGCTGATCGTGTTTCATGGAAATTGTTCCTATGAACAGAGTCTCACCGTTATGAAACAAGCCGATTGGCTATTGCATGTCGATGCATTTTTTGGCAAGTTGCAAACGGGAGGAAGTATTTTCTTTGCCGGAAAGCTGGCGGACTATTTCGGCGCGGGCAAGCCAGTTCTTGCGGTTACCGGCACGGGATCGCCGGCTTTCCACATGGTGAGGAATTATGGTGGAATAGTTTGCCGGGCGTGGGATGAGCAGGAATTGTTGGATGCTTTGGCGCGGATTGCCGGGGGAAAGGCAGAGGTTGTCATTGATGAGGATTGTCGTAGACTATTTGACGCCCGCGATGCAGCCATGAAGTTTGATTCTTATTTGGCAGAGCTTTTTGTGGTGGCGACGCCTGTTGACAAACTTGAGATTCACACGTCGCCGGCTCCGCAGACTGAGAAACTGCTGACGATTTGCGTGCCATGTTATAACGGTGCCGCAACTCTGGCGCGTTGCCTTGATTCGGTGTTGGAAATCAAGTCCCGCGATGCATTGGAAATCATTGTTGTAGATGATGGTTCAAAGGATCGGTCTGCGGAAATCGCACAGAGGTATGTTGACCGCTATCCAGGAATCGTTACTTTGATTCGTAAGCCGAACGGAGGCCATGGATCGGGAGTCAACACAGGAATAGAACATGGTAATGGACTTTATTATCGTGTGTTGGATGCGGATGATTGGATGGATTCCCGCGAACTGCAGCGGTTAATCGAATATTTCGCGTCTCATCGAGAATCGCCTGCGGATGTTTGCTACACGAATTATCATGTTGTCAACGCCAAGGATGGTTCAACATGGCCGTGGCCGCAGCCACAGTCTGTACAGTACGGGCATCTGTATAAATTCGAGGAACTGGATGTTAATGACGTGTATTTCACGATGCATGGTTCGTCCTTCCTTCTTGAAACTCTGCGTAAGAGCGGCGTGAAATGCCATGAGCATTGCTTTTACGTTGATTCAGAATATATTCTGAAGCCGATTCCTTTCGTGAAGACCGCAGTGTTTCTTGATTTGTACATCTACAAATACTGGCAGGGGCAGGAGGGACAGAGCGTTTCGGCGGCGTCGTTTGTTAGAAATTACGAGAACCATGCGACCGTCATGAAGAGTCTTATTGAGTATTATAACAACACTGAGATGCCTTTGGCTCAGAAACGCTATTACCACCGTTTGTTGAAGGAGCATCTACGGACTCATTACCACATCATCCGTGACCTTGATCCGGATCGTAAGCGGGCCAAGTCGAGAGAAAAGGAGTTCAATGCTTTTCTTAGGCATAACAACCGCGAGCTTTATATTTGGAGCGTTGCTAGACTTTGCTCTCCGGAACGTTCAAAAGACGCCATAGCGCGGTTCAGGAAAATCTTGAAGAAGGCCGCCAAAGCGGTGTTGCCGTATGGTATTGTGAAAATTCTGAAAAAGCTGAAGGGGGAATCGTGATTGCCAAGGAGTTGGTAACTCTTCCAGTTGGTTGTTCTCAGCGTCAGCGCTGGATTGACGTCTTGACAGTGTTTTCCAGTGTCGGGGTTGTTTTTCTGCATTGCAATCTCGTGTACTGGAGTCGCCCCAGTGGCATCAGTGGATTGGTGAGTAATTTTATTGAGTGTTTTTTTTATTTTTGCGTGCCCGTGTTTTTCATGATTTCCGGTTGCACGTTGCTGGATTTTCGGAGACGATATGGTACTGGGGAATTTCTGTTGCGACGATTCAAACGGGCGGTTTTGCCATTCTTGTTCTGGTCAATAATGGCTTGGTTGTCGCTCGGAAGTGGTGGTTTGAAAGAACTTGTGCTTTCCGTGCTCAATACTTCGGCGATGCCGGTGTATTGGTTCTTCCCGCAGCTTTTCGGTTGTTATGTGGCTATGTTGGTGCTGTCGTATGTGCAGGAAAAACGACGGCTTTTCCTTCTGCTTGCCGGATTGCTCTTTCTGACGAATTCCGTGCTGCTGTTTTGCGAGAAGCTATTTTGTTGGGGAGTATCCGCCGCCTGGAAATGGCCGTTAGGCTCTGAATTCGTCTTGTTCGTGATGCTTGGATACGTCCTAGGCAAGTCTGAGTTCGGGTGGCGTGTTCGTTGGCTGATTTATCTTCTGGGGCTTATCGGTTTCGGCCTACACTATTTCGGCACATGGTGGCTTTCACCGGTCGGCGGTCCGATCAATATGCTGTTCAAGGGGTATGTGAACTGGCCCTCTGTCTTGTATTCCGCAGCGGTATTTGTCGCGGCTAAGAACATCAGTTGGAGTGGAGGCTACGCGCTGCGGCCTTTGGCTTGGCTGTTAGACAATCTGAAGAGTGCTAGCCTTTCGATTTACCTTCTGCACGGATTTCTGGTGTATTGGTTGTTTCCGAAGTCCTTGCCGAAGTTTCTGGGTTGTGAGTACGGTTCGCTGTTTGCGTACCGGTTGTTCGCTCCGCTTGTGATTGTCGCGACCTGCGTTGCAATTCACTATCTGCTGAGTCGTATCCCCGTAGTCCGTCATGTTCTTGGCAGCAAATGAAAGCATTTCAAAGGAGATGAAAATGTCTGAATATGAGATTGTCGTGGCTGGTGCCGGTATCTGGGGATGCACGGTGGCGCGGGGTCTGGCGGAGGCTGGACAGAGGGTTCTTGTGCTGGAGAAGCGCTCGGCAGTCGGGGGAAATGTCCGTTGCGAGACCGATGCCGATACCGGTATTGAGATCCATACATACGGCAGCCACATTTTCCATACCCATCTTCCCGAGGTGTGGAAATTCATCAATCGGTTTGCAGAGTTCAACGGTTACCAGCACAAGGTCCTTGCCAATTACAAGGGTCGGATCTACAGCCTTCCGTTGGGGCTTGCTATGATCAACAAGTTCTTCGGCGTGGAACTCAAGCCTAGCGAGGTCGATGCCTTCATGAAGAACGAGGCGCATTCGTCGGCGCTGTTCGATGCGTTCTTCCGCGGCTATACTTCGAAGCAGTGGGGGCGTCCGCCAGAGGCCATCGATCCATCGATCATCCGCCGCGTTCCAGTTCGGTCGAATTACGATACGAATTATTTCAATGACTATAATCAGGGCATCCCGCTTGCCGGTTATAATTCAGTGTTCGACAGGATGCTGGATCATCCGAACATAACGGTGGCGTGCGGGAGGGCGTTTTCGCTGGACGATCTGGCTGAGTTTTCGAGAGCGTCCGTCTTTTATTCGGGGCCTGTTGACGCATTGTTCGGCTATTCATTCGGGCATCTCCCTTGGCGCACGTTGCGCTTCGAGCGGGAAACGCTTGACCTTCCCGACTACCAGGGCACGTCCGTCGTGAATTACACCGAAGCGGAAGTCCCCTATACGCGTATTCATGAATTCAAGCATTATCACCCGGAAGGTCTTCTGAACGGCACCTGGGGCTTCAATGCAAAAAAGACCGTGATCATGCGGGAATATCCCGCAACTTGGAAGCCCGGCGACGAGCCGTATTATCCGGTTGACTGCGAGGAATCGCGGACGTTGCTGTCGAAATATCAGGACGAGGCCAGGAAATATCCGAATCTTGTCATCGGCGGGCGTCTAGGCGGCTACAAGTATTACGACATGGACCAGTCTATCGCCGCCGCATTGGAAACAGTTGCAGGGTTTCTTAAATGAATTGTGAGGAAGGAGTACTAATGAAGAAGAAAATACTCGTAGTGTTCGGGACGCGTCCCGAGGCGATTAAAATGGCTCCGGTGGTGAAGGCGTGCAAGGCGCGCCCTGAGCTGGAGGTCAAGGTGTGCGTTACTGCGCAGCACCGGCAGATGCTCGATCAGGTGATGGAGATATTTGGCCTCAAGGCGGACTTTGACCTTAACGTTATGGCTCCGAACCAAACCCTTGCCGACGTTACCTGCAAGGTCCTTAAGGGCATGGAGGGAGTGTTCGCCGAATGGAAGCCGGACATGATTCTCGTCCAGGGCGACACGACCACCGTCATGGCCGCCGCGCTTGCTGCGTTTTACCACAAGATCGCCATCGGCCATGTGGAGGCGGGGTTGAGGACTGGGAACCTGTATTCACCATGGCCGGAAGAGGCAAATCGCCTGATAGCCGGGTGCCTCGCCAACCAGCACTATGCGCCGACTCCACGCTCCCGGGACAACCTTCTTAAGGAGAACAAGGACCCCGCGACTGTTTTCGTGACCGGAAACACGGTCATCGACGCGCTTCATGAGGCGGTGAAGATCATGGACGGCGATGCCGCGCTCAAGGCAAGGCTTGCCACGCAGTTCCCGTTTCTTGATCCGGCGAAGCGCCTTGTGCTCGTGACTGGGCATCGGCGCGAGAACTTCGGCGAAGGATTTATCCACATTTGCAACGCCATCAAGCGCGTGGCGTCGCGTCCTGACGTGCAGGTGGTCTATCCCATGCACATGAACCCGAACGTGCGCAAGCCAGTCAACGAGATTCTCGGTGGACTTGCCAATGTAAACCTCATTGAGCCGCTTGACTATCTATCGTTCCTCTATATGATGCGTCAAAGCTACCTGATCATGACTGATTCGGGTGGTGTGCAGGAGGAGGCTCCGTCTCTCGGCAAGCCGGTAATCGTCATGCGCGACACGACAGAGCGCCCTGAGGCAGTTGACGCGGGGACGGTCATCCTCGCCGGCACGGAAACAGAGTCGATGGCGTCTGCCGCAGAGCGTCTGCTTGACGATGCTGCCTTCTACGACAAGATGGCGCGGGCTGTCAATCCATACGGCGATGGCCTTGCGGCCAGGCGCATTGCCGAACTCGTAGCCACGGGAACCATGCAAAGTTGATGCGGATATTCTACCAGTCGCCTGTTTCCTATGGCTGGATACGCCAGCGCCCCCATTTCATGGCCGAGGGGCTGGCGTCCGCCGGACATCAGGTGTTCTGGTTTTACGCCGCGTCGTTCACTAAGTGTCGCTTTCGCCGGCTCGACTATGGCCATGGCTTTGCGGGAGTCGAACTTCCTGTGTTGCCTTTTGCAACGCGTTTTCGGCCATTGGGATGGCTGAATCGGATATGGGTGTCGTTTTGGCTGCGTCGTGTTCGGGCAGATGTCGTCATCGCCACCAATCCCGTGGCACTTTCCTGGCTGCCCTGCAGTTTGTCAGCAATGCCCCATGTCTATGATTGCATGGATGTTCAAACCGCATTTTTCACAGGGCTTCGCCGGCGCCGCATGGAGGAGGCCGAGCGGAGTCTCGTTCGCAAAGCCAGTGCGATAGTGGCAAGCTCCGATGCTATACGTGACAGTCTGGCAAAGAACTATTTGGCGGAAGATGCACTGATGACGGTTGTTTCCAATGGTGTCCAGCTGTCAGAGTCAGAGTCGGCTATTGCGCCGATTGCCGTCAAGCATCCCTCAATTGCGTATTTTGGTACGATTGCGCCATGGTTTGACTGGGATAGCGTGCTGGATGCTGCCGCCCGTCATCCAGAATGGCGGTTCGATCTTTTTGGGCCATGCGATTGTAATGCGCCGGAGTTGCCGGCGAACGTGGTCTTGAGAGGTGCAATTCCCCATGAATCGGTCATGGTGCAGGCCATGTCGGCAGATGTGTTGATTATGCCGTTTGTCCGCAGCGAACTGATTGACGGTGTCGACCCCGTCAAGATGTACGAGTATCTTCGTGCTGGGCGCCCGATAGTGTCTTCATGGTGGCCATTGCTCGAAAAGTTCAAGCAGTTTGAGGCTGTGCGATTTTACGGCCAAGAGTGCTCGCTTTTAGATTGCCTTGTTGCGGCTCTTGCGGGACCTCGAGAATTCTCCGTCCCCGAGAGGTTCCTCGAGGATAATTCTTGGTGGACGAAGGTCATGGCGATAGATGCCGTTCTCAAGCGATGCGTGGCGGACCGCAAGGAGGCGTATAGATGATCGACGTCCTGCTCGCAACATATCGTCCGCAAGCGGCGATGCTGAAGGCGCAAGTCGATTCGATACGTGCGCAGCGCGGCGTCGATGTAAACTTGATATGTCGTGAGGATGATGAGGGCCTTGGTGCTTGCGGCAACTTCAGCGCACTGCTGGCTGAGTCTCGCGCGGAATACGCGGCGTTCTCCGATCAGGATGACGTCTGGGACAAGGACAAGTTGGAAAAGTGTCTTGCCAAGATGCGCGAACTGGAGGCGATTTACGGCAAAGACGTCCCCTTGCTTGTGTTTTGCGACGGCTATGTGACGGATGTCGAGCTGAATCGGAAGCCTGGAACTGTATTGTCGAGGCAACGTGTCAATATTGCAAAGGGGCTTTGCTTCAATAGGTTGTTGATGCAGAATTTTGTTGCGGGGAATGCAATGTTGTTCAATGCCGCGCTTCGCGAGAAGGCTGGGAAGGTTCCGCCACAGGCGCTGATGCACGACGCGTGGCTCGTTCTTGTCGCCGCTGCATTCGGGCATATTGGCTTTGTCGACGAGCCACTGTACTTCTACAGACAGCATGGGGAAAACGTTATCGGGGCGACCGACTGCGGTTCACGGCATTTCTTGAAGAGGGCTTTGGAAGGCGTATCGGCTTTTCGTTCAAGGTTGGCGGCGAATGCCGCGGAAGCCGCCGCCTTTGTGGAGCGTTTCGGCGGCGAGTCCCCTGATGCTGCAATGGCGCTTGCGACACTGCCGACATGCGGATGGCTGGAACGGCGCATTCGCATCATCCGGCATCGGCTATTCAAGCAGGGGCTTCTACGGAACCTTTCATTGCTCCTGTTCGCATGAAAACAGCATACCTCATAGACAAGGACGCGGTTGGCGGCGGGATGGAGTACATTCGGCGCCAGATTGCCAGGCATTCGGGCGATGAGTCTCGGGTGTTCTTTTCCGATCGCGGTGAATGTACCGCGGCAAAGATGAACGCCTGGGGTGCGGACGTAATCCATGTCAACCACTTGAAGGCGCTTCTCCAGCTGTTTCGCAATCCGTTTGCGAGGCCGAGAGGCAAGGTCGTCTTCACCGTCCATGGGATTCACCTTCGCAAGTATGACTTCTTGCCGAAAACAGCGGCAAATCGCCTGAAACGTTGGTTGCGGTTGTCGCTGGAACGAAGGCTGTACCAGCAATGTGACGAGCTGATCGCGCTTACGGAAACGGATGAGGCGGATATCCAGCGACTCTACGGTGCTGAACTCCCCGTCGCCGTTGAGCCGAATTCGATCGACGCGGCGGAACTGCCGCGGCCGGAGAACTTGCGCTATGCGGCAAACGCCTTTGCCTTCGTCTGCATTGCGCGGTTCGATTTTCAGAAGGGACAGGACACGCTTGTCGACGCAATCACGCTCGCGCAGGATGCGCTGCGCCTTGCTGGCCGTCGGACACTTTTTATAGGCGGTGGGCCGATGCTGGAGCCCATGAGAGCGCGAGCGGCGGCGAGCGGCGTCTCCGATCTCGTAGAGTTCGCGGGAGAGATCCCACAGGCGGGTGCCTACATGACCTGTGCACATCACCTCGTTGCGCCGAGCCGTTGGGAAGGCATGCCCTATCTGCTTTTGGAAGCTGTCGCCCGAGGTCGGCGTGTCATAGCGTCGGACTGTCCAGGCAACCGCGACGTCCTGAAAGGCTATTCGAAGGCGGCTTTGTTCCCTGTTGAGGACGCCGTGTGCCTCGCGCGACTGTTGGAGTCGGCGAGAATATGATATAATGCACAATCATGAATGTGATTGATGCTGATATTGAAGGTCTGAAAATCATCGAGCCGGACGTGTTCGGCGATGCGCGGGGATGGTTTTGCGAGCAGTACAACGCCGATAGATACAAGGCGGCGGGGATAACCGCGGACTTTGTGCAGGACAACGAGAGCTTCTCGTCCAAGGGCGTTGTGCGCGGCCTTCATTGGCAGGCCGGCGAGCATTGCCAGGCGAAACTCGTGCGCGTGATCAAGGGCGCGGTCTGGGACGTCGCTGTTGACATCAGAAAGGGTTCTCCCACTTTCGGTAAGTATGTGTCAGTCGTTCTGACGGGAGACAACAAGAAGCAGTTCTTCATCCCGCGTGGATTTGCCCATGGCTTCGTGGTACTCGAAGATGAGACGCTCTTTTCGTACAAGTGCGACAACCTCTATTGCAAGGAGAGCGAACGCGGCCTTATGTTCAACGACCCCGCGCTCAAGATAGAGTGGCCAGAGATCGACGTCGAGATCAAGCTTTCGGACAAGGATCAGAAACACCCGCCGCTCGCGGAAATCGAGCCGTGGCAGGCAAGTTAAGGAGGCAGGGATATGGCAAGAAAAGGCATTATACTCGCAGGAGGCGCTGGCACGCGCCTCCACCCGCTTACGAAAGTCGTTTCTAAGCAGCTGTTGCCAGTGTATGACAAGCCGATGGTGTTCTATCCGCTCTCAACGCTGATGCTAGCTGGCATCCGCGAGGTGCTGGTCATCTCGACTCCGCAGGACCTGCCCAACTTCGAACGGCTCCTTGGCGATGGCTCGGATCTCGGCATGAAGTTCTCATACAAGGTACAGGAGGTTCCAAACGGACTCGCCCAGGCTTTTGTACTCGGACGCGAGTTCCTTGGGGATGACGATGCCTGCCTCGTTCTCGGCGACAACATTTTCTACGGGGCAGATCTGCCGCGTTTGCTGAAGGCCGCTGCCGCCAAGAAGGAGCCGACGGTATTTGGCTATCGCGTGAGCGACCCGGAGCGCTACGGCGTCGTAGAGTTCGATGCGGCTGGGAAGGCGATCTCGCTTGAGGAGAAGCCGGCCAACCCCAAGTCGAACTATGCCGTCGTTGGCCTTTACTTCTATCCGAACGACGTCGTCAAGAAAGCAGCCGTGCTGAAGCCGTCGGCGCGAGGCGAGTACGAGATCACCGATCTAAACCGCGAGTACCTGAACGAGGGCCGTCTCACCGTCGAGACGATGGGGCGCGGTTTCGCGTGGCTCGACACCGGCACGCACCAGTCGCTTGCTGACGCGACCAACTTTGTGCGCGCGCTCATCGAGCGCCAGGGGCTTCAGATCTCCTGCATCGAGGAGATTGCCTGGTCGTGCGGCTGGATCGACGACGCGCAGCTGCGGCATCTCGCCGACGGCTACGGCAAGAGCTCTTACGGCACCTATCTCAAGAATCTCGTGAAAGGAATCTGACAATGGCCTATTCCAAGCGTTGCATCGTGACCGGCGCCGCCGGCTTTATCGGTTCCGCCCTCGCGCGGCTTCTCCTGAAGGAGACCGAGGCGACGGTACTTGTCGTCGACAAGCTCACCTACGCGGGCGTGCCCGAGTCGCTCAAGGAAGTCGGGCTAGACCCCGCGACGCTCGCCTCGTCCAATCCCCGGCTCTCTTTCATGAAGGCCGACATCTGCGACCAGGAGGCGATGGATCGCGCGTTTGCGGAGTTCCGCCCCGATACTATCTTCCACCTCGCGGCGGAGTCTCATGTCGACCGCTCGATTGATGGCCCGGGTGAATTCATTCGCACCAACGTTGTCGGCACGGCGACGCTTCTGCAGGCCGCTCTCAAGTATTGGAAGACGCTCGACGACGTGGGCCGCGCGGCGTTCCGCTTCCAGCACATTTCGACGGACGAGGTGTACGGCACGCTCGGCGAGACGGGCTTCTTCACAGAGAAGACGCCTTATTCGCCCCACTCGCCGTACTCCGCATCGAAGGCCTCAAGCGACCACCTCGTCAGAGCATGGCGCGACACGTACGGGATGCCGACATTGATTACGAACTGCTCGAACAACTACGGCCCATACCATTTCCCCGAGAAGCTAATCCCGCTCATCATTCTCAATTGCCTTGACGGGAAGCCCCTGCCGGTCTACGGCAAGGGCGCGAACGTGCGCGACTGGCTCTATGTCGACGACCATGCGCGCGCGCTTCTCCTCGTGAACGAGAAGGGCGTCCCCGGCGAGACGTATAATGTGGGTGGGCACAACGAGCGCACGAACCTCGAGGTCGTGAAGACGGTCTGTGCGATTCTCGACGAGTTGCGGCCATTGTCCCAGACGTCCCACTCGTCCCATTTGTCACATTACTCAGACCTTATTACCTATGTTGCCGATCGCCCTGGACACGATCTTCGCTACGCTATCGACCCCGCGAAGCTCATGGACGAGCTTGGCTGGCGTCCGCGCGAGAACTTCGAGACTGGCATCCGCCGTACGGTGCAGTGGTATCTCGACAACGAGTGGTGGTGGAAGCCCATCCACGAGAAAAAGTATTCGGGCCAGCGCCTCGGCACCGGCAAGTGACCTCTTCGCCTGCTTCATGAAGGCCGCCCTGCTTCATTACTGGCTCACGAACGTGCGCGGCGGCGAGAAGGTGCTCGCCGCACTCGGGGAAATGCTGCCGGAGGCGGATGTTTTCACCCATGCCTACGTCCGCGGGAACATGGAAGGGCTGTTCGACGGGCGTAAGGTGACGGAAAGTTTCATCGCCAGCATGCCGTTCGGGCGCAAGCATCCGCAGGCGTATCTCCCGCTCATGCCAGCTGCATCGCGTTCGCTGAAACTGGACGGCTATGAACTCGTCGTTTCCAGCGAATCCGGCCCCATCAAGGGGATCCGCAAGCCGAAGGGCGCGCGCCACGTATGCTATTGCCATACGCCGATGCGCTACCTCTGGGACATGCACGACGAATATTTCCGTACGGCCGGAATCGGCGGCAAGCTCGCGATGAAGCTCTTTACGCCGTATCTCCGCCGCGAGGACCTGAAGAGCGCCGAGTCCGTTGACGAATTCGTCGCGAACTCCGTTTTCGTCGCAGAGCGCATCAAGCGCATTTACGGACGCGACTCCGTCGTCGTGCATCCTCCGGTCGATGTTGAGTTTTTCTCTGCGGCAAAGCGGAAGGCTGGCGACTACTACCTCTATGTCGGCGAGTTGCGTGACTACAAGCGGCCAGACCTCGCGGTTGCGGCGACGCTCCGGATGAATCGCAATCTGATTGTGGTTGGTAATGGAAAGCAGTGCTCCCGACTAGAGTGCGAGGTCGGCGGCCGCAGCAACGTCGTCTTCGCTGGGCGCATGGCAGACGAAAAGTTGCGCGGGCTTTACGCAGGCGCGAAGGCGTTGCTGTTTCCGGGCCTTGAGGATTTCGGCATTGTTCCCGTCGAGGCGCAGGCCGCTGGCTGCCCCGTCATTGCGTATGGCGCGGGCGGTGCGTTGGAGACCGTCGTAGAAGGGCGAACTGGTATGTTCTTCAAGGAGCAGACGGTCGAGTCTCTTTGTGCGGCAATCGAAGAGTTTGAGTCGTGCGAGTTCACTGCCGACGCCTGTCGCGAAAACGCCCGACAATTTGCGAAGTCGGTTTTCATCGACAAGATGAAGGGAATTCTGGTTCGTTAGAATCTGATGTCGCAAAGCACATGCGGCGTATTGGCGGGAGCGCATGATTTTGGTACAATACCGCCAATGGGTACAATGCGTTTTATTCAGTGTTTTGCGCTTGCCGCCGTTTTTGCGGGATGCGGCACATACCATGCCGTTCGTGAGGCGCGGAGCGCCCAGAAGGCGTATGCCGACCGAGGCATTGGGGCCGACACCCAAGCAGAGAAGGTCGATCTCAAGGGATGCAATCTCGCGCAGCTTGTCGACTTTGCTATCGCGAACCGCCCTACTATGGTCCGTGCGCGCCTTGCGGTAGAGGATGCGCGCATAGCCCTCAGGCAGGTCGCGGCAGATGCGCCGCTCCTTTCGTCGACCCCTTGGGGAGGGCTGGACGCCTCGGCGTCGATAGGTCGCTCGGAGTCGTCGAAGCAAGCTCACAAACTTCACGGGAAGACAGACGGTTCTGCCTCTGGATCGCTCTCCTTGGACATTCTCATCTACGACTTTGGCCGCAACGCTGCGGAAGCGCGCGCACTCTCAGAAGAAGTCATTGCCGCCGAAACGTCGCTTATAAGCACTGGATATACTGTCTTTGAGGAAGTGGCGGTCGCGTATTTCGCGCTCCTAAGGAACGAGGCGCTTTTCGAAGTAGCGCTTACGAACAAAGCAGAGTACGCGGAGCATCTCGAACAGGCGGAACTCAGGAAGGAGCATGGCGAGGCGAAGGAACTTGACGTCCTCAAGGCGAAACTCGACCTCGCAAAGGCGGTGCAGAACGTAGTCGCGGCGTCGAACGACGTCGTGACGGCTGGTGCCGAGCTTATGGCGGCTCTTGGGGTTGACGCTGCGTCGGGTGATTTCAGAACTGTTCTCGGTTCGCGCGATGTCGGTCTTTCGCAGCTTTTCTGCTCGCTTGCGGATACTTCCACCAGTGCCTCGGAGCTCTATGGTTCCGCGTGTACTAACGCGCCGTTGGTGCAGTCCGCCCGCGCACATCTCAGGGCCGCGTCGCACGAGGTCGACGCGGCGGTGGCAAACCTCTATCCGACTCTTAGCGCCAGCATTGCGCTAAACTGGGCCGATCCCCTCTGGTATTGGCGCTGGGGCGTGAATGGCGCCATGTCGCTCTTCACGGGCTGGCGCAAGACCGCCGCCGTCGAACGCGCGACGATTGCGCTTGATTCCGCCGCGCACGGCGTAGACTCCGCCGAGCTCGAGCTCTCGCGTGAGATAGAGCTTGCCGTCGCCGAGCGTGACAATGCCGTTGAGGCGCTTGCGGCCGCCCGCTCAAGCGTCAGGAGCGGCAAGGAGAACCTCGACACGGTGCGCGAGCAGTACCTGGTCGGCGACGTGAGCCGCATCGAATTCACTGCCGCCGTGTCGAGCTACGCCTCGTCGCTCGGCGACCGCGTGCGCGCGTTCTATCGCGGCCAGATTGCCGAGGCAAAGCTTTTCAGGGTTGTGGGCCGCTGGCCCGAATACACGGAGGAGACGATCAGTGAAGACGAAAAATGAGGCGGCTTGCGCCGCGTTGCTGCTTGGTTGCCTTGCGCTCGTCGCGGGTTGCGGCGAAGGCAAGTCGCTTGTCCCGAGCCGCAAGGCGCCGTCCTTCCGCACCGCTCCCATAGCGCACACGGACATCGTTCGCACGGTTTCCGCTACGGGCTCCGTCACGCCGCGCAATTCCTCGAAGGGGATTCCCGTGGGCGCGCAGGTCAACGGCAAGCTAATAAAGCTCTATGTCGACTACAACGACATCGTGACCAACGGGCAGGTCGTCGCGCTCATCGACCCGCAGGTCTACGACGCGAACTACAAAAGCGCGGTCGCGCAGCTGCACGTAAACAAGGCGAATGTCTCCGTTCGCGAGGCGGCCGTTCGCTCCTCTGAGGCCGAACTCGCCCTCGCGCAGAAGACATACGACCGCAAGAAGGCGCTTGTGGAGAAGAAGGTTGCTCCAGTCGCCGACCTCGACAGCGCCGAGGAGTCGCTTGAACGCGCAAAGGCCGGGCTCGAAAGCGCGAAAGCGAGTTTGAACAGCGCTCACGCCTCTGTTGAGCAGTCCGAGGCCACTGTCAGCAAGGCGAAAGCCGACCTCGACTACTGCACGATCGTCTCTCCCGTAGACGGCATAGTGATCGACCGCAAAGTAGAGGAGGGCGAGACCGTCGTTTCGTCGATGAACGCTGTGCCTGTCCTCACCATTGCGGAGGACCTCGACACAATTTGGGTTGCGGCCGACATCCCCGAGGCCGACATCGGCGGCATCCAGGTTGGCCAGGACGTCACTTTCACCGTCGACGCGTACCGCACGCGGTTCAAGGGCAAGGTGAAGCAGATAAGGAAGGCGTCGACGACGACGAGCAACGTCGTGACGTTCCCCGTGATTGTCGAGGCCGAGAACCCAGGCCAAAAGCTTTTCCCCGGGATGACAGCAACGCTCTCCATTGAGACGGCGCGCGCCGAGAACGTGCTTGCCGTCGCGGCGGCGGCGTTCAGGTTTCGCCCGAAGGACGAGGATCGCGAGCGCATCGCCGGCGAAATCCCGCGCGGGCGCAAGATCTGGCTTGCGCCGCGGAAAGAGGGCGATCCGCTGGAGTATGTCCGCGTTGAAGAAGGCGTCACGGATGATTCGTTCACGTCCATCGTCTGCGAGGGCGTTGAAGCACTTGAGGGTCGTGAGGCGGTCGTCGGCTACCAGACGGCGAACATGGCCGCAATGGACGACAAGGACTCGACGAATCCCTTTATGCCGAAGTTCCCGAAGCGCAACCAGAACAAGGGAACCGCGCCCGAACCTAAGAAGTAGGTAATGGCAATTGGTAGGGGCGCCTTTCCAAGGCGACCGCAAGTATAACGAAAATATGGCTCATCTTATCGAGATTCGCGACATGTACAAGATCTACGCCATCGGCGACGAGCCGGTGCATGCGCTTGACGGCGTGTCGCTCTCGGTAGACGACGGCGAGTTTGTTGCAATAATGGGCTCGTCGGGCTCAGGCAAGTCGACGATGCTCAACATTCTCGGCTGCCTTGACGTGCCGACAAAGGGCTCGTATCTTCTCGACGGCCTCGAGGTCGCAAAGCGCTCTCCTGCCGAGCTCGCCCGCATCCGCTGCATGAAGCTTGGCTTCGTCTTCCAGAACTTCAACCTCCTCCCGCGCACGAGCGCGCTCGAAAACGTCGAGCTTCCCGATCTCTACATGGGGCGGCTAAGCCGCCGCGAGCGCAAGGAGCGCGCGATGGAGCTTCTTGCGCGAGTGGGGCTCAAGGGCCGCGAGATGCACACTCCGGCGCAGCTCTCCGGCGGCCAGCAGCAGCGTGTCGCGATTGCCCGCGCTCTCATGAACAACCCGCCGGTCGTCTTCGCAGACGAGCCGACTGGCAACCTCGACACGAAGAGCTCCATCGAGATAATGAACCTCTTCACCGAGCTTTCGAACGAGGGCATCACAATCGTCATGGTCACGCACGAAGACGACATCGCCGCATACGCGAAGCGCCATGTCGTGATGCGCGACGGCAAGGTGATGCGCGACGACTTGAACGACGGCACCGGCCGCAAGAGCCAGGACGAGGTGGCGCGGCTTGTAAAGGAGGCGCTTGCATGAGCTTCCTTACGATCTTCAAGGTGTCGCTTCGCTCGCTTGGCCGCAACCCTGTCCGGTCGTTCCTCTCATGCCTTGGCATCGGTATCGGCATCGTCGCCGTCATTCTCGCGATGGCTATTGGCGAGGGCGCGAAGACGATGATGGTCAAGGAGATTTCGTCGATGGGCAACAACCTCATGATGGTGTTCCCAGAGCGGCGCAACCGCGGGCCGGTCTCAGGCGGCATGGGCCAGGGCCAGACTATGACGGCCGAGGACGCCGAGGCGATCAAGCGCGAGCTTGCCCATCTCGTCCAGGGCGTGAGCCCACAGGTGCGGACGACTGTGCAGATGATGTACGGCTCGAAAAACTGGTCCGGCAACGTTCAGGGCGTCTCGCCAGATGTCCTCACCATAAGCAACTGGGCGGTGACGGACGGGCGCTTCTTCACGGACGACGAGACAAGGCTCGCCGCGCGCGTGTGCGTAATCGGCACGACTGTTCAGTCAAACCTCTTTGGCGATGACGAGAGTCCGATCGGCAAGATAATCCGTCTCAAGAACATGACGTTCCGCGTCATCGGCGTCCTTGGCTCGAAGGGCGCGAATAACTGGGGCCAGGACCAGGACGACGTCATAATGGCACCCTACACGTCTGTGCACCGCTATCTCCAGCGCTCTAAGTTCAACACCATCAACATGATGAATCTCTCGCTCGTCTCGATGGATGACCTCGACGAGGCGAAGCGCGAAGTCGCGGCGCTTCTTCGCCAGCGCCATCACCTCGCGGACTGGCAGGACAACGACTTTGAGACGCGCGACACGACCGAGATTATGAATACGATCGGCTCGGTCACTGGGATAGTGGGGATGCTGCTTCTCATCTTCTCCGTCATTACGCTCGTCGTCGGTGGCATCGGAATCATGAACATCATGCTTGTCTCGGTCACCGAGCGCATCAGGGAGATTGGCCTCAGGATGGCTATCGGCGCGACGCCGCGCAACATCCTTGTTCAGTTCATTCTTGAAGCGATGGTCCTTTCGACTGTCGGCGGCGCTGCGGGAGTGGCGATTGGCATCGGCGCATCCTACGTCGTTGGTGCTGCGGCTGGCTGGCCAGTCCTCGTCGAGGTGACCTCGGCTGTTTACGCGTTTGTGATTTCCTCCGTCGTCGGTCTTTTCTTCGGCTTCTACCCCGCCTGGCGCGCGTCGAAGCTCAACCCGATCGACTGCCTCCGCTACGAATAGAAGGGCTCAAATTACCGTTGCCTAACTTGTTAGGTGGGTGGTATAATGACGGCGTTATTTCAAACCACAAAAAAGGAGAAACAAAAATGGCTCACAAGATTGCTGCCGACAAGTGCGTTGCGTGCGGTTGCTGCAAGGACGCTTGCCCCGCCGAGGCTATCAGCGAGGGTACGCCCTACGTGATCGACGCCGACAAGTGCGTTGACTGCGGCGCCTGCGCCGCTACCTGTCCGAACGAGGCGATCGCCCCGGCCTAAGGTCGATAAAGATTGTTCGGAGGCGTCCGAAGGCTCTGTGCCGTTCGCGCTACTGTTCGGCGGTGGAGCGAAGGTCCGAGCGAGGGGATACGGCGTATTCGCCGAGGGGTCCCCGAGGAGGAGCCTTCGCTCCACCGCCGAACAAATGTCTTTAAAGACAATGCCTAAAATGGCGCGCCCGTGCGGGCGCGTCCTTTTATTTGGTATAATATTGGCGACATGATCGACTTCATAAAAGAGACTCTTCTGCTTCTGCCGTTTCTCTTCGTAACCTACCTTGTGCTCGAGGCGATCGAGGCCCATGCGGGCGGTGCCTTGGAGCGCAGTCTTGAGAGGGCGAAGTCCGTAGGGCCGCTCGCTGGTGCTCTCGCCGGCGCGATTCCGCAGTGCGGCGTATCTGCCGCGGCCGCATCGCTCTACGCGGGCGGCGTAGTAACCGTTGGCACGCTCGTTGCCGTGTTTCTCTCGACTTCTGATGAACTCATTCCAGTTCTTATTTCTAAGCAGGTGCCTGCCGCGCTTATGGTGAAGATAGTCGCCATCAAGGTGGCGGCGGCGATTGCTGTCGGCTTTTCGCTCAACGGCATCCTTGCCTTTGCGCGGCACATTCGCCGCCCTGTCGCAGTCCACGACCTTTGCGCTCACAGCCACTGCGGCTGCACCGAACACAAGGGCATTCTCGTCCCTGCGCTGATACACACAGCGGAGATTTTCACTTTCATCGTCATCGTCTCTGGCGCAATCGAACTTGCGATGCACTATTTTGGCGAAGACTGCCTCAGTTCGCTCCGGCTGAACACTCCCGTTTTCGGTGAGCTCGCGGCGGGGCTCGTCGGTCTGATACCGAACTGCGCCGTGTCGGTCGCGGGTGCCGAACTCTACTGCAAGGGCGCGATGAGCGCGGGCGCCCTTATGGCCTCGTCGTTCGCCGGTTCCGGGCTCGGGCTGCTCGTCCTATTCCGTACTAACCGCAACATGAAGGAGAACCTTGCCATTCTCGCCGTCGTCTATGTCGTAGGCGTCGCGCTTGGGTGGCTTACGGGGCATCTGATATGAAGAAAAAGATAGTCAAATGGTTCAAGACAGTAATCAATGACTTTAATACAAGCCATTGCGCAATGCATGCGGCGGGGCTCACGTATTTCGCGATGCTTTCCCTTGTGCCGCTCCTGTGCGTGCTTCTCTCGGTGGCGAAACTCTGCGGTGCCGATGACTTCGCGCGTGATAAGATCAACTCCAACTTAGATGCGATGATCTCGAACGTTGAGCACGCCCAGGAAGACGAGCTTGCCAATGTTGCGCCCATCAGCGAGGAGGAGCGCGAGCGCAGACGAATCGCCGCAGAGGAATTTGCTGCCCAGGCGCGCGAGATATCCAACAAGCTCTTCGAGAGAATCGCGCAGTTTGACGTGTGGACGTTCGGCTGGATCGGCTTTGGCTTCCTCGTGTGGACGGTCATCAGCGCGATAAGCATGGTCGAGACCAGTTTCAACGAGGTCTTCCATGTTGAGAAGGCGCGGCCAATATGGAAGCGTGCCTACCTGAATATTTTCACGGCGGTGATTTTGCCGATCTTTGCCGCCCTTGCGCTTTCGGTGCCGATTCTCGCCGTCGCGAAGCAGATCATCGTTGCGACCATGGGCGCAACCTGGCTCACCAAGTGGGTCTCTGACGGGCTTATCTGGTTTCTCGACTCGACTATCTTCCGCCTTGGTGTAACGCTTACCATCGCGTCGCTCGCGTTCGCGTATGCGTTCGCCGTCTTGCCCAACCGCAAGGTGCCGTTCAAGGATGCTGTCTTCGGCGGTTTTGTGACTGCGTTCTTGTTTGGCGCTTGGGTGAAGATATGCGCCGTCGCGCAGGTTGGCATTGCGAAGTCTTCCGCGCTCTATGGGTCGTTTGCATTTCTTCCTATCGTCCTCGCCTGGCTCTACATGAGCTGGCAGATAGTCCTTCTTGGCGCATGCATCACACATGCAAGTCTTGAGGCGAGCGAGAAGGAGGAGGCGTAATGAAGATTCTGATAACAGGCGGAAAGGGCATGCTGGGTAGGACCCTGCAGAAGGAGCTTAAGCCGCAAGGCGCAGAAGACTCCCGAGTGACGGAGCGAGTGAGCGATGAGCGGAACGAACGAAGGAACGAGCTTAAGCCGCAAGGCGCAGAAGACTCCCGAGTGACGGAGCGAGTGAGCGATGAGCGGAACGAACGAAGGAACGAGCTCATTATCGCAGACCTACCGGAGTGGGATATTCTCGACGCGGACGCGTTTACTGAGAAGACGATTGCCGCTGCGCCTGATGTCGTCATCCACTGTGCTGCGATGACTAAGGTCGATGACTGCGAGACAAAGCGCGACCTCGCGTTCAAGCTCAACGAAGAGGGCTCGCGTAATGTCGCGCTTGCGTGCAAGGCGGCTGGAGCGCGGCTTATCGCGATTTCCACCGATTACGTCTTTTCTGGCGAGCCGCCGCGCGAGCCATGGGCATGGAGCGAGACTGACATTCCACGCCCGCGCACCGTCTATGGCGCGTCGAAGTTCGCGGGCGAGCAGATGATTCACATGATCTTGCCTGACGCGGCCATCCTCCGCATCGCGTGGCTCTATGGCGCCGGCGGGCCGAGCTTTGTCCACACTATGGCCAAGCTTGGCGCTCAGGAGGGCCCTGCGCTCAAGGTCGTCAACGACCAGCGCGGCAACCCGACGTCGACAAAGGTCGTCGCGGACGTCATTCGCTTTCTCATCTCCCGCCCCGATGTCAGCGGAATCATCCATGGGACGTGCGAAGACCAGTGCACTTGGTACGACCTGACGGTCGAGCTTTTCCGCCTCATGGGGCTCAAGCGTGAAGTCGTTCCCTGCACGACCGAGGAATTCCCTCGCCCTGCGCCGCGTCCGCGCAACTCGGCGCTTAAGAAGAGCGTTTTGAACTTGCTCGGCTATCGCACCCCGCGCTGGCAGGACGCGCTCCGCGACTTCGTCGCCTCGCCTGACTCTGGACTTTAGGATTTTTTTCAAAATAAATTCGCCCTCTCATCCGTCTAAATAACTGTAGGCGTCGCTGTGGCGCCGTAAAAGTCGGCAAAATCGCCGCGAAAGGAAAAAGAACATGAAGAGTCTCATTATGGTTGCTGTTGCTGCGCTCAGCTGCGTGGCGTTTGCTGAAGGTGCTCCCGATGGCGGCGCTCGCCCCGAAGGCGGCCGTCGCGGTTTTGGCCCCCGCGAGGGCGGCATGGGCCCGATGATGGGCGGGATGGATCCAATTGTTCGCATGGTGTCCAATCCTGTGGTTGCCGAGAAACTTGGGCTGAGCGACGAGCAGAAGGCCAAGCTAAAGGAGATTAAGGGCGATAAAGAGTCGAATCGCGAGGCCCAGAAGAAGGCCCGCGAGGCGACTATGAAGCAGCTTGACCTCATGAAGGCCGAGAAGATCGACGAGGCCGCAGTCATGGCGGCGATCGACGAGGTGTTCGAGCTTCGCAAGGCGATGGCCAAGGAGCAGGCGAAGCGCGTAATCGCCGTGAAGTCAGTCCTTACTCCCGAGCAGGTTGCCAAGGCCCACGAGGAAATGAAGAAGATGTTCGAAGCTCGTGGCGATCGCGGTCCTCGCCGTGAAGGCAAGGGACCTCGTGAATTCAAGGGTCCGCGCAAGGGACCGCATGGTGAGAAGGGGCCGCAGGAAGGACCCAAGGAAGGCCCCCAGGAGGGTTGCGACGAGCCCGCTCCGGCGCCTGAAGCCAAGTAAGGCCTTGTGGAAGAGGATAGCGAGCTCCTCTTTGCCTATTCGCGCCAGGGGGACGTCGAGTCCCTCTCGGCGCTTGTAAGGCGACACTCCGTCTGGATGCAGGCGTTTCTCCGCGGGCTTCTGCCGACGGTGGCCGACGCGGAGGATGCCTTTCAGGAGACGTGGGTTCGCGTAGTAAAGTCTGCGGGTAAGTATCGCGGCGGCAAGGTCAAGCCCTATCTCGCCGTTGTCGCGCGGTCTGCGGCGATAGACCGCCTGCGGCAGATGGGACGGCTTGTCAGTCTCGACGCGGAAGACGGGGAAGGGGCGTCAGCGGCAGAGCGTCTTCCCGACGAGTCGCCATCGCCGGGTGAGCGATTTGAGTCCAAGGCCACGGCCGAGGACGTGAGGGAGTCGGTGCGCATGTTACCTGAAGGCCCGCGGCAGGTGCTGTTGATGCGGATCGAGGGCGAGCTTTCCTTCAAGGAGATCGCGTCCGAGCTTGGCGTGCCGCTCGGCACTGCGCTCACGTGGATGCGCACTGCGACACTAAAACTGAAAGAGATGCTGGGGGAATCGAAATGAACGAATACCGTGATATCGAAGATTTCGTGAGGGGACGGCTTGAAGAGGTCGTTCCCCCGTTGCCGCCTCGTCTTGCTGAAATCGAACGCGCGGCCGCGGCGGAATCGTTTGCCCGTGTTGCGGAGCATCGTTCTCGCCGCCGCCGCACGACCGCATTGTTTGTCGCGGCCTCGCTTGCCATCGTCTTTTCGTTTGCGATCTTGCACATTGATCCGTCTCCCAAGCCAGAGGACACGGTTGCCTGTGTGATTGATCTGCTTCGTACGGCCGATGGCGCTGAAACGCTGTCAGAGTCATCGGCCGTCGTTGAGCCAGGTGAAACGGCTGTCGCCGAAATGCTTCTCGCCTGGCAAGACGCCCCGTACGAATCGGCAATAGCCGATTTGCTGGGCCGTTAGAGGATTTCGATCTTCTTCGGCTGCGTCTCGGGACGCTTCTTGATCGTCACGGTGAGAAGCCCGTTTTCGAGCTTTGCCGTCAGCGCTCCGACGTCTGCCATTTCGGGGAGGTCTGCGCTCATCGCGTAGCTCTCGTGCTCGAACTCCGCGGCTATCTGGCGGAACCCGGCCGGGTTCTGGTAGCGGCTGTGCGCCTTGAGGACGAGCGTTTTGCCTTCGACATGAAGCTCCGTGTCCTCCTTTGCGATTCCCGGCAGCGATGCCTTCAGCACGTAGCCTTCGGGATTCTCCACAAACTGCGTGGACGGAACGGTGAATTTCTCTTCGGTGTTCATTTTAAATCTCCTTTCTTTTTTGTGCGGTCCTTACTGGATCGCGATGTGCTTGACGCCTTCCTTCTCGACCTTCGGCAGCTCGATGCGGAGTATGCCGTTCGTGAATTTCGCGTTGGCCTTCTCCGCGTTGACGCGGAAGGGCAGATCGAGTCGGCGGCTCCATGCGGGCTGCACCTCTTTGCCTTCCTCGGCCACCGGCTTGTCGGCGATTACGACTGCCTCTGGTTCGAGCGTGAGCGTCACGTCATTTGCGGTCTTCCCTGGCAGCTGCAGGTCGAGCAGAACCGCGTTGTCGTCGAGAAACACGTTCACGGGCGGGAAACGCCCGGCGGCACGCGCCCTCATCGCCTGGAACGTGCGGCTCGGCACGCCGAGCAGGTCGTCCAGGAATCCCCACGGATCGATGTTCATTATCGTGTTCATTTTTCTTTCTCCTTTCAAATCTTCTGCCTGCGTCATCTTGCGCAGACAACTGAGAATATTGCACCTCCCATGCCAAAGCCCGAATATCGGCGGACACATCGGAAAAATGCGCCGAACTGTCACAGCGATGGGACATGGAGTCTCAAAACTACCTATAGCGCGCCTTGGTTGAAGCAAAGACGTTGCGCAAAGCAGTTAGACAATGGTTATTTGGATATAGGAATGCCCTATGGACAGGGGGAATTATTTCCGATTATGCAATGGCTCGGGGATATGCGATAATGTTCGCGTCCAAACGAAAGAAAGGAGAACGCAACATGAGCGACAAGAAATTCCACATTGAAACGCTGGCAGTCCACGCAGGACAGCCGACCTTCGGCGACCCCGCGACTAAC
>Ga0310695_10000414_pt1 | contig 111151 bp, 97 predicted proteins | sample RumenRJG_04DNA_FD_203882 | JGI IMG/M metagenome (GOLD analysis project Ga0310695, IMG submission 203882) | Bovine rumen microbial communities from Lethbridge, Alberta, Canada - RJG_04 (v2) (version 2) | ecosystem: Host-associated > Mammals > Digestive system > Stomach > Rumen | place: Canada...
TAAGGATGGATGTCATCTGAAGATAATCCTCATTATCCTCAAAAATGTCCTGACGGTTGATGCCTCTGAGCATCACGTGGTAGATGCCTGTTCCGCTCTTCTTCCGAATCTGTCGGGCCATATTATTTACTGCAATATTGCTTAACGAAGACAAAGATAATAACATATTCTCAAACTACCAAAATTTATACTCAAAAAATGATCATTAGAACCGCCCCAGATTTCCCCTTAACCTATCTCAATGTTTTTTTTGCTTAGTAATTAAAGAGCGATCTCTTGCCCGTCGAATAAACCTTTTCGTCTTCAATTAGTCGGAAAGCGGTTCGCTTACCTCCATATGGAAGTGTCTTCTTCTGGCGCAGAACCTCTATTCCATTCTTCTTGTTATCTAGGAATAGAATTCCCACAAAAAAGGAATCATCCGTCTCAGGTATTAGGGAAAATGTGTCAGCTGGATGATACATCCCCGGTGTAATTTTTACTTTGTCTACATTAATGTTATATTTGTAGGCTCCTTCACTAATAGTAATAGTGTTATCCCAATTGAACTTAATGTTCATATTCCTTTGAATACTATCTTCGTCATGAAATGGTATATCTGTATACGTGTCTCCCTTGTGTATAAACCAACAATCTGGATAACGTTGAATACGTACTTTTAATCCGAAAATTTTATCATGAGTATCTATGTTAAAATGACCGCTAAAATATTCTGACAGATCTATGTTCCTTAGTTGAACAAAAGGCAAATAACATAGTAAACATACCGCTATAAAGAATATAGAGGCAACTAACAATAATATTTTTTTTAGACGAGAAGCTTTCATGAGAATATAAAGTTTTTGTTAGTATTCGAATCTTTTAGTTCCTGGTTTCAAATTCTCATTTCCAGAATAATTTGAAATATAACGTCCATTTTTACATGCAGACCAGACACCAGGACCTTTTCCAGGCCTCGTATCAAGTTTTGATACCCATTCGCCCTTATCATTCTGTACTCTTTTCAAATCTCCAACAACGACTTGGCTTTTATTGCTTACGCCAATGTCTTTAGAAGGTGCAATAACTGTTATATCCTTAAATTGGGGATTCGATGATATTTGTTTTGCAACTTCTGCAGAGCCACATGCGTAAAGAACAATATGCATGTCTTTTGCCTCAATATTACCAGCTTGATACTCTTTCCAGACCTTAGAACCTGTTTTTGAAAGGTAATTACTTAAATCTTTTCCTGTAGAGACATAATTATCATTCCATTCGTCGGTCTTTCGATTATAAGTCTGCATGTTTATGCTTGTTGTGACACCCTCTTCATTTTGTACTCCATGTGCCACTATCATTATAGAATTGGGATCATCATGTGCTGCCAACTCTTTAGTGATATCCTTGAGTTCTGCATTATCTTTATTGTTGCCTCCTATCCCATCGTGTACTTCCCTTCCATCCGGATCAACCTTATTCACAGGATCTCCCGCGCAATATGAATAGGGAGTAAAGGGGTAATACTTCTCCGCCAGCGGATCGACACTCGTCCACATGGGTACACCTGCCACGTCATACAATCGAGCACCGAAGTCGTACATGTTCAGGCCGTTTTGGCGGTCCAACTCCTTGCCCGTAAAGCGGAAGGGATGCGAGGTGTCGCCGGCCATCTGAGCAGGAAGCTCCATCCTCATCTCGCTGCCGAAGGGATAGTAGTTGATCACCTCCCTGATGCTGTCGTTGCTGTCGACCACCATCCTCGTACTGCCGAGGTGGTCAGTGACGTAGTAGTTCCAGCTGGTCGGGGTGCCGTTGGCATCCAAGTCAACATACCCGCCATCGAACTGCCACAGCAGTGGCATACCCTTGCGCAGTATCAGCCCGTCGTTCTTCATGCCGTTGTAATTGTACACTACCATATTATTTACAGCGCAAAGATACATATTTATATCAACAATTCAAAATGTTTTCATCAAAAAGTGGATCACCTGGATACCCAATTTTTCTTCCTTCAGGGGAATCAATGATACAGTGGTTTTCTAAACTTTTTCGCGTACACACGCACGTACGCGGGAAAGTTTAAGATTTTACTCCACTTCTCCACTCCTCCACCACCGTTCATGTACGACTTCGACATCATTAATGTACGACTTTAACACTGTTAATTCATAGCCTGAATGCCGATTGCGCATGACAGGGGAACGAGCAAAAGAGAGTCCCGTAATAACAGCGATGAGGGAACGGTCTCACGACTGTCCCCTCTTCGTATGTTTTTCATTTTCCTCTACCAAAATCTTACTAACTAACCAAAACTACTAACCTAAAACAAAATATGAATCTAACTTAAAAACTAATCCTTAAACAATCTTTCTTTACCTTTAAGACTTCCTCTGAAGACGATGCAAAGGTACGAATGTGTTCGCACACAACAAAACAATTTGATAGTTTTTTTGCAAAAAAAGTGTTGTTATTGACCTATATCAATCAAAATGTCACATAAGGTGCCAAACGGGCGATGGTTTCGGGGGTAAAGTCGCGCGAGAAACGGAGGTCGTTCAGACTGCGTATAGGGCCGTGCAGACGGCGATAATCTACGATGGCTTTGGCCTGATAGTAGTTGATATAAGGATGTCGGCGCAGCTCTTGAAGGGATAGCTGGTTGATGTTCAGCCGACGGATATCGGACGAGGAAACGGTGAAGTAGCGCTTGGCAGCAGCAGGGAAGCCCTCGATTTCATCGAGTTGGTCGGTGCTGACAAAGCCACCCAGCCACTGGCGCAGACGTACAATCTCCTTGGCATAGTAGCTGCCTATGCCCGGCACGCGGCGCAACAACGCCGTATCGGCGGTATTCAGAGCGACTCGTGCGGTACTATCGAACTTCTGAGGATAGCGCAGGGTGTCGCGCACTACAGGTGGTCGGTCACCCACAAGGCTTGCGGCAGGCTGATAGTCAGGCGAGATGCGAATAAAAGGCTCCAGACGGCGGTAGTCTTTGACCGTCAGTCCATAGAGGCGGGCAAAGTCTTCTTTGTGACGATAGATGCCACCATGCGCGCGGTACTTATATATATTACGTACCTGCCAGGGTTGCAAGCCCAAGCGCAGCAGCTGGGACGAGTCGGCTGTATTGGGGTCGAAGGGAAACGTCTCTACCGTCTGCTGTGACGCCACACGATAATAGCCCTGCCGATGAGGACGCTGCGAGACAACGCTGTCCTGTCGAACAGCGGTGGAAACAGGTGTCTTGTCCTCTCCATCGGTGGCAAACAACGCCACCAGGGCCATCACCGCTACCAGTGTAGCCGCTACAGCAATCCGCCTGTCACTCCTGTTCATAGAATGCCCAACTGATGAAGGAATACCAACATGATGCCGATGGGACACACATAGCGTACGGCAAAGAGGTAGATGCCAAAGAAGGTGGCTGCCAGCGTGCCGTCGTTGGTAAACTCGCTACGCACCATCTGCTTAGGAACAAACCACCCCACAAAAAGACAGGTCAGCATACCACCCAATGGCAGCATGATATTGGCTGTCAGCTGGTCGCAGAAGTCCATGAGCGAATGGCCCAAGAGTTTTATTTCGGGATTGGCACCGACGGACAGCGCACAGAGGAAGCAGATGACGGATGTCACAACGGTAACAATCCAGGCAGACTTAGGACGTGGTAGCGAGAACTCCTCGGTAAAGAATGCCGTACCGATCTCGTGCATGGAGATGGTGCTGGTCAGGGCGGCAAATACCAGCAAGGCATAGAACATCAGGCTGATGACATAGCCCACGACAGGTACAGCGGCAAACGCCTGCTGAAACACATTGGGCAGCGTGATGAAGATGAGCGACGGACCACTGTCGGGACTGACACCCACGCTCGCTGCGGCAGGAAAAATCATCAGACCGGCAAGAATGGCTATAATCGTATCGAGCAGAGCTATCTGACCTGCCGAACGCAACAGATTGGTCTGCTGAGAGAAGTAGCTGGCATAGGTACACAGACACGCCGTTCCCAGCGACAGTGAGAAGAACGCTTGACCCAGGGCCTCGAGCAGCACCTTGTTGCTCAACTTCGAGAAATCGGGTTGGAAGAGGAAGCGCACGCCCTCCATAGCCCCCGGCAACATGCACGAGGCTACGACGATGACCACCAGCAACAGCAGCAGGATGGGCATCAGCCACTTTGAGGCCCGCTCGATGCCTCTGCGCACCCCTCGCACAATGACGATATGGGTCAACAGAATAAAGCCCACACCCCACAGCACGGGTTTGACGGGGTCGCTCGAGAATGTGACGAAATAGTCTTTCACATACGCCGCATCGCCGCTAAGCTGTCCGGCAACAGAGGCAAACAGGTATTGCAGACACCAGCCGGCCACCACGGCATAGAAGCCCAGAATGATGGTTCCCGTCAGAATGCCCAGATAGCCCACCAGTTTCCAGGGCTTGCCATTGCTCAGCAGGTCGTAAGCCTTGGCAGCATTAGCCTGTCCGTGGCGCCCCACGATGAACTCACTCACCATGCCCGGCACGCCCAGCACCAGTATACAAGCAATATATATCAGAATAAATGCCGCGCCACCATTTTCCCCTGCCATATAGGGGAAACGCCACACGTTACCCAGTCCGACAGCCGATCCTGCCGTTGCCAGCACGATACCCAACTTACTGCCGAAATTACCTCTCTCCTTCATTTCTCATTCAACATTCCACATTCAACATTCCTCACTTCAACAATCCCAACTGATGAAGGAAGATGACAAGGATGGCCAGCGGACAGACATACTTCACCAGCAACAGAAAGAGGTGAATGGAGCGTCCGCGCAGTGCTCCCCAATTGGTGTACTCGTCGCGCACCACCTTGTGAGGCAATACCCAGCCGACAAACAGACACGTCAGGAAGCCCACGATGGGCAGGAACACCTGACCCGTTACGAAGTCGAACCAGTCGAACAGGCTGCGACCCGCAAATGTCAGCACATCGGTGGCACCCAGCGACAGCGAACAGAACGCACCAATAACCGACGTGACCACAGTAACCAACAGGGCGGCACGCTTGCGGGTGGTGTGCAACTCCTCCTCAAAGAACGCCGTAGCCACCTCATGCAGCGACATCAACGACGTCAGTGCGGCTAACGACAACAGCACAAAGAACAGCAACGACACCACATAGCCCAACGCCGGAATGGCGGCAAACGCTTGCTGAAAGACGTTGGGCAGTGTGATGAAGATAAGCGACGCCCCACTGTCGGGACTGACGCCGATAGAGAACGCTGCAGGAAATATCATCAGACCGGCCAAAACCGCCACCACACAGTCAATAACGGCAATCTGCGTGGCCGACTTGGTCAGATCGGTATAGCGTGAGAAATAGCTGGCATAGGTACACAGCGCACCCATGCCGATGCTCAGCGAATAGAACGCCTGGCCCAGTGCCCCCAGGAACACGTCGCTGGTAATCTTCGAGAAGTCGGGGCGCAACAGGAACTCGATGCCCTTGCCGGCTCCCGGCAACAGACACGACGCCACGACGATGATCAACAGCAGGATAAACAGCGTGGGCATCATCATCTTCGACGCGCGCTCAATACCATTGCGCACGCCGTGCTCGATGATCAGATAGCTCATGCCCAGGATGACCACTGTCCACAGCACCGGCTTCACGGGGTCGGCCGACAGTTCGGTAAAATAGGTCTTATAGTATTCAGGATCACCCTGCAGGTGACCGGCCAGCGACGCCCACACATACTGCAGGCACCAGCCGCTGACCACCGCATAGTAACTGACAATCAGGAAACCCGTCAGCACACCCATATAGCCTATCAGTGCCCATGGGGTGCCACCTGCCAAGGTGCGAAAAGACCGGGCGGCATTCGACTGTCCGTGACGGCCAATGATAAATTCGCTAATCATACAGGGAATACCCAGCAACAGCACACACACCACATAAATCAGGATAAACACAGCACCACCGTTCTCGCCCGTCATATAGGGGAAACGCCACACGTTACCCAGCCCAACGGCTGAACCCGCCGTAGCCAGAATGATGCCTAACTTGCTGCCGAAATTGGCACGCTCGCTAATCTGTTTTGTCATAACGCCTGCAAAATTACGAAATTATTATGGATAATTGACAAGTTTTTCGTAATTTTGCATCAAAATTGAAAGAAATGACCAAGAAAATATATCATTTTGTAAGCCACTACCCCTGCTCGCTGATCTGCATCACACTCATCTGGGTGCTCTCGCTGACCCCCTTCTTTCCTGAGACACCACTCGACGATGTCGCCTTTATTGACAAGTGGACTCACCTCGTGATGTATGGCGGCACCTGCAGCGTCATGTGGTGGGAGCACGTACGCCACACCCATCTTTCCGGACGCCGGCAGACGATTCACTTTTCACTCCTCACCATTCTCTTCCTCGTCGCCCTCGGCGGACTCATGGAACTGCTGCAAGCCCACTGCACCACCACCCGCTCGGGCGAGTGGCTCGATTTCTGGGCCGACAGTCTCGGCGTCGTGTTAGGAACCCTCGTCGGACTTACCTACCAACGGTTTCGTCAGTAGTGACATAAGCATGCTTATCTTATCTCAAAATATGAAGTGACTGATGCGAAACCGGACCAGTAGCCGACGCCTCCGCTGATATTACAGGGCAGTGGCGTGGAGGTACTAAGAAACATGTTGGACGTCAACGTTTGGGATTTCGTGTATTGATCCCAAAACAGGAAAGTAGAACTGTCGACTTGAGCCATTTTGACAGAAACAAACTCTCCAGCATTGAAATAAGGAGTATAGTCATTATCATTATACTGATGCTCGCGATAGACCGGATATTCTACGTAATTGTCTATCATTTCATCGTTGATAGCTCCCAGATAAGCACCTAAATAGTGCTTAGACTTAAAACCTGTTTTGGTGAAGAACAGGTAGTAGTCTTTCTGGTTGGGATGGTCGCGGAAGCATGCCTTTATCAGGTATTGGTTCTCTACCCCTTCATTCTTGTCTATCCGATAGTGGTCAACGATGGGAAGCGTAGCAGGGATGGTGGTGGTTGCCGTCAGCGTCTGGCCCTCATACTCTACCGTCATATGATAGCTCTTGCCAAGTTCTCCCCTCATATATGCCGTAGTATACACGTAAGGCGGATAGTAGTTCTCGTCGTAAAGTCCTGTCAGCACGACACTCCTTTCTCCGTCTGAGATGGTAACCTTTGCCCAGCGGACGAGGTATTCCGACAAATCTTTGATATTCTGCGACTCGGTACTAACGGGCAGGGTCTTGGTGACAATAACGATAGGAAACTCGCCATTTTCTATCCACCCCTCGACAACCAGTGACTGCGGCGTATTAATAATGGTATCGCCGCTGTCGTCACAGCCCATGAGACCGACAACCAGTAATGGAAGGATATAGAATATCAGTTTTTTCATGGTGTTAAAATTTACAGAAATAGCTGACCGACGGCAGTATGCGTAACTGGAATTTTGTAGCCCTATAAGCAAAGGAGCCATCACTGTCTGTGCTAATATAGTAGAAAATCTCATTATTTTTACTGGTGGCATTGTACAAGGACAGGTTGATGCCATTCTCACGAATCCACCGGCCCCGCCACTTGTAGTTCACAGACAAGTCGAGCCTGACATACGGTTTCAACCTGTTGGCATTATGCTCTCCATAGCTGATTAGCAGATTCTGGTTATACATGGCCACATAGGCAGGAGCCGTAAATGGTGTTCCTGAGGCATATACGAAGACCCCGCCCACACTCCAGTGCTTATCGATAGTGTAAGTCCCCACAGCGTTGATTTCATGGGGGCGTTCATGGCTCGCAGGATAGCGCTTATCGCCTAAAGACTCAAATCTCCGCTTGGCCTGTGTGTATGAATAACTGAGCCATCCCGTCAATTTTCCTGAGCACTTGTTCAACATGACGCTGAATCCGTAGTTCTCACCATCTCCAAACAGCATCTGGCTGGTCAAGTCATTCTTCGTGTTAAAACAGTCCAAGACCGAGCCCGCAAATTCCACCTGGTTATACAGTTTCCTATAAAACACATCTGCCGAAATCCTATACTGATGACGGAAGAGATATTGCGCAGCTGTAAGTGAGAGCTCATGGGCATATTGCGGCTTTCTTTCGCTCCCGCTCGACAGCCAAAACTCCGTAGGCAGCCCCATATTTGTAAAACCCGTTTGCAACAGATACTGATGTCTGACGGCATAGGCAGCCATCAGTTGCGTGTTGTAGGCTTCATAGGCCAGCGCCATATTGGGATTCAAGCTGCTGGTTGTATAGCCAGAAAGATGATAGAGGTTCCAACGGAGGCCTCCCGTCAGCCTGACGGTACTGGTGATGGGCAAGGTATAATCGCCAGACACCGATCCCTCAAAAGTGTCCGTGTTAGGTACTGTCGCATAGACAAAGGGCACATTTGTCGCCTCAACGTGTTGCGGTTCTATGTGATGCCATATTGCCTCGGCGCCCATGTTCCAGCGTTTCCACGCCAGCAGTCCACGGTAGCCGATATCCATAATGGACGAAGGAAGTTCCAGCGACATGCCCTGCATAGCCAGTCCGAACTTGTTGTGGTAAGAGGTCAGATACAGTGTCTGCCTGCGGCTGATGCCGCGATTACCGTTGGTTAACCAGTGCAAGGCAACAGAGGTATTGCCCCAGGAGTCTTTCATGTCAGACAAATACCTGTCTTCACCGAATTTCACATGGTCGTTGCCGTGATAGACGTCCAGCAGCCAACGACTTGTTTCACTGGCTTGATAGAGCATTGTAGCATTGACGTCATAGAAAGAATAGTGGATGGTCTGTCCATCAGCCTTCAGCCATTGCCCGTAAAGCATATTCAGATATGACTGGCGCAGCGACAGGGTAAGCGAGACCTTACTGCTTAGTGGCATACACAGTGTTCCCTGCGACGAGATGAGTCCGACGCTGACCTCACCGTTAAAGTGCTTTTGCACTGTATCTGTCAGCAGCATAGTCAGCTCACCACCTAGCATATTGGGTGCATCGGCTGACATCGGCGTCTTAGTCAGACGCATAGACTGATAGTGTGAACCATTAAACACAGAAAAGAATCCCAGCAGATGGCTGACATTATATATTGGTACACCATCAATGGACACACGGCTGTGCGAATGGTCGCAACCCTGAATATTGACCGTACTCCTAAATTCGTTGTTTGTCTGGACGCCAGGCAACATTTGTGTAAAATGCACAGGATCGGCATTGCCCAGTATCTTGGGCAGGTCGTCCATCATTCCCAAATTCCATTCAATGCTGCCATCGGACTTCTGCTTTACGGGCGACGTATAACGGCTACCTTGAATGGTAATGCTGTCCAAAGAAACACTCCACGTGGGGTTGTCCTGTGCCATCACCGAAACACACCCTACGTGAAGTGCCAACAATATGCTTATGACATGGCGTTGCTTCATGCCACAAAGTGACTGATTATTTCTCAATCAGATGAGAGTAACTGTCTATCAGCGTATCGATATCACCATAGACACTGCGGAAATTGTCTTTGCTGAAATAGCTGGCCATCGTGCTGTAGGTCGACTCATCACCAAACTTGATGACCAGGTCCGATTTCCAGTACTTGTATGGCTGATAAGACCAATTTCCATTGTTGTAAGCATATCTGTAACCCGTCTGTTCAAATGGCTCGAGATAGATCGTTGACTGCTTCACCGACTTGTTGTTGAAGAACAGTCCAAGATCGAAGAACTCGTTGGCATCTTTTACATAAGACTTAAATGCAGTCTCAGACTCTCTGTTCTTCTTGGCAGCCTGGAATTTATCAACCAACGTGTGTATCTTCTTGACTGTGCCTTGAAGTTGGACCTTGCCTAAGATGTCCACCTTGACGACGGCACCCGCATCCGCATACTCCCAGACATTTGAGTCAAATGTCCCACTAAAAGCACTGACATTCACTGAGGGTAAGCCAGAAAGTTCACCAGAGACAGCTGCGGTCAGCATCTGCTTGCTGCCCTTGGTTACCTTCACATTGACACTTGCTGAAGCGTTATGCTTGTAGGTGACTTGCGAAACGTCGATCTTATAGTCTTTGACAGAAATGGCCACATTTGCAGAGATGTCGTTTCTGCTAATATTAAACTCCTCGCCAGTTATATCGCTCAGGGTAGCATTGACAGTGGTGCACACCATCTCTGTGCCGTTCTTCGTCAGCGTTACGGCCAGCGTCTTCGGTATAGCGATAATGCACTGGATATAGTCCGTATAATTTTTGTAAACACTCTTGTTACCATCATATGAAGACTCATAGTTACGATCACGCAAGTCAAGCATGTGCACTTTCTTGAAAGGTCCTGTTGCCACAGCCCTCAGTACCCATGTGACATTCTTGCTGTCCTTGAACGTAAATTTCAAGTCGTCGACATTCTCCTGAACCAGTGTCCACTCACCGTTCTGAACCTCGAAATGGCCTTTATAGTTGGCAACCTCATAGGCTGCCTTGAAATTCCGGGTATAAGAATATGAAGCATAATATTCATCTTCATAGCTGTAGGTTAAATTCTCACCGCCAAGCGCAACCTTTGTCTTTTCAAAAATGGCTTCAGCCCAGTTCTCAACCCCCTTCGCATTGGTGTTCCGTACTTCTTTGAACATCGTTGTAAATTCCTCAAAGTCTGAAGCAGGTGCCATCGCTATCAGTTCACGGGCGGTAGACTCCAGTAAGTCCGTCTGCTCAGCTTTTGTCATGGGGGTGCCGCCACCTTCGTTACCGCCACCTTCGTTACCGCCACTTTCATTACCGCCACCTTCATTACCGCCACCTTCGTTGCCGCCACCTTCGTTGCCGCCATTTTGCGTTGTTGTCTTACCTGCAGGGCTATCATCACCACCACAACTACTCATTCCCAATCCAACCATCGCAACAAAAAAAACTGCTACAAATAATTTATTCATTTTCATTGTTTTTAATATTTATAGTTTGAAATGTTGTGGCAAAGATACAATTCTTTTTTGAAACCTCCAAGCAAAAGAATCAAAAAATCATATATTTTTTTAAATACTTCATAACCTTATTCCAGATAATAGTTATAACTTTGCAATCGAAAAAGAATTAAAGATATCAGACAATGAATGCATTCAGAATTGACGGACAGCGTGCCGTAGTGACTGGTGGTGGCAGCTACGTCAACGGTGTCTTTCTGCCCGTCGACGCTGGCGCATCAGAAGCGTTCTAAGAGTCAGATTTTTACCGCAGAGATGTCCACCAGTCCGTTGACGATGGCATAGATAGTAAGGCCTGCCGGACTGTGAATCTGTAGCTTGCGGGCGATGTTGCGGCGGTGAGTGATGACGGTATTCGTCGAGATGCAGAGATGGTCGGCGATTTCCTTGTTCGACATACCTTGCACAAGCGAAATGATGACATCTTTCTCGCGGTCGGAGAGGGCTTCTGGGTTCTGACCAATGCCACCTTTGAACACCATCTCTGAGATATTCTTGGTGACATCATTCTGTTTAGCGATCTGCTCCAACCGACGGATGGCAGGTACAAAAATATGATCTTCGACCTCAGCATGCTGGCGCAGCCACACCTCATTCTCGTAGATATCGTGCAGCGTGGCGGTGAGCTGATTGTTATGCAGGCCGTCTTGCGGTAAATATTTAATAATCAACAACTTCAGCTCGCGCAACTTCTTGTCGGTAGCCCCATGATGCTTTGAAAAGGTCTCAACATTATAGTCGTTGGCAGGCTGTCCTTCTAACAGTGACTCTACATAGGGGAACAGCGTTTTCTGCTCGTATTTCATGTGTTGGCGTATCTCACGGGCATACTCATCGTAGAAGCGGAGAATGAGTCGTGCCAAGGAATCATTTTCGTTGAGCGACTCCGAGAGTTCCCTGCGGATATAGGGCAACTGGAAGTCGAGGAAGTAAGCATGACTTGCTTCAAGATAGTGGAGCAGCGTAGGTATACTGATTTTTTCGTCAGACTCAAACTCACCATAGCCGTTAGCAGTAAAATTGACCACAGCAAGGAACGTATAGGTGTCTACGCCGTTATCCTCACAGGTTTCCTGTACGGTCTTGTCGCCAAAACCCAGATTGATACCGAAACTGCCTAACGACTGCAGCAGATCGTAATTATCGCGGATGAGCGAGATCATCTTGTCGTCCGCCTCATACATTTTCTGATTCTTCATACCTACATTTAATTACCGGGTGCAAAGGTACACATTTTTATATAATTACGCAATCCCCATTAGTAGGTATTATGAGACAGAATCATCGTTTTTAGGTATTGCAGATGCGCAAAAACCGCCGTACTTTTGCAGCCAAAAACAGAAAAAGCATGAAAAGGTTAGTGAGTTTTATAGCATTTATCAGCATGGTGTTGACAGCGAATGCACAGGTGAATGCCGCTGATAGTGTGATGAATCATGCCAAAGGCAACAGGTTGAGCGTGGGTGGTTACGGTGAAGTGGCTTATACGCGCAATTTCTTTAGTGATCACGTGAGCCGTTACAGTCAGCCCGAGGAGCATAGAAACGACCCCAGTCACGGACGTTTCGACATTCCCCATGCCGTTATCTATCTAGGTTACAACTTCGGCAAGGGCTGGTCGTTGGGTACGGAGATTGAGTTTGAACACGGTGGCGCTGGTCTGGCCTATGAGAAGGAAGACGAGGAAGGCGGCGAATGGGAACAGGAGACCGAGAAGGGTGGCGAGGTAGAGCTGGAGCAGTTCTGGATTCAGAAGACTTTTTCTCGTGCAGCCAATCTCCGATTCGGTCATATCGTGGTACCAGTGGGTTTGAACAATGCTCATCACGAGCCACTCAACTTCTTCACCGTCTATCGTCCTGAGGGCGAGAATACCATTCTGCCCAGCACATGGCACCAGACGGGTGTGTCGTTCTTTGGCCGTTACGGAAAGTTCCGTTATGAGGCGCAGTTGCTGGCGGGATTGAATGCCGACAACTTCACCAACACAAACTGGATTAAGAAAGGTGCAGCCAATCCCTTGGAGTTCGAAGTGGCTAATAAATATGGTGTAGCCCTCCGTCTGGATAACTATTCGGTTCCAGGCCTTCGTCTGGGCCTGAGTGGCTACTATGGCGAGAGCATTGGCAACAGCTATCCCAGAAACGCCAACGGTGTGGATGCAGAGTATAAGGGCCAAGTACTGATTGGTGCCTTCGACTTCACTTACAATGCCCACAACTGGATCATCCGCGGACAGGCCGACTATGGCTATCTGGGTGATACGGAACAACTGAAATACGTCTATAACCGTACTAACAAGAAGTCGCCCTATCACCACTCGGCTTTTGTCAGCAAGAATGCATACGCCGTAGGCATCGAGGCTGGTTACGATGTCTTTTCGCAGATAAGCAGTCTGCGAAACGATGATCAGAAGTTCTACGTCTTCAGCCGCTATGAACAGTATAACCCCTATGCGAGCATGACCAAAAGTACGGCCTACGACTATACCGAGGTGAAGCGTATGGCCTTTGGCGTGAACTACTATCCCGTACCAGAGATTGTCATCAAGGCCGAGTATTCCAACCGTTTGCTGAAGAGCCAGTACAACAACGAGCCGTCTATCAGCATTGGGGTAGCCTACGAGGGATTCTTTCTTTAATTAAGAATTAGGAGTTAAGAGTTAAGAATTAAACATAACGCAAATGAAAACGAAATTTATTCTATCCATGGCGCTGATGATGGGCGCAATGACATTTACATCATGTAGTAAGGATGACGACAAGAACAACGCAGAAACTGTGTTCAATGTTACTGAGACAACACCACTTGTCGACGACGACAACTACAACCCGAACACCACTGCTGCCAACTATTCAGTGAAGTCGTTTGGCGAGGGTGCCGTGGACGGTTGTGCTGATATCGTCAGTCAGCTTGAGGCTGCTAACGCCATCATTGGTAGTGCCAAGCTCTCTGAGGCTCAGGAGGCTTATCTACGCGAGGTACTGAAGAATCTGGTCAGCGAAGTCATCGTGCCTACCTACACCAAGTTGGCCGACAACACCGAGGCGCTTGAGAAGACACTGCACGGCCTGACCACCAGCACGATTACTCAGGCTCAGATTGATGAGGCTTGCCGTGACTTTAAGGCCGCCCGTATGTACTGGGAGCAGAGCGAGGCGTTCCTTGGTGGTGCCGCTTCTGATTTCGACATCGACCCCACCATCGACTCATGGCCGCTCAACCGCTCGGCGTTGCTCAGTTACTTCAACAGCGGCATGAACGACGAGATGCTCTCCAATGCCACCATCCTTGGCTTCCACGCGCTGGAGTTCATCCTCTTCCGCGACGGTCAGCCACGTAAGGTGGCCGAACTGAAGGGCAACGACACCTACAAGAACTTCGAACATGTCTCTGGCGAACAGGAACTGGCCTACGCCCAGACCGTCTGCACCCTGCTCAAGCAGCGCACCTTCCAGTTGCAGTGCGCTTGGGACGGCGGTAAGGATGCCAGTCGTATGGCCGTTGTAAAGGCAGCCGGCCTCGACTATCAGACCGAGAAGGGTCTCTCCTTCGGCGACAACCTCATCAATGCAGGTATCAGCGGTTCTAACAGTAGTTTCCCCACACTGAAGGATGCCATTGCCCAGATTCTCTCTGACGATGAGGGCAGTTGTCTGGCCATCGCCAACGAGGTGGGCACTGCCAAGATTGCCAACCCGTTCTCTGCCGGCGACGTGTCGTATGTGGAGTCGCCTTACAGCTACAACTCCATCGCCGACTTCCGCGATAACATCCGTTCTATCCGTAACGTATGGCTCGGCTCTACCGACAAGACGGCCAACAAGTACAGCTTCCACACCTTCTTTGCCAGCGTGAAGCAGGATGCCATAGATAACAAGGTAGAGGGTGCCTATGTCAGCGCCATCGAGGGTATCAGCAACATGCCTTCACCCTTCGTGAAGTACTGCTGCACCATCTGGAACATCGCATTTGAAGACGATGAGGATTGGGACGTAGAAGAATAAGATATGGTACGTTATCAAAATATTTTAAAAATGGTACTGGCAGGGCTTTTGGTAGCGCCTGCCTTTACCGCTTGTTCGGACAGCAATGATCTGACCGAACTGGGTCCGCTGGAGACTGAGGAACAGGCTTTTGGCAAGGCCACAGGTAACTTCACGGCTGAAGAGTGGTTCCCTGGCGGAGAACTGGGCACTACCGAGAAGGCCAGTTATTCTGCGCCTACGCCTGCCGTTCAGAACATTGCAGGTATGGAGGAGGACTTTAATACCGGCGAAGACTTCTTCGAGCACTTATATACCTTTGAGCAGGCCCCCCGTCGCGGCTTGGGTCCAGCCTGGGTGCGCAACAGTTGTATTGCCTGTCATCCGAGCTACGGCCACGGCAAACGCCAGACGGAGTATCGTGCCAACACCATCGGCAACGGTTATCTGCTAGTGATCTATCACCCGGGCACGAATGCCTATATCTCTGAGGTGACGGGTATGCCGCAGACACAGGCGATGGCGCCTTTCAAGGCACCTATCGACGAGACGCAGATACAGATAGAGTGGAAGACCGTAACGGCTATGGAAAGTGGACTGGCGATGGCCTTCCCCGATGGTGAGCCTTACTCGCTCATCTATCCTGAGGTGCGCATCCCGCAGTCGGCCTTCAACACCAATCCGAAGCCTACTGACTATGATGTCCGTCTGGAGTCAACCATCGGCATTTACGGTACAGCCCTGCTCGATGCCATCGACGACGAGGAGATTGAGAAGCAGTGGGCATCAGAGGCTCGCTTTGCCGAGATGAACCCCGCTATGTGGGACAAGGAGGCCAACACCTTCAAGGCTGCTGCCTACTATTCGGCACCTTACAACGATACTGGCGCACATCGTGGCTCTCATGGTCCGCTTAAGCGCTTCACCTACGCCATGACCCGTGGTTCGCTGCAGGACGGTGCTGGTGCCAATGCCATCTGGAACATCACCAACGTCACCCGCAGCGACCGCCATTGGCTCTACACCACCACAGCGTGGGCCAAGGCTCAGAGCGAAGATCCTGAGGTGATCAGCTACATCAAGCAACATGGTTCGTCGCCCACCAGCATTCTGTATCCATACTATGCCGACGGCACCGACGAGGGCATTGCCAATCGTGTTTACGAGGTGCTCAACACCCCGTCTGTCGCTTATAAGGAGACCTTCGAAAAGTATCTGCTGAACGGTGCGCCCTATAATGGCGTTGAGGAGATGAGCGACAAGCAGTACTATCAGTTTATGGTGTGGCACAGAGGTTTGGCTGTGCCTGCTGCCCGTAACTTGAACGAGCCGCAAGTACAGCGTGGCAAGCAACTGTTCAGCGAGATAGGTTGTGCCAACTGTCACCGTCCGTCGTGGACCACTGGCTCTGACGATATGTGGGTCGATGCCAGCACCAAGGCTTATGCCAAGCAGATAGGCAAGAGGGCCAATAGTATGCTGCCGAAGTACGCCCACCAGACTATCTGGCCTTATACCGACTTGGTTCAGCACCGTTTGTTCATGGCCAACGATATCCGTACTGGTTGGTGTCGCACTACGCCGTTATGGGGACGCGGTTTGAGTCGCCGTCTCACTGGTGCCGACGACCGTTTGCACGACTGCCGTGCACGCACCGTTGTTGAGGCCATCATGTGGCATGGCTACTCTAAGCAGTCGGATGGCTATCGTGCCACTGAGAAGTTCTACAATCTGCCCAAATCCGATCGTGACGCTATCGTAAAATTCATTGAATCGATATAGTGATGATAAAACAATTTCTTTTTGTGCTGGCCCTGCTTTTTTCGGTAGGGTCAGCATCTCTTTATGCAGCGCCTCAGGTCATCCCGCAGGCGCAGGCTGCACATTTCTGTCAGCTGCTCATTGCCGATGGCCGCTCAGTGTCTACGCTGTCTACCCATGCCGTCAAGACCATCCAGCCTGCCGATAGCCTTACCGTTGAGCAGATTTTTGCCGGCTACGTCTTGTTGGCCGATGGTTGGCAATCCATGCGTCTGTTTCCTCATCAGCAGGGGGGCGTAGTATCGTGGTATAGTGCCACAGACGAACTCCCCCACTCTATGGATTCTGAGCACCAGCGGTATATCCGCGAGGTCTTTCCCCGTCTTGTTGCCGAAGTGCAGGCAGGCCATTGGTCTACGGTCGATGCCTATGTCGAACGTATGATTCAGTATCAGTGCCAGTTCGGTGGAAGCAATCTCTCCCCTCGCCCCTCGTCGGCTGCCATCATCGGTATCTTCTTCCTGTTTTTCGCCAGTATTTCTCTGCCCTTTTTGAAAAGGGCGTATACTGAATTAACATACTGACGTGTAACATATTTCAATACACCCTGAAAAGAACAAAGTAATAAAAGACAGGAACTTGTGTGCTGATTTCAAAAAAAATGTGTATCTTTGTCGCGAAAAACTACAGCAGTTTTTATAAGAAATAGTTACCTAAAACAGTTCAAGCCTATGAAAACATTGATTAATCGCATCATCCAGGACGGCCACTGTCTGGAAGGTGGCATCTTGAAGGTGGACCGTTTCATCAACCACCAGATGGACCCCTACCTGATGAAACAGGTGGCGGTAGAGTTTTTCTCGCGCTTTGGCCATTTGGAAGCGACAAAGATAGTAACCGTCGAGGCTTCAGGTATTGCACCAGCGGTGATGCTGGGATATATGATGGAGCTGCCGGTGGTGTTTGCCAAGAAGCAGAAACCTTCAACGATGGGCGATTCTCTAGTTGCGACAGTACACTCGTTTACCAAGGACATGGACTGCCCTCTCATCATCAGCCGTGAACACCTGAGGAGCGGTGATCGCGTACTGTTCATAGACGATTTCCTGGCGTACGGCAACACGGGACTGGCCATCTTAGACCTTTGCCAGCAGGCCGGTGCAGAGCTGGTGGGCATGGGATTCCTCATAGAGAAGGAGTTCCAAGGCGGTCGCAAGGTGCTGGTAGATGCCGGTGTGACGCACATCGAGTCGCTGGCCATCGTCGAGTCGTTGGAGAACAACCAGATAAAGCTGAAAGATGTGAGACTGCGCAGGGTGAACATATACGAAGAGGCTAGCCGCTGTCTGTTGTGCCAAGATGCACCCTGCACCAAGGCCTGCAAGACGGGCGATCCTGCGCGCGCCATCCGTGCCATCCGCTTCGACAACCACAAGCCCGCCCTGCAATGGGTGAAAGACTGCACGGACGCTGACTTGGAGCGGGCAGAAGAGGCCTGCATCCACTACAACTGGCCCATCCGCATCAAGGAGATGCTGCGCAGTATCCACAAGGACGAGGTGGACGACACTCATTATCCTTCGCTCGATATCACGTTTTGTGGTATCAAGTGCGAGAATCCGTTCTTCCTGGCCTCGTCGGCCGTATGTACCAACTACGAGATGGTAGCCCGTGCCTTCGATGCCGGTTGGGCAGGCGTGTTTTACAAGACCATTTGCATGCAGGAAATCAAAGAGGTGTCGCCACGCTTCGACGCCATGCACAATAATGCCTCGCACGGTGACTTCTACGGTTTCCGCAACATGGAACAATTGAGTGAAAACCCTGTAGAGATGGATTTCGACATCCTGCGCCGACTGAAGCAGGACTATCCCACGAAGGTGGTCATCGCCTCCATCATGGGACAGAACGAGGACGAGTGGATGAAGTTGGCCCGCATGGCCGAAGAGGCTGGCTGCGATGCCGTGGAGCTGAACTTCTCGTGTCCGCAGATGAAGCATAAGGGTATGGGTAGCGATGTGGGGCAGAGTCCTGAACTGGTGAAGACCTATACGGCCTGTGTGAAAAGCAGTGTGAAGATTCCCGTCATCCCGAAGATGACACCCAACATCACGCATATCACTGAGCCTGCTGTCGCTTGTGTGGAAGCTGGTGCCGACGCCATCTCGGCCATCAACACCATCAAATCGGTAACGATGACCTTCGACGCGGAGGTGTCAGGACAGCGCACTATTTCGGGCTACTCAGGCCGTGCCGTGCGTCCTATAGCCCTGCGCCATGTGCTGGAATTGGCGCAGATGAGAACGCTCACCCCTCACCCCTCACCCCTCACCTCTCAATTTGACCTGAGCGGTATCGGCGGCATCGAGACGTGGCGCGACGCCTTGGAGTTCATTCAGTTGGGTTGCGGCAACGTGCAGGTATGCACCGCCGTGATGCAGTATGGCTATCGCATCATCGACGACCTCATACTGGGTCTGCAGCGCTATATGGCCAAGCGCGGCGTCACAGAGTTGCAGCAGTTGGTGGGCGAGCGGCTGGAGAAGTTCCAGAATCCTGATCATCTGGACCGCGACACCATTATTTATCCAAAGTTCGATAAAGAGTTGTGTATCGGCTGTGGCCGCTGCGAGGTATCGTGTAGCGATGGTGGCCATCAGGCCATTGTCTTCGACCATGAGACCCGTCGTCCTCGTCTGGTAGGCACCAAGTGTGTAGGATGCCACCTCTGCCGTCTGGTATGTCCTGCCGGTGCCATAGGTATGACGAAACGTATAGCAAAGAAACAACTGAGTAAATAGCCCTAAAATAACTTTTAGTTTATTCGTAATCGTCTATCACAGAGTTTGTAAAGTCCATCATGGGTTTGGCTGTACGGAACATACGCTCCATCTCGTCAAGCCAGTCGTCACCCTCGAAAAAGATCACCAATAAGGAGCTATCCCATCACCACGTCGAGTACCATCATCAGGACAAAGCCGATGGCAAATCCGATGGTGCTGAGATTACTGTGCTGACCGCTGGAGGCCTCGGGGATAAGTTCCTCGACAACTACATAGAACATAGCACCAGCTGCAAAGGCTAGCATGTAAGGCAGGACTGGCATCAGCAGCGAAGCCAACAACAGAACAGCAACGGCTCCGACAGGTTCGACGGCACCACTCAGTGAACCGATAAGAAAAGACTTCCACCTGGAATTGCCAGCCGCACGCATAGGCATGGAAATAATAGCTCCCTCCGGCACGTTCTGGATAGCAATACCCAGTGCTACAACAACAGCACTGGCCAGTGAGATATTTGAGGTACCACTCTCGGCACCAGCAAAAACGACACCCACAGCCATACCTTCAGGAAGGTTGTGGATGGTGACCGCTAAAGCCAGCATAGCGGTTTTTGAAAGATGCGACCGCATACCCTCTGGCTTGTCAGTTCCGATATGCAGGTGGGGTGTCAGCTCGTCAATCATCAGCAGGAATCCCATACCCAACAGGAATCCCACAGCAGCAGGCAAAACAGACCACCGTCCGCTGTCTGCCACCATCTCCATCGACGGAATCAGCAGCGACCACACAGATGCTGCCACCATTACACCCGATGCAAAGCCTAACAGCGACTTCTGTAGCCTCGGCGACATGTCTTTCTTCATGAAAAACACGAAGGCTGAGCCGAGCATAGTGCCCAGCAGTGGAATCAAAAGACCTATGATTAACGTTGTCATATCTGATTATATTTAGGGTGTAAAGATACTAAATATCCAATTTATAACACACACAATCCGCATCGCGGTAAAACTCCTTTGCACCCCAGCGTTGCCAGTATTGATGGGTTTTGAGGCGATGCAGCACAGGAATGAAGATGAAATCGTAGTTGGTTTTCAACTCGGGCATGATGGACATCAGCATGTCGTAGTTCAACCGGGTACCACGATAATTTTCAGCCACGATGAACGAAAAGACAGCAATATAACGCTGAGCGTTCAGACTTTTTATCAGCTCCGGCTCGTCTTTCAGAATCTGCGGCGTCTCCTCCTCAATGCGATAGTCACTCATGTTGAGCAGCCCCACGACATGGCCGTCTTCATCTAAGGCCTTGACACTCAACGGCCAGTTGAAATGCAGGTCTTGCACCCACGACTCCACCTCAGCACGGTCGAAACCGTACTGTCGCACCATCCAGCGGGCGGTCAACAGCGCGTCATCTTCAGTCATTCTCTGTAATATGTACGGCATTGTAGGTCAATAGTATTTCAGGGTGATACGACAATTTCGCTTGGCGAAGACCTGGGATTCCCATGTCTTCCTCGCGGTTCAGATAGACATATTGCTCAGGCAGATGCTCAGCGAACTGCTGGTTGATGATGGCAAAGGCACCCTCCACGTGCCGGTCGGCTTTCTCCACGCAGACGTCGAAGGTGTCGGTTGTAACAGCAGAGCCGTATGCGAACGCCACCATACGACCGTCCACGAAGATGCTTCCACCTATCATGCCGAGAGCGTCCCAATTGGAAAATATGGTCTCCATCACCTGTTTCTCAGCGTGTATAGTATCGTTACCGCCCTTCTCTTCCTGCCATATTTCCGTCAGCCGGCGACATTCGTCAAAGAATTCCGGCATTAGAGGACGATATTCAAAATCGGGATGCTGCGTACGGAAACGACGGATGTGGTTACGCTTGCCGTCCAGATGTTTTCCATGCAGCGTTGCGAGATCCGTGCGACAATAGATGTAGTCGTAGCGGTCACGAATTGACTCGACAGAAATCAAGAATCCGGACAATTGGGGTACTTGCGAGTCTTCAAGCCCAATCAATGTCATTGCAGCACCACACTCCGTTCCGTCGGAGAAATCTCCCTTGCTATCCTCAAGTAACGCCTCAATCAGCTCCTGCGACAATGCTTCTGACGTACACACCATATACGCTCGCTGGCCATCGAAGGTATAGCGCAGCACCACGGCTTTTTCCAGCACGCACACCTCGGTGCCGAACAGAAACTTCCATCCCACAAGGTTGGCAAAATTATAGTTGCAGTTACGCCGCCCAGAGGGTAGCGTAACTGCCTGCATCGCTTCGCGGTCTATCAACGTCAAAGGATGAAACGCGAGTGTCATTAGTTTTACAGTTGTGTCACCAGCCAATTCTGGATACCAATCTTCTCGATGAGCTCCACTGCGCCCTGGCTCCAATAGAGGTCTTCCTCTTCGTCTGCAAGATAAGCCTTCAGTAGGTCGTAAGTGGTGGGATCGTCCTTCACGCCCTCCATGCACTTCATCAGCAACTCAACGCCAGGTTCCTGAATGGCGAGGTCAGCCTTGACATATTCAATGGGATCGCCAATAAGGTCGCGGCTCTTCATGCCCTCGAACTTAACATCTCCTCCCAGGTCGAGGATGCGCTCTGTGAACTTCTCTACCCAGCCCATCTCCTCACCGAAGTGGCCGATGTACTTCTCTCCGAGCTTTGTGAAGCCCTGCGCCTTGAAGATCATGCCCTGCTGTTTGTGAACCATGGCACCTTCTGCCAGATGAGTTACGAAAAACTGTAATGACTCAATTGATTTCTGCTTGTCCATAATGCTTTTGTTTTAGCTGTTAATAATATATTCACGCCGCAAAGTTACGATGTTTTTACTACGAATCCAAATCTGAAACAATACAAAAGTTGTCTGAAACGATACAACTTTAAAAAATATTTGTAATTTTGCAATTGATATGTACACGCTGAATGAATATTTGCCAACATTTGTAGGCGACGACTTGCCCGAAAAAGGCTGGGACACAGGGATGTACTGCTTAGAAACAGATGCGGTGAAGATGCTTCGTAGTAACCTGCAGCGCGGATTCGTGTCCAGCTTCGCCTTTATGCTGGTTGACAAAGGGTGGATGACGATTTACTACAATGGCCGTGAACTGACGTTTCACCCCAACGACCTGTACACCTATTCGCCGGGCCTCCCTGTCGATGTCATCGCCACTTCCGACGATTTTCACGGCTACTGCCTGATGGCCGATGAGCATGTCACTATCGAGGCCCCATCCGTCCACGACCTCGTACATCTGGCCTACCTGCCTATCGTGCAGTTGCATGAGCCGAAGCAGACACTGGCCCCAGATGCCGCCCAGCATCTGATAGCAAAAATGAAAGAAATCATCGGCTATATTCATTCCGATCATATCTATAAAGGCGAGGTGCTACGCATGCTCTATTCCATATTCCTGCTCGACCTGCAGAACGCCCAGCAGCGTGCCATCGTACAACGCCAGACACCCCAGCGTGTGGAGGAAATCTTCATCGGCTTCATCCGTCTGCTACCCCGCCACTTTGCTGAGCACCACGACATCCCGTTCTACGCCGACCAGCTCCATATCTCTCCCGTCTATCTCTCCCGCGTGGTCCGTCAGGTTACTGGCCGCACCGTTGTCGACTATATCAATCAGATGCTACTGATGGAGGCCTCCTTCCTGTTGCAAACCTCCCAACTGAGCATCACCCAGATTGCTGACCACCTCCACTTCGCTGACACCCCCTCCTTCAGCAAGTTCTTCTCACGTCTGAACGGTATGAGTCCGAAGGAATATCGGAAGGGGTGACGCAACTACTTCTTCATTCTTTTACTCGCTATAATTATGGTCTATCACGATAGTCACTTCTTCACCTGGCACAAGGGTCTTAACCTCAGTTGTCAATTGTGAGGCGAGGGCTGGTGCAAGAGCCACAGCTCTTAAGCACAAAGCCATGACATCAGCACGAAAGCTCGAAGAGCGAAAGCATCAGCAGAGGGGTTTTTATGGTTTTTGTCTCAACAACATTCAACAATCAAAAATGAGAAATTATGCTGAAGAAACGAATCATTGAGATTGTGGTGAAGATGCTAGTAGCCGCACTCACCGCCTTCCTGACCGCCATCACCACCACGAGTTGCATGGGCCACGGCCCGTTTTAGAGTTAGGAGTTAAGAATTAGGAATGGGGACTGCGCAATCTGCGCGGCCCCCATTTTTCTTTCTACTCACGGAGTCTGACTCTCTTCTTCGAAGGTTTCGTTCAACTTGGGATAGTTGGCAGGCTGATAGACAGTACTAATCTGATAGGGAGAATATTCTGTACCCGTATGGCCATAGATGTCGTACTTGCGGCTAACATCATTTTCAACTAAGAAAGTTTTGTGTTTCAGAAAAAAACTGTAACTTTGCACTCAATGAAACAGATAATCACTATCATAGCAGGGTTTTTGCTCTTTGCCGCCTGTAGTCACGATGACCAAGAGGATACTGACGACCATGTAGACCGCGCGGTGCTGGTATATATGGCTGGCGACAACGACCTGTCAAGCTATATTAATTACGACATCAAGGAAATGATGGCGGGCAGCCGCGAGCTGGACAAACACCAAAAGTTGGTGTTGTTTGTTGACAAGCGGGGACAAAGGTCTTATCTGCTGGAAGTGGCAAAGGGTGACACCACCAGACTGCAAACATTTGGCAGCGACCTGAAATCGTCGGATGCCAGCGTGCTGCAGATGGCGATGGAGCAGGTGGTGCAACGCTATCCGTGCAACAGCTACGGACTGGTGCTGTGGGGACATGCCGACGGGTGGATATACAAGGACAACGAGCAGGCGGCACAGGCTCGCAGGGCTTACGGCCTGACTACTTCAGGAGGTAAAACGTGGATGAACATTCCCGATATGGCAAAGGCATTGGCCGTAGTACCCAAGCTGGAGTTTATCTTTGCCGACTGCTGTGACTTCCAGAGCGTGGAGAGTGCCTACGAACTGCGAGACGTGACCAACTACATCATGGCCTCGCCAGCCGAGATTCCAGGCGAGGGCGCTCCATATTCCACCCTGGTGCCGACGATGTTCAGCAAGAGCGAGACCTTCTACCAGCAGATGGCCGATGCCTATTACGCCCAAGTAATGTACGGTTGGAGAGTGCCACTGTCGGTCATCAGGACAAGTACTATGGAAGCACTCGCCGCAGCGACCAAAAAAGCCTTGGCATCGTTCGTGCCCAGCCTGCCTGACAGCCGCTATCCAGACGTAAACGGACTCATCTATTACTTTGACAAGACGCTGATTGACATGAATGACTTCATGATGCGCCATGCCGCCACGGACGAGTACGAAGCGTGGAAACAGGTGTTTGACAAGGCTGATAACGCGGCAGTAGCCTATAAGAAGTTCGCATATCCCTGGCAGGCCAACCATGTGACGTCCGGTGACTTCACCGCTAGCGAGGAGCGCTATGGGGGTGTGAGCATGTATGTGCCGATGGATGCGTCGAAGTATAGCTCGGACATTCGTGATGTCATTGACATACAAAACAAAAACATCCATAAGATGGCATGGTACCAGGCTGCAGGACTTGCCGACTTAGGTTGGTAGAGTGTTATTCCTTATCCCAACGACAATAGGGATTAACACACAGCTGGGCATTATAGTAACGGCGGTCGCCTGTTACTTCTTTTCCGATGAAATGGGGAATTATTGGCTGTTCGTCACGGTTTCTGAGTTCGACTTCAGCCACGACCAGTCCTTCGTTGTCGCCATGAAATTCATCGACTTCGAAGGTGTGATCGCCCGAACGGACGAGCCAGCGGGTTTTGTCGATAAGTCCCTCCTGACAGAGCGACATCATCTTCTCGCCATCCTCGAAGGGTATCTCCTGTTCAAACTCATAGCGAGAGAGCCCGCCATCGAGCGAGGGTCCCTTGATGGTGATATAGGCACGGTCGTCGCGAAGGCGTATACGTACCGTTTTGCCACGGTCGCTGCAGAGATAGCCCTGGCGGACGTGACTGGAAGAATAAGCCTCGTGCTTGTACGATGAGTCAAGCACGAGGTATTTGCGTTCGATTTCCTGCGCCATCAGGCCATCATTGAGAAGGTCCAGACCAGGTAGATGATGGCGAGCACAATGAGTGCTCCAAAGATCCACATCACGACTTTCTTACCCTGCTCCTCCTGCTTCTTCTGCCAGGCCTCACGCTTTGCATTACTTTTTTTCATAGTTGTATTATTTTAGTTATTAATTACTCTTCATCATTAGAGGGGAATTCCATGAGGTATGCCTTGATGAAATCGTCGATTTTGCCATTCATCACGCTATCTACGTCATGGGTCTCGAAGTTGGTGCGATGGTCTTTTACGCGGCGGTCGTCGAAGACATACGAGCGAATCTGACTGCCCCACTCTATCTTCTTCTTGCCTGCCTCGATCTTTGCCTGTGCCTCTAAACGCTTTTGCATGGCACGGTCGTAGAGCTGTGAGCGCAGCAGGGCCATGGCACGCTCCTTGTTCTTGGGCTGGTCGCGCGTCTCAGTATTCTCGATGAGGATTTCCTCTTCTTCGCCGGTATCGGGGTCGGTATACCAGTAGCGCAGGCGGACACCTGACTCTACTTTGTTGACGTTCTGACCGCCGGCACCCGAGCTGCGGAACGTGTCCCATGACAGCTTGGCAGGGTCGACATACACCTCGATGGTATCGTCGACCAGCGGTGATACGAAGACGGAGGCGAACGACGTCATACGCTTGCCCTGGGCATTGTAAGGACTGACGCGCACCAAACGGTGCACACCATTTTCGCTCTTCAAGTAGCCATAGGCATATTCGCCACCCTCAATCTGCATGGTAACGCTCTTAATGCCGGCCTCGTCGCCGTCCTGCAGGTTGGCGATAGACACCTTATAACCGTGAGCCTCGGCCCAGCGCTGGTACATACGCATGAGCATCTGTGCCCAGTCTTGTGCCTCGGTACCTCCGGCACCACTATTAATCTTCAGCACGGCATCCATGGGGTCCTCCTTCTGGCGCAGCATGTTGCGCAACTCGAGGGCCTCGATGGCGGTGATGGCATGACGATAGCCCTCGTCGACCTCTTCCTCGGTCACCATCTCCTCCTTGTAGAAGTCGAAAGCCAGCTGCAACTCGTCGGCAGCAGTGCGAACCTCCTGGTAGTCGTCGAGCCATCGTTTGATGCCCTTTACCTTCTTCATCTGTTCCTCGGCACGCTTCTGGTCCTCCCAGAAGTCAGGAGCCTGGGTACGAAGATCCTCCTCCTCGTACTCCATGCGTTTCTCGTCTATCTTCAAGTACTTGTACAGTGCGTCCGCACGGTCAAGCACATCCTTTAATTGATCTTGTGTTATCATATACTTTTATTCGGCGTACATCGCGTCGATTTGTTCCTTATAGTTTTCGTTGAGCACGCGGCGGCGAATCTTCAGCGTGTTCGTCAGCTCGCCCTTCTCCATCGACAGGTGGTGGGGCAGCAGGGTGAAGCGCTTCACCTGTTCGTAGTGGGCCAGCTGTTGCTGCAGGGTGTCGATGCGCTCCTTCATCATCTCGATGATGCGTGGATCGGCACAGAGCTGCTCACGGTTCTCAAAACTGATGCCGTGGGCACGAGCATACTCTTCCAAGAGCGCATAGACAGGCACGATGAGTGCCGAGACGAACTTGCGCTGGTCGGCAATAAGGCATATCTGGTCGATGTACTTGTCGACCAACAGCTTCGACTCGATCATCTGCGGAGCGATATACTTGCCGTTCGACGTCTTGAAGAGATCCTTGATGCGCTCCGTCAGGAACAATTCACCATTCTTCAGATAGCCGGCATCGCCTGTGCGGAAGTAGCCATCATCGGTAAAGGCCTGCTTAGTCAGGTCGTCACGGTTGTAGTAGCCACGGGTAATCGTCGGACCCTTGAGAAGAATCTCGCCCTCTTCGCTGACCTTGATATCGATACCCTCGATAGGTATACCCACGCCGCCTACCGTCCAGGGCTTGTCCAGATGGTTACAGCTGACGGTGGCCAACGACTCGGTGAGACCATAGCCCACCACCATGTTGATGCCGATGGAATGGACAAATTCCTCCACGTGGGCACTGACGGCAGCACCTGCCGTGGGGAAGAAGTGGGCATTCTCCAGACCCAGCTCCTTGCGTACCAGCGAGAAGACAGTGCGGTTGAGCATCTCGTATTCCACATGCAGCGCCAAGGGTGGCTTCTTACCACGGCTGAGATACTCGATATTATGTTTGCGACCTACGGCCAGGGCGTGACGGAACAGCTTGCGCTGGACGGCACTCGCATGCTCGATCTTATCCATGACACCCATATACACTTTTTCCCAGAAGCGGGGCACGGCCGACATACACGTCGGGTGCGTCATACGCATAGACTGCTGGACATCCAGCGGGTGCGTGTTGACAATCATGCGGGCACCGGCATAGAGACAGAGGATGGCCCAGCCGCGCTCGAAGATGTGCGTATAGGGGAGGAAGTTCATGATGCGGTCGTTCTCGTTCACCGGCACACACTTCGCATTGGCCACCATGGCGGCATTAAACTGTCCGTGCGTCAGGATGACACCCTTTGAGTCGCCAGTAGTACCACTGGTATACAGGATGTTGGCAATGTCGTCGAACGAGGCTTCCTTCATTAGCTTATCGACCTCCGTCTGGCGCGGCAGGTTCTCGCCAAGCTTCAGGAAGTCGCTGAAATAGATGGCGTTAGGATCGTGTGACGAGATATGTACGGCAGGGTCGAACACGATGATACGCTCGAGCGTCGGACAGAGCGAGACGATGCGGCGGGACTTATCGTACTGTTCCTGCTCGCCGACAAACAGGAAGCGCACCTTGGCATCGTTGACCATAAACTGTATCTGCTGTTCCGAGCTGGTGGCATAGAACGGGATGGTCACCGCACGGATACCCCATGCACCAAAGTCGCACTCGAGGTACTGTACGGAGTTCTGCGAAAATACGCCGACGTTCTCCTGGGGCTTGACACCGAGGTTCAATAGGGCGTTACTTACCTGCATAACGATTGCCGACACCTGCTTCCAACTGAGCGATTTCCACTCCGTTCCACCGAAGTCCTGATAAATCAGCATCTCGCGGTCACCATACTTCTTGGCCTGTTCGTGCACCAGCACTGACATGTGATAATTGGTCTGCATAGCTCTCTCTATTTATTAATTAGGTGCAAAGGTACAAATAAATTAAGAATTAAGAGTTAAGAATTAAGAATTATTTTATATCTTTGCAGTGATTATGGAAATTCAAAACTATACCAACGAGGCGGTAGAACTGCTCAGTCAGCTTATCCAGACGCCATCGGTGAGCCGCGACGAAGGGGCGGCAGCCGACATTTTAGCCCATTTCACCGAGAACTGCGGCCTACCCTGTCAGCGTATCGGCAACAATCTGCTGGTGTATGAAGACATCGACGAGCAAAAGCCCACGCTATTGCTCAACGCCCACATCGACACAGTCAAACCTGTCAGTACATGGACGCGTGACCCCTTTACGGCGACGCGTGAGGGTGACATGCTATATGGTCTGGGAAGCAACGACTGCGGTGGCGGCTTGGTAAGTCTGCTGCAGGCATATCGGTTGCTGCGTGGCAAAAGCACGCAGTACAATTTGGTATATTTAGCGTCGTGCGAAGAGGAGGTCAGCGGTGAGAACGGTTTCCGGCTGGCCTTGCCTCAGTTACCCCACATCGATGTGGCTATCGTTGGTGAGCCGACGGGACTGCAACCCGCCATTGCCGAGAAAGGACTGATGGTCATCGACGGTGTGGCCCATGGCAAGAGCGGCCATGCGGCACGCGAAGAGGGGGTGAATGCCATCTACGAAGCCCTTGACGACCTCGTATGGCTGCGCGACTATCGCTTTACAAAGAAGAGCATGTTGCTGGGAAATACGAAGATGACGGTAACGGTGATAAACAGTGGCACACAGCATAATGTCGTGCCCGACGAGTGCCGCTTCGTCATCGACGTGCGCACCAACGAGCACTACCAGAACGAATTCCTCTTCGCCTTCCTGCAGAAGCACATGAAGAAGTGCGAGCTAACGGCACGCTCGTTCCGTCTGTCGTCCTCGCACATCCCCGTAGGCCACCCGCTGGTACAGAAATGCATCCGTATGGGAATGGTACCGTTTGGTTCGCCGACGCTCAGCGACCAGGCGCTCATGCCGTTTCCGTCGTTCAAACTCGGACCCGGTGAGAGCAGCCGCAGTCATCGTGCTGACGAGTATATTTGCGTCAGTGAAATCCAAAAGGCCATCGCCACTTATGTGGAACTGATTTCGGAATGACAAAATGTCGATATTTCGAATTACCGGCCCAGCCACGATTCCGGATTGAGCTTCGCTGTCTCGCGGCGCAACTGGAACTGGAGAATGTTATCGCCGGCAACACGTCCGAGAATCTGACGCGTAGAAACCTTCTGACCACGATGAACGCTGACGCTTGAAAGGTTGCAGTAGACGGAGATATAGCTGCCATGGCGCACCATGACGACCATGGTACCACCGAAGCTGAACACGGCGCTAACCTCACCATCGAAGATACTACGTGCCTGGGCACCCTGTTCTCCACGGATATTGATACCCTTGTTGTCGAGCGTAACACCGTGCAAGCCCTCGACATTATACTGTCCGAAGTGGCTGACAACCCGATAAGGCCCCGTGATAGGCATCGGCAGACGTCCACGATTACTCTCGAAATTGCCGCTGATGCGCACATCCTCTGAGGGCATGGTCAGCGGGGCACGCTCTACGCGACGCTCCTCGGCCTTACGATTCTCCTCAGCCTCACGCACTGACCGCTCGGCATCTTCCTTCTCCTTCTTACTCTTGGCAGCCAACGCCTTCGCCTTGGCAGCCTCCTCACGGGCACGGGCCTCGGCCAGACGACGCTCACGGGCAGCTGCCTCTGCCTTACGCTTAGCCTCTGCAGCAGCACGTGCCTTCTGGCGGGCTATCTCTTCAGCAATCAAACGGTCGATCTGCGCATTCAGTGCAGCATCTTTTTTCTTCTGCTGGGCAATGATGCCCTGAATGGTCTTCTGTTCCTTCTGCAGGGTCTTCACAACATTCTGCTGTTCTGCCTGCTTGTCTTCGAGGGCGATACGCTCGCGCTCACCTTTAGCCAGCAGGACGGTCTTCTGACTCTTGGCCCGGTTCAGTTCCTGGAACTTGCTATTGACGGCCTCCTGCTGCGTCTTCACCTCGTCGCCCTGTACATGCTGATAGGCAGCATATTCGCGCATAAAACGCAGGCGACGCACCATCTGCGTCAGGTTGTCGGCACTGAAGATGAACATCATCTGACTCTGTGCCGAACGGTTGCGGTGCATGTAACGCATCGACTTGACGTAGCGTTGCTTACACTCGGCCAGCTGTGCCTGCAACTCGTCGAGCTGTATGCCTAAATGCTCGATATTATCATCGAGCGTGACGATGTCGTGACGGATGGTATCGATGGTACGGCGCTTGCCGGCAATCTCGTTATTGATTACCATCAACGTCTGCAGGCGTTTCTTTACGTCCTGTTGTGACGAGGCCAGACGACGCTCCTGCTCCTTGATCTGTTTCTGTATCTGTTGGCGCTGGTTCTGCAACGACTGTACGGTAGGAGTAGCGGAAGCGGCAGCTTTCTTATTCTTCTTGGTCCTATTGGTCCCATTGGACTTATTGGTCCTATTGGACTTCTGGGTCTTCTGGGTAGTAGTACGAACCTTGCTGCGCTGCTGCGCATAAGGCGTAGCAGTGACAAATGCTAAAAGGACGAGTATCAACCAGATTCTTTGCTTCATTCGTCGGGGTTATAGTGACATAAAGCGGCGGAGAATCTCGTCGACAGGCATCTGACGATACTTGCCGGGCAACACGGTACGTGTCTCCCAGTCATCGTCAGAACCCACGTAGTTCAGTATCATATCGAACTTCACCTCACGGTCGGGGGTAGTGAACGTCACCTTATGCTGGTGGGGGAAATACTTGCGATTGATGGTCTTGAAGTCGTCATAGTCCCAGTTCAGTTGGTAGTTGCCACGATAGCGATCGTTATACAGCACGTTGGCCATCTTTACACGCTGGTTAGCCTTGTCAGCCAGCCAACGGTAGGAGAGTTTGTCGCTCTCCAGCGAGATGACGATATTCTCGTCTGAGCTGCTCTGTGTCTCGAATTTCTTCAGCTGACGGTCGGTCAGACGACCCTTGCCGGGCTGGAAGAGCTCGTTCCAGAAGAGGGCCTGCAGCATATTGAAGTCGATACCGCTGTTTCGCAGGAAATCCAGATGTTTGTAGGGCACCTGCAGATACTGTTTGTTGATACGGTCGACGATGAGCACATAGTCCTGAGTAAACTCCAGACGGCCTGCCTCGACGAATCCGAAGGCCATCAGCTGCAGGCGGATGACATCGTCGCGCTTCATCTTCAGGTTGCCGGTGAGCGTCATCTCGCGATTGCCGACAGAAACCGAGAACTTCACCTTTGACGTGAGGAAGCGGGCGTGCTGTGCATTGTCGTTGACTTTCTGCAGGAACTGTTCCCGCTGTAGGGTGTCGACCTGTTCTGCAGGCGCTGTAGCGACAGTTGCCTGCTGGTCGTTATTCTGTGCAGACTTCTCATAGCTTGGCGCAACGGTCATTACCGACTGGTCGTCGGATGGTGCCGACCTGCGGCCCAGTCCACGCGAAGAGCCACATGCCGTCATTACCGTCAGGGCAACGGTGGCGGCTGCCAGTGTCCATACATGTAGTGCTTTCATTCTTTCAGATATTTTTTCAGTTTTATTTTTCTTGTGATGATAGCCGAACGGTCTTCGTCACTAGATGGTTCGGCGGCAATGCGTTCCAGTGCCTGCTGCCAGAAGACGAGGGCCTGTCGGATGTCGCCGGCCATGGCATAGATATCACCGGCATGTTCGAGGAGTACGGCCGACGTGTCGCTATCGTTCTGCAACGTCTGGTCGATATATATCTTTGCCTCGCTATAGCGCTGCTGCATAAACAGTATCCACGCATAGGTGTCGAGGTAGGTGGCATTTTTCGGCTCAGCCTTGATGGTACGCAGCGACATGCGCTCAGCCTCATCCAGCCGGATGTTCTTCTCGCTGAGATAGTAGGCGTAGTTGTTCAGACAGCCAAGGTTGTCGTCTTTCCACACCAGACAGCTATCATAGGCGGCAAAAGCCTCTTGCTCCAAGCCTTTCTGGTGCAGGATGTCACCCAGGACAGCATAGAAGTCGCTGGCAATGGCGGGGTCGCTCTGCGGGGTGATGACGCTGATGCCGTTCTGGAAGGCGTTCAGGGCGCCGTCTAAGTTGCCATTCTGGTAATAAGCGATACCCTGATAGTAGTAAAACGCCATCTCTTCGGGATTATACTGGCGTGCCGCAGTACACAGGTCTATGACACGGTCACGGTCTTGCGCCTGCCAGGCATACATCACTAGCTGCAGACGTACGGCAGCATTGTCGGGAGCAATCTGCAGACCCTGTTCCAACACCACGCGGATACTGTCTTCCGGCATTTTCTTAAGATTCATATACGATGCACAGAGCAGCGCCATGTCGGCATCTTCCTGCGAACCTTGCAACAGCCGATGGAACAGTTGCAACACGCGCGTGCTGTCACCACCTGTCTGCTCGTTCTCGATGACAAACCGTCGCATCAGTTCCACACGGTCCCCACTGGCCATCTGTTTGTTGAAGAGCACCTTTTCCGTATACTCCTGCACGTGTACGGAGTCTTTCTGATCATTATAGTAAGCCAACATCGCTAACAGCGCATTACGGTGGTCTGGCTCTTTACGTAGCACGGCATTATAGATTGCTACCGCCTTTTTCTTCTGTCCGTTGATATACAGCGTGTTAGCATACAGACAACGGTAGTTATTGTCGTTAGGATACTGGTCGGCCAAGGTCTTCATCTCGGCGATGGCAGCCCGTTTGTCACCTTTCTTCGTATAGAGATTACTCTTGGCATACGACAGACGCTCGCTCTTACCCTCCAGCACTTCCAGACGTGTCAGTGCATCGATAGCTTTATCGTACTGCTCTTGTTGCTCATAGAGCTGGACGAGCATGCCCAACACGTCGTCGCGGTCGTGGCAGAGACTGTAGAGTTGTTCCAGCACCCCAATGGTCTCATTGTATTCGCGCTGGCTGAGCAGGGCGTCGGCGAGGGTTGCCAGATAGGTAGTGTTTTCGGGTTCCAGCGCAGCGGCCTTCCTGCAGTACTGTAGGGCGCGCTGCTTGTCTTTCAGGTGGGAATAGTACTGCGACAAGAAGGAGTAGGCCTCCGAACGTGTGGAATCAATGTCCATACAATGTCGCATCAAGTCGAACGCCGCATCGGTATTTCCCTTCTGACGCTGACATACTGCCTCTAAAAAGAAAGCATCATAGCGCCGGCGCTGGTCAGCATCGTCGGCAATAGCTGGCAGAACGCAGCATACTGCCAGCAATATCCATATAGTCCTTATCAACTTCACTTTATTCCGGTATGTCCGTAACCACCTGCACCACGCTCCGTCTCGTCCAGAGCCTCTACCACCACCATTTCGCCTTGCTCACAACAGGCGATTACCATTTGGGCGATGCGCTCACCATCGTTGATGATGAAGTCCTGCTGAGAGAGGTTGATCAGCACGACACCAACCTCACCACGATAGTCGGCATCGATGGTACCTGGGGCGTTCAGCACGGTCAGTCCATGCTTCAAGGCCAGTCCACTACGTGGGCGCACCTGTGCTTCATAACCTTCGGGCAGTGCGATATACAGTCCGGTGGGTATCAGGCGGCGCTCCAAGGGACGCAGGGTGATAGGCTCTTCGAGGTTGGCACGCAGGTCCATGCCAGCACTCTGAGGTGTGGCGTATGCGGGCAGCGGCTGGTGTCCGCGATTGACTACTTGTATCTTTACCATGTTCTTACGCTTATAAATAATGTGCAAAGGTACAAATAAGTAAGCAAAACACAAAAGAAAAGGGAAAATCTTTTGGCTTTTTACTCATTTTTACGTAATTTTGCAACCCATGGAATGGACAAGACTGATTTCAAACAAGCGACTCGGCCAGGAACAGCGCCACATCGAGCGCCACGATGACCGTACTGAGTTTAAGCGCGACTACGACCGCCTGATTTTCTCGGCACCGTTTCGTCGACTGCAAAACAAGACACAGGTATTCCCGCTGCCGGGCAGCGTATTTGTACATAACCGTCTGACGCACTCGCTCGAGGTGGCCAGCGTAGGTATGTCGCTGGGTAACGATGTCGCCCAGCGGTTGGTCAACACCACCCACCCAGAGCTGAAGGGTACGCTCGTCGAACAAATCGGACAGATTGTCAGTACGGCCTGTCTAGCCCACGACCTGGGTAACCCACCGTTCGGACATAGTGGTGAGAAGGCCATCCAGACGTTTTTCACCGAAGGTCCCGGACGCTCGTTGCGCAAAGAGATATCGGAACCTTTTTGGGACGACATCACCCACTTCGAGGGTAATGCCAATGCCTTCCGTTTGCTGACCCATCAGTTCAAGGGTCGCCGCCCAGGTGGTTTCGTGATGACCTACTCGACCATTGCCAGCATCGTCAAATATCCCTTTGCCTCGTCGGCCGCCAGCAAAAAAGGAAAGTTCGGATTCTTCCAAAGCGAGCAGGAAATCTACCAACGAATTGCCGATGAAATGGGCATTATTTGTCTATCAAAGCCTGGTAAACCCCTGCGCTACGCCCGCCATCCGCTGGTGTATCTTGTAGAAGCTGCTGACGACATCTGCTACGAGATCATGGACCTCGAAGATGCCCATAAGCTGAAGATTGTGTCGTTCGACGAGGCTTCCCAACTCATGCTGGCTTTCTTCGACGAGGAGACCCAGCAGCATCTGCGCCAGCGCATCGAACAGGAACAGCTCACTGACCCCAACGAACAGATCGTCTATCTGCGTGCCAGCGTCATCGGCAAACTCGAGAACGAGTGTGTAAAGACGTTTATGGACCACGAACAGGAAATACTCAACGGTACCTTTACGGGGTCGCTCATCGACCATGTCAGCGAACGCCAGTGCGAGGCCTACCGCCGTTGTGCCCGCCTGTCGGAGGCTCGCATCTACCGTAGCCGACCTGTCTTGGATGTAGAACTGTCAGGTTACAAAATCATGGAAACGCTGATGCAGCAGATGGTCGAAGCCGTCATACACCCCGACCGCTACTACTCAAAACAGCTCATCGGCCGCGTGTCGAGTCAGTATCATATCGACGCCCCCGACCTGGAGACCCGCCTCATGGCCGTCATTGATTACATCAGCGGCATGACCGATGTCTATGCCCTCGATGTCTACCAGAAGATCAACGGTATCTCCCTGCCTATTATATAATTTTGTTTGCCAGTTAATCTTCTCCTAAGCGGAGAACATCGTCGCACAGCTCACAGACGGCCATGCGGTGGGTGATGAATATCATGGTTTTTTCATGGCAATAGACGAACAAACGACGGAAGAGCTCCTGTTCGGTGGCCTCATCCAGCGACGAGCTGATTTCGTCGAGCAGCATGATAGGACCAGGACGCAACAGACCACGGGCAATACCGATACGTTGAGCCTGACCCTCGCTGAGTCCTGCACCACGCTCTCCGAGTTTGGTGTCCAAACCGTTAGGCAGGCTAAACACAAAGTCGGCCATAGCGACATCGAGTACGTCGCACAGTTCCTTGTCGGTGGCCGTGGGACGCGCCAACTGCAGATTATAACGGATGGTGCCGCTCATCAGCGTATTTCCCTGAGGCACGAAGACGAAGTTGCCACGCGTATGGTCGCTCACCGCTTCGGAGATCTCGCGGTTGAACAACGTCAGACTACCCTCGCGAGGCTGTATGAACGAAAGCATCAGTCGGAAGAGCGTGGTCTTGCCGATACCAGTCTGTCCCAGTATAGCGGTCTTGCTGCCCGGACGGAACAGGTGACTGAAGTGGTCGAGAATCAGGCGGTCGCCCGAAGCATAGCCGAAGGTCACTTCGCTGGCCTGCACACCCACGGGACCTTGGAGCATCACCTGCTTCTCTGCTTGCTTGCGCTGCTTAGCCGAGCGTTCCAGTTCATCGATACGGTCGATACTTGCCGTGGCAGAGATGAACTGCGGCAACATGTTGAGCAGGTTAAGAATGGGGTGTTGTATCTGGCCAACCAGCTGCAGGAACGATGTCATCACTCCAAAGGTGATGACTCCGGCACGCAACTGCAAACCACCCCAAATGAAGGCCAGTAGATATCCTAAGCTGAAGGCAAAAGCCATCAGCAGGCGTGTGATAATAGTAAAGCGGCTACGGCGCAGCACACGTCCCATCAGCAATTCTTGTAACTTGTTCAGACGGCCAGCTACCCACTGTTCGGAACCCAGCGAACGAATGACGTCGCTATATTCCATACCCTCTTGAACCTGCATCTGTATGGCGCTCTCCTGCTGGCGGATATCGGTGGTCATCGCACGCATGCGATGGGCGAAGAACTTTCCGAAGGCAGCTAGGAACGGGGTCACAAGCAACAGTGCCAAGGCCAACGTCAGGTCCATCTTTGCCAATAGCAGGAAGGCACCGACCAGTTGGGTTCCCGTCACGATGAATTGGGGCAAAAGTGAGGTGGTAGCATCGGCCACGGTGTCGATATCCTTGCTCAGTCGCGAGGCCACATCACCTGAATGCAGTTGGTCTTCATACATCTGACGGCGGAACAAATTACTGAACACACGCAGACGGATGATGTTAGACTGGTGCGTGCTGGCCTTAACCGAGAGATAGTAGTAGAACTGGCGCAGCAAGATACCTGTCACGACAACACTTATAAGTAAGGTACACATGCGCAACACGTCATCGCGCGTACCCACACGAATAGTAATATCGATAAACTGCTTGCTGAGCCATATCATCAGCAAGCCCAACAGCACCTGAGTGATGCCGGTAATAATGCGAATGGCGGTGTTCCACCGGATGCCCGCCATGTTAGTCCATATCCAGCGGATATATCTCATTCTATAATTCCTATCTCCTGCCACTGGCTGACCATAGCGGTCACATCCTTACGGGCTTGAGCGGCGTCGACCTCATACTCGGCACACAGGGCATCAGTGAGCTGGTCGATAGAAAAATCGCCCATTTCACCAGCTTTTCCCCAAAGCCAAGCAGCGGTTTCATTAAGACTAATCAGCTTGCCAAAATCAATGGTCTTCAAGCCTTCAGCCACAATGACGCGCTCGCCACAAACCTCGCGCAAGATAAATCCTTCTTTTTGCTTCATATCATTAATAAAAAAATCTCAGCCACGTCCTTCGATATATCGCCAATATCCAGCGACGTACGGGCAGCAGGCGCCACCACAAGCGACTGGTTTGGCGCCGCCACGGGTTATATAATGGATGATGACGTCCGGCAGGCGTCACGACATTAACCGCCAAAGCCGCTATATCGGCTACGGTGCAGTGCTCCACTCCTGCAACATTACCGTCGCCCATCAGTGTGACGGCATCCCCGTCAATGCGGATAATACGATGCACCACATACCGACATTGTTCGACCCATGCCAGTACCACGTCACCGACATGCAGTTCTGTAGGTTTGACGAGGTCGACACTCTCCTTGCCACCGATAATGAAAGGCAACATGCTATATCCCTTCACCGGGAAGGTGACGCGCATGCCTTCATTCACGAGGTTAATGGCACTACGGATGATATCATTATCGGATATGTTTGTCATCGTTTTTAGCGATTTCAACGGGATTTCTCACGGTTTCAGAGCAGAGGAGGGCAGCACCCTCATCAGGTAGACACTCCAGATGCCATACAGCAACATGACCTGCCAATAGGTTCTCCGTCTCGTGGAGTCCCTCGGCGACCATACTATCCCATCGCTTGCCAGAGATGGAAGGCACCAAGGCGGCATAGGCCATCAGCGGCGACAAACGCACTATCTTATTATAGGGCGCCTGACTGAGCTGAACAATTGCACCTAACGGATAGGATACGTTACGATAGCAGGGTGTCTTACCACTCCAGGGAGAACCAAAAACATAGAATCCATCGGGCATCTGGCGTACTACGGGATTATCGTCGTTGACGAGTTGCGTACCCTCAATATAGCGCAACCACAGGCTGGAATGTGTGCTCTTACCCGTGCCACTCTTGCCCAGGAACATATAGCCACGACCGTCATAGCTAACCACAGAAGAATGGAAAAGCGCCGTCTGCTGACAGGCGGTCGAGAGGGCATACATAACCATCAGCGCATTGTTGATACCGAATAACGGCTCGTCGACGAGCAACACTGTAGCATGACGATACTGCACATCCGTCACCATACGGGCAGCACAGCGTCCCCACAGATGAAACTCAAAATACGGCTGATCGCCCATACGGCCCGCGAGAATCTGTGAGCCGTCATCGTCCTGGCTCATCTCTATAGTGATGTCATCATGGGCAGGGAACCCATCGGAAGCAACCACGGTAACATTAAACATTACCTCATCGGTAGCCAATACGGAAAACGGCTCATATTGTCCCATTTCATCGACAATGGACTCATGATTCCCTAGTGTCACGGAAAAGGTGTGACCGGCTACCCGATAGTAGTGCACTGACATGTAATTTATTGTTTGTAGCGATAGATAATCTTGTTGGCTCCAGACGTAATCTCAATCTCGTCATGGTGCTCACGGATAAACGAGTCGATATGGCGCTTGCGCTTGTCTTCCAGTATCTCGTCAACGGCAATCAGGATACCTGTCTCCTCGACATCGCCAAAGCCATAGTTGATGGCCGTACCGAAGAGCTTCATCGTCGGCGACAGACCCATATATGCGTTCACCAGCGGGGGAATATTATAGCCCAACCGACGAATTTCTCCGTTCAAAATCTTATAATCTTCACGGAAGTTATGTCCACAAAACAAACGCTCGAGTTCAGCAGGATCAGTTTCCAATTCCAGCGGTTTCATCGGGATAATAAGGTTATCCTTATCATCGAAATGCTTCTTCAGAAAATAGAGTATCATGTCGCGACCCTTACGGATGTAGCTGGGGTACATCGTCATCTTGCCGAAATAGTATTTGACATTTGGACGGATGACTGTCAGGGCGCCCAAGCCATCCCATAGATTATCGAGAGCAAAGAGACTCTTGGCACCCATACGCGACGACTGATAGGGCAATGACACAAACGAACGGCCAAGCTCTACCGTCCAGGGAGCATAGTCTCGGATGAAACGCTCAGAGAAATGGAACATATGACTCGTAGCCAGAATGGGCTGTCCATTATCGTCGTACTGCCAGTCAGTACCCAGCAGGTAGCGGTAGCCACCGATGATCTCCTCTTCGTCGGGATTCCAGACGATAAGCTGTTTGTAGCAGTTCTCGCAGGTATCAAACTCGTCGATATCAATCTCCTTACCAGTGCCACCACCGGCCTCACGGAAAGCAATCTCGCGTAGACGACCTATCTCGCGCATGACGTTGGGAGCATTGTGAGCAGTGATGATATAGATTTCATTATTGCTCTTGTTGGTCATTCGCAACTGCTTGTCAGGAGTCAGCTCACTCTTGAGCACCTCCTTGGAAATGGGAGAGATAATCGGTTGTTCCATATTTGTTAAAGGTTGTAGACGATATCTTGTACATATTGTGCCCATTCCGACGGCGTTTTACTCTTGTCGAACGTTTGCCAGGGAATAGGTTTGCCGATGGTCACGCGAAAGGTCTTGCCGACATTCTTATACATCTCGTCGACGAGAAAGAGCATGGCCAGATTAAACGGCAGGAAGCGGTCGGAGAAATTGGCCAAGCGGTAGAAAAAGTCGCTGTTACGGCCTCCGAAGCGGATAGGAACAATGTCGCGCTTGTACTCCACGCTCTTCGTGATAAAGGTCTTCGACCAAGGAATATCACGGATAACGCCATTGTGGCGGCGTGAACACAGTCCGGCAGGGAACATCAGCATATGGTTGTCGCTCTCAAAACCCGCCTTGACCATCGCTGGAAAATTACGGCTCTGTTTGCCGGTTTTGTTGATCGGGATACATAGTGGTGCTAAACCCGGGAGATACATCAGCAGGTCATTGACCAGATAGCGAAACCGCGAGTCGTAGTGATTGCCTATGATAGCACCTAGTGTCACACCATCCTGCCCACCCAACGGATGGTTCGACACAAACGTGTAAAGCCTTCCGTCATTGGGGTCGGGCAAATTCTCGCGCCCCACCACCTCAAGTGTGACCTGCAGGTACTCCAACGTTGCATCCAGCCACGGTGTTCCCTCCTTATCACGTGCGCTCCACAGAAATCCGTTGACCTCATCCTGATGAGCGATGCGTTTGAGCCATGACACCAACGGACTGGGCACCCATTTAGCTTTGGCGCCCAATTTACTTTTCAGTATTTGGTCGATGTCGATAATCTTCTCAGTGACTTGTCCCATTCTCTCACTTTCTTCTTAACGATTGCAAAGTTAGTGATTTTATTTAAAAACAATTGCACTAAAGGTACTAAAATGTGCAAAAAAGATAATCTTTAGCATTTATTAGCTAAAATTTTGTGGGGAATTGTGGGGGATTGTGGGGAGAATTGTGTATCTTTGCATCCGAATTCACATTAATTAAAGAAGTACACATGCGATTCTTAGGAAACATAGAGGCCAAAATCGACGCTAAAGGACGTGCTTTCCTGCCCGCCATCTTCCGCAAGACACTGCTGGCGGACGGTGAAGAGCATATCATTCTGCGTAAGGATGTGTTCCAGCCGTGCCTGGTACTCTACCCGGAATCCGTGTGGAACGAACAGACAGATGCCCTGCGCCAACGGCTGAACCGCTGGAACAAGCAGCACCAGCAGGTATTCCGACAGTTTGTCTCAGAAGTGGAGATCCTGACACTCGACGGCAACGGTCGTTTCCTGATACCCAAGCGCTACCAGCGCATGGCCGACATCGTACAAGACATCAAGTTTGTTGGCATGGGGGACACCATCGAGATATGGAGCACCACCAAAGCCGAAGAACACCAGATGCAACCCGAAGCCTTTGGAGCTGCTCTTGAAGAGCTGATGAAAGAAGAGGCGAGTGACGAGAAGTAAGTGGTGAGAGGGAAAATCATTCCATCAAGACTATGAAGACAGCCGAGACATATCATGTACCCGTACTCCTAAAAGAAAGCGTCGACGGACTGGACATCCAGTCCGACGGCATTTATGTAGATGTCACCTTCGGCGGTGGCGGCCACTCGCGGGAGATTTTGTCGCGACTAGGCAAGAATGGACACCTATACAGCTTCGACCAGGATGCTGATGCGGAAAAAAATATCGTCGATGATGATAGATTTACCTTCGTACGCAGCAACTTTAGATATATCAGCAACTGGATGCACTACTACGGCGTGGAGAAAATCAACGGACTGCTGGCCGACCTCGGTGTGTCGAGCCACCACTTCGACGACGAGACCCGCGGCTTTTCGTTCCGCTTTGAGGCTCCTCTGGACATGCGCATGAACAAGCGGGCTGGGATGACTGCCGCAAACGTGCTGAACGACTACACGGAAGAGCATCTGGCCGACGTATTCTACCTGTATGGCGAACTGAAGAATGCCCGTCGACTGGCCAAGACCATCGTTACGGCATGCCAGCAGGAGCACATCAAAACTACGGGACAGCTGCTCGATGTGCTAGGTATTGAGACAATACAGGAAGAAGGACAACTGACCATCGTCAATGCCGCGCTAAAGAAAGACATAGCCCGCCTGTTCCAAGCCCTACGCATCGAGGTCAATCACGAGATGGATGCCCTACGTGACATGCTGAAAGGTACTACGGAACTGTTGGCAGAAGGTGGCAGGCTGAGCGTCATCACCTACCATTCGTTGGAAGACCGTATCGTCAAGAACGTAATGAAGGCCGGCAATGCCGAAGGGAAAGTAGAGCAAGACTTTTTCGGACGCATCCACTGTCCGCTGAAAACCGTCTGCAAGGTCATCACCCCGACTGACGACGAACAGCAAGAGAACCCACGTAGCCGCAGTGCCAAACTAAGAATAGCAGAAAAGATATAACCCATATGGAAGACGACAACATAAAGATTGAGCAACCTGAAAGTCCTGAGGTTCAGGAATTGCCAGAGAGCAAACTGACAGAAACGCTGAAGAAAATCAAGGAGACGGCTACGGAAGAAGACCCGAAGCCATCGCAACAGTTAAAGCTGCGTACCATTCTGGGCGGCGACCTGCTGACTACGCAGACTGTACGTTCACAAATCTGGCTGTTTCTGGTCATCGTGGCATTCACCATTGTCTATGTGGCTTTCCGCTATCAGTGCCAGCAAGACCTGCTGACCATAGACAAACTGGAGAACGACCTCAAGGATGCGAAGTTCAAGGCGCTGTCGTCGTCGAGCACGCTGACGGAGAAATGCCGTGAGAGTCATGTGCTGGAGATACTGAAAGAGAACAAAGACTCACTGCTACATCAGGCTGACCAGCCGCCTTACATCATTCAGGTGCCTGAGTAATAGAGGTGAGAAGTAAGAAAACAAGAAATGAGTAAGTTCGACAACGATAAAGTGATGCCCCGCTACATGGCGATAGCGGTCGTGCTGACTATCATCGGCTTTGCCGTCATTGGCAAGGCGCTATATATTATGACTGCCAAGAAACAGTATTGGACCGAGGTAGCCGACCGACTGAAGCGCGACAGCGTGATGGTCAAACCCAACCGCGGCAACATCCTCAGCTGTGACGGACAGTTGATGGCCTCGTCGATACCCGAATACAAGATCTTCATGGATTATCAGGCAGCAGCTTTCGAGAAGAACGACTCACTATGGCAAGACAAACTGGACTCTGTCTGTGAAGGCCTGAGCAAGATATTTCCACCGATTACGGCCCATGAATTCAAGGTATGGCTGGAGAAAGGCAGGCAGAAGGAAAACAAAAACGGCAGCGTAGGTGCCCGCCACTGGCCTATCTGGCCAAAGCGCATCAACTACAATACCTATATGGAGGTGAAACAGTTGCCGTTCTTTAACCTACCCAAATACAAGAGTGGCTTCCACGAGGAGGAATTCAACTCGCGCAACCGTCCTTTCGGCACGCTGGCACTGCGTACGGTAGGTGGCATGTATGGTGCCAAGGACTCAGCATACTATGGTCTGGAACTATCGTACGATAGCATCCTGCGTGGCACGCCTGGCATTACAGGACGCCGTAAGGTTCTGAACAAGTACATGAACATTCCCGTGACACTGCCCGTCGACGGTGCCGACATCGTGACGACCATCGACGTAAACATGCAGGATCTCGCCGAACGTGCAGTACTGGATGAGCTGAAACTCATCGGCGGCGATATGGGTGTCGCCATCCTCATGGAGGTAGAGACGGGAGACGTGAAGGCCATCGTCAACATGGTGCGCAACGAAGAAGGTAAATATATCGAGGCCGTCAATTCGGCCATCAGCTACCGTTGCGAGCCCGGTTCGGTATTCAAGGTCGCCTCATTCCTGGTTGCCCTTGATGATGAGGTGGTGGACACAAGTTACGTCATCCATACCGGTAGCGGTGTACAACAGATGCATGGCCGTTGGATGAAAGACCATAACTGGCGTCGCGGCGGTTATCAAGACATCAATGTCGCCCGTACGCTGGAGGTCAGTTCGAACATCGGTGTCAGCCACGTCATCGACCGTTTCTACGGCAGTAATCCCGAGCGCTACGTCAAGGGACTGTATCGTGTGGGTATCCACGAAGATCTGAAACTGCCACTGGTAGGTTACCAGCCGCCCCACATCCGCATGCCGCAGAAGAACCAGCGCGGACAATATGTCAACTGGAGCAAGACCGCTCTGCCCTGGATGTCCATCGGCTATGAGACGCAGATAGCACCCATCAATACCGTCACCTTCTATAATGCCATTGCCAACAATGGTAAGATGATGCGTCCGCGGTTTGTCAAGAAAGTAGTGAAGAACGGTGAAACCATTGCGGAATTCCCACCAGAAGTCATTAAGAACCGTATTGCCAAACCGAAAGCCATCAAGACCATACAAACCATTCTGGAGCATGTTGTCAGTCAGGGTCTGGGACGCAAAGCAGGATCGAAACTCTTCAAGGTTGCCGGAAAGACAGGTACGGCACAGATTGCCGACGAACATGGCGGCTATCATTCAGGAACCACCCGCTACTGGCTGAGTTTTGCCGGCTACTTCCCTGCCGACAATCCGCGCTATACGTGTATTGTCTGTCTAAAGAAGTCGGGACTGCCGGCTTCTGGAGGTGGTATGAGCGGTGTCGTCTTCCACCATATTGCTGAGGGTGTCATGGCCCGCAATCTGAAGATGAGCGTCGATGCTGCCCACGACGAGAAGTCCGTCATCATTCCTGATGTCAAAAACGGCAACACGACGGCTGCCAACTACGTGCTGAGCAAGCTGGACATCAACAAACGTGTCGGCCAGTCGCCCAAGTACAAACAGTCTGTCTGTCCCGACGTGACAGGTATGGGTGCCAAAGATGCGGTATACGAACTGGAACACCGTGGCCTACGCGTAAAAATCCATGGTCGCGGAAAGGTGCGCCACCAGAGCTACCCCGCCGGCAAACAGATTATGAAGGGCTGCGAATGCTTGTTGATTTTAGAATAAACAAAGAAACAAGAGATATGAAATTAAGCGAACTGCTAAAGAACGTCAAGCCTCTCGCCATCATTGGCGATGCCGAGGCAGACATTACTGGCGTGAACATCGACTCACGCAAGGTAGAGAAAGGCCATCTCTTCGTCGCCATCAAGGGCACACAAACTGACGGCCACCGCTTTATTCCCAAAGCCTTGGAGCTGGGAGCTGTCGCAGTATTATGCGAAGACCTGCCGGAGACAGCTGAGAATAGTGGAGTGACGTACGTGCAAGTAGAATCGACAGAGGCTGCCGTAGGCCCTGTGGCTACCGCTTTTTATGGCGAACCATCGAAACAACTAAAGCTGGTGGGTGTGACGGGTACCAATGGTAAAACCACCATCGCCACCTTATTATATAATATGTTCCGGAAAATGGGGCACAAGTGTGGACTCCTGTCGACAGTATGTAACTATATTAAAGGAGAAGCCATACCTGCAGACCATACTACTCCCGACCCCATCGAACTGAACAAACTGCTGGCCCAAATGGTGGCCGCCGGTTGCGAATATGCCTTCATGGAGTGTTCGAGCCATGCCATCGCCCAACAGCGCATTGGTGGTCTGACATTTGCCGGAGGACTGTTTACCAACCTCACACGCGACCATTTGGACTATCACAAGACATTTGAGAACTACCGCGACGCGAAGAAAGCCTTCTTCGACGGACTGCCGAAGGGTGCCTTCGCGATCACCAATGCCGACGACAAGAATGGCATGGTCATGGTACAGAACACAAAAGCGACCGTCAAGACCTATTCGACACAGCGCATGGCCGACTTCCGCGCACGAATTATCGAATGCCACTTTGAGGGTATGTACCTTGACATCAATGGCCGCGAGGTGGGTGTACAATTTATCGGAAAGTTCAATGTTTCGAACCTGCTGGCAGTATATGGTGCTGCCGTCATGTTGGGCAAGCAACCCGAAGACATTCTAGTGGTGCTGAGCACGCTGAAGAGTGTGGCAGGGCGCCTGGAGCCCATCCGCTCGGAAGAGGGTGTCACGGCTATCGTTGACTATGCCCACACACCCGACGCCTTGGAGAACGTGCTCAAAGCCATCCACGAGGTACTGGACGGCAAGCAGGGACAGATCATTACCGTCTGTGGCGCAGGTGGCAACCGTGACAAGGGTAAGCGTCCGCTGATGGCACAAGAAGCCGTCAAGCAGAGCGACCGCGTCATCATCACCTCAGACAATCCCCGTTTCGAGGAGCCGCAAGACATCATCAACGACATGCTGGCCGGTTTGGACCAGAAGCAGATGAAGAAAGTGGTGAGCATTGTCGACCGCAAGGAAGCCATCAAAACTGCTTGTATGCTGGCCCAAAAGGGCGACGTCATCCTCATTGCCGGTAAAGGCCATGAAGACTATCAGGAAATCAAGGGCGTCAAGCACCACTTCGACGACCGAGAGATTGTGAGAGAAATATTTCAGTCGTAACATCGAAATTTCGAAGCTTCGAAACATCGACATAACATAATAACGATATGCTGTACTACATCTTCCGCTTTTTAGAGCAATACAACATCCCGGGCGCACACATCTGGTCGTACATCTCGTTCCGCGCCCTGCTGGCGCTGATTTTGTCGCTGGTCATCTCGGCATGGTTCGGCGAGTATTTCATCAAGTGGATGAAACGCCGCAACATCTCAGAGACAGCACGCGACGCCAGCATCGACCCCTTCGGCATTGAGAAGAAAGGGGTACCCACGATGGGTGGTATCATCATCATTGTCGCCATCCTCATTCCCGTATTGCTGTTAGGACGTATGCGCAACACTTACCTGTTGCTGATGATTGTCACTACTGTATGGCTGGGATTCCTAGGCTTCATGGACGACTACATCAAGATTTTCCGTAAGAACAAGGAAGGTCTGAAAGGCATCTATAAGATTGTCGGACAGGTGAGTATCGGCTTCATTGTCGGACTGACGCTATGGCTCAGTCCAGATGCCGTGGTGCGTGAAAACGTCTCTGAGGTACAGCAGAATCAAGAGGTGGTGGTGAAGCACAACACAGAACCCGTCAAGTCGCTACACACCACCATACCATTCATCAAGAACCACAACCTGAACTACTCGGATGTGATGGCGTTCTGCGGTAAATATAAGGTGGCTGCAGGATGGGTGCTGTTCGTCATTATGACCATCATCGTCGTCACCGCCGTGTCAAATGGTGCAAACCTGAACGACGGTATGGACGGCATGTGTGCGGGCAACTCAGCTATCATTGGTGTAGCGCTACTGATTTTCTCCTACGTATCGTCGCATATTGTCTATGCGGCATACTTCGACATCATGTACATCCCTGGCTCACAAGAGTTGGTAGTATTCCTCAGCGCCTTCATCGGAGCAATGATTGGTTTCCTCTGGTATAATGCCTACCCGGCGCAGGTGTTTATGGGCGATACGGGTTCGCTGACCATCGGTGGCATCATTGGTGTCTGTGCCGTCATCATCCACAAGGAGCTGATGCTACCCTTGTTGTGTGGCATCTTCTTCATCGAGAGCCTCAGCGTCATCATCCAGACGCAATGGTTTAAGCTGAAGAAGCGCAAGGGAGAGCGTGTTCGTGTCTTCCGTGCAACACCCATCCACGACACGTTTCGCAGGCTTGACTCACAGCTCGACCCAACGAGTCGCTATATCCTCAAGGGATGGCCACACCGTCCGTTCCATGAGTCAAAGATTACCATTCGATTTTGGATTACAACAATTATATTGGCTGCATTAACGATTATCACACTGAAAGTAAGATGAAAAGGATTGTCATTTTAGGAGCCGGCGAAAGCGGAGCAGGTGCTGCCGTACTGGCTAAGAAAGAGGGTTTCGACGTGTTTGTTTCAGACATGTCGAAGATTTCCGACAAGTATAAGACGCTGATGGACGACCATCAGATAGCATGGGAAGAGGGCCAGCATACCGAGGAAAAGATTCTCAATGCCGACGAGATTATCAAAAGCCCGGGCATTCCTGACACTGCACCGATGATTGTCAAGATCAAGGAGAAGGGCATCCATATCATCAGTGAGATTGAGTTTGCCGGACGCTACACCACCTCGAAGATGATCTGCATCACGGGATCGAACGGCAAGACCACGACCACGAGTCTCATCTACCACATCTTCCGCGAAGCCGGATACGATGCCGGACTTGCAGGAAACATCGGCAACTCACTGGCTTTGCAGGTGGCTGAAGATCCGCACGAATACTACATCATTGAGCTCAGCTCGTTCCAACTCGACAACATGTACGACTTCCGTGCCAATATCGCCATTTTGTTGAATATCACGCCAGACCATCTCGACCGCTACGACTTCAAGATGCAAAACTATGTAGACTCGAAGATGCGCATCATCCAGAACCAAACGGCACAGGATGCCTTCATCTACTGGAACGACGACCCCATCATCAAGAAGGAACTGGCCAAATACGATATCCAGTCCATCCAGTATCCGTTCTCTGAACTGAAAGAAAAGGGTAGCATCGGTTATATCGAGGAGGGACAATATACGATAGAACAGCCGGAACCCTTCAATATGGAACAGGAAGCACTGTCGCTGACCGGTAAGCACAATATCTACAACTCGCTGGCCGCAGGTATTGCCACCAATATTGCAGGTATCAAGAAAGAAGTCATCAGGCAGTCACTAAGCGACTTCCCCGGCGTGGAGCACCGTTTGGAAAAAGTATGTACCGTACGTGGCGTACAATATATCAATGACTCGAAGGCTACCAACGTCGATGCCTGCTGGTATGCACTAGAGTCGATGAAGACCAAGACCATCCTTATCGTCGGCGGCAAGGACAAGGGTAACGACTATACACCGCTGCTGCCGCTGATTCGCGAGAAATGCGCTGGACTGGTGTATCTGGGTGCCGACAACCAGAAGCTGCACGACAACTTCGACCAGTTGGGCATACCCGTTCGCGACACCCACTCGATGAAAGACTGCGTCAACGCCTGCTACGAACTCGCCGAACCCGGCATGACGGTGCTGCTGTCACCCTGCTGTGCATCGTTCGACCTGTTTAAGAACATGGAAGACCGCGGTGAACAATTCAAGGAATTAGCAAGAAACTTATAAGATCCATAGGCCCCATAAGCCCCATAGGACCCATAAATAGAAAAATGAACAAGAGAATAGGCAATATCTTCAAAGGCGACAAGGTCATCTGGATGGTGTTCTTCTTCCTCTGCATGATTAGTATTGTAGAGGTATTCTCGGCATCGAGCGGACTGACGTATAAGAGCCATAACTACGTAGGTCCCATCGCCTATCATACCGGCACCATCATTGCTGGTGTGGTAGTAGCGGTCGTCACGTTAAATATTCCATGCCGCTACTTCAAACTGCTGACACCCTTCCTGATGCTGATTACAGCCATCATGCTACTCATCGTCATGCTGGGTGGCGGAAAGAGCACCAACGACGCTTCGCGATGGATTAGCATCATGGGCTTTACCATACAGCCTTCAGAGATTGCCAAGGGGACTATTGTACTCGCTGTAGCACAGATTCTGGCAGCTATGCAGCGTGAAACAGGTGCTGACCGTCAGGCCTTTAAGTGGATACTGTGGATTACCATCCCTGCCTGTTTGGCCATTGGCGTTGAGAACCTCTCAACGGCCGCCCTGCTCTTTGGAGTGGTAGTGATGATGATGTTTATCGGACAGGTGCCCATACGTCAGTTAGCAAAACTTGTCGCTATCATTGCCGCATGTGGTATCTTTGCCATCTCGATGGTGATGATTATCGGGCACGACACTACTGGTGAAGACGAGCAACTGACGAAAGTGGAACAGGTGGAGCAACCCAAGAAGAAAAGCAAGGTGGAGAAGATGCTGCACCGTGCCGACACTTGGAAAAGCCGTATCCTGAAATTCGGAAAAGACGACCCCACCCCACAGGAGTATGACCTTGACAAGGATGCCCAAGTGGCTCATGCCAATATCGCTATTGTGTCAAGCGGTATCGTGGGCAAAGGCCCTGGACAGTCGGTCGAGCGTGACTTCCTGGCACAGGCCTTCAGCGACTTCATCTACGCCATTGTCATCGAAGAGTTAGGCATACTGGGAGCCTTTGCCGTCATGTTCCTGTATATCGTCCTGCTCTACCGCTGTGCACGAATTGCCAGTCGTTGCGAGAATAATTTCCCTGCTTTCCTGGCCATGGGACTGGGCCTGCTGCTCGTGGTCCAGGCAACGTTCAACATGATGGTGGCCGTAGGCTTGGCACCAGTTACCGGTCAGCCGTTGCCGTTGATTTCAAAGGGTGGTACGTCGACCATCATCAACTGTGCCTATATCGGTGCTATACTGAGTGTTAGCCGTTCAGCAAAGATAAAAAAGGGCGACACGAAAGAAAAAGATGAAAACATAAGCTTAGATTCATAGAAAATTTGTATATTTGCACAATCTTATATAACAAAGTATATGAGTGACGAACTAAGAGTGATTATCAGTGGCGGTGGCACGGGTGGACACATCTTCCCTGCCGTATCAATAGCCAATGCCATCAAGGCCCTGCGCCCTGATGCCAAAATACTGTTTGTGGGTGCACAGGGACGTATGGAGATGCAACGCGTACCCGCAGCAGGTTACGAGATAGTCGGACTACCCATTCGTGGTTTCCTGCGCCCCTTATGGCGTTTGGGGAACTTCGGTGTAGCGTTGGACTACCTTAAGAGCAAGTGGCAAGCCAAAAAGATATTAAAGGATTTCCGGCCGCAAGTGGCGGTAGGCGTCGGAGGCTATGCCAGTAGTGCGGCCTTAGGTGCTGCCAACAGCCTAGGCATCCCTACCCTGCTACAGGAGCAGAACAGCTATGCTGGACTGGCCAACAAAACGTTGTCATACAAAGCAGCAAAGATTTGTGTCGCCTACGAGGGTATGGAACGTTTCTTCCCTGCTGATAAAATCATGTTGACGGGTAACCCTGTACGCCAGCAGCTGCTGGACTCTCCTATCACCCGCGAGGAGGCACTGGCATCATTCGGACTAAGTACCGAGAAGAAGACGGTACTCATCGTCGGCGGCAGCTTAGGAGCACGCACACTGAACGAGAGTGTTCTCGGACATCTGGCGCTGATCAGTGAACACCAGGACGTACAGTTCATCTGGCAGACCGGAAAATACTACAGCCAGGAAATCAGCCAGCGTCTAGGTAACGACAAGCCTCAGAACCTGGTGGTGACCGACTTTATTGCCGACATGGCAGCAGCCTATCGTGCCGCCGACCTGGTCATCAGCCGTGCAGGAGCAGGCAGCATCAGCGAGTTCTGCCTGTTAGGCAAGGCCGTCATCCTAGTACCGTCGCCCAATGTGGCTGAAGACCACCAGACGAAGAACGCACTGGCACTGGTCAACAAGCAGGCCGCCCTGTATGTCAGGGACGTAGAGGCCGCCAAACTGTTGCTGCCATTAGCCATCGACACCGTCAACGATGCCGCCAAGCTTCAGTCGCTGAGCGAGCACATCCTGACGATGGCACTGCCCGACGCAGCGGAAATCATTGCCAAAGAGGTCATCGCCATAGCAAAATCATAAGTCCCATTGGTCCCATAAGGCCTATAAGGCCCATAGGCCCTATAAGAAAGAAAAGAACAACAAAAACAATATGAATATCAAAGATATCAACGCAGTATATTTCGTAGGAGCCGGTGGCATCGGCATGAGTGCCATCGCTCGCTATTTCATCAAGAAAGGGCTCGTCGTTGGCGGCTACGACAAGACACCCAGCACGCTGACCAGACAATTAGAGAAGGAAGGCATGCTGATACACTACGAGGAGAACGTAGACGAGATTCCCGTAGCCTGCCGCAAGCCGGAGACCTGTCTGGTCATCTACACACCAGCTATACCGGCAGACCACAAAGAGCTGCAATTCTTCCGCGAGAACGGTTTTGAAATCCAGAAGCGCGCCCAGGTGCTGGGTACGCTGACCCGTGAGCACCGCGGACTGTGTGTGGCTGGTACGCACGGCAAGACCACCACATCGACCATGTGCGCCCACATCATGCACCAGAGCCATCTGGACTGCAACGCCTTCCTGGGCGGCATCTCGAAGAACTACGGAACGAACTATATCCTCAGCGACTCTGACTATGTAGTCATTGAGGCCGACGAGTTCGACCGTTCGTTTCATTGGCTGTCACCCTATATGACGGTCATCACGTCGACAGACCCCGACCATCTGGATATCTACGGCACAAAAGAGGCCTATCTGGAAAGTTTCCGCCACTATACAGAACTCATCCAGCCCGAGGGAGCTCTAATCATCCATCGCGGACTAGAGATGAAAGAGTCGTTGCCCGAGGGTGTACGCCGTTACGACTACGCGCTGACCGAAGGCGACTTCCATGCTGAGAATATCCGCATCGACAATGGTGAGATCACGTTCGACTTCGTGTCGCCTATCGAATCGGTGAAAAACATCGAACTGGGACAACCCGTACCCATCAATATCGAGAACGGTGTAGCGGCTATGGCTATGGCACAGTTGGCAGGATGCACCGCTGAAGAGCTGCGCATCGGCATGATGACCTATGGAGGAGTGGATCGTCGCTTCGACTTTAAGATCAAGACCGACCATCTGGTACTGCTCAGCGACTATGCACACCACCCCAAGGAGATTCTGCAGAGTGCGCGTAGCATACGCCAACTGTATAGCAACCGCCACATCACAGCTATTTTCCAGCCGCACCTCTACACACGCACCCGCGACTTCTATCAGGACTTTGCCGACGCACTGAGCCTGCTCGACGAGGTGATATTGACAGAGATCTACCCCGCACGCGAAAAGCCCATCGAGGGGGTGACCTCACAACTCATCTATGACCGTCTGCGCCCTGGCATCGAAAAACAGCTCATCAACAAGGACGACGTGATGTCCCTCATCAAGAGCCGTGACTTCGACGTGCTGGTGGTGCTGGGGGCTGGTGACCTCGACAATATGGTGCCACAGATGGCCAACGAGCTGAAAAATAGAATAAAAGTTTAATACCCGATATACAAGATGACGTTCAACTGGAAGAAAAGCGCAATCATACTGGCAGACGGTCTGCTGGCTGTCTATCTGTTATTGGCTGTCACGGCGTTTAATCACCCTGACGAGTCCAGTGACGTCTGCAACGAAGTAAACATACATATTGAGGAGAGTGTCGTCAAAGGGTTCCTGAATGCCGACGACATCAAGACACAGCTGCAACGTGCACGGCTCTATCCACTGGGCGACCCCATCAATACCATCGACACAAGAAAAATGGAGGAGACCCTGCGCCAGAATCCGTTTGTCAAGGAGGCACAGGTGTATAAGAGCCAGACGGGCCATATCTACATCAATCTGACGCAACGCCTGCCGATATTGCGTGTCAAAGCAGACAATGGCGAAGACTACTATCTGGACGAGTTCGGCAACATCATGCCAAACACCCATTTCGTCAGCGAGCTGGCTATCGCCACAGGACCTGTCAACCATGCCTATGCACAGAAGGCGCTGACGCGTGTAGGGCGGTTCCTTATGAACAACCCCCTATGGGCAAACCAGGTAGAACAGCTGCAGGTGTTGCCCGACGGAAGTATAGAGATGGTGCCACGTGTCGGCGACCATATCGTCTATCTGGGCAAACCTGTTAAATTGGACCATAAGTTTAGCCGACTGGAGAAGTTCTATCGCTATGGACTGTCGAAAGCCGGATGGAACAAATACTCCTATATCAGTCTGGAATTTGACAACCAGATTATCTGTAAGAAAAGAAAATTATAAGAATATAAAACGAGAGAAGATGCCAAGAGAATTTATTGTAGCTATCGAACTGGGATCATCGAAGATGACCGGTATTGCAGGCAAGAAGAACCTTGACGGCAGCATTCAGGTGCTGGCATGCGTGAAGGAAGACTCTTCTGCCTTTATCCGCAAGGGTGTTGTGTACAACATCGACAAGACTGCCCAGTGTCTGACCAACATCGTCAGCCGACTGGAAAAACAACTGAAGACAACCATCACACAGGTATATGTGGGTGTTGGTGGACAGTCTATCCGCTCTATTCGCAACACCATCGCCAAGGACCTGCCTGGTGAGACGCAGGTGACACAGGAGATGGTCATTGAACTGATGGACGATAACCGCAACGTGGTTTATCCCGATCAGGAGATTCTCGATGCTGCCGTTCAGGAATACAAGGTAGACTCACAGTATCAGCTCGACCCTGTAGGCATACAGTGCAGCCATTTCGAGGGTATCTTCCTTAATATCCTGCAGCGTAAGACGTTCTACAAGAACCTGAATAAATGCTTCGAGACTGCCGGCATCAATGTTGCCGAGATGTTCCTGGCTCCGCTGGCACTGGCCGACAGCGTGCTGACCGAGGCTGAGCGGCGCTCCGGATGTGCACTGGTAGACATGGGTGCCGACACGACGACCGTCAGCGTCTACTCGAAAAACATTCTGCGTCACTTGGCAGTCATTCCTCTGGGCAGCAACAATATCACCAAGGATATTGCCTCGCTACAGATGGAAGAGAGCGATGCCGAGAAGATGAAACTGAAGTATGCCAGCGCCTATACTGAGAACAACGACATCGACAACAATATGAAATACTCCATCGACGCAGACCGTCAGGTGGAGACGCGTAAGTTCATCGAGATTGTCGAGGGCCGTCTGGAAGAGATTATCGCCAATGTATGGTGCCAGGTTCCCGAGGAGTACTGCGACAAGCTGCTGGGTGGACTGATTCTGACGGGTGGCGGATCAAACCTGAAAGACATCGAGAAAGCCTTCCAGAACTATACGCACATCGACAAGATTCGTATTGCCAAGTTCGTCACGCAGACCATTACCGGCAACAATGCCGAGATGGCCGCCCACAACGGCATGATGAACACCGTCTTGGGTCTGTTGGCCAAGGGCGACATCAACTGCGCAGGCAGCGAGTACGATCCCAATGGCGATCTCTTTGCCCAACAAAAGTCTTCCTTTGATCCCATTACTGCCGAACAGCGCAAGGCCCGTCAGGGTACAGAGGTGCCGGCAGGTGTGGTTCGTACAGCTGAGGAGAAACGCCGTGCCGAAGAGGAAGCTCGCCTGAAACGCGAGGAAGAGGAACGTATCGCCCGCGAGGAAGCCGAGGCCAAAGCCCGTGAGGAAGCACGTGTCCGTAAGGAAAACTCTTTCTGGAACAAAGCCTTCAAGGGACTAAAGGAGTTTGGTAAGAAAATGGTAGAAGATGAAGAATAAATTAATAAACTGACAAATACTATGGATAATAACATATTGCTCGACTTCGGTGAACCCGAAAAAGAGAACAGCATCATCAAGGTGATCGGTGTTGGCGGTGGTGGCGGTAATGCCGTCAATCACATGTATCGCGAAGGCATACACGACGTAACCTTCGTACTCTGTAATACCGACAATCAGGCACTCAACGACTCACCCGTACCCGTACACTTGCAGTTAGGCAAGGAGGGACTCGGTGCCGGCAACCGCCCCGAAAAGGCACGTGCCGCAGCCGAAGAGAGTCTCGAAGATATCAAGAAAGTACTCAGCGACGGCACCCGCATGGCATTCATCACTGCCGGCATGGGTGGTGGTACGGGTACTGGTGCAGCACCTGTTATTGCCCGCGTCTCTAAGGAGATGGGCATCCTCACCGTAGGTATCGTCACCATTCCTTTCCGCTTCGAAGGCGACCGTAAGATCGACCAGGCCCTCGACGGCGTCGAGGAGATGTCGAAACACGTCGATGCCCTGTTGGTCATCAACAACGAGCGTCTTCGCGAAATCTATCCCGAGCTGACGGTGCTCGATGCCTTTGGCAAGGCCGACGACACGCTCAGCGTAGCTGCAAAGTCTATTGCTGAGATCATCACCGTTCATGGACTCATCAACCTCGACTTCAACGATGTGAAGACCGTGCTGAAGGATGGTGGCGTAGCCATCATGTCTACCGGTTTTGGCGAGGGTGAAGGTCGTGTCAAGAAAGCCATTGACGACGCCCTGAACTCACCGCTTCTCAACGAGAACGACGTCTTCAACTCCAAGAAGATTCTGCTTAGCATTTCGTTTGCCGGCAACAAAGACGGCAGCGGTTCGCTGATGATGGAAGAGATGAACGATGTCAACGACTTCATGGGTAAGTTCGGCAACGACTTTGAAATCAAGTGGGGTCTTGCCACCGACCCAGAGTTAGGCAAGAAAGTCAAGGTCACCATCCTGGCCACCGGCTTCGGCATCGACCGTGTCGACGGCATGTCCAACCACCGCCAGCACCGTAACACACAGGAAGAGGCTACCCGCATCGCCGAGCAACAGGAGAAAGAGGCCCAGCGCCAAGACCGCCGCAACCGCTTCTATGGCGATACCGGCCAGTCGAAGCGCTACAAGCGCCGTCCGCACATCTACCTGTTCCGTCCTGAAGACCTCGACAACGACGATGTCATCTCTGCCGTCGAGCAGACGCCGACCTACAAACGTACCCGCGAGATACTCGACAGCATCTACCAACAGGCCAGCGGTGAAGAACCTCAACAGAAGAGCGAGCCTCAACCCGAGACCATCCAGGGTACGATCCGCTTCTCATAAAACAAACTAAGCACTGCCCGCAGGCAGTGCTTTTGTTGTTCTTTCGGCTATCAGACCTCATACTTGAGATCTGCACCTCTCCCACCCTCTCAGCATCGCCAGCCAGTCCATGACTTCCAAATGGTACACTGGTGCACAGTCTTTCGTCTATCTGCCATTTTAACACTTCGGCAATAAATCGGAAATGATTTCTACGAACCCTTGCATACCTCTCGTTTTTTCGTACCTTCGCATTGTCAAACGAAAAGACATAGTGGCCGCCGCGCGAAAACATAGTTTTCAGGGCCCGGAAACGTAGGATTCAGCGAGCGAAAACGATGCATTTAGATCTTGAACTTGCGTACGACGAGACCGTCGTAGGTCTGTATGGTGAGTCGTACGCTGTCGGGACGGTTTTTGTCGGGCAGCAGGATAGACACGTAGCGGCGGTTGGTGTAATACTCGGGGGCCTCTCCCTGTTCGTGCAGCAGGCGATAATAGGCGGTACGCGTATGGTCGTCGTTCAGATGTACCTCGTCGCAAACCAGCGACAGGGCGTGGGTGCCTTCAGCGCCCTCATCGTTACGGCCATTCTTCAATAGTAGTCCCATGTTGAAATATTTTCCGTTAGGCGTCACCCAGCAGCTCTCGATACCTAACGGGTCTTGCGGTTGCCGCTTGTAGAGGCTGGCATCACGAGGTATCAAGGTAGGCATGCTCATCAGTCTGACCACCTCGGCAGTCTGTTCCTGCACCTTATTATAATATATAGTGGCGCGATAAACCGAGTCGGCGGTCTTGATCCAGGAGGCGCTGACAGACTGCTGCAAGATGTAGCGCACACCCTCGTCAGTGACAAACGAGACGCCCTGCTTGCGGCTATTGACAGTAAGCTCAGCGAAGTCTGCCGTCAGCTGGGAATACTGGCCATCGCCCTGCTCGTAGCTGTCCTTCGTACACGAGCACGGCAGGAAGGCAAGAAGAAGGAGGGGCAAAAGCCTCACCACCACCTCATGGATACTGCGAGCATTCCTCATAGATCGTCTACTTATGTGCTTCCAAATAGTTACGGACAGGGTTGGCATACATCGTCAGCATGCGCTCGCGGAGGAATGCCTCGTCCTTGTTGGGAATCTGAATCTTTGCCAACTGTCCGGCCAGATAGGCTTCAAAACGCTGGCGGTCGAGAGGTGTATAGAGGCCAGAGAAACGACTCGTACCTTCCAGCTCGTCGTACGCCAGATAGTTACAGGGGTAGAACTCATAGTTGCCATGCAACTCGCGGTCCATGCGACGGCTGAGTGCCGTAAAGAACTCGTTACGCGGCAGGTCGGCCAACTCATCGATCCAGGTGTTGATGGGTGCCGCACAGCGATAGACTACGCGTCCCTTATAGCCGAAGATGCCCGTCTTCATGTTGTCAAGGTCGTCCTGACGCGATTTCTTAAAGGCGGGGTTGTCGCGTTTCTGCTGGAACTCCTGTGCCTTGAGATAGTCGCACGGGTCGAACTCGTAGCTGATGGTGAGGGGGACGATGTTCAACTCGCGGAGACTGTCAGCGGGAGAAGCGCCGGGAGTGGCAGAGCCCATCGCCAGCATCTTCAGCACCGAGTCCTGTGTGCGGTCGTCACTATCCTTGGCACGTCCCTCACGCTGGGCTATCCAGATGTTTTCCTGCTTCTGGGTGACAGCATAGTGGATATAGCGGCTCATCAGCTGGCTGGAGCGCATCATCTCGTGAGCCGTCAAACCACGACGCACGGTAAACGCCTTGTTCATACGCACCAGACGCTTGATCCACGGATAGATGAGCAGGTTGTCGCCAATGCCTATCTCTACCGTGGTGGGATAGCCGGCCTTGACCAGCAGTACGTCGAGGAAGGCAGAGTCGAGCACAATGTCGCGATGATTGCTGACGAAGGTATAGCGCTTGTCGAATGGAGAATTATGATTACCACGAAGCGCGGCATCATCGAAGCGGGTGCCGTCAGTATGCTTGTGGATGATGTGCCACACGATGAGTTTCATGAAGCGCTTCTGGAAATCCAGCGGCGTCTTGACCCCAATGAAGAGCAACTTCAACAACCCGTTGCGCAATCCTTTGGGCAACCAAGGCACAAAGCCTTTCAACATGACAGAGAATTGGCGGTCGTTCAATAGGTCGTTGAACGCCTGCTTCATCTCACCCGCCTCGTAAGGCCGTATCTCATCAAACTCGCTACTCATATCGCTTCCTCTTTACTATTGTCTCTTAGAACTGATTCTCCACAATCTCTGACAACACATCAGTCATTGAGAGGCCGGCGGCTTTCACCTGCTGCGGAATGAAGCTGGTGGGCGTCATACCCGGCGTGGTGTTCACCTCCAGCATGTGAATCTTACCATCCTTCGAGATAATATAGTCAATACGGATGATACCGTTGCAGTGCAGGATGTCGTAGATATGGCTGGTAATCTCGCGGACACGGCGGGTGATATCCTCTGAAAGACGGGCGGGGGTGATCTCCTTCACCTGTCCATTATACTTGGCATCGTAGTCGAAGAACTCGTTTTGTGTCACCACCTCCGTGGCAGGAAGCACCACCGACTTCTCGTGGGTCTTATAGACACCAATGGAAATCTCGGTTCCCTCCAAATACTGTTCGACCATAATCTCAGGGCTCTCGAGCATGGCCTTACGGATGGCAGGAGCCAACTGGTCCTTGTTCTTCACCTTCGACACGCCGAACGATGAGCCGTCGGCAGCAGGCTTGACAAAGCAAGGCATACCGATGCGCTGCTCAATCTCGTCGTCACTGACCAGCTGTTCGTAGCCCTGGCGAATCAACAACGAGTCAGCCACCGACACGCCATAGCCGCGCAGATACTGGTTGAGCACGAACTTGTTGAACGTCATGGCCTCGACGAGTACGCCACTGGTAGAGTACGGCAGGTCGATCAGGTCGAAATAGCCCTGCAGGATGCCGTTCTCGCCCGGTGTTCCATGAATAGTGATGTAGGCATAGTCGAAGAGTTTGGCCTTGCCGTCCTCGACGAACGAGAAGTCGTTGCGGTCGATGCGGGCCGTCAGTCCACCCGGCAGCTCGACATGCCAGTCCTGCCCTTTCACGTCAACGATGTAGACGTTGTAACGTTCCTTGTCGAAAAACGAATAAAGACCTTGTGCGGAGCGCAGCGAGACGTCGTGCTCCGAAGAGTCGCCACCACAGACGATGGCAATGTTGCGTTTGAGTTGTTTCATATTGTTATTTTTTCGATGTTGCGATATTTCGATATTTCGATGTTACGAAGTGGCGATGCTTCGGGTATAGTTGCGCCACTTGTCTATGAGCGCCGCCATATCGTCGGCCAGCTCGCTGGTAAAATCCATCTGCTCATGGGTCACGGGGTGTATAAAACCCAGCGTACGGGCGTGCAATGCTTGACGGCCACACAGCTTGAAACAGTTTTGTATGTAGGCCTTATACGATGCCGTCCGCTCGCCACGCAGTATCTCCATGCCGCCATAGCGCTCGTCGGCAAACAGCGGATGGCCGATGTGCTTCATGTGTGCACGAATCTGGTGGGTACGTCCTGTCTCTAGGCGGCATTCCACCAGCGTGGTATAGCCATAGCGCTCCAGAACACGGTAGTGTGTGACGGCAGACTTTCCTATATCAGAGCCCGGCGGGAATACCGCCATGCGCTGGCGGTCACGAGGATCGCGCCCAATATTGCCCTCGATGCGTCCTGTGTCTTCCGTGAAGTTGCCCCACACCAGCGCCTGATAGGAGCGGTGCGTATCGTGGTTGAAGAACTGAGCGCCCAACTCCGTCTTGGCCTCAGGGGTCTTGGCTACGACCAACAGGCCACTGGTATCCTTGTCGATGCGGTGTACCAGCCCCACACTGGGGTCGTTAGGGTCGAACGACGGCAGTTCACGCAGGTGCCAGGCAATAGCATTTACCAGCGTACCATGGAAATTCCCCACACCGGGGTGCACCACCAGTCCTGCCGGTTTGTTGACAACCATCAGCTGGTCGTCTTCGTAGACCACGTCAAGGGGAATATCCTCCGGTTCGATGGTGGTATCATAGTGTGGACGGTCGAGCATCAGCGTGATGACATCGCCAGGACGCACCTTATAGTTACTTTTCACCGCACGGCCATTGACCTGAATAAAACCGGCATCGGCAGCTTTCTGGATACGGTTGCGCGACGAGTGCTGCACGTGTTCAGACATATACTTGTCTATACGTACAGACTCCTGGCCACGATCGACCTCCATGCGCAGATGCTCGTAGAGCACACCGTCAGCAGGCTGCTCGTCCATCAGTTCTATATCCTCCAGCTCCTCGGTCATCATCATTTACGGCTCCTTCACTTCTACAAATTCGTCGACATCGCCTTCTGAAGACATCTCCTCATCGTTGGAATTGGCAAAGTCCATGTCAGCGCTATCGTCGGCTGTTCCCCGTCCAACCAGCAACGTCAGCGGATAGTCGACCGAAAGGCGGTCACCGTTCGACACACGGCGTCCGCGGCACACGATACCATATACCCAGTCTTTCTCGCCCTCGACCATTTGCGGTTCCGTCAGCTGGAAGCCAATGGCCATCAGTCTGGCCTCAGCCTCACGGACACTGGAGTTATCAACAATGTCAGGCAGGGGGAAAGTTGGCGACGACGGAGAATTCAACGTTACATAGATGATGCGCCCCTCTTTTACCCGTGCGCCCTGATTTGGCACCTGAGCCAGCACACAATTGGCAGGCATTCGCTTGTTGTAGCCCGAGTCGCTGACCACAAGGCTCAGTCCCAACTCGTCCAACTGGCGATAGGCTTTCTCATAGTCCATACCCTTGAGGTCGGGTACAACAATGCCCTGACCGTGGTGCGTATAGACTGACAGTCCGACACCGACGCCTATGCACAACAATATGATTACAAGCGCCATCGCTGACAGGTGCAGCACCAGATAGCGGCTGAAAATCTTATCAAAGAAGTCCTTTGCTTTCATCACTCTATTTACATATCTTTCAGATTCGATAGCAAAAGTACAAAGAAATATTGACACAACAAAAAAAATTGGGTATATTTTGAAATATACCCAATTCTTATCAGTGAGATTCTGGAATTTACTTTCCGTGATGCTCGTCAGATACTGTTAACTTCTTACGGCCCTTAGCGCGGCGAGAAGCCAGTACGCGACGACCATTCTTCGTTGCCATGCGCTCGCGGAAACCGTGCTTGTTCACGCGGCGGCGATTGTGCGGCTGAAATGTTCTTTTCATTGTTCTATCTTATTTTTTTATTGTTATGATTCGTCAATTCGGGCTGCAAAATTACATAATTATTTCTAATTGTGCAAGTTTTGAGCGAAATTTTTAATTTTTAATGTCTCATTTTTAATTTTTATTCGTACCTTTGCACCCTGAAAGCGAAAATTACATTATTATTATAGCATATTTTTTATGATTAACTCACAAGACATTAAGAAGGGAACCGCCATTCGCATGGACGGTGCCATTTGGGTTTGCATTGACTTCCAGCACCGTAAGCCCGGTAAGGGAAACACCATCATGAACATCAAGATGAAGAACGTCACCGACGGCCGTGTGTTGGAGCGTCGCTACAACATCGGTGAGAAGTTGGAGGACGTAGTCATCGAGCACCGCGACTATCAGTATCTCTATGAGGATCAGGAAGGCCGCATCTTCATGAATCAGGAGACTTTCGAGCAGATTCCCATCGCTAACGACTTGGTTATAGGCCATGAGTACATGAAGGAAGGCGACGTTGTATCGGTTGTCAGCGACACCACCGACGGTACCATCCTCTATGCCGAGATGCCCGTAAAGACCATCCTGCGCGTTACTCACTCTGAGCCTGGCATCAAAGGCGACACCGCTACCAACACCCTGAAGCCTGCTACACTGGAAACAGGCGTTGAGGTTCGCGTTCCCCTGTTCATCAACGAGGGTGACCTGATTCAGGTTGACACCCGCGACGGTTCTTACTTGGCTCGCGCTAAGGAATAATGAAATACTCGATAATCGTCCCAGTATATAATCGCCCTGACGAAGTGGACGAGTTGCTTGAGAGCCTCTGCTCCCAAACACTCAAGGACTTTGAGGTTATTATTGTTGAGGACGGTTCACAAAAAACCTGCAAGGATGTTTGCGACAAATACGCAAACATCCTTGATTTGCATTATTACCTAAAGGAGAACAGCGGTCCTGGTCAGAGCCGCAACTACGGTGTCGAGCGTGCCCAGGGCGACTACGTTCTCATCCTCGATAGTGATGTAGTGCTGCCCACCGGCTATTTAGCTGCTGTCGACTCTGCCATCAGCCATCAGCCATCAGCCATCGTTGCCTTTGGCGGTCCCGATGCAGCTCACCCGTCGTTCACTCCTGTACAAAAGGCCATCTCCTACTCTATGACGTCCTTCTTCACCACGGGCGGCATACGTGGCGGAAAAGCCAAACTCGACAAGTTCTATCCCCGTTCGTTCAATATGGGTATCCGTCGCGACGTCTACCAGCAGTTGGGAGGTTTTTCGAAGATGCGTTTTGGCGAGGATGTCGACTTTTCCTATCGTATCGTTGAGGCTGGCTATCAGCCACAGCTGTTCCCTGAGGCATGGGTATGGCACAAGCGTCGTACTGACTTCCGCAAGTTCTTCCGTCAGGTATATAATAGTGGTATAGCCCGCATCAATCTGGAGAAACGCCATCCTGGCACCATGAAACTGGTACACCTGCTACCCATGGTGTTCACGCTGGGTGTCATCGGCTGTTTGTTGCTGGCCCCGTTCTGCTATGGACTGACCATTGTTCCTTTGTTGCTTTACTGTCTGCTGATTCTTATCGACTCCAGCATTCAGAACAAGAGTCTTTGGGTTGGCTTGCTGTCTATCCCCGCTGCTTTCACCCAACTGATGGGCTACGGCTTCGGCTTCCTCGAGTCGTGGTGGAAACGCTGCGTGCTGAAGCAAGACGAGTTTACGGCCTTCGAGAAGAACTTCTACAAGTAACTCCTCATCATGCCTCACGACTACGAGTTGAGTGAGGAGGTTACATCGTCAGTTGAGAGGTGATGGTGCCACGCGCTATCAGCGTCAACAAGGGTGAGCACTCAGCGGTTAAGAGATAGGCAAGTCGTTTATAGAGGTTTGCCTGTACTGGTCGTTTACTCTTGTAGTCAATACGGGTCTCGTAAGACTCCAGCAGTTTGCCATGACGATACAACTCATGATGGAAATGATGGCATCCCATGTCGTCAGTCTCCATGTGGAGTATCCAGTGGCCGTCGGGCTGGCCGTCGGCATCGAAATCAGCCTGCAGGAAACAGTCGTTAAGCAGGCCGACCACGGGACCCTTGACTTTGCCGTCAGCAATATTTACCAACATGCCCGACATAGTGTTGGTGGTCATGCCCTGATTCTCAACCTCAAACTTCAGCGGTCCTTCCACCCTACCTTTGTTGAAACATACAGAGAGCCATTTCGTACAGCTATGTCCTAAGTACTCAAACGACCACTTGCCATGTTTCATGTCGCGATAGTAATTGCCTGTTGCATATTTGCGGTCGCCCTGATAGTCGAAGGGGCCATCGAATATTTCGTTTTCGCCGTCTGGAATCAGCACACAACGAACGTGCCCACGGTGATAATAACCGGCATAGCACTTATGTCCGTCGGGTACCTTACACGACATCTTGAAATAATAATCCTTGAAACTTTCTATCAGCTTGTTCATTGCGTTTCTAGTTCTTTTTTAATAGAGGGTGTACTCAACAAATGGTAGCACACCCTCTATCCAGAAGAAAACTACTAACTAAAACTAACTATTAATCTGCATCATCAGCATCCCATTCTTCCAATGGATCTAACCGAACATCAACATCAAACGTAGAGCCAGTCAACAGGGATTGGTGCTGAACTAATTTTACAACCGACATCTGTAGTTCTATATACATCTTCTTTTTCATACTACTTCTATTTTATTATCTCGCACAGAGTTTCGCAGAGAATTATTATTTCACAATTACTTTGTTACCATTTATAATATACATTCCCTTAGTAGGCTGAGCTACGCGCTGACCATTGAGATTGTAAATAGCTTTGTCATTTGTCATTTGTCCTTTATCATATAGCGTAGCGCTAATGCCTGTCGTCTCGTCGTCGAAGATGAATGATATCTCACGAGCTGAGGAGGTATTCGGCAGCTGCAGATATGCTTTACCAGCAGCAAGAGTATTATTATTTGCGCTTACTTTTTTGAAGACACCACCATTAAGTACAAAGTTAGTATTGCCACCATCGATTTGTGAAATTGCAGTAGGACATACCACACCCTTCATCAGGTTGCCAACAATAGCCTCGGGACTCTCTTCGGCAATCTTTAGAGTGTATGTTGCGCCAGCGGTGCCCTTCAGTAGCACACCTGTACCAGCAGGAACGGAACTCTTGACACTGAACGACAGTTTGTTGCCAGCGAGAGTACTTGAAAGAGCCACGCCAGCCTTTAGTCCTGTAGCAGCAGAGAAGTCCACATCGAAGTCGCGACAGAAGGTAACATATTGTTTTTCATTAGGCATTGTGAAGGGAATCTCGTCTGTTGCCAAATTTTTAATCCAGTCAGCCTTCCCCTTCAGAGCATCTATAATCGTTGAAAGTGCAGAGGACTTTGTATAAATAACAGGATTGTCTGTATTCTGAAATATCTGCCATTCATTAGAAGTTGGCTTCAATGACAGTGTGTTACCACAATAGTAGATGCTCTTCAATGCTGAGCAGCCTTTTAGGGCATACTGATTAAGCTCGACAGAGCCCAAGATGGTCAGGTCCTTCAGCGCACTACAACCCTCGAAAGCACTTTGTCCAATTTTTTCAACACCTGAAGGGATGTTGCAGTTCTCTAATTTATTACAACCGGAAAACACATAATCTTCAATTCTAGTTATATTTGCTTTATTATCAACTGTAACAAGTTCCGTACAACCATTGAAAGCACAATAACCAATATACTCTACAGAAGATGGAATAGTAACTTTTGTGATGTTTGTATTGTGTTCGAAAGCATTATGCTCTATTCCCCATACAGTTAAAGAATTTCCACTAATAGTTACGCTCGACTCAATGGTGATTTCTCCTGTGGCAGAAGGAGAATTTTTCACCTTAGCAACTTCACCATCTTTGAAGTAGACAACATTATTAATAGTCGTTTCTTCATCTGCCATCACCGGCATAGCCATGAGCCATGCGACGGCACTTAATAGAATTGTTAGTTTTCTCATTGTTTTGTTGTTTATTAATTATTAGTATTGCTTATTTCATAATGACTTTCTTTCCACCATTGATATACAGGCCACGAGACAGGCTCTGGCCTGCAACCTTGCGACCGCAGAGGTCATATACGGTAGAGGCGGCTTTGTCTGAAGCAGACAGGGAGGCGATGCCTGTTGGGGTGTCGGCAGCAATCTTCAGTGACCAGCCTGCCGAAGCGATCTTGCCACCAGCCCACGTAGCCGTAATGGCGAATTTCTTGGTGTTTGCAGCCGTGAGGTTCAACTGTATGTTGCCACCTTCAGCAGACTCCTCAGCCCATCCTTCAGGAGCATCAACATCTACCAGGTCGTAATAACCCAGCCAGTGGCGGTTGTTGACCAGCAACTTGAACGACACGGTAGGATCAGTAGTTTCAGTGAGGTCCAGCTTATAGATGTAGGTCTTGCCTTCGCCCAGTGTGAATACAGCCTCGTCGCCATTCCACCCGTTGAACGTGCCAGGCAACTTGGCTTTATCTATGATAGCATCGGCATCAGCATCAATAGACAGTTTCCAACCTGCCGAAGCCAGATGGCCGCCAGCCCAGGTAGCCGTGAAGGTGAACTGCTTGGCACCAATAGCAGCCAGGTTGAGCTGAATGTTACCATCGTTGGCAGCCTCCTGTACCCATCCGTCGGGAGCACTGATCACCATATCGTTCCATCCCAGCCAGTGGCCGTTGTTAACCAAAAGCTTGAAGGTCACAATGTCGTTGGTCACCCCAGAAAAGTCGACGATACGCACATAAGTCTTGGGCTCATCACTGGCTTCGAACGTATTGGCATCGCCATTCCATCCGCTGAAATCGCCAGGCAACTGCACTTTCTCGATGGCATCATCAGCTTCGCCTGTCATGCGGCAGGTGATGTCCTCGTACTCGTGGTTTCCTTTATATATATAATAGCGAGTGCCAGGAACATTGTTAATGTCACGTGTCTTATCGCTATCACCATTATAATGGAAGAGGAAACAGACCTTCGCATCCTCGTCAAGGTCAGAGAAGGTTTTGTAATAGAAGGTGACTGGCGTGCCCTCCAGATCGTTGACGGTAACGGTCTCCGTAAGTTTCACCCCAGGCCATTCGGACACTTCGTTGGGAATACCCCAAAAGTGGATGTAAGGCTCTTGGTCAGCCTGCACATAGATAGTGATGTGTTTTGCCTGGACTGTGCCAAGGAAGATAAAGGTCATCACTACTGAAAACAGAAGAGTAATTTTTTTCATAATCTATTCTATTTTGGTTAGTATACAACTTGTTTGTTTTGTCAGTGCAAATATCGTATTAATTTTGTCATATTATACCTATCAGTAATCGCATGGTAAAAACGAAGGCATCGCTTAGACGATATAAGTCTTTGGTTACTACATTGTTACATTAAGTTCACAACATCACCTCGGTAAATATCGCATAATCACCTCATCATAAGCTTGCTTCTCTTTCCATCTTGTCGAACAATATAAACACCACGTCGCAAGGAGCCGTTTGTGAGTTCATCATTGCTAACGGCACGACCACTCAAGTCGTAAACGGACGACAGACCTTCCGTCAGACCATTCATACTCGGGCTTTCGACACCAGCAGGGGTAGTCTTTGTCACCTTGATGCGCAACTGTCCGAGATCGACGGTGATATCATAGTCGCCTTCAGCATCGACCATGAACTTATAGTCGTTGGCACCATTGATGAGCAGGTTGGCCGTGGCGGTATGGTTGGAACTGTTGAACTTATAGCCCGAGTACTCGGCATTGAAACTCGTGCAGGTAGACCAGTCTTTGCCGTTGGCGAACTTGAAGTACTTGTTAGCCTTCAAGTGAGCGTTCACCGTGAAGGTCTGACCGTCGGAACTGCGCTTCAAGGGCACAGCATGCAGGAGGTCGTAAGCTCCATAGTTGTCGTGCTGGACAGCCTCGCCGGTTAGAAGCAGCTGTTCTTCGCAGTATTCGCTTTCCAAAACTACCATCGTCCAGTACTTTAGCGAGGGCAACGTGAACGATACCTTTCCGTTCTGTTGGGTGAAAGCAAGCTCTTGCGGTACACCTCCGCAATCGTCGGGAGAGGCCACCCACACCTTATTAATAGGACGGTTGGTAGTTACTACAAGCGGCAGGTATTCCGTCAAAGGCGGTTCCGGTCGCGTGCCGTTCACGTCGCGCCACGACAGATCGCTGGTTCCCAGGAAGTTCAGAACGTGGACCACCTGCTGAGGACCGACATTCTTTGAGAAGGTGACGACAGAATTGGCACGTGGCGGCCATGCATTGATGGCAACACTGCCCGACGTCGTCTGCACCTTAACCGACGAAGCAGCCTTCGTGGAGATGCCACGCAGCAGGTTCTGGTAGGCCGTCAGGAAATCGTAATAGTGTATCATAGCCTGCCTCAGTTCGTCGGTCATAGCCAACGGTGCGGCAGGGAAATACTCACGGCAAAGCATGTGGTCGCCCATCTCGATATGGGCACCACCAAGAGCAAACATGACCGCATCGGTCAATAGTACGCCGGGGGTATTCATAAGCTTGTCGCCAGAACCGCCTTCAAAGGCCTTGTCGTAGTTCATATAGGCCGCAAAGACCGTCTGCAACTGGTGGTCGCCATAGCGGTCGTTGTTACAGATAACATCATAGAGGTGCGAAAACTGCTCGTGGCCGTTGCCACTCCACACCTCGTTATAGCAGAAATCCACATTTCCAGTCTTCACAATACGCTCAGCACCGTAGTCATAGACAGCATTCATAATGAGCGACTTGTCTGGACGGCTGGCCTTCATGGCGTTGATGAACGAGGCAAAACCGTCAGGAAGGTTCACCATATTATGGCTATAGTCGTACACCGTACCTCGATCACCCAGCTGGTCAATCTGAAAGCCGTCGAACCTGTAGTTAGCATAGACCTCTTCGTTGCGAGCTTTCATATAGTCCTGCCAGGCGCTGTTACCAGGCACCTGCAGGTAGATGTCGCTGGCCCAGTCCTGCAACTCGTGCGAGTCCTGCACATAGCCGCCACTGCTGTTGCGCTTATACAATCCCCACTCCAGCCTTACGCCGTCACTGGCAGCATCATCCCAGGCGCCGTAACAAAGGTTATAGAAAATGGACTTCATGCCGTAGCTATGCTGGATATCGATGTATTTCTTGATATAGCGAATGCCGATATAGCGTTTGCTTATGTCCTGATACCACTGGGAGGGCGCTCCGTTGCTCTCAAACTTTACGGGGTGATGGTGTTTCCACTGCCAGTCTTGGAACTGCACACCGTTGATGTGCAGACGATTCAGGTAGGCCATCTCCGTACGGATGTTGGCGTCTTTGTCCACGGAACCGCTGTAGTTGTCGAAGTCGGCAACGAAGCCATAACGAGGAAACCTCTTCCAGTCGCTTGACACATCGACGGCAATGGTTCCCAAAACAACCTCGTCGGAACCCACCGAATGGCGGAGTTCGACGAGGTAGCCACAGAAGTCTAAAGCAGGTGGAGTCCACGACCACTTATTATCCTGAACCAAGTCGTGGAAAGGAAATTCCTCCAGTACCGTTGCTCCGTGGCGATAGCACACAATCGTATTCTGCGGAATCGTCCCAACAGCTTCCAACAATACGGTCTGACCTGGTGCATAACGAGCCTTGTCGGTGGTCAGCGTGACGCTCATGTCAGAAATAACAGCAGCAACAGACCATTGGAAAGAAAAGACAAGGAGGGTGGTAAGGAGGAGCTTATGCCCCTCCTTGAGAAGATAGTTATTGTACATGACTAAAAGAATATTAGATTTTTAGTTTCTTCAGACCTTTTATCCCGACTTTCGAAGCCTCCACGATGCTGATGGCATATCCACCTCCAGAGGCAGCCTTTAGTCGTAATACTGTCTTCGCATCGACCAGTCCTCGACGGATGGTGTATGCCTGTGGATTGTTACGATAGTGCGCATCGGGAGCATCGGCATAGACCGTAGCCACATACTGTTTGCCTGAGTCTAGGAAGTCGAGCGACAACCGGGAAGCATGGCCCTTCTCGCCACAGGTACAGCCAACAAACCAGTCGTTCGTACCCTTGGCCTTACGAGCGATAGTGATATACTGACCAGGTTCTGCCTCCAAATAGCGACTTTCGTCCCAGTCGATGGCTACATCCTTGATGAACTGGAAGGCATCCATGAAACGCTCATACACCTCGGGCAGATCGGCTGCCATTTGCAGCGGAGAGTACATGGTGACATAGAGAGCCAGCTGACGAGCCAATGTAGAATTGACATGCGAATGACTGTTGGGGTTCACCTTGCTCATGTCCATTTCGAAGATGCCTGGTGTGTAGTCCATGGGACCTCCCTGCAGGCGTGTAAAGGGGAGTACTGTGGTATGGCTGGGTTTGTTGCCTTGGAATGATTCATATTCAGTTCCTCGTGCAGACTCATTTCCGATAAGGTTGGGGTAAGTTCGGCAGAGTCCTGTTGGTCGAACAGCCTCGTGGGCATTGACCATGATGTGATGCTTGGCAGCCTCCGTAACGCAGTACAGATAATGATTGTTCATCCACTGACCATAGTGATGCTCTCCACGCGGAATAATGTTACCTACATAGCCGCTCTTTACCGAATTGTATCCATACTTGTCCATCAGGCGGTAGGCAGCATCCAGATGACGTTCGTAATTACGGACAGAGGAAGAGGTCTCGTGGTGCATCATCAGGCGTACGCCCTTGCCATGAGCATAGTCGTTAAGTCCTTTGAGATCGAAGTCAGGATAGGGTGTCTGGAAGTCGAAGACATAGTCCTTGGAGTGTCCGAACCAGTCTTCCCAACCAATGTTCCAGCCCTCAACGAGGACCTGCGAGAAACCATGCTTGGCGGCAAAGTCGATATAGCGCTTCACGTTGACGGTGTTGGCAGGGTGGTTGCCATGAGGCTTTACCTTGCTGTAGTCGGTCTCACCAATCTTGACGGACGGCAGGTCATTGGTATATGACCATGCTTTGCCGCCACCTATCATTTCCCACCATACACCGATATACTTCACTGGCTTAATCCATGAGGTGTCTGCCAGTTTGCATGGCTCGTTGAGGTTGAGGATGAGGCGTGATGCCAGCACCTTGCGTGCATCATCGACAACCATCACGGTGCGCCAGGGAGTGTGACAGGGACTCTGCATGTGTGCCATGTTGCCTTGCGCATCAGGTGTGAGTTGTGAGGTAAATACCAGGTTTTTGTCGTCCAAGTCAAGGTGCATACAGGAGTAGTCGACCAAGGCGGCCTCGTGGATATTGATATAGAGACTTTGTCTCTCACCGTCTATGTCCATTGCGTCGGTCTTCATCTGCAGCGAAGTCTGTACACCTGTTGGTGAATACTGCATCTGCGAGGCATTGTTGCAGATGGCTGATTTCATCAGGCCTCTTATTTCCGTGAGACGTGACTCGGTATAGTCATATTCCTGGGTGTCGTAGTCTCCGGGAATCCACCAGGCCGTATGGTTGCCTGTCATGGCGAACTGGGTGTGTTCGGCCTTGACGACGAAATAATTGAGCTTCTGCTGCTGCGGGAACTCATAACGCAGTCCCATGCCCTCGTTATAAACGCGGAAGCGGATAACGATGTCACGGTTCATGGAAGCCTGGTTCAGGGTCACCGCCATTTCGTTATAGTGGTTACGGATGGTCTTTGTCTCACCCCACACAGGTGTCCAGGTCTCGTCAAAAGTAGAGGTCTGCTGGTCTTTCACGGTGAAGCCGTCCATGAGGTTCTGCTCGTCCTGGCCGTTGCTTGCGTGCTTGTCTTTGGCAAGCTCGAGACCAAGATGCGAAGGTTTCACAACAGCCTTCTTCTTGTAGCTCATCTCATAGGTGGGTCGTCCGTCCTGAAGCCAGAACTTCACACTAACATTGCCGTTGGGCGATGTTACGGTCTGCGCTCCGGCCGCGAGGGTCATGAGGAGGGCAAACGCCGATAAGAGTAATTTTTTCATTTTTTATAATGTTATTATGTTCTTAAATAAATTGTTGCTCGCTGTTTGCCTTTTGCTCGGTGTCCATGTCCATGAACTTGACGTAAGCTGTGCGGTCTCCACGACGGCTGAGCCGTGGCGGTAACGTATGTTGGTGTTGGCGGGCATGGTGCCCACAACCTTGAACGTGACCGTCTGTCCGGGCGCGTAGCACGCCTTGTCTGTTATAACGTCAAGCGAGGGAACCCATGTGGCAGCAGGGGCAGAGAGAGCTGAAGCGCATGCCAGCATGCATGAGAGCAGAATGTTTTTATAACGTTGCATCATCTATAGTTTAAAAAATTACGCAATCAATAGATTTTAAGATTGGTTTTATCAAAGGATCGGTTTGCTGCACCAATGATCTTGATTTGCTGCACCAATGATTTCTATGTGCTGCACCAATGATTTTGATTTGCAGCACCAATGATCTTGATTTGTTGCACCAATGTTTTCTATGTGCTGCATCAAAGGATAGGTAAAAGAAATGGCCGATAAAATCTATTTTTTCAACATATCTATGTTCTATAGTTTTTTAACGACCATTTTCTTCCTTAAGTTTTAAAAGATCAGTTTACCACAACCTTTTTGACAACCGATTCGCCAGAGGCAGTGGCCTTAACCACATACACCCCTTTGGAAAGGTTTGACGCCACGGTGCCGTTTGACATTGCCATGTGTGAAGCGACGAGCTGTCCGCTACCCGCATGAACGGTAACATCGGCGGGGACTGATGAAGACACAACATTTATCGTGCCGTGGTTGGCAGCTATGCAGATGTCGAAAGCATCGCATGAGCCATCATTACGCTTGATGTTGTTTATGCCTGTCACCTCGTTGTCCTTGGCTTCGGTCTGGGCAGCGCCGAGATACTCGCCGCGAAGAGTCTCCTTGAACGTGTTCACCGTCAGGCGGTAACGTCCGTTGCGCGAGATGGTCCACTTGGTGTCGGGACCGCCTGTTGAGCGCAGATTGCTGGTGCCCTCAACGGGAGCGTCGGCGGTGTAAGGATGGAATGTTGTCTCAAACCAACTCTGTGTGGTGAGAATCTTAAGCTTTGACGGCTCCTCGCGCGACTCTTTCCAGTCGGTGGTGAGCACACCCTCCCACACCATCTCTTCGTCGTTGGCGGGGTTGTTGGTGAAACGTATTGTAGAGGGCGAGTCCCAATAGTTCCATGAGAGTTGGCAGCAGCCGCCCACGACATACAGTTCCTTGCAGGGCTTGAACATCGTTCCGTAGACCGAATTGTTGTCTTTCACGGCATAGACGGTATATTTGCCCGGCACGCACACGCTCCATCCTTCAGCCTCAGCATCGGTTGTGGTCTTGAGGGGAGCGGCTAAACCCTTTCCGAACGTTATGTCGACGCCCTCGAGCAGAGGGGTGTAATAAACGGTCGAGGCGGTGGGCGTGGCGGTGTTCATGAGGATGATGTTACCCGCCTTCAGTTCGAGGGCCGCCTTAAACTCCACTCCGCCAAACGCCTGCACCTCAACGGTCTTGCCGTCAAGGGCAGAACCCGTGGCATAGAGCTTCTCAGGAAGCACCGCGTCGACGGTCTTCTCATAGACCGTCATCTTCATGCTTCGCAGGTCCACATAAATGGTGTACTCGCCCGTTGCCGCAGGCTTAAACTTACGGTCTTTGCTGCCGTCCAAAGCCCTGTCGGCATAGAAGTCGAGGTCATAGGTATGGCCTGCCTCTATCTTCTGGTCCGAGGTTGAGCTCACGATGTGCTTGTGCCATTCGCGTGTGTTCATAAACTTAAAATCCTTGCCTTCCGTCAGCTTGCCTGTCCAACGGAACACGCCCTCGTCAATTTTCTGCATGTCGGGGGTGCCGCCGATGTCCCACGAATAAGGCGTAGCGTCGCCTATGATATAAAGCTGCGTCAGCTCAAGCGAGTTGGACATGTCGCCTGCCTTTGCCGCGAAAGCAACGAGGGCAAGGCATATAATGGTTAAAAGCTTTTTCATAATTGTTTGTTTTCTGATGTTCATTGATGAAACAGATCTTCAAGAAAAGACTATTCCTTTACAAACTTGGTGACGAAGGTCTCGCCGTCAGCCACCACCTTACTGATGTAAAGCTGCGGCTGAAGCATAGACATGTCTGCCGAAAAGCCCGAAACGTTATGGTAAGAGCCGTTAAGCATGGTCTTGCCCATGCCGTTGCTCACAAGCATCGACACATCCTTGCAGGTGTTGGCGAACGAGCCTACAAGACATTTTGTTGCGGCATTGTAGCCCACCTTCGAGCTGTTGCTGCTGATGTTGTCGACAGCCGTGGCGCTGTCAAAACTGACCTTTATGACGCGAGCCTTGCTGCAATCATCGGTGGCGACCTCTATGGTTGTGGTCTTTGTGGCAGCATCGAAGGTGAAGGGGGTCTGCTTGCCGTCCACGCTTACCGAGAGCGGCTTGCGGCTGTTGCACACGCGAACCTCATAAGCACGTTTCTGCGGAGCCTTGGCAGCATAACCGTTACGGGCAGAGACGGTGACGGTTGCCTCGTTGCCGCTGACCGTCTGCGTGAGCGTTGTGACGGCGCTGTTTGAAACATAGTCGGCGTTGTCGCCGTCATCCTCATAGATCGATCCCTCGCCGTTGCTTCCTGCCACGACGTTGAGAATGAGCTTGTCGGGACGCTCCGTAACGTTCATCACGGTTGCGGGGTTGTAAGGAATAATTGCTCCCTGACGGAAGAAATAGGGAATCTGCGCATCTGTAAACTGCATGGTTTTCTTGCACGGGCCTTCAATAAGTTCGTTTGTGGACACGCTCCACCATTTTCCTTCGGGGAACCAGATGGTCTTCTGGGTCTTTGTTGCACCTTCCTTGGGAGCCTCTGTTATAGGAGCCACGAGAATGTCGTCGCCGAAGAAATATTCGTTGTCATAGGTGTAGGCCTCCTCCACGTCGGGATACTCATAATAGAGCGGACGGCAGATCGAAATGCCTGTGTCGTAGGTCTTGCGGGCCATCGTGTAGATGTAGGGGAAGAGCGAGTAGCGCAGACGCACAGCCTCAAGGATTGTGGGGAAGTTGTCAAACTTCCAGATGCGGCGTTCAATGCGCGAGTCGTTGGTGGCATGGGTGCGGAAGATGGGTGTGAACACGCCAAACTGGATCCAACGCAACACGAGATTGGGATTGTTGACGAGCTGCTCGTTGGAGAACATGTGTCCGCCGAGGTCGTGACCCCAGTAGCCATAGCCCACGTTCGATGCGGTGGCGGTGAAGTAAGGCTCAAAGCCGAGAGCCTCGTAGCTGATGTTGGCATCGCCTGAGAAGCCGATCTGGTAACGGTGGCTGCCCAGTCCGCCCCAACGGTGGAAGATTACAGGGCGCTTGCCCTCACGCTTGGCTGCCTCGTTGAAGAACACATGGTTGCACCAGAAGGTCTCACTCAGCGAGTTGGTGTAAGGTGAGGTGAGCCACTGTTGCCAGTCGAGCCACCAGAAGTCGACACCCTCGCTCTCGTGGTCGCGGATGATGTTCTTGAAGAAGCTGTTGGTGAAGTCGGGGTAGTCGATGCTCCAACTGATGTTGTCGCCCGCGTCGTTGAGATACTTGCCTCCCAGCTCAGCGTTCATCTTGGCAAAATAGTCGGGACTCTCGGTCTTATTCACACCGTCTGCAGGGTGAAGGTTAAGGGCTGTCTTGAAGTGTTGGTCGTGCATCTCCTTGAGCAGACCCTTGCCGTCGGGAATGAGGTTCGTGTTCCATGACCATCCTGTCCATCCGCCACGGCCCTCAGACATGCTGCCGGCGTTGCCGTTCCAGTGCCAGTCCATGTCGAGAATCATAACATCGGCAGGGATGTTGTTGCTCTTCAAGTCGGACATGATCTTACGGTAGTCGTCGGCCGAGTAAGACGAATACTTGCTGTACCAGTAGCCAAACACATAGTCGGGAGGGAGAGGGATGCTTCCTGCTATCTTCGTATAATCAGCCAGTGCCTGCTTGTAGTTGTTGCCATAGCCCAGGAGATAGGTGTCCATGGCGTGACTGTCGGCACGTTCTGCCCACCAGTCGTAGCCCACGGTGGCGTTGGGAGCGAGAGCGTAAGAGCGTCCGCCGTCGGAGCGGGGCGTGGTCCACGAGTCGTCAATGACAGCCCAGCCTGAGCGCGACACCAGTCCGTTCTCCATCTCTGAGCGCTTGCCCTCGCCCATCAGTCCGTCGAGCGTGCGGCAGGTGCCCTTGAGGTTCAGAGGATCGGGCTTACCGGGATACCATGTGGTCTTGCCCGTGTGGTTCTTAACCACCACCGACAGGTTTGCCGACGAGGCGGGCACGGTGCGCGGGTCTGAGCCCTTGCGATATTTTAGTTCGAGAGCTGAGGTGGTGATATAGAGGTATTGTGAATCTTCTTTCTTTGTGAACTGTGGCACCGTGAGGTTACGGTTTACCACGGTGAAGGTGGCGCGATCTTCGAATGCAGCCTTGTCGCTATATTCTATACGGATCATCTCTGGCGTGAGCACGGTGAACCGTGCGTTGCCACAAGTCACCACCGCCTTGTCGTTGGCCTTCGGGTTGTTGGCAACCTGTGCAAGAGCTGCCGTGAGTGCTAAGGCGTTGAGGGTCACAAACGAGAACAAGCTTTTGGTCTGTCGTGAGTTAAAGATTTGGGTAAAAAATGTTTTCATAAAATTACAGTTTTTTGGAGATAAATTGTTGCAGGCAGAAAAGAAAAACCTCTGGAGCGGCGTTGCTTGTATAATAATGATGCTTATGTGAAGCAATCTAAAATAAAGAAGCTATATGAAACAAGCCAATAAAAACTACATGAAGCTAACCAATGTTATAAGGTAGCGACGCCGTCCAGAGGTCGAAACTCAGAGGTTTCCTATTCAAACATAAAACCAATCTACGATTAGAAACCGTTCTTACTTTGTAAGCTTGACAATCTTGCAGCCATGGGCAGGCACGTTGGCTGTCAGCGATGAAGCCTTGCTCTCGTCCACATGCTTCCATAGGTCGCGAACGTTCATCTCACCACTTATGCCGAGCTGGCTGAAGTCGACGGTCATGGTGGCGGTGGCATCGCTGCGGTTAAAGAGTCCTACCACATAGCTTCCATCAGACATCTTACCATACCATGTCATGCTTTGCTGTCCAATCTTATCGTTCAACGGCTTGCCTACGAAACCGTCCTGATTGAGTTCCAGCAGTTCGCTATTGGTATAGAAGGCGGTGTTTGCACCGATGGTGCTCGGTTGGTCGGCTACGGCGACAGGTCCACCAGCCATCAACTGCAGGGAGACTGCGGTTTGACGCTCGGCATCGGTATCGTATTTGTTCAAACGGAGGAAATCACCATCCAGGATCACCTTGTTACGTCCGGCAATGTGTGACCAGTAGGCGAAGCCGTCAAACTGGTTCATGCAGTTGGGCCATGTGGCGTACGACTTTCCTTTGTCGTGATTGGAGGTGTGATACCATCCGCCATCACCCGTGTCGGCCACGATACGGGTCATGTTGCCGTAGCGGGCTTCTACCTCAGCATCGTTGTACATGTGAGGCATGACGAGCGATGTGAAGATGCCATACTTCTTGGCAGACTGAGCAATATAGGCCAGGGCACGGCCATAGGAGGCACGGCCGTAGCCGCGGCCTACGATGCCAGAGTATCGGTCCTTACCGTCCTCGTACCAAGACATGAAGTCCATGCGGATAAACTCCACACCCAACTCCTTATAGTGTTTGAAGAAGCCGTCGATAAACTCCTTCGCACCGGGCTGCTCGGCTACGGCCCAGTTGAACCACAGGTCAGTCGCCTTGGGGTTCATGACTGTCGTTGAACCGTTATAATAGAGGTTACCGAAGATGTAGTCGGAACCCTCTATCTTGGTTTCGCGCGGACCGTGAATCCATAGCGGGTTGTCGTAGACACCCAGCCGCAGACCCTTGGCCTTGCATTTTTCCACAAGGTCTTTCAGGGCTACCGAGCCGTAGTGGGTCATATAGCCGGAAGCATCTTTGGCGAGCATGGGAATAAAGCCGTCCGTACAAACCATGTCGTAGCCGTAGGGCTTTAGATTGGTGGCTACCCAGTCGATGATTTGATCCCACTGATCCTCCGTGAGGTCCATGGCGCTGTTGCTGACGCCCTGGGCTTCCTGTTCTATACAATACTCATAGACGCTCCAGTATAGTGGTGCCTTCACTCCATCGTGGATACCCTCAACGATTGGCAGGTCAGGCAGTTCGTACTTGGGCGGATAGCGCATTTCTACTTCGTCTTTGCAGGCACAGCACAGACTGATGGCAGCCAGTGCCACTGTCAATATCATCATCTTTTTCATTGTTGTAGGTCTTTTCATGTCGTTTCAATGTTACTTTTTCACTACTTGGATGGTATAATGTTCCAAGTCGAAGGTGATATGATAGGTACCAGCCTCTGTTACTTTCCATTTGTCGTCAGGATTGGTGGTGTAGACGAAGTCGGAAGAAGCTACTCCGCTGGCAGAAATCTCTACATCTGCTGAAGAAGGACGCAAGAACGGACAAGAGAATGTTCCGTCGGGCTTCAGGCATGCTTTCATCGAACCAACCGTCAGGTTCCCTTCCCAAGTAAACAGATATTTGTTCGACGCATCACGGGTGAAAGCTGTCGGGGCATCCATGCTCCAGCCGTTGGGCGTGGCATCGCCAATCATATAGAGTGTCTCACTGTCAATAGGATCCTTGGCGGGAGTGCCGCCCCCGTCCAGATATTCAGCTTTGAGGGTGTAATGCTCCAAGTCGAAGGTGAGGCGGTATTTGCCTGCTACGCTCACTTTCCACTTGTCGTCAGGAGCGGTGGTGTAGTTGAATTCAGTATCCTCTATGCCGTCCTTGTTAATCTTACAGTCAGCGATAGCAGGTCTGATGAACGGTACGTCCCAGCTGCCGGTCTGTATGCAGGCCTTCATGTCACCGGCAATCAGTTCTCCCTCAAAGACGAAGACATATTGTGACTTCTTGGTCAACTGTGTGGGAGCATCAATATTCCAGCCGGCGGGTGTGGCATCGCCTACGATGTAGACGGCCTCGGCATTGATGGGATCCTTGGAGGGAGCATCGGGCTCGCCCAGATACTCAGCCTCAAGCGTGTAATACTCCAGGTCGAAAGTGAGGCGGTATTTACCGGCTACCGTCACTTTCCACTTGTCGTCAGGAGCGGTGGTGTAGTTGAATTCAGTATCCTCTATGCCGTCCTTGTTAATCTTACAGTCAGCGATAGCAGGTCTGATGAACGGTACGTCCCAGCTGCCGGTCTGTATGCAGGCCTTCATCTCACCGACAGTCAGTGTTCCTTCATAGGTGAAGATATACTGCGACTGCTTGGTCAGCTGTGTGGGGACGTCGATGCTCCAGCTGTTAGGCGTGGCATCACCAACGATATAGACAGCCTCGGCGTCAATCGGGTCTTTTGTGGGTGCGTCCGGTTCGCCTAAATACGCTGTGGACATGGTCCAGTGACGCAGGTCGAAAGTCAGGCGATACTTGCCAGCCTCGGTAACAAGCCATTTGTCATCGGGGTCACCGGCATGCATGGCAAACTTGGCATTAGTGATGTTGGTCTTATTAATCTCTGTACCTGCTACGGTAGGACGGATGAAAGGAGCCTCCCAGCTTCCTGTGGTGAGGCAGAGCTTGATCTCGCCTTTATATAGCTGACCTTCCCATTGGAAGACAAGGGCGTCTTCAGCTGTGGCTTCATAAGCTGTCGGATTACCGATGTTCCAACCGTTGGGCGTGGCATCACCTACCATATAGAGTGTTGTGGTTTTAATAGGTAGTTCGCCCTCGATGATGTTCAGCGACTTTTCACTGTCGCAGGCTGTCAGTTGCAGGGCAGCAAAGACTGCCAGTAAATATTTCATGGGTTTCATATCACTTGTCACTTTTCGGTTATTATTTATTATATCCCGGATTCTGCTCCAGCTTCAAGTTCGCATTCAATATGGGACGCATGATGGGGAATATCTCCGTATGGTTATCACTATCAGGAATCTTGTCCCACCATGAGCCAGAAGAGAATTTCCCAAAGCGGATAAGGTCTATGCGGCGACGGCTTTCAGCAAAGAACTCACGACCCCATTCGTCAAGCATTTCCTGAAGGTCAAGTGTTGCAGCACCTTCTGGCTGATAGAGCACCGAGGCATATTCTGTCTCAGGATAGTTACGACGTCGTACTGTGTTGAGTAGTTTGCCGGCTTCTGCTTTCTTACCTGCACGCAGCTTGCACTCGGCCAGCGAGTAGATAATCTCCGGAAGTCGAATCTCCGTGTAGTCGCTCTCCATCTGGTGTGCGTCGTCATCACTATATAACGGATATTTAGCAAAGTGCCATCCAGAGTTGTGATCACCATCTCGCAATGTACTGGTGGGGATGGCCAGCCATTTTGTGGGTGCCAGATTCTGGAACTTGCCTACAGCGTCTCGGATATAGAGGTCATAGGGCACTTCAGGAGCCTGAACGCGTTTGGAAGTTCCCGACTCATCCGTGTAGTTCAAATAACCATAGAGGAACAGACCCTCACGTCGGCTGTTACCCAGATTCTTGTAGAGCTTCAGGCGTTCGTCGTTGGCATATTTGCGGAACTTCTGAATAGGCATGCCCAACTCGTAGGTCATGAGTTTTCCGTCGGGAGCATAGCTGGGCGAGGCGGCATATTTTGTGTTATGGTCGCCAGCCTTGCACTTCGAGTCTTTCAGATAGTAACGTGCACGTGCTGGCACGGTCCACCAATAGGTGTCGCCTTGATAGTGCCAGTAGCTATAACCTGGTGCTGCGGGAAATCCGAAGATTACCTCATCACAGAGATCGTTGTCCCAGTCGAATGCTGCATCCCAACGGTCTGCCACAGCGTAATTACCATAGGTGCCATCAAGAATGTCTTGGGCAACCTGTGCACACTCTGTATACATCTCTTTACCTATATATACTTTGGCATTCAGATAGAGTCTTACCAGCAGGGATGCTGCTCCTGCTTTGGTCCACTGCCCCTGCAAGAGCTGTTACCACCTAAGACTGTCTTCTCGGCCAGTAAAGGCAGGCACTCTTTCAGGTCACTCTCAATGAGGTTGAAGATGACGCGTGGTTCAACCTGTGTCTCGGTATTCTTGCTAACGTCATTGAAGCTGACGGCTAAAGGTACGTGACGGAATCCGTCAAGGAGACGGAGGTAGAACCACGCACGCAATACGCGGCATTGGGCTTTCAAGTTGTCAAATTCTGCTTGTGAGAAACCAAAGCGTGAGACATCGAGTTTCTCCAGGTCTTCGATGACGTAGTTGCATTGCATAATGCCCTGGAAGCAGCCGTTCCATTCTGACTGGGCATCACCACCGTCTTCCACATTCCATTCGTGGTAGTGCAGACGTCGCCATTTTCCACCGTCGTCCCACCAACCGTCTCGAGTGGGAGTGATGAGTTGGTCGGCTGTTAACTCATTCAGCACGTGTCGGCTCTGAATGCTCCAAAAAGCGTGCTCAAAGGGACGGAACGTGGCACGGACAACGTCACTCTTGGTGTTATAGTAGTTTTGAGTTCCTACCTGATCGTAGAGCGTTTCGTCCAGATCGGTGCAACTAGTCATGACACTCAGTCCTATGACCGCTGCAAGTATATAATAATGTATGGTTTTCATTGTCTTCTTCATTATCTATTGAACTATGAATTATCAGAAATCCACTTGTAGGCCAACGATGAGCTGACGTGTAGAGGGGAAGTAGGTACGTGAACTGCTGGCACCAGGAGTCAGACCGTTTACTTGATAGCTGGCGGGATCGACACCGCTGAACTTGGTCAGCGTCACCAGGTTCTTGCCAGTTGCATAAATACGTATGCGTTCAAGGAATTTCCAGTCTTTGGGACGGAAGGTATAACCCAAGGTGACCATATCAAGTTTCAGATAATCGCCACGCTCCAGGAAGTAGTCGCACACCACAGGGTTTGCGGAACCGGAAATGTCGTAATTCTTACCATAGGCTTTCTGTAACCTGTTGCCTGTGAAGTTACGTGTTCCGTAGTAAAAATCATGGATATTGAAAATATCGTAGAAGAAGGCTCCGCGGAAGAATAGCGCAAGATCGAAATTGCGGTAGCGGAAACTGTGGGTCATTGACATCGTAAATTTTGGCATACCGTTGCCTACCTTCTGCCTGTCGTCATCACTGGCCTGTGATGCTCGGATGATATCACCATCCTTGTCGTAAACCAGCCATTCGCCCTCAGGAGTGTGTCCAGCATACTTCCACATATAGAAGTTTCCTAACGATTCACCTTCTTCTATACGCTGTAGGTTGTAGAATGGGTAGGGATCCTCAGTACCACTTACGTCGTAGTGGTCTTGGCCCACATATTCAGAGTTGCTAAAACTAACGAACTTATTGTTCATGGTAGCACCAACGAAGTTGATATCGTAGTCGAAATCTTTGCTCTTAACAGCCTTGACATTCAGGTCAACCTCAAAACCGGTATTCTTCATGGTACCCACGTTGACGAAGGTCTCATCAAACAGATAGGGAGGCACGGAAACCTTATAGCTTCCCAGCAGGTCCTGCTGACGGCGGCAGAAGTAGTTAAACGAACCGTAGAAGCGGCCTCTGAAAAGTGAGAAATCCAGACCGATGTTCCAGTTCTTTCCCTTCTCCCACTTAAGGTCTGGATTGACATTCTTTGAAGGACCCCATACCTGGAAGTATTTACCGTTATAGAAGTAATAACCGAAGCCCGTCATAGTGCTCAGGGACAGATAGCTACCAAAGTCCTGATTACCGGTGACACCATAGTCGGCACGAATCTTCAGGTCGTCAATCCAAGCCAGAGACTTCATGAAATTCTCCGACGAGATACGCCAGCCAACAGAAACAGCAGGGAAATTACCCCACTTGTTGTCTGCACCGAACTTCGATGAGCCCTCGTGACGCATAGATGCTGTGAAGAGGTATTTGCCGTCGTAATCATAACTGACACGCCCTAAGAAAGCAATAAGCTTGGAATCGTTCTTATAGCTACCCATGAGCACCTCACCCTCCTCCTTGGCATATTCACCAGAACCGAGGTTGTTGGGACCAAGGCCATCATTGGGAAAATCTTTGTTCTCTGCGTTGAGACCAGAATAGCGTGAGTATTGGTAGGAATAGCCCGCCATACCCTTCACATGGTGTTTCCCAAAGCTACCCGTATAGTTGGTGAGCCATTCCACGACATACTGGCTCTCCTTCGAGTAGGAACGACTGGCCTCACCCTCTCGGCCATTATTCACAGCTTGCGTACTGGAAGAGGGACGGAACCAACTGTTGTCGTTGTCATACTGGTGGTCGGCAAACATCAACTGCGTTGTAAGTGTATGGTTGCTCGTTTTTTCTTTGGCAAAGAGCGGAAGAATGTTCAGTTTAACGGTAGCATCCCAGTCAAGGAGCTTCGTGTCGGCATGGTCGGTTTCCAAGAGCTGGCGCTCTACGGGGTTACTGCCCACAACCTGACCTTGGAAATTGTAGTAATGTACGGGATCGTTTGGATCCATCAATGGTGTGGTTGGATTGGCCTCTATGGCATCCTTAAACACACTCCAGTCTGCAGCATCGCGATAGATGATACGAGGTGCAATATTAGCTGTAATGGTCAGCAGACCGTCTTTTGTGGTATGCATGATAGCTGCTCGTGCACCATATTCCTGACGCCCGGAGCGTAGGTCTATACCGTGAGCATCTCTATAGTCGGCACTGATGCGGTAGTTGTTCTTGTCGTTACCTCCGCTGAGCGTTAGTGTGTGCTGCTGGGCGAAACCTGTGCGACTCACCTCGTTGAGCCAGTCAATGTTACCACCCAAGTCAACGCCGGAGTCTCCCCAGCCCATACGTACCTCACGGTATTCCTGCGCGTTCATCATCTTTAGCTCTTTATTGATAAAGTCCCACGACAATTGACTGGAGTAGGAGGCATGAGAGTGTCCGTCCTTGCTTCCTTTCTTGGTAGTCACCACAATGACACCGTTTGAACCACGTGTACCATAGATGGCTGAAGCTGCACCATCCTTTAGGATGTCGAATGATGCGATGTCATTGGGATTGATGTTTGTAAGGTTACCGCCAGGAACACCATCAACAACAATCAGCGGACCTAAGCCTGCAGAACGCGAGCTAACGCCGCGAATCTGAATGCTGGCCTGATTGTTAGGGTCACCAGACCCCGTGTTGGTAATCGACACACCTGCCACTTTGCCTTGAATCATCATGGAGGGGTCCATCGAACTGACGGTAAGGAAATCTTTCTCACTGATATGAGAAATGGCAGATGTCAATTCTTTCTTGTCCATCGTACCATAACCGATGACCACCACTTCATTGAGTACCTGTTGATCATCTTTGAGAGTAACCTGTAAGTTTGCTCTACCATTTACAGCTACCTCTTGAGTGGCAAAGCCGATGTAGGAGAAAACCAGGATGGCTTTCGAAGGTACGTTCAGTGTGAATTTGCCGTCATAGTCGGTAATTGTTCCGTTGGACGTTCCCTTCTGCATTACGGTGGCACCAATGACAGTTTCCCCTGTCTGGTCCTTCACGATACCTTGCACTTGGATGTTCTGTGCAAGGAGGCTCAATGGCATCATCAGTGATAAGAGACTGGCCACTAAACGTCTTTTCAGAAGTTGCTTCATCTTGTTCATTCTTTCTTGTTTTTGGTTATATTGAATTTTGATGCAAAGATATGCAAAAATTCCTATAATAATACCTAATAGTAATCCAATAGTAAAAATGTGGCAAAGGAATGAATCTCTGTTTCATTGGTAATCAGCAACTTATAACAATTGTTAAAAATGAGATGGTAAAGAATTGACTTTTGCTTTTTATTTATAATTTTGTCAACAAAACACCAAACACGATGCTTAGAACTTGGATTATATTACTTGCCTTTGTGTTTTCTGTCACGGCCTTTGCTGATACCAGACAGTTGCTGGATGAGCTTGATAACGCTATTGCAAAGCGAGATCAATTCTTTAAGGAAAAAGAGGGCCGGATAGAACATCTGAAGGATCTTGTCAGTCATGAAACTGAGCACAGGGCTATCCTGAAGACCCTCGACGCACTGTATGAAGAATATTATGTATTCCAATTCGACTCAGCCATGACCTATGCTGACCGAGGCATAGAACTGGCAACTAAGTATAATGATTCCCATTATACGGAACTGTTTAATATTCATAAGGCTGAAATACTTGCCATCGGTGGATTGTATGTGGAAGCGAAAGAACACTTGGATCGTCTCGATACGCTAAACATTGACCAACAGATGCTTTTCAGATACTATATAACGGCTTTTCACATCTATTCCTATTGGGCATCTTATACCCATGACACACCGTATAGTACACGATATTGGGGAAAAGCCAAGGAATATCTGGGACAGGGTATGAATTACTTAGATGTCGACAATCCTCTTTATGATTATTATAAGGGTGAGTATTATGTCTATATCAAGTCAGACCCCATGAAGGCCCGACAGCATTATCAGAATGTGGTCAGCCATGGAAATCCCAATTCGCGCGTCTATGCGATGGCCTGCTATGCGTTGGCAGGTAACTATCTGAATACCGACCATGACCAGAAACAATATGAGCAATATCTCATTATGGCCGTCCTTGCAGACCTGCGTTGCTGCACGAGGGAGACCGTGGCTATGAAGATATTAGCAACCATATTGTTTGAAAAGGGACTCGATGATGTGGAACGGGCAGAAACCTATATTAATATATCCATGGAAGATGCTAAGTTCTACAATAACCGATTGCGCATCTTGGAGATATCACGTACCCTGACACAGATTATGAATACCTATCAGGTAATGATAGAAAAACAAAATCGTCACTTGCGCTATTCTGTCTTATTCATTTCCTTGTTGTTAGTGGCTTTGTTTGTAACAGCCTATTACATTTACCGCCAGAATCGCAAACTACATTCTCGTCGTCGAGAGCTGGCTGTCAGTAACAGCCAATTGACAAGTTTGATTGGACAGTTGTCTGAGAGTAATGAGCGCCAGGCTCAACTGAATGCTCAACTGCATAAGTTGAATGATAAACTCGTAGATACAAACAGGTTGCGCGAGGGACTGGCCAGTATCTATATAGACCTTTGTGCAAAATATATCGACAAGTTGAACAAGTACCAGACACTTGTGAAGCGGAAAATCAAGGCTAATCAGGCACAAGAGTTGTTGCAAACATTCTCCTCTACGCGTATTTCAGAAGAGGATGCCGCGACTTTTCTCACCCGCTTTGACAAAGCTTTTTTAGAACTTTATCCAACATTTGTCGACGAGTTTAATGGACTGCTAAAACCTGAAGGGCGAATAGAGCAAAAGTCACCGAATACGTTCAATACTGAGTTGCGTACGTATGCCCTCATCCGTTTAGGTGTAAAGAACACTGCCGACATTGCCGGCCTGCTGTTCCTCTCGTCCCAAACCATCTACAACTGCCGTTCTATCATCAAGAACAAGGCTCTCAACAAAGAGACCTTCGACGAAGACGTGCAGAAGCTCTGCACTGTCATTAATTAAATATGCCATGAACAACAAGTTGAATATCAATCAGTGGGCAGAAGACGACCGTCCTCGCGAAAAAATGGAGCGACTGGGTCCACAGGCTTTGAGCGATGCAGAGTTGCTGGCCATTCTTGTGGGCTCGGGGTCGTCTAAGGAAGACGCCGTAACGCTGATGAAGCGGATTCTATCAGATTGCAACAACAATCTGAATACGCTAGGCAAGATGACCATTCAACAGCTCTGCGAATACAACGGAGTAGGACCTGCTAAGGCCATCACAATTCTTGCTGCCTGTGAACTGGGCAAGCGCCGTCAGATGGATAGACCCGAGGAGCGTCCTGACCTGGGTACGGCTACCAAGATATACAATCATATGCATCCTCTCCTTCAGGACTGCGACGTAGAAGAGTTCTGGCTGCTCTTGATGAACCAGAACAAGCGACTCATTAAACAGGTACGCATCTCGCATGGTGGCATCACGGAGACCGCTGTCGACATCCGCATCATCATGCGTGAAGCTGTCCTTGCCAATGCTACCATCATTGCTGTTTGCCACAACCATCCTTCTGGCAACCTGCGTCCCAGCCAGTACGACAACGACCTGACTGCCCAGCTCCAGCGTGCCTGCCAGCTGATGCGCATCCATTTCATGGACCACGTCATCGTCACCGATGGCGCCTATTTCAGCTACCACGAATCAGGACGACTGTAGCCCTACTTCATCAGCCACTCGCCATTGCGCTCGACCATCGGCACAGAAATTTCTTCCTGCGTAGAGTCGCGGAAAGACAGTAGGAGGAAGGCATAAGTCAGCCGGAGCGTCGAGTCGCTGCGTCCCACATTACTGGAGATCGCAACAGACTGGAGACCACCATGCTGTGACTCCATATCTGCCACATACTGCTCAGTAGCCTTGACCAGCTGGCGACGATAATCGGAAGGCAGGGAATCGAAGTTTACCTTACCCGCCATAAAGCCATCGGGATAACCCTCAAGCAAGCGGTTGTAATACGACAAGGCAGCCTCGGCTGCCTGCTGCTCAGGAGTCTGCGACTGACTGCAAGCCATCACCATCACAACTGAAAAAACTATCGCTACCAGTTTCCTCATTTCTGTCGGATAAAGATATTGATAGGACAACCTGTCAGCGTCCAGTTCTCGCGCATCTTATTCTCCAGGAAGCGACGGTAAGCCTCCTTGACATACTGCGGCAGATTGGCATAGAACACAAAGGTTGGTATCTGTGTGTCAGGCACCTGCGACACATACTTGATCTTGATGTACTTACCTTTGATGCTGGGCGGCGGCGTCTGCTCGATGATGGGCAGCATGACTTCGTTGAGCTTCGAGGTTCCAATCTTAATCTTGCGGTTCAGGTAGACCTGCTTAGCCGTTTCGAGCACCTTGAAGATGCGCTGCTTGGTAACGGCAGAGGCAAAGATGATGGGGAAATCGACAAATGGAGCCATGCGCTCGCGGATGGCATTCTCGAAGGTCTTGATGGCTATCTGCGACTTGTCTTCGACAAGATCCCACTTGTTGACGACGACCACCAATGACTTATTGTTTTTCTGGATCAGTTGGAAGATATTCATATCCTGAGCCTCAATGCCTCGGGTTGCGTCAATCATCAGAATACACACATCGCTGTTCTCAATGGCACGGATAGAACGCATCACACTATAGAACTCGAGGTCTTCTGAAACCTTGTTCTTGCGGCGGATACCGGCGGTATCAACCAAATAGAAGTCAAAGCCGAACTTGTCGTACTTGGTATAGATACTGTCGCGCGTCGTGCCGGCAATATCGGTCACAATATTGCGATCTTCGCCGATGAAAGCATTGATGATACTCGACTTACCAGCATTGGGGCGTCCCACAACAGCAAAACGCGGCGTGCCATCCTCGATGTCGTCGACCTCCTCGGTCTTGAGTTTCGACAACACATGGTCAAGCAGGTCGCCCGTACCTGAACCGGTGGCGGCACTGACACAGAATGGGTCGCCGAGTCCCAGGCGGTAGAACTCGTACTGGTCGTACAGGTGCTTACCGTCATCGGCCTTGTTGGCCACCAGCACTACCGGCAGCTTGGAACGGCGCAGGATATTCGCCACATCGACGTCGAGGTCGGTCAGTCCGTTCTGGATATCTACAAGGAACAGCACCAGGTCGGCCTCTTCGGTGGCCACTATCACCTGCTTGCGAATCTCCTCTTCGAAGATATCGTCGGAGTTGACCACCCATCCACCCGTATCTACTACGGAGAACTCGCGGCCATTCCACTCACACTTTCCATACTGACGGTCACGCGTGGTGCCGGCCTCGTCGCTCACAATAGCCCGACGCGAATTGGTCAGGCGGTTAAACAAAGTGGACTTGCCGACGTTCGGGCGTCCAACTATCGCTACTAAATTTCCCATAAATTCTTCTCTTTCATTAGTCTAATTCTTCATCTCCCTCATAACCGCCCATCTCGCGGATGGCATTCTTCAGCATCGTGTACTGCTGGTACAGGTGGTTGACAGCCTCTTCACCACGGGTGTAGTCGTGCATGGGCGACTTCAGGAAGAAGCTGAGCCAGCGCTGCGTGCCATAGCGTCCAGCACGCAGGGCGAGGTCGCTGAGCAGGCAGAGGTCCAATGCCACAGGAGCCGCCAGGATGCTGTCGCGACAAAGGAAGTTAATCTTGATCTGCATGGGATAGCCCATCCATCCGTAGATGTCGATGTTGTCCCACGACTCCTTGTTGTCGTTGCGCGGCGGGTAATAATTGATGCGCACCTTGTGGTAGTAGTCACCATAGAGTTCAGGCTGGTCGTCGGCCTTGAGAATGGTCTCGAGGGTCGACAGTTTACTGACCTCCTTGGTATGGAAGTTGGCGGGCTCGTCAAGCACCAGGCCGTCGCGGTTGCCCAAGATATTTGTTGAGAACCAGCCACTCAGTCCCAGGCAGCGTGTACCGATGATGGGGGCAAAGCCCGACTTCACCAGCGTCTGTCCGGTCTTGAAGTCCTTACCGCAGATAGGCATGCGCGTCTCTTCGGCCAGCTGCCACATGGCAGGGATGTCGACGGTCGTATTCGGTGCACCCATGATAAACGGGCAACCCTCCTTCAGGGCGGCATACGCATAGCACATCGACGGAGCGATATGCTCGCGGTCGTCGGCCTTCATGACAGCTTCCAAGTCGGCAAGCCGGTAGTGGCACTGTTCATCAACAGGTACATAGATTTCCGTTGATGCCGCCCACAGCACAACAATGCGGCTACAACCCTTCTCAGTGCGGAAACGGCGGATGTCGTCGCGTATCTGTTCCATCATGTCCCAACGACTGCTGCACGTCTTGACATTCGTACCATCCAGTCGTTTGGCGTAATCCTTGTCGAAAGCTGCCGGCATAGGCACAATCTGTTCCAATTCCTCACGAACCGGAGCAATGTCCTTCTCTTCGAGCACCTTGGCATACATCGCTGCACGATAGGCATTCTGCGGATAAACGTCCCACGTACCGAAGACGATATTGTCCAGTTGTGTCATGGGAACAATGTCGGCATAACTCAGATATTGCTTTTCTTCGCCGCGTCCCACGCGTATCTTGTCCATCTGGGTCATCGACCCTACCAGTTTTGTCAGTCCCCTGCGTGCCATGAGCACCCCCGTCATCAGCGTGGTAGCCACGGCACCACAGCCTACGACGAGGATTCCTAATTTGCCTTCAACAGGTTTTACTTTGGTTTGTTTCATATCTTAGTATTTAAAGTTTCACATAAATGCTCGTGCTTTCCGCGCATATACCAGTACAGCGGTTGCAGCACTACTATTTCAAATAACGGATAAAGCCACGGAATATTGATTAGTGCAGCCAGAAAAAGCGCAAAAGCGCGGGTATTGTGGGTCAGAATATTCGTCAATGGCATCAGCGGACGGCTACCATTCAGAAAATGAGGAACGAGGAATGAGGAATGAGGGATATTGTTCCGGTAGGCCTGGAAGAACTGCTGGAAACGGGGCGTCAGCCGTTCCTGCTTCTTGCAATAGCCTTTGTAGAAAAAGTGGTAGATGAGCGGAAACGATAACCCCTGCCCTTTCAGTTCGTCATAGATTTGCTGTTCCTTGGCATAGCTGTCGAGTTCGCTGCCTGCATCGCCCTTTAGGAACCACAGATGGATGTTGCGGTAGTAATCGGCCAGGGCACACTGCGTACTATGGCACAATAGTCCAGCCACCGCACAGAGCACAAAGCCCCAAATACCCCAGGCATCCCAGAGGCGGAAGATAATGGCCAGATAGACGCAGAAAAACCACGCATCGCTGGCAAAGCCATCAAGTAAGCGACCCAGAACGGTCTTCTGGTTGGTCAGACGTGCCAGCTGTCCGTCGGCAGAGTCACAGAAATTTGCCACCATCAGCAGCACGACGCCGCAGATGTTGTGCGGCAGATCGCTATAGTGGAACATCCAGCCTGCCGCCATACCTATCAGGATGCCGGCAATAGTGATGGCGTTGGGCGTGATGCCCAGTCGTCCACAGGCCAATGCCAGTGCCAAACCGATGGGTCTAGTGAACCAAATGTCCAGCCATTCTTCCGTTTCGTTCGACTTCAGCGACTCGCCTAATAACTGTCTGTAACTCTTTTTTTCCATTTCAGACTGCAAAGTTACGATTTTTTTTCGTACCTTTGCAACAAAGACAATTAAAAAACATGATTCAACAAGAAAAAACACTGCTGGAAGAGCGTATCGTCGACGTGCTGAAGACCGTCTACGACCCCGAGATACCCGTCAACATCTACGACTTGGGAATGATCTATAAGATTGATGTCCAGGACGATAGCTCCGTAGAGCTCGACATGACGTTTACTGCGCCCAACTGTCCTGCCGCTGACTTCATCCTGGAAGACGTACGTACGAAGGTGGAGAGTGTCGACGGCATCAAGTCGGCCAACGTCAATCTGGTGTTTGAACCGGCATGGGACCAAAGCATGATGTCGGAAGAGGCTCGCGTAGAACTGGGATTTGATTGATATGAAAAACGTCTATTTCCTTTCCGATGCCCACCTTGGCTCATGGGCCATTCCTCACCAGCGCATGCAGGAGCGCCGACTGGTACGTTTCCTTGACAGCATCAAGGAGAAAGCAGCCGCTATCTACCTGCTGGGCGACATGTTCGACTTCTGGTACGAATACAAGTATGTGGTACCTAAAGGCTATACACGCTTCTTAGGCAAGTTGTCGGAACTGACCGACATGGGTGTCGAGGTGCACTACTTCACGGGCAACCACGACATCTGGGCTTACGAATACCTGCAGAAAGAGTGTGGCGTCATCCTGCACAAGCAGCCAGAGACCACTGAGATCTACGGCAAGGAATTCTTTTTAGCACATGGCGACGGAATGGGCGACCCCAACCGTTCGTTCAAACTGATACGCGCCATCTTCCATAATCGCTTCTGCCAGTGGATGTTTTCTTCTCTTCACCCCCGTTGGGGTCTGGCCTTCGGACTCAGCTGGGCACGCCACAGCTACATCCGCCACAAGGAAAGGGACGACGTTCACTATATGGGTGAGGACAAGGAGCACCTGGTACTCTTTGCCAAAGAATATATTGAAAGTCATCCCGATATCGACTACTTCATTTTCGGCCACCGCCATATCGAACTTGATATCAAGTTAGAGCGCCACACACGACTGATGATTATCGGCGACTGGATCAGCCAGTTTACCTATGCGGTATTTGATGGCGAGCACATGTTCCTGGAAGAATACGTGGAAGGTGAAAGCCAACCGTAGGGAGTTAAGAGTTGAGAGTTAAAGACACAAAATAAACTAGATGAAAAATAAAATTGTTACATTTGGCGAACTGTTGCTCCGGTTCTCGAAACCCGGACAGTTGAGACTGACGCAAGGCGACATCTTTACCAGCAAGTATGGAGGTAGCGAGGCTAATGTCGCCGTATCGCTGGCTACCTTAGGCGAGGACGTTACCTATATAACCCGTCTGCCTGACACGCCGGTAGGACACGCCGGTGCCATGAGTTTGGCACAGTTAGGCGTCAACATCAACCACATCCTCTATGGCGGGCAGCGCATCGGTACCTATTATTTTGAACCCGCCGCCGGCATGCGAGCCGCTAAGGTGGTGTACGACCGCAGCGGGTCGGCCTACTCTGACCTTCGCCCGGGTATGGTGCCCTGGCGCGAGATATTGAAAGGCTGTGCCTATTTCCATGTGTCAGGCATCACAGCAGCCATCTCACCACAAGCCGCCGAGGCCACCTTCGAAGCACTGGACATTGCCGACGAACTGGGCGTTACTGTTTGTTTCGACATCAACTACCGCAAGAATCTGTGGCGATATGAGGCTGCCGCACCGCGCGAGACGCTGAGCCGCATGCTGGCACGCTGCGACATGATGTTTGGCGACGCCATTGAATTCGAGTGGATCTGCCAGCATAAACAGCCACCCTTCACGGCTACCGACTCAAACTTTCAGATGCAGATGGACGAATATCGTGCGTGGTTCGATGAGATACACGCCAAATGGCCTCGTTGTCGCGACTGGATGATGGGCATGCGCAACATCGTCTCATCCAGCCACCACACGTTGACTGGTCTGCTATGGACAGATGGCAAGCTGTTGCAGGCACCCATCATGGATATTCCTGACGTCATCGACCCCGTAGGTGTGGGCGATGCCTTTATGGGCGGTTGGCTACACGCTATCAACCTATTCCCCGACGACAAGCAACAACAGCTAAACTATTCGCTGGCAGCAGCAGCACTGAAGAATACCATCCCCGGCGACTTCAACCTATCGACCGACGAAGAGATTACCGATGTCGTCAACAATCGGCACGACATCTCTACGTTATACAAGACCTATGAGTGAGAACAACTGATCGAGGGCAGCGTCTGTGTTGCCCTCGTTTTCGTTTAAGAGGGTCACAAACTTTGAACCAATAATGGCACCTGCGGCATTGTCCTGTGCTGCCTTCAGCGTCTGTGCATTCGAGATACCAAAGCCTATCATGCGCGGATTGCGTAGCTGCATAGCGTCGATACGGTGGAAGTAAGCCTGCTTGGCGTCGTCAAACGATTTCTGGGCTCCCGTGATGGCGGCACTCGACACCATATAGATGAAGCCATCGGTATGGTCGTCAATGAAGCGGATGCGCTCTTCGCTAGTCTCAGGCGTGATAAGCATGATAACGCGGAGGTCGTACTTGTCGGCAATGGGCTTTACGATGTTCAGATAGTCGTCGAAGGGCAGGTCGGGAATGATCATACCACTGACACCCGACTCGACGCAGCTCTGACAGAACTGTTCGATGCCGTAGTGCATAATAGGATTGAGGTATCCCATCATAATAAGGGGAATCTCTACCTGATTCTTGATGGATTTCAACTGCTGGAAAAGCAGTTGCACACTCATACCGTTCTTCAATGCCTGCGTGGCGGCACTCTGAATGACTGGACCGTCGGCCAACGGGTCACTGAAGGGAATACCCACCTCGATAAAGTCGATGCCTCTTTTCTGCATCGTCAGAATCACGTCACCCGTGCTTTCGAGCGTCGGACAACCGGCACAGAAGTAAAGCGACAGGAGTTTTTTATTGCCCCGGTTGGCGAATACTTGGTTTATCTTATTCATAGTTGTTCTAAAAATATTTTAAGTTTATTGATGTCTTTAAGGGCAGGGGAAACCTCAAACTTGCTATTGAGGTCGATACCGACACATTTGGGATGACAAAAGCCTTTTACACGTTCAGCATCATCTAGCCCGATGCCACCACTGAGCAGGAAGTGCGTATCACTGCGGTAAGCTTCGAGCACGCTCCAATCGAACTTCTCACCATTGCCGCCAACGGATTTTCCTTTCGTGTCAAAAAGGAAATAATCGACTACTCCCTCGTAGGGCTTGGTAGCGTCTATGTCCTCTGTTGTGGCGATGTTAAAGGCCTTAATGGTGGCGATGGAATCGCCACATAAGGAACGAAGTCGTTGGATGAAGTCGGGGGCTTCGTGGCCATGCAGTTGGATGATATCGAGAGTATAGTCGTTGATATACTGAAGGATGTCCTCAATAGTAGCATCAACAAACACCCCGACACGTTTTGCCTTCTGGGGCAGATAGTTGGGACACTTGCTGACATAGCGACTCGACTTAGGCCAGAAGATAAAGCCCATCATATCTACACCGAGAGCCTCGACCTCACGGATATTCTCCGCATCACGCATGCCACAGACCTTAATCAATGTATAATTCATAATTGATTGATGAATTCGTGTAGGGAAGTTCCTGGATCAGCGGTTTTCATGAAGTTCTCACCTATAAGGAAACCACGGAAGCCGGCTTGGCGAAGGGCCTTGACGGTAGCGGGATTGCTGATACCACTCTCGCTGACCTTCACAGCATCCTTGGGCAGAAGCTCTGCCAGGCGGAACGAGTTCTCGACATCAGTCACAAACGACCCGAGGTTGCGGTTATTGATACCACAGAGGTCGGGTTCCAACTCCACATACTCCAATTCGGGCTCTGAGTGCATCTCAAGCAACACCTCAAGACCAAGCGAATGGGCCTTGTCCAGCAGACGCTTACATTCTGCCTTGCTGAGGCAGGCAGCAATCAAGAGCACAGCAGAGGCTCCGCAGAGGGCAGCAGCATAGAGCTGTGCCTCGTCGATGACGAAGTTCTTATAGAGGATGGGGAGCGTGACACCACTCTTTCTGGCCATACGAATAAAGTCATCATGTCCACCGAAATAGTGCTCGTCGGTGAGGATGCTCAGGGCTGCGGCACCATTCTGCTGATAACTCAGCGGGATGATGTCAGCACGACCCTCCTCCTTGATCCAACCTTTCGAGGGCGAGCGACGCTTGAACTCGGCAATGATACCGCTGTCGCTCTGGAGCAGTGCCTCACGCAATGAGGTCTTCTTGGCACAGAGCGCTTCAAGCTCCTCATGCTTGTGGACGATAATTTCCTGAAGAATATCTTTCATGGGGCTAATAGGCCTAATGAGACTTATGAGTTCAGTTCCACGAACTTCTTAAAGGTACGCAGAGCAGCACCGCTGTCGATAGACTCGCGGGCGATGGCGATGCACTCCTCGATGCTCTTCTCGCCCTTCTCCAGCACCTGAATACCAAAGGCGGCATTGGCCAGCACGATGTTCTTCTGAGCAGGCAGAGCACGATTCTCAAGTACGCTGTCGAAGATAGCGGCAGCCTCTTCCTCGGTAGCACCACCCACGAGTTCCTCAGGCTTAGCAATCTCGAAACCGAGATCGCTAGGTTTGAAGATACGCTCGTAGTTCTTCGTCGTTACCTTGAAGTCACCAGTCAGCGAGATCTCGTCGTAGCCGTCGATAGAGTTCACGATACCATAGTCAATGCCGATCTTCTGGTATACCTGATTGTAGAGGCGCATCTGGTCGAGGTTGGCAACTCCTAAGAGTTGACAGCTAGGTTGACTAGGATTAACTAGAGGACCTAGTAAGTTAAATATCGTGGGAAACTGCAAGGCCTTACGGATAGGACCAACGAACTTCATAGCCTTGGCGAAGAGCTGGGCGTGCAGGTAGACGATGCCTGCCTCGTCGAGCGAGCGGTTCAGCTTATCGATATCATCGGTAAACTTGATGCCATGATGAGCAATCACGTTTGAAGCACCTGATACAGAAGTGGCAGCATAGTTTCCATGCTTGGCTACCTTATAACCAGCGCCAGCGATGACGAAACAGCTGGTAGTCGAGATGTTAAAGGTGTTCTTGCGGTCGCCACCAGTACCCACCACATCGATGTAGCGGTCGGCATTGAGGATGGCGGGAACACCCGTTTCCAGGATACCATCGCGGAAGCCAAGCAACTCATCAACCGTTACGCCGCGCATCTGCAGGGCGGTGAGCAGGGCGGTAATCTGCTCCGTCGGGAACTCACTCTGGGTGATACCAATCAGAATGTTCTTCATTTCTTCACGAGACAGTTCCTCGTGGTTCAGCATCCTGTTCAGGATGTCTTTCATTGTCTGTGCCATTATATTTTTGATTTTCGTTATGTCGTTATTACGTTATATCGTTATTTCGCCCTAAAGGAACATCCAATTCTGCAGCATCTTCTTGCCATCAGGAGTCAGCACGCTCTCTGGGTGGAACTGAATACCGCGCACGTTAAGCGTCTTATGCTTCAGCGCCATGATCTGGCCTTCGTCGCTCTCGGCGGTGATTTCGAGACAGTCGGGGAAGTTTTCCTTTGAAACCACCCATGAGTGATAGCGACCTACGGTAAAGTCCTTGGAGATGCCAGAGAAGAGCGCATCGTCACTCGTCAGATGACAGGGCGTTGCAACGCCGTGAAAAACGTCACTCAGGTTTTCGAGTTTACCGCCAAAGGCCTCACCAATGGCCTGATGACCCAGACAAACACCCAAGATAGGCTTTTTGCCGGCATAAGTCTTGATGACATCGAGCAGCAGACCTGCCTCAGAGGGAATACCAGGACCCGGCGAGAGGATAATCTTGCTGAACTCCTCCAGTTGCGACATTTCGAACTGGTCGTTGCGATATACCGTGACTTCTGCGCCCAGTTCCTTCACTAAATGACTCAAGTTATAGGTAAACGAGTCGTAATTATCTATGATGACTATTTTCATAACCTTACATTTTTTCTGCCATTAATATAGCGCGACGCAAGGCGCCCAGTTTATTGTTCACTTCCTGCAGTTCGTATTCCTCATTGCTCTTCGCCACGATACCGCCACCAGCCTGGAACCAAAGCTCACCGTTACGCGAAACAAAAGTACGGATGGTAATGGCTTGGTTCAGTGAACCGTCCAGTCCGATATAGCCGATACAACCACCGTATGCACCACGATTGTGGGGCTCGTACTCAGAAATCAGTTGCATGGCACGAACCTTTGGAGCACCAGAGAGGGTGCCGGCAGGGAAGGTGTCGATGAATGCCTTGATGGGGTCAGCACCTTTATCAAGTTCACCACTCACGCGACTCACCAGATGGATGACGTGCGAGTAATACTGCAAGTCCTTGTAGAAGTCGACCTTCACACCATGACAGTTGCGCGACAGGTCGTTACGAGCCAGATCTACCAGCATCACATGCTCAGCATTCTCCTTGGGGTCATTGCGCAGATACTCAGCACCTTTGCGGTCAGCCTCAGCATTGCCAGTACGTTTGGTTGTTCCTGCAATAGGATCAATATAGGCTTTGTTGCCCTCAATACGGCAGTGCGTCTCAGGCGACGAACCAAAGATACGGAAACCGCCGAAGTCGAAGTAGAACAGGTATGGCGAGGGGTTGATAGAGCGGAGTGCTCGGTAAAGCTTAAAATCATCACCCTCGTATTTCTGGATGAAACGACGAGAAAGTACTATCTGGAACACATCACCGCGCAGACAATGCTGGATACCCTTACGAATATTGGTCTTGTGCTCTTCGTCAGTCAGTGGAGACGTCGTCTCGCCTACAGGATGGAAGTCATAAGCCTTCACGTTGGCCTTGTTCATGGCGCGCTTCACATCATCAACTTCTTTCTTGCCATCAAGCGAAACGATCGTGAGGGTGTTATTAAAATGGTCGAACACAATCACCACCTTATATAATATATAGAGCAGGTCGGGAGCATCATTCTTTGCCTGCGTCTCGTCCTTCACGTTGATATTCTCGAAATAACGTACGGCATTGAACGAGGTGTAGCCGAAGAGTCCGCAGATGTTGGCATGTTCGCCTGTCACCTCAATATGATCTATCAACGCATGAATGGCATCAGCCGAACCATAATTGCTGTTGATTTCGTGCTTCTCATTGCTTCCATCAGGAAAACTGATGGTGGCAAGTCCATGACCGATGGCCACGCTGGCGATAGGGTTGATGCCGATAAACGAACGTGAGTTGTTTGAGTCGTGATAATCCGAGCTCTCCATCAGCGCACTCTGAGGATAGAGGTCGCGCAGTCGCATATATACGCCAACAGGCGTATAGAGGTCTGCCAGAATCGTCCGACTGGTGGTTTGATATTTAAAAGTTTCCATATTCCTTAGCCATTTCTTTGTTCTTCAAATAAGTCTCTACATCCTTGTCGCCACGACCGCTGACCGTCAGCACGACGACATCTGAGGGCTTGAACGTCAGTTTCTTCAGGGCTGCGATAGCGTGGGCGCTTTCAATGGCAGGGATGATACCCTCCATACGCGTCAACTCATAACCGCCATAGATAGCCTCATCGTCGTTGATGCTCAGCACCTGCGTGCGCCCCTTCTTCGCCATGTTACAATGCATAGGACCAACACCTGGATAGTCGAGACCTGCCGAGATGGTAAACGCCTCCTGAATCTGCCCGTCCTCGTTCTGCATCACCAACATCTTGGCGCCATGAAGGATGCCCGTCGTACCTTTATGGATGGTGGCAGCGGTATAGTCTGTCTCCCAGCCGTGACCGCCAGCCTCGGCCAGCACGATTTTCACGCGTTCGTCATCCATGTAGTGATAGATGGTGCCAGCAGCGTTTGAACCTCCTCCGATGCAGGCGACGAGATAGTCGGGATAGTCACGACCTATCTTCTCCTCCAATTGCCATTTAATCTCCTCAGAGATGACACTCTGCATACGAGCCACGAGGTCAGGATAAGGATGCGGACCCATCGTCGAACCAACGATATAGAAGGTGTCGGCAGGATGACAGCACCAGTCGCGGATAGCCTCAGAGCAGGCATCGCTCAGCGTCATGTTGCCTGTACGAACGGGATGCACCTCGGCACCCAGCATCTTCATACGTTCTACGTTGGTATGCTGGCGCTCTACGTCGGTAGCGCCCATAAACACCTCGCACTTCATGTTCATCAGCGCACATACCGTCGCCGTAGCCACACCATGCTGGCCGGCACCTGTCTCAGCAATGATACGCGTCTTACCCATTTTCTTCGCCAACAGGATTTGTCCGATGGTGTTGTTAATCTTATGGGCACCCGTGTGATTCAGGTCCTCACGCTTCAGATACAGCTGACAACCGTACTGCTCGCTCATCCTTTTCGCATAATAGAGAGGTGACGGACGTCCCACATAGTCCTTCAGCAGCGCGTGGTACTCCTGCTTGAACTCTTCACTCTCAATAATCGGCAGATAGGCTTCCTGCAGGTCGTGTACACACTTGTAGAGTATCTCTGGCACGTAAGCACCGCCGAACTCTCCGTAAAATCCTTTCTCGTCAACTTGATAATTGCTCATATATTCGGTCGTTTTTGTGTATCTATTCTTTTATATGATGTTTTGAAAAACTTAAGAGGCCCGTCGCAAGAACGACAGGCCTCTCTTTATCTCCTTAGCATGAAACTACAGGTACGCGGCTATCTTCTCACGATCTTTCGAATCTTGAGCTTCGCCACCACCAAACGTTCTGCATGCTAGTCATTTCTATTGTTGTTTTTGTTACTATTCGGCTGCAAAAGTAACTATTTCCTTTCAAACTGCCAAATATTTCAGCAATATTTTTTCAATTTATCAACAATTATAACAGATTCATGGTGTCTGTAGCAATCATCAACTCCTCGTCAGTAGGAATGACAACCACCTTGACCTTCGAATCGTCAGCAGAAAGGATTGCTTCCTCACCACGAACATTGTTCTTCGAATCGTCAAACTTCACACCCATGAACTCCAGACCCTTGCAGACCTCAGAGCGCATGCCAATCTGATTCTCGCCAACACCAGCGGTGAAGACAATCACATCGACGCCACCCATAGCGGCAGCGTATGCACCGATATACTTCTTGATACGATAGAAGTACATGTCCTGGGCCAGTACGGCACGAGGCTCACCAGCCTTGGCAGCATTCTCGACGTCGCGCATGTCACTCGAACCGCCCGTGATACCAGCCACACCACTCTTCTTATTAAGCAGGTTGCTCATACCATCGGCATCCAGACTTAACTTCTTCTCGATGAACGTGACAGCACCACCGTCGATATCGCCAGAACGAGTACCCATTACGAGGCCCTCAAGTGGAGTAAGACCCATAGAGGTGTCGATGCACTTACCATCCAGAACAGCAGCGATAGAGCCACCATTACCGATATGGCAGGTAATCATCTTAGTACCCTCGGCCTTCATGCCCAGGAACTCGAGTGCGCGGGCTGATACGTAACGGTGAGAAGTGCCGTGGAAACCATAACGACGTACACCATACTGCTCATAAAGCTCGTAAGGGATAGCGTACATATAAGCCTTAGCAGGCATGGTCTGATGGAAAGCGGTGTCGAACACACCTACCTGTGGCAGACCGGGCATCAGCTCCTTCACGGCGTTCACACCCTTCAGGTTGGCAGGGTTATGCAACGGAGCCAGATCAGAGCACTCCTCGAAGGCTTTCAGCACCTCGTCAGTCAGCAGCACCGACTTGTTGAACTTCTCGCCGCCATGCACCATACGATGACCTACGGCATCAATCTCGTCGAGACTCTTGATAACACCAATTTCGGGGTCGGTCAGCAGCGAGAAAATAAACTTCACACCCTCTGTATGCTCAGGGATGTCGTGCATAATCTGCTTCTTCTCACCATTGGCCAGCTTCACTTTTACGAAAGCGCCGTCCAAGCCCACACGCTCGGCACCACCACTGGTCATCACACTCTTATCATCCATATTGTACAAAGCGTACTTGATAGACGATGAGCCACAATTTAGAACAAGGATTTTCATATTTTCTTAATTCTTAACTCTTAATTACTTCTTTGCGTCCATAGCCTGACAAGCAGTGATGGCAATCATATAGTAGATATCGTCTATTGAGCAACCGCGAGAGAGATCGTTGACAGGACGGGCGATACCCTGGAGCACAGGGCCGATGGCGATAGCATCACCTAAGCGCTGTACCATCTTATAGCCGATGTTACCAACTTCGAGGTTGGGGAATACCAGCACATTGGCCTTACCGGCAATATCAGAGCCGGGAGCCTTCTTGGCACCAACGCTGGGCACGAGGGCAGCATCAGCCTGCAGCTCACCATCAATCTTCAGCGTCGGATCGAGTTCCTTAGCCAGACGGGTAGCCTCAATCACCTTGTCGCAAACCTCGTGCTTGGCAGAACCCTTTGTCGAGAAGCTCAACATAGCCACACGGGGCTCCTTGAAACCTGCTACAGCCTTGGCCATCTGTGCGGTGCAGACAGCAATCTGAGAGAGCTGGTTGGCATCAGGCATAGGCGTTACGGCAACATCAGCAACGACGAGGACACCATCCTCACCATACTGCTTCTGCTTCGAGATGAGCAGCAGGCCACCACTTACGCAGGTGATGCCAGGCTGGCATTTGATGATCTGCAGGGCAGGACGCAGCGTGTCGCCAGTAGTAGACAGTGCACCACTGATCTGACCATCGGCACCTTCGGTCTTAATAATCATACAACCCAGATACAGAGGGTTCTTAATGAGCTTGCGAGCCTCCTCAATGGTCATACCCTTCGACTTACGAATCTCAGCCAGCTTCTCAGCCAGCTCCTCGCTCTTGTCATAGTTCTCAGGGTCAATCAAGGTAGCCTTACCGATGTTTGTCAGGCCCTTCTCCTTGGCCAAAGCCTCTACCTTGGCAGGGTTACCTATCAGGATGATGTCTGCAAGGTCGTCAGCCAGAGCCTTGTCGGCTGCACACAGGGTACGCTCCTCTTCTGCTTCTGGGAGCACGATGCGCTGCTTGTTACTCTTAGCACGCGCTACGATTTGACTTAATAAATCCATAGTTGTTTGTTTTTAATATGATAACGTTTCTTGTTTGCAAAGGTACAAAAAAAATTAGGAATTAGGAATTAGGAATTAGGAATTTTTTAGCGTTTACGTTTACGCTAGTTCCTGCGTCAGTATGCTTTCCAGCTTCTCGGCCGATAGACGCAACTGGAAGTTACTGCGAATAGCCACACTGATGCCGCCCGTTTCTTCCGAGACGACAATAGCGATACAGTCGCTCTCGTGGGTAATGCCTAGTGCGGCACGATGGCGAAGGCCCAATTCCTTGGGAATATCAAGATCATGCGACACAGGAAGAATACAACCTGCAGCACGAATGCGCTGATTGGCCACAATCATGGCTCCATCGTGCAGTGGTGAATTCTTAAAGAAGACATTCTCGATGAGTTGCTGACTGATGACTGCATCAATCTGTTCGCCAGTAGCAACGATGTCGTCAAGCGGTGTGCCTCGCTGAATGACAATGAGAGCACCCACCTTCTTCTTGCTCATCGACATACACGACATCACGATAGGCATAATCATACGTTTCACCTGTTCGCTGTTTTGCTGTTTGTCACCAATCGAGAACAGGCGGCGCAATGCCTGTGTACGCTGATGAGCACCCAGGTTATAAAGGAACTTACGGATATCCTCTTGAAAGAGGATAATCAAGGCTATCACACCCACTGAGACAAATTTGTCCATGATGCTACCCAACAGCTTCATCTCCAGCACCTGCGACACCAACAGCCATAGGACCACAAAAATCAGGATTCCCATGAACACGTTGAGTGATCGCGACTCCTTCATCAGCCTGTAGATGTAGAACAGCATCAGAGCTACCAGCACGATGTCGACGACATCCTTGATTCCGAATTCGAAAAACATCTCTTTATGATTTACTATCTGACAATTTACTATCTCTCATCTGTCCCCAGACCATCTTCACACATTCCACAGCCTCACGGACATCATGGACACGAAGGATGTTGGCACCCTTCATCAGTGCGATGGTGTTCAGCACTGTTGTGCCGTTCAGCGCCTGTGTGGGATCGGTGTCAAGTAACCGGTATATCATCGACTTGCGCGAGATACCCACCAATATGGGCAAGTGCAGCATTTGCATGCGCTCCAAGTCACGCATCACATCGTAGTTCTGCTCAACCGTCTTACCAAAGCCAAAGCCCGGATCCAGTACAATATCCTTCTGACCCATCGAGCGCAGCGTGTCGACAGCCTCGGCACAGTCGAGCAGGACATCCTTCATCGTCGCCTTACGCGACATATATATATAAGGTACACGAAGGCGGCTGACCATGCGGAACATATCATGCTGAACGTTGACTGTTGACTGTTGAACGTTGACGGGGCCTGCTACATCGTTGATGATGTCGGCACCGAACTCTTCGACCACCATGCGGGCGACGTCAGGGCGAAAAGTGTCGACGCTGACAACAGCCTCGGGGGCCTCACGTCGCACGATGGGCAAGGCGAAGCGCAAGCGCTCCATCTCTTCCTTTTCAGTGGCCGGCTCAGCATCGGGACGTGTCGAGCACGCTCCCACGTCAATGATACTGCCACCTTCATCGAGTATCTGGTGTACTCGGCCGATTATCTCCTCCTCTGTCTGCTTTCGACTACCGGCATAAAACGAGTCAGGCGTGGCATTCAGAATGCCCATCACCTGCGGCTCGTCCAGCGAGAACAGTTGTCCGTTGCAGTTTAGTGTATAATCCATAACTGACCGCAAAGTTACACAAAAAAATTAGAATAACTATATTTTTGCCCTTTTCTTTTGGTTTTTACTTCTTTTTACTGTATCTTTGCCGACAGATATTGATACTACCCAAGCCCATGATGAAGCAACTATTCCTATTCCTGTTCCTGCTGACTTGGCCCTTAGGGTCAATAGCACAGTCGGAGGACCTGAACCTTGACTCCATCTATATGAGCTATATGTCAGACAGCAGCAAGGCGCAGATTATGAAGGTGAGGAACCAGATGGCCCGCATCGAGCAACAGCAAAAGGAGCGCGAGGAGCGGCAGATGTGGTGGTATCTGATACTGGCCGGCTGTGCCGTTAGTGCTGCTATTGTCACGGGCGGCATCTTCCGCGAGGTCTTCCAAGGCCAAGAGGGTGCCCCGCTCATCAATAAGATAAAAGCTGGAGCCATCTGCCTGTGCGGAGGAGCCGTCATTTTCCTGTTGGATGTCGGATGGCTCTATATGTCGTTTGAGGCAAACCAGAAAGTGCAAAAGCTCATTTTGTTTGCCATCCTCTTCATTCTGGGCATTGCCCTATGGATACATACTAAGAATCTCAATCAAGAAAACAAAAAAGACGAACAATGAAAACGAAACTATTATTACTGATAACCCTGATGATGGTCACCACAGCTGTTATGGGACAGACCAGAAGGAAACGCGTAGTAGGTAATGTACAGCAGAGTGGACAGGTGCAGCAGCCTGCACAACAGCAGCCCGTCCAGCAGCAACAACCCGTTCAGCAACAGCCTGTTCAGCAACAGCCTGTTCAACAGCAACAGCCCAAGGCCGCTGATCGTAGTGTGGACGAAAAGTTTGCCCAGGTGCTGAAACGCGCTGAGCAGGGTGATGTCGACGCCATCAGAACGGCTGCCGTGAGTTTTCTTCGTGCTAAAAATTTGAAAGACGCCTACTACTGGTACGAGATAGGAGCAACAAAGGGTGACCCCCACTGCCTCTACATGATGGGCTTTGCCTACGAGGGCAACGAAGTCGTCGCAGCAGACCCCGTCAAGTCATTCACCTGTTTCAAGCAGGCCGCAGAGAAAGGAAATCCGACTTGTCAGGCACAGGTGGCCTATCGCTATTTCTATGGCGACGGAGTGGAGCAGGACTACAGCCAGGCAGCCTATTGGTTTGAAAAGGCTATCGCCCAAGGCTCAGAGAACGATCCGGAAGACCTCGCGAGCTACCAGGAGATGCTGGCTAAAGCAAAGAAGAGAGCAGAACTAAAAGCGAAACTGAAGAAATGAGATACAGACTGATCATACTCACAGCACTGCTCGTCATTACAGGTAGTGCTGTAGGACAGAGGAGACAACGCGCCGTGCAAAGCGCTGCTACAAAAATTGCCCAGCGGCAGACTCCACAACAGGAGCGACCACAAGTGCAGCAATCACAACCCACCAATGTTGATGATGAGTGGAAGGAGTTGTACGATGACACGCGTCCCTGTCGTGCCTCGAGTCACGTCATGGTGCTCAACGGTCCGTATATAGGACTATGTACCGCGGACGGCGAAGAGATTATCAAACCTGGAAGGAAGTACGATGGCGTCGTCGACGGTAACATGTCTGAACACATCTACCTCATCAAGAACAACCTATGGGGACTCTATGACCTGAAGCAACGCAAAGAGGTTATCCCCTGTTTGTTCGAAAAAGGCTGTATCATAGCTCATCAGCTCTATCAGCAGGAAATAGACGGCCCTATGACAAAGGCTCCCGTACGCGATGTCTGCAATGTGAATATCGTCAACAACGGTTTCAGGCAAGGCGTGTATGATGTCAAACAGGGTCGTGAAATCGTACCCATCAAATATCAGGGCTGTAATGTCTTCGAGCGTGTGGGCAACCTGTTTCCCTTGTTCGATATCCCGACTGGCAAGTCTGTGACTGAGGGTTCAACATCTTTAGGCTACGAAGGCATCTACGACACTGAGAAACAAAAGCAGATTACACCGATAAAATACGGTATGATTTTCCTGAACGATTTCCTAAAGCATGATTACTGCCGCGTGTATAGCAATCGCGACCCAACGATTCAGCATGATGAGGGCTGCGGACTCGTAGATCGCGATGGTCACGAAATGCTGGCACCGAAATACACCACACTGGTGCGTTTGGACTTCCTCAACGACAATAGCGACATCTTCATCGTCGGCGAGGGCGGACAGCGCAAGGGTGACTGGGGCGACAACTATACAGACCTCGTCAGCGACCGCTATGCACTCTACGACGCTGGCAAAAGGACATTCCTGACGGGCTTCGACTACAAACGTATAGAGCCACTGAAGGAAGCTATCATCGTATGGGAGGGCAAACAGATGAACGACTCCACCGACCTGGAGGGTCTGACGGCATTTTGCACACTCAACGATCGTTGGGGCTATATGGATACTAAGGGCAAAATTGTGGTGCCTGCCGACTACGAGGCCGTCACAAAGTTTGAGGACGGTGTGGCACAGGTCACGAAGAATGGTGTAACCTCTATGCTGACCAATCCGCTGAAGGGCAGCAAACTGACGCTGGCCAACACCACTGCTGCAGGAAAAACGGTTGACAGCAATATCCCACAGACGGACAAGAAAGACGAGAACCTCTTTGCCTTCATCTTCGCCACCGAGAACTACAGCAACCTGAAAGGTGCCGACTATGCCCTGAACGACGGCAAAGTGTTTGCCGAATACTGCCGCAAGACCATCGGCGTACCCGACCAGCAGGTACACTATTACGAAGACGCCACCTTCGGCAATCTCACCCATGCCCTACATAACATGCAGAGCGTAGCAGAAGCTTTCGACGGTGATGCGAAGATCATCTTCTACTTTGCCGGCTTGGGTGCTACCGACAGCAGGACGAAGCAGCGCTATCTGTTACCCGCTGATGCCACCTTGGAGACGCTGGCCACGACGGGCTATCGCGTTGACGAATTGCAGAAGGCGCTGAACAGCATGAATACCGCCTATACGCTGGCCATCATCGACGCACCTTTTGCCAACATCGACCGCAATGGCAAGATGCTGGAATCTGCCCGTGGCGTACAAATTAAACCACAGCCCATTGCTCCTGTCGGCAAAACCATCTTCTGCTTCAGCAGCACAGACATGGAGACGGCCTACGCCAGCAGACAATATGGCCACGGACTCTTTACCTTCGGACTGTTGCAGCAGCTACAGGCCACCAAGGGCGAGGGTACGCTGAAGGAGCTGATAGACAACGCTTCGGTATGGACCCGACAGGAATCCGAAAAAGAGTTCCGGCAGTCGCAGCATCCACAGCATAGTATTTCCAGCGAGATGGCTGAGAAATGGAAGCAATTTAAATTCTAAGGACTATGAGAAAGATTCTGTTATTCATACTGCTGGCCGGCCTCTTCCAGAATGCCCGTGCGCAGATAGACTGGATAGGCGAGGAAGACGGCAAGATAGGCTTTGTCGATGCCAACAGACGATGGGTGATAAATCCCGTCTATGATGGTGGCAACTGGCACTCATGGGCGCATGTCGGCACCTTCGTTAAGAATAAGACTGACGCCACCGTCGGTGCCATCAGCCAGACGGGCGAGGTCATCATACCGCAAGGGAAATACGACGTCATTGAGGTAGTCAACTACCACTATCAAAGGAATGTAGGCCCCTTCTACCTGAAGCTCCGCGAGTGGAAAGGCCGCTATGGGCTGGCCGACCTGGACGGAAAAGTCATCGTGCCGTGTAAGTTCGACAAGATAGACATCAAGGAACAGGGCATTTTGGCCGACAACAACGACGGCACCAAGAGCGTATGGTCGTATGAAGGCCGCCAGCTGGCGAGTAGCAAGAGCCTGACGTTCACGCTGGAGAAGGAATTTATCAAGAGCAGCAATGGCCGACAGTTTGGTGCCTACACCTATGATGGCGAACAAGCCGTACCTTGCAACTACGAGGACGTGCAGTGGGCTGCCGACGGCATCTTTATCATTAAGAGTCAGGAATTGTACGGCTACTACGCCCTGGGACGTGAGGTCATACCCTGCATCTACTATAGTGCCAAACCCTTTGTCAATGATGTGGCAATCATCAAGAAAGACGGTGAGGTGAGGATGCTGAAAAACCCGCTGAAAGACGCCTCGCTGATTATAACCGACGAGAGTCTGCAGGCCAGCCGCAAGAAGGGCGGTCCCGTGCTGAGCCGCTATCCGCCTCCCGACTCCGACGTCGACAAGGACATCCCCGAGTCGAAAGACAAGCAGGACAAGACTTTTGCCTTCATCATCTGCAACGAGAACTACCCCAAGGCTCCCGTGCCTTATGCTTTGAACGACGGCCGCATGTTCCGCGAGTACTGTCTGAAGACGTTAGGTCTGCCGCAGGAGAATGTCACGCTCTACGAAGATGCCACTTTCGCCAACATCATCCAAGCCATAGAAAAGATGAAACAAACGGCAAAGGCCTACGACGGCGAGGCGAGCCTCATCATCTATTATGCCGGTCACGGCTATCCTGATGAGAAGAAGAATACGGCCTATCTGCTGCCCGTCGACGGCAATGCACAGACCATCACGACCTCGGGCTACAGCCTCTCCAAGCTGTATAAGGAGCTCTCGCTGATGAAGGTCAAGTCGTCTGTCGTTTTCCTCGACGCCTGCTTCAGTGGTGCCAAGCGCGAAGACCAGATGCTGGTGTCGGCACGCGGCATAGCCATCAAGGTCAAGGAGGATGTGCCACAGGGCAAGGTGCTGGTGTTCTCTGCCGCCCAAGGCGACGAGACCGCCTACCAATATGAGGCAAAGCACCACGGTCTGTTCACCTACCACCTGTTGAAGGCACTACAGTCGTTGGGTGGCGACGCAGATATGGGCACCCTGACCGAGCGGGTCATCAAGCAGGTGAAGCGTCAGTCGGTAGTCATCAACAATAAGTTGCAGACACCTACCGTCACTCCTTCGCCTGCCTTGTCAGGCTCGTGGCAAAAGATGACCTTGAAATAAAGGCATCAAAAAACGAACTCTGGCTTGTAGCGTTACGCTATCACCTCGATATAGAAACTGAATGGACGGAAACCGTCGTTGCAGCTGATCATCGCGCTCATAGGGTTCTTCATCCAGCCATCGTAGAAGTTCCCTTCACCTCTGGCCAATGATTCTACGAATTCACGCATAGAGTACCATGCAGAAGGACACATCCCTACAGGGCATTCACCATTCTCGGAGATCCATTGCTGACCCTCCTTGACATCACAAGCATGCTCTATGGGATTCTCATACTTCTCCATCAAGTCCTGGTAGACCGTCTGTCGTATGGCCGTTATTCTAACCTTGTTCATTGATAATCGTTTTCTTTCGAAATATTATATGTGCAAAGTTAGGGATATTTGCCGAATTACAGTTATCCTTTCCTCAAAATTTAATAATGTTTATCAAGTAACGTCATCAAGCAAGTTACAGTAGGCTATTTATTCCCACGGTGGGAACATTATATTCCCAAGCAGGGAATGCTACGTTCCCAAGCAGGGAACATCTTGTTCCCACGCTGGGAATAAGTCATAAAGTTATGTAGTTTAACGATTTTAGTTGACTACTTGGAGCCTTATTTGTGATAAGGGTTGACCTAGGGTTAAACTTATTTTTAATTCATGTTGACTCGACTTTACGTTAGTCATAATTTGGGTTTACATCATTATCTGCCGCAAAAGTACATATTTTATTTTATGCAACCAAACCTTTGAGCGCAATTTCTCTATGACTCTTCCATTTTTTCTTCAATTCTCCTGTGCAGAGTGCTGCTTGTGCAGGTGTCTTCCAGTCGAGACTCATATGCGGACGCTCATTGTTATAGAAGTCAATAGCGACTTTCATGGCTTCCTTCACCTCATCGATGGAGAAAAAGGACATACCCATAAGCAGCTCGTTCTTTACAATGCCATTGACACGCTCGGCCACTGCATTCTCTTTGGGATCTCCACACTCGGTCATGCTGATTTTGATGTTGTTAGCCCTCAGGATGTCCGTATAGGCATAACTGGCGTACTGAACACCGCGATCAGAATGATGGATGAGATCGTGAGCAGGATTACCCTCAAGCCGCCTAAGGGCCATGTTGAGTGCTTCAATAGTAAACTTTGCCTCCAACGTTTCACCCACACACCAACCGATAATCTCCTTTGTATAGTAGTCTGTTACCAACGATAGGTAGCAGAAATCGTATTCGCCCGATTGGGCGTTGAGATAGATGAGCATATAGGTAATGTCGCTTACCCACAACTGGTTTGGACGCAATGGGATGAGTTCCTTCACCAGATTCGGATACAAGGGCAGGTCGTGGTCAGAGTTTGTCGTCCTGGTACGACGTTTCTTCTTGCGCACCTTTAGGTTGTATTTGTCGATGATGTCATAGAAACGGTTGTACCCGACACTATGTTCCTCGCCAAATGTATCTTTATACTTATACCACAGCGTGCCACCCCCCATGCCGCGGTCTTTCTTGCGGATATTCTTTATAAATTCCACAACGAATGCCTCCTCTGCAAGTTTGCGCATCTGACTGTCGCCATGCTGGTAGTAGGCCTGAGTTGATACACCAAGCAGCTTACACTGCGACGTGACGGGATAAGCCTTCGCGTCGCGAGCGTAAAGCCTACTTACTACTTGGTGCCAGCTTTTTTTAAGTCGATGCCATACACTTCTTTGCCAAAGTCTACCATCTCCTCATAGAAGTCAGCACGCAGCTTTTCGCGTTTCAATTCACTCTGCAGACGGGCAATCTCTGACTGTAGTTGCTTGTAGTCCGCAGGGGTAACATCTCTACCTTTCTTTTTCATCTGATCTGCCATTTCTGGGTTTTCGGCCTCAAAGGTACGAAGAATTCTGAAAACAGAGTTACGCGAGTAACCAGTTTTTTCACAAACTTCCTTCCATGACAAACTTTGACCATGATAAAGGTCATAAACTTCTTTGTAACTAAGAGCTCGATTCTGAGCCTTTTGATACTGATCTAATTTCTTCCTTTTCATAAAAGGTGACTTTAGGTGTCAACCTTATCTACAAAAAGACATAC